>Ga0075424_100006951_pt1 | contig 10941 bp, 6 predicted proteins | sample SoiMethybrSBSTD3_FD_75301 | JGI IMG/M metagenome (GOLD analysis project Ga0075424, IMG submission 75301) | Bulk soil microbial communities from a Populus tree surrounding site in Tennessee, USA - Soil MetaG P. TD hybrid SBSTD3 | ecosystem: Environmental > Terrestrial > Soil > Tree plantation...
CATCTCGAACTGGCCATTGGCATCCTCGTGATCGTTCTGGTAAGGGTTCCACCCGAGTGCGATCATCGAGTCGCAAATTTCCTTGATAACCTCGTAGCGGCGCATCAGCGCTTGCTGGTCGTAGCAGGGCTTTACCTGGATGTCGGCGCCATCGGAGATCGCCGAGCCGTCCGGCTGGATCAGGAAATACTCGCATTCCACTCCGGTCCGCATCTCGTAGCCCTCCTTGGCGGCGGCACCGATCACGCGCTTGAGGACCTGCCGCGGGTTTTGCATGAGCGGCTTGCCGTCCATGAGGAGGTTGCCGGTAACCCAGGCGACCTCGGGTTTCCAAGGCAGCTGGATGGCTGTTTCCAGATCGGGCATCACCATCATGTCGGGATGGGCGGGCGTGAGATCGAGCCAGGTAGCAAAACCTGCAAAGCCCGCCCCCGACTTGGCGATCAGATCTATGGCGGTGGCCGGCACGAGCTTGGCCCGCATCGTGCCGAACAAATCGACGAAAGCGATCAGGAAATATGTGACACCCTTCTCCTTAGCGAACGTCCCAAGCGATGCCATATCGAGCTCCCGCGTGTCATGGCGGCGGATTCACCGCAAAAAAACATGGACTCATGATCGGTTAAGGCGTGGCCCTTCGAGAAGTGGCAGGTTGCTGCATTCTCGGTCTCCCCCACCGTTCAAGAGTACGGACCAAAAAAGTGACGGGCGATTGTTCTGAGACCAAAGCACCAAGCAGCTGTAACCTTGCCTCCACCGTACCGCATCCGGCCTCCATCGTTGCATTGGTGTGGCGCGTTTGACCAGACTGCAATGGGCCTTGCCAGGGGGCAATCCCGTTGTCCTCGCCTTGGCGAGGGTCGGGCGCGGACATTCAGACAGAGGGGCAGTTGGCTTGATTGCAAGGCAGGCGATTGCTGCGGCTGCTTCGATAGATCATTGGATTTAACCCATGAGCTCGGCTGCACGGGCGGTGAGTGCCCTTCGGCGCAGAACACCGTTGCCATCCTCAAGAGGATCGAACGGGGGGCGCGCGAGCGTTATAGGGGTGCAAGTGATCCAATCGTGGTGCCAGGGCCGCGGGCCCATGATCACCGATCGGCAGGTCGACCACGGACTTGGGCCCGTCGGCGTGCAACTCCCCAACCACCGTCCCCGTGTCAATTTGTGCGCCCTCGGAGAACTCGACAGGCAGAGCGCCCACTTTGACCAAGTCTCCCTTGCTACCGAACAAACGAGCGACGCACCACTCTGTGGCGAGGGGACCTCGACCACGGCCTTGTCGGTCTCAACGGAGACGATCGGCTGGTCAACAACGACATGATCCCCTTCAGTGACGTGCCAGGCGACGATTTCAGCCTCCTCTAGACCCTCTCCGAGATCCGGCAGCAGGAACTGACCCATAGGGCTCCGCCTTGGCTATGTGAACCGGCAAGCCTGGCGTGCCGCGCTGACGATCCGGTCGATGGATGGCATGTAACTCTGCTCGAGCCGCGGCAGCGGAATGACCGTGTCATAACCGGTGACGCGCGCAACCGGCGCCTCGGCGAGCAATGCGGCAATCTCGGCACCTAGGCCGCCGGTCCAGTGCCTGCAAGGCAGAGCCCTCCCTCAATGCCTGGTACAATGCGGCAGTCGGGCAACGGCGCCTTATCAAGCGTGTCGACATTGGCATCGCCGTCGACACAGAAGACGGCCTCATTGTGCCGATCCTACGCAATGTGAGCGAGCGCGGCGCGCGCGAGCTGAGGGCAGGGCTCGACCGGATGCGTGCCGGCGCCGAGGCGCGGTCGATTCCCGTCCGAGGAGCTCAGAGGAGCGACGATTACGTTGTCGAATTTCGGCATGATTGGTGGCCGCTTCGCGAACCTTGTGATCGTCCCGCCGCAGGTGGCGAATCATCGGTGCCGGGCGCATTGGTGAGCGCGCCGTGGCACGCGACGGTCAAGTGGTGGTGCGCAACGTCCTGCCGCTGTCACTTACATTCGATCATCGCGTCGTGACAGGCGGAGAGGCTGCGCGGTTCTTGGTCGGTCTCAAGCGCGACCTCGAGAAGGGCCAATGATAAACTGCGGGATTCGACAGTTGCCGCCGCCGTTTGGCACGGTTGAGCACGAGCCAGGTGCGCCAGTGGCCGCGAACCCAACTTGCTCGCCTTGTAAGGTCCGACGCACGGGGAGGAGCACCCAACGCCGGCTGGCGAGGGTCGCCGATCCATCACCTTGCGGCGATGTTGCAGAATAAAGCGCGGTGCGCATGCCTGCCGCGTCGCGATCCTTTTCAACCTCCCTCGAGGGCGCCCATCGTCCCGACATGATGTGTCGGCCACTTCCGATGGCTGATCATCCGCACACTGGGATCGGCGCAGCAGCGGCGCTGCCGTCGGAGCGGGCCCATGGGTGTCGCTCTAGCGGAGATCGGCCCCAGCCTGCTCCGACGAGTGCCACGCGTGGGAGGTCGGGAGGGGGCCTTGCGCGAGTGAGGGCGAAGGGATGTGTCCCGCCAGCGCGGCAGTCATGCATGTTAGTATAGGAGGCTGACACCCACCTGACGCAGATAGAGGGACCGAACGCGCGGCGATTGCGCCGCTCGGCAGCGGAACAAGCAGAGGAGCAAGCACGAAATTTGGCATCCTGGCCAAGGCCCGAACCGGCCGGCTATCTGGAGCTGCCTTGGCCAGGGATCCAATCCGTTCCGGCAAGCGGCACTCCAGCCATCGCTGAGGCCTCGACCGTGAGCGCCACCAAGTCCTCAGGCTCCAGATTATGCACGTGGCTCTTGCCGTTGGCGCGGGCGATCGTTTGACACTCAAGCGTCAGCACCGAGAGAAAGTTGGCGAGCCGTTTGCCGGCGAGCAGCGGATCCAGGCGCCGAGTGAGCTCAGGGTCTTGAGTGGTGATGCCGGCCGGGTCCCTGCCCTCGTGCCAATCATCGTAGCAGCCAGCTGTGGTACGAAGCTTGCGGTATTCCTCTTGCCAATGCGGGTGGTTATCTCCAAGGGCGATCAGCGCGGCCGTGCCGATCGAGACTGCGTCGGCGCCGAGCGCCAGCGCCTTGGCCACGTCGGCTCCGCTGCGAATGCCCCCCGAGACGATGAGTTGCACCTTGCGGTGCATGCCAAGCTCCTCCAGCGCCTTGACGGCGGGACGGATGGCGGCCAGCGTGGGAATGCCGCAGTGCTCAATGAACACTTCTTGCGTGGCTGCTGTGCCGCCTTGCATGCCATCGAGCACGACGACGTCGGCGCCCGCTTTAACGGCCAACGCCGTGTCGTAGTAGGGCCGCGCCGCGCCGACTTTGACATAGACTGGCTTTTCCCATTCGGTAATTTCTCGCAGCTCCTCGATTTTGATCGCCAGATCGTCTGGTCCGGTCCAGTCAGGGTGGCGGCAAGCTGAGCGCTGGTCGATGCCCTTCGGCAGGGTGCGCATCGCGGCGACGCGGTCGGAAATCTTCTGGCCCAAAAGCATGCCCCCGCCGCCGGGCTTGGCACCCTGCCCGACGACCACCTCGATGGCATCTGCCTTGCGCAGCTGGTCTGGTTCCATCCCATAGCGAGACGGCAGCACTTGGTAGACGAGGAGTGAGGAGTGCTCACGCTCTTCTGGCGTCATGCCGCCATCGCCAGTGGTGGTGGACGTGCCAACTGCGGAGGCACCACGACCCAGAGCCTCCTTGGCCGGCGCCGATAATGATCCGAAGCTCATACCGGCGATGGTTACGGGAATTTTGAGCGTGATCGGCTTCTTGGCATAGCGGGTGCCGAGCGTCACGTCGGTGCCGCATTTTTCGCGATAGCCCTCGAGCGGATAGCGGCTAATTGAGGCGCCGACGAACAGCAGATCGTCGAAGTGCGGCAGCTTGCGCTTCGCGCCGAAGCCGCGAATGTCGTAGATGCCGGTCGCTGCTGCGCGATGAATCTCGGCGATGGTATGTTTGTCGAAGATGGCCGACTCGCGCGGCGGCGTGTGAAGCCACGGGTCGTTGCTGCTCATTTAATAGGATCCCAGGTTGCTGATGTGAAAATTGTAGAGCGAGCGCGCGGAGCCATAGCGACGGAATTCGGATACATCGACCGCACCGCCGATCCCTGCCGCGTCCAGCAGATTGCGCAGGGAGGCCTTGTGTTCCTCGCGCATGTCCTTCATCACGCAGTCTGAGCCGAGGCTCTTGACCTTGCCGCGCAGATAAAGCCGTGCCTCGTAGATGGAATCGCCAAGCGCGTCGCCGGCGTCGCCCAGCACGACGAGGTTGCCAGCTTGCGCCATGAACGCCGACATATGGCCGACGGAGCCTTTCACCACGATGTCGAGCCCTCTCATCGATATTCCACAGCGCGCAGAGGCATTACCGTCGATGATCAACAGCCCACCGCATCCTGTGGCACCGGCCGATTGAGATACGTCACCCTTCACGTGCACGAGACCGGACATGATGTTCTCGGCCACGCCGGTCCCGGCATTGCCGTTGATGTTGATGGAGGCTCGCTTGTTCATGCCGGCGCAATAGTAGCCTACGTGACCGTCGATGGAGACGTTGAGCTCGCCGTCGAGCCCAGCGACAATGGCGTGAAGGCCGCGCGGATTCTTGATGAGAAAATCGCCCTGGCTCGCCGCATGCAAGAGCCGGTTGACCTCCCTGACGGACATGTGCGCAAGATCGAGGGTGGTGTTGCGTATGGGCTCGCCGGCGGGTCCGGCCGCGAGCGGCTGGTGTGCCATGTTACTCCCGGCTCCAGACATAGACGGTGGCAGGCTCGGGTTCCCAGATGCGGGCATTGACGACGCCAGGCAGCGTTGCGAGCGCCCGAAACTCCGTGCCGAAGGCAACCCAGTCGTCGGTCTCGGCTAAAACGGCAGGCTTGCATGCGATCGGATCGCGCAGCACCGCAAATCCCTCGCGCGTTCCAACGACGAACGTGTAGAACCCGTCCAATGCCTGGAGGGACTGCTGCAACGCCGCCTTCAGGCTGTCGCCCTCGCGCATTCGCCAGGTGAGATACGCTGCGGCGACCTCGCTGTCGTTCTCGGTCTGGAAGCGCTCACCGTGGCGCCGCAAAAGGTCGCGCAACCGATTGTGGTTCGACAGGGAGCCATTGTGCACGAGGCAGGTATCTTCGCCGGTCGAGAACGGATGTGAACCGGCGATCGTGATGGCGGACTCGGTCGCCATGCGCGTGTGGGCGATCGCATGTGAACCCTTGCGTCCAATCAAGTTAAGGCGTTCGACGACGATACCAGGATCGCCAACGCCCTTGAATATCTCGATCGACAGCCCTTGGCTCAGTACGATCGCTTCCGGCACGTTGTCGATCAGCCAGCTGCGGGCCATGTCGCCGTCGCCCTCGGTCTTGATGACGGCATGGTTCTCGATCTCCTCAACCGAGACGTTCGCGTTGGTGGCATTGGCCAGCCGCTCTGCGATTTGCGGCCATGCGACCCGACCAGTGCGCACGATGGTGCAGATCTTGGTCGTGCCGGAGGTTTCGTCGCCGTAGACCGCAAAGCCTGCACTATCGGGACCGCGATCGCGCAGCTCGCGGACCATGTCAGCAGTCAGGCGTCCCAGCTCCGGTTCGAGCGCGACGTTCTTGAGGAACAGGCCGACGATTCCACACATGAGCAGCCATCCCCCGCGCAGGCGAGGTCCATGAGAGGTGCGCCGCACGCAACCTGCCCGGTATCGTGGAACGCCCACCAGGGTTGCGCAGGGGCTCGACAGGGGGACCTTGCCCTGCCAGCGCCGGTCCGTCAAACTGCGCGTGCGTCGAGGCGTTCATGCACGTGCGGATCATGGAGCCGTGAGAATTTCATGTGCGTCCAGGGGAGCTTGACCGACGATGCGCTAAATGCCTTTTGCCGTCACAATCACGTGGCGCTTCCAGGTACGGGGAATGGGTCGCTCAGTGGACTGACGTTTGCCGTCAAGGACATCTTTGATGTCGCCGGTCACCGTACGGGCTTTGGCCATCCCGATTGGCTTGCCACTCATCTCCCAGCGCAGAAAACCGCCCCGGTCATAGCACGCCTCCTTGCGGTCGGAGCCCGGATGATCGGTCGCACGCATTGCGACGAGCTCTGCTACAGTCTGACCGGGGAAAACATGCACTATGGCATGCCCGTCAACGTCAACGCACCGGGGCGTATCCCGGGCGGCTCATCAAGCGGATCTGCCGCGGCAGTGGCGGGCCAACTCGTAGATTTTGCACTTGGCTCCGACTGCGGCGGGTCGGTGCGTATTCCGGCAAGCTATTGCGGGATATTCGGCATGCGCCCCACTTGGGGTCGGGTGACACTGGAGGGTGTAGTTTCCTTTGGTCCGAGCTTCGACGTGGCCGGCTGGTTTGCGCGCGACGCCGCGCTATTGGAAAGGGTCGGCCGCGCGCTCCTCGAGGACTGCCAAGAGACGCCGCAGCCCAAGCGTCTGCTCGTCGCCAGCGATGCCTTCGCGCTTGTGGAAGGGCGCGTCCTCGAGGCCTTGAGGCCGCAAGTGTCGCGGCTCGAACACGTGGTTGGGAGGCGTGAAGAAGTCGAACTGAGCCCAGCTGGTCTCGTGGATTGGTTCGAGACGTTCCGCACCATTCAGGCCGCTGAGGTTTGGGCAAGCGTGGGGTGCTGGATCAACGAGGTGAGGCCAAAGCTTGGGCCAGGTGTGAAGGAGCGAATCGCCTGGGCTGCCACTGTGACCCCGCAAATGCTGGCGCAGGCCAACGAGCGGCGCGCTGAGATCAGGGTTCGCCTGGAGCGGCTCCTGGGTCCTGAGGATGTGCTCTGTCTGCCCACTTCGCCGCGCGCGGCGCCGCTGTGCGGCACACCGGTGGGCAAGATCGAGATCGAATTCCGCCACCAAGCCATGTGCCTGCTGTGCATATCCGGCCTCGCCGGCCTGCCGCAGCTCAGCCTGCCGATGGCGCGGCTTGATGGCCTTCCGCTAGGGTTGTCGATCGTCGGCCGGCGGGGGGCGGATACGATGTTGCTAGGGATTGCTTCGCAGCTCTCGAGTCCAAGACAGATGACCTAAACTGGTCGGCTGCCAACTCACTCAACGCGATGCAGCACGGCTGGCTGACGCGTGACGGTGCGCCGTCCGCGCTTGAAGGCATAGAGCACAGGCGAGAGCTCGGCGACGGCCTGTTCCGGGCTCTCGGCATCGAGCACGGCGAGATCGGCCGGCTTGCCGACTTGCAAGCCATATGCATCAACGTTCATGAGCTTGGCCGACCGCGTCGTGATCATGTTGAAGCACTCTCTCGTGTCATGCGCGGAACCAACCTGACAGATGTTGGCATAGAGGTTGGCCATGCGCACGAGCGAGCAATCCCCGAACGGCGTGAACGGGTTCAACACGTTGTTGGTGGAGAGTGAGCAGTTGACCCCATGGTGGAGCAATCTATGTGCATCGGTCACGCCGCGCATGACGCTGTGCGGCATATGCCGACCCATGAGGTAGAGATCGGTTGAGGGCAGCACGGTGAGAGCAACGCCCGCGTCGGCCATGCGTCGCGCGCATTGCGAAAAATCCTCGGGCAGGGCCGCCGACAGCTTGGTCACGTGGCCGATGGCGACGCGGCCACCCCACTTGTAGCGCTCGGTCAGCTCGCAGACATAGATGAGATCGAGATCATCGGCGGTGGGCCCGAAGTCGAGATGCATATCGATATCGATGTCGAAATCGCGGGCGATGGTGAAGATCCGATCGATCTGGCCGTGCGGGTTCGCATCGGTATAGGGTGCGGCACCGACTACCGACCCACCGCATTTGAGGGCCTGCAACATCAGTTCGTCGGTGCCGGGGTTGTTGAGCAAACCCTCCTGCGGGAAGATGCAGATCTCAAGGTCGATGGCCCACTTATATTCCTCGATCAGCGGACGAACGCCTTCAAGACCGCGCAACCCGATGCCTGGATCGACCTCAAGCTGAGTGCGCATGTGCGTCGTGCCATTGAGGATGGCACGCTCCAATGTGATTTTGGCGCGCTTATACACATCTTCCGCGGTGAACAGCTGTTTCTGTTTGGCGACCTCGCCAATGGCCTCTTCGAGGTCACCACGTTCCGCCCGGCATCGACCGAGGATTCGCGACTTGTCGAGATGGATGTGGGTCTCGATGAAGCCCGGCGTGACCAACCGTCCGGCGAGATCCAGCTCTTCGCCTTCCGCCGCAAGGTGTGGCGCGATGGCGGTGATGCACCCTTTATCAATGCCGATATCTGCTGTGACGCTTTCATTGCCGACTATGCGGGCGGTGCGCAAGATGAGGTCCATGGTGGGTGCTCCTTAGGTTCGATCTCCGACCGGCTCGGGCGCTCCCAAATAGGCTTGCACCACGGCCGCATTCGCCCGCAGGTGTGCGGCCTGGCCTTGCTGGCGAATGGAGCCTGACTGCAGCACATAGGCGCGATCGGCAACCGAGAGCGCCAAGGTAGCCATTTGGTCAACGAGCATGATTGTGGCTCCCTCGTCGCGCAGGTTGGCAAGAAGATCGTAGAGGTTCTCGACCAGCATCGGTGCCAAGCCTAGCGACGGCTCGTCGAGCATGAAGACTTCGGGTTGGGCGATGAGCCCACGGGCGATTGCGAGCATCTGCTGTTCACCTCCGGAGAGCAGGCCCGCCCGTTGATGACGGCGCAACTTGAGCGGCGTAAACCTGTCGAGCAGCCGTTCGCACCTGACATCTGCGTCCGCCGCAGACCGCCGATAAGCCCCAAGGCGAATGTTGTCGATCACGCTGAGCTCTGGAAACACCTGCCGACCCTCGGGCACCAGCACCAGGCCCTGCGCCACGATGCGTGTCATGGATAACGACCCGATGTGCTGGCGGTGAAGGAGCACGCTGCCGCCGATCGGCCTATTGAGACCGACCAACGCCGACATCAACGTGGATTTGCCGGCGCCATTTGCTCCCAGCACTGCGACGAGCTCTCCCTTCTCAATCTCAATGTCGATGTGGCGGATGACGTCCGGTCCACCATAGCCGGCGCTCAGCTGCTGCGTTGCCAGTATAATGTTGCCTGTGGGCCGCGGCTTCTTGCGATCCCGGGCGATGTTCAGTTGAGCGCCCAAGTAGGCCTCAAGCACGACGGGATCGCGTTGAATATCGTTCGGTGGCCCTTCGGCGATTTTTTGCCCTGCATCAAGCACAACGACGTGGTCGGAGACCGCCATGACGAGCTTCATGTCGTGCTCGACCAGAAGCACCGCGACGCCGGCAGCGGCGATCCTTTGCAGCAGCTCGCTCAACCTGTGCGTGTCGCTGGGATCTAACCCTGCGGCTGGTTCGTCCAAAGCTAGGACCTGCGGTGCAATGGCGAGTGCGCGCGCAATCTCGACCAGCCGCCTGTCAACATGGGCTAGAGCCGCCGCCCTGCAATCTAATGGTCCAGCGTAGCCGACGAAGGCGAGCAGGCTCTGGGCAAGGGCGGTTTGCTCGGGATCACGGTCAGGGATCAGCAGGTCACCCAAACCCATCCGCCCACGCCGCAGGGCGACGAGGACATTGTCGATCACGGTCAGTTCGCCAAACAGCTGGGAGGTCTGGTATGTGCGCGCAACGCGCGCCCGGGCAACAGCATGCGATGGTAATCCCGCGAGTTCACGCCCTGCGAGACGGATTGAGCCGTCGTCCGGCTGATAAAATCCGCAGATGAGGTTGAGGACCGTGCTTTTGCCGGCGCCATTGGGGCCGATGATGCTGGTGATGCGGCTTGGCTCGGCGGCTATTGACAGGTTGGTGACGGCCTTGACGCCACCGAACGCGACTGAGACGCCCTCTGCCACCAGCGTCCCCCGCTCCCCTGCCGCGGAAAGCATTGCGGTTATGTCGCGGCTGGCCTTGGGGTTGCGGTCGTTGACACGCACCCTCGAGAGACGGGCGGCCATGCCGACCAAGCCGCCGGGTGCCAGCCGCAGTACAACCAGGAGCAGCAGGCCGACGAATAGCAGGCGATATTGGGCGAGCCACGACAGGAGCTCCGGCAGGAGCACGACGATAATGGCGCCGACGAGCGGACCAAGGACACGGTCAGCGCCGCCGATCATTACGACGAGCAGGAAGAGAATTGACTGGAAGAACGGGAAGGACTCCGGGCTGATGAAGTCACTCATGGCGGCGAACATTCCGCCGGCGAGCCCTGTCACGGCTGCGGAAATTGCAAACGCGACGGTACGGATGACAGTCGGATCGAGACCGATCGACTGGCTTGCCACCTCGCAATCCCGTACGGCCCGCATGGCGGTGCCCCACGGGCCCGCCTGGAGGCGCGCATATAGCCAAAGCATGAGCGCGGTCAGGATAACCACCAGGATGGCAATCTCGCGCTCGGCGAACTTGTAGCCTCCGACGCTGGGGGTTGGGATGCCGATCAGCCCGTTCCAGCCGCCGGTTAGTCCGCTCCACTCGACCGCGCCCTGTTCGACGATGAAGCCGAAGGCGATTGTCACCATGGCTAGATAGGGGCCGCGCACGCGCAGAGCCGGGACCGCGAGCAGGGCGCCCGCCGCGCCCGCAGCCGCAGCACCGAGCGGCCAAGCAAGCCAGAAAACGATCGAAGTTTTGGTGGTCAGGATGCCGACCACATAGGCGCCGAGGGCATAGAATGCCACGTGACCGAGCGAGATTTGGCCCGAGAGGCCCAACAGCACGTTGAGGCCGACTCCAACGACAGCGGTGAGGCCCACCAGGGCCAGCAGGTAGAGTTGATAATTGTCGGCGCGCCAGATGAAAGGACCGAGCGCTGCCAGCGCCAGCCCCGCGACAGCGACTCGCGTCCCACTCATACCTTGCGGACCCCTGCACGGCCAAACAGACCGTTCGGCATCACGGTCAGAGATGCGATGACGAGGGAGAAGCTTACGATCTGCGTGTAGGTCGACCCGAGGCAAGCCGTCACGAACGCCTCCGCGACCCCGTAGATGAGGCCGGCCAGCACCACTCCCCAAGCAC
>Ga0075424_100006952_pt1 | contig 10940 bp, 8 predicted proteins | sample SoiMethybrSBSTD3_FD_75301 | JGI IMG/M metagenome (GOLD analysis project Ga0075424, IMG submission 75301) | Bulk soil microbial communities from a Populus tree surrounding site in Tennessee, USA - Soil MetaG P. TD hybrid SBSTD3 | ecosystem: Environmental > Terrestrial > Soil > Tree plantation...
CGAACCTTAGATCGGGATAAGAACTCCTCAAAGATCGCGTTAAGGGGTCTTTTTACCTCTGGGCTGGGGTTTGACAGAGCCCACACGCAGTGCCAGAGTGAATCTGGGGGCAGCAGGGGTCGCGGGAGCTCAGTTGCCGAGGACGCGCGCCACAGGGGTCGTTCTCGCTGCAGCGCTGGCCCTGGCGGGGTGGGGGCTGGCCTTCGGCGGCGCGAGCGCGCGCGCCGCGCCGAGCGACGGGATCCACAACATCCAGCATGTCGTCGTGATCACGCAGGAAAACCGCTCGTTCGACCATTACTTCGGCACGTACCCGGGCGCCGACGGCATTCCCGCGGGCGTTTGCATGCCGGACCCCCTGAACGGCGGCTGCGTGGCTCCGTTCCACAACGCCGCCGATCAGAACTTCGGCGGTCCCCACGGCAACCCCGCCTTCGTGGCGGACCTCGACGGCGGCAAGTTGGACGGCTTCGTGGCCCAGGCAGAGCAGGGGCAGGGCTGCAACAGCACTGATCCCGCCTGCAGTCCCTGCACGCAGGCGTCGGCGAGCAAGTGCATCGACGCGATGGGCTACCACGACGCGCGCGAGATCCCCAATTACTGGGCCTACGCGCAGAACTTCGTGCTCCAGGACCACATGTTCGAGCCCAACGCCTCTTGGAGCTGGCCGCAGCACCTGTATGCGGTCTCGGCCTGGTCGGCGCGCTGCACCGACTACAGCATCGCCAGCACCTGCACGAACAGCCTCTTCGGGCCGCCCAACCCCGACTCCGTGCCCTCGCCATATCGCGGAACCAACGCGATCTCGCTGCCGTGGACGGACATCACCTATCTGCTTCACAACGCGGGTGTGAGCTGGGGCTACTACGTGTTCCAAGGCGACGAGCCGGACTGTGAGTCCGACAGCGCGGTGACGTGCGCCCCGGTCACCCAGGGACCGAGGACGTACGGGGTATGGAACCCGCTGCTCGACTTCGCGGATGTCAAGGCCGACGGCGAAGTGGGCAACGTCCAGACGCTGAACAACTTCTACACCGCCGTGCAGGACCCAGCCGCTTGCGGTCTGCCCAACGTGTCCTGGATCGTGCCGGACGCGAAGGTTTCGGAGCATCCGTCGAACGGGTTCGTGTCGATCGGCCAGGCATACGTGACCACGCTCGTCAACGCGATCATGAACAGCCCCTGCTGGAACAGTACGGCGATCTTCCTGACGTGGGACGATTGGGGCGGCTTCTACGATCACGTGATCCCGCCCGTCGTGGACGAGATGGGCTACGGCTTTCGGGTCCCGGGCCTCGTGATCAGCCCATATGCCAGGCAGGGCTACATCGATCACCAGATGCTCAGCCACGATGCCTACCTGAAGTTCATAGAGGACGACTTCCTCAACGGCCAGCGACTCGACCCTGTCACCGACGGCCGGCCCGATCCGCGGCCGTCGGTGCGCGAGAACCTCGTGCCCGGCGACCTCGTGAACGACTTCGATTTCACCCAGGCGCCGCGCCCGCCCCTGGTGCTGCCCACGCATCCGTCGCCGGGCCCCGCTTCGAACCCTCCTGGGTCCGGTTACCCTCGCCCGCGAGGCGCGACTCCGCTGCACGCGTCCCTGGTCCCCGCATACCAGGCATGTGCGGCGCCCACCGAGGAGCACGGAGCACCGTTGACCTTCGGTTCGTGCGGCCCGCCCGTGCCGAGCTCGCCCAATCTGACGGTTGGCACACCGGACGCCAACGGGGCCGGGGCGAACGCGCGGGGATCGGTGGTCCTGAACACGAGGCTGAACTCGGCGCCGACCCCGGACGACGTCCTGTTCGACGTCTCCACGACCGATGTGCGCTGCCAGCCTGCCGTATCGGCCTGTGGAGCCGCGAACAGCGCCGACGGTCCCGACTACACCGGCGAGCTCCAGGCCACCGCTCAGCTTCGGATCACGGACCAATTCAACGGAGGGGACCAGAGCGTCGCCGGCACGGTCTCCGATACGACATTCCCGGTGACGGTCCCGTGCGCCGTCACGGCGAGCGCGGCGGTTGGCTCCACCTGTGCCGTTGCGACCAGCGCGAACGCGATCGTTCCGGGCGCGATTCAGAGCGGCAAGCGCACGATCTGGGCGCTCGGGCAGGTACAGGTCTTCGACGGCGGCTCGAGTGGGACCGCCGGGGCCTCCGACGCCGCGCTGTTCGAGGACCAGGGCCTGTTCGTTCCGTAGCTTGCGGCGCTGTCCAAGGGCTAAACTCGACGGCCCGGGCGCATAGCTCAGTTGGGAGAGCGCCAGCTCGACAAGCTGGAGGTCACTGGTTCGAGCCCAGTTGCGCCCATCGGCCCTCCGAAACCCCGTCCACCGGCGGGGTTTTGCACGACTAAAGACACAAGTCCCGCCCGCCGAGTTAGACGTTTCGAGAAGGGAGGAGCGGGGGAATCTTGACACTGCGTAAAGCAGGAACCAGTCGAAGTACGTCCTATCCCTTGACTAGCTTGCAACCTATGCCACGAATGCTCCCCAGGCCTTACGCGGAACGCGACGTCCGGGACGTCGAGTCCTACGTGCGCGAGACGGTTGGCAACATCTCGCCGTACATCGCTTCCGACGAACGTGAGCAGCTGGTCGCACGCGGAATCATGCTAGTGAGCCGGATGGCGCAGGCGCTGCCTCCGGAGGCATCGCTCGAGGCGTTGCTGCACGAGCGGCTCGGGAACTCGCTCGCCGTCTACCGGTGGCGCGGGGCCCGTCGGCGCACCGAAGAAGCACACCTCGCGCCTCCGCACGCGGCCTGACCCGCTCCGCACGCCCCGATCCGGGATCGAAGGTTTTGCGCTGCAGCCTTCGAGGTAGGACGGTGGCTGGATGGCGCACGGACGGCGGATCGCAGCAGTCTTGGCAATCGCAGCGGCGGCAACCGTGGGCGATGCCGCGATCGCGCCCGCACTGAGCGTCGGGCCGGTCAGCACGCCGAGCACTGTCTCGACCCCGAGCGTGACCGTCCCCAGCACGACCGTCACGGTCCCGAACATTCCGGCATCTACGCCGACGGCGACGGCGCCCTCGCCCGCGCCGCACGTCAGCAGCCCGCCGAAGGTGTCGGTGCCCAAGGCAACTACGCCGACTGTCACGGTGCCGTCCACCACAGTCACGACACCCAAGGTCACGACCACGCCCGTCGTGAAGAAGGTGACCGGCGGCGGCGGGGGGTCAGGCGGTTCCGCACCGAGCGGGCCCGTCTCGGGCGGCACGAGCGGCACGAGCGGCGGCCTCGTCAACTCCGTCAAGCAGGCGCTGCCCAAGGTGGGCGGAGGAGGGTCGGTCGCGGTGAGCCCATCGTCTGGCTCCACCGGCGCGATCGTCGGCGCCGCCAAGGCCGGCTACTCCGCTTCGGGCAGCGGCGCCGGCAGCGGCACCTCAGGTGTATCGCCCTTGTTCGGCGGAACTCCCGGCGGCCCCGGTGGCGGAGGGTTCTCGGGCCCGTCCGGCTTCGGCGGCCCCGGTGGCTTCGCAGGTGGCCCCGGCTCGCCGGCTGCGTTCGCGCTCGGCTTCCAGCGCGGCCCCAACGGAATCGTGTGGGGCGCCGGTACCGGCGGTGTGAGCGCGTTCGCCGCCGCGGTGGGGGCGCTCGCGGGTTGCTTTTACGCGTTGACGCCATTTGAGCAACAGGTGCTCGTCGTGCGCAGCGGCATCGACGGCCGCCAGGCGCTCAGCCGGTCGAAGGTGGCCGCGCTGCTCGGCACCACGCCTGCCTCGATCGCCGCCACCGAGAACACTGCGCTCAGCGAGCTGCTCACCGCGTCCGCCACCAGTGGCTGCATGCCGGTGGGCCGTCTCGGGCCGGCGAACGCGTTGACGGCCTTCATCGGGGGCCCGTTCGGGCCCATCGGATACGTGACGCCGGGCATTCCGGGTCCGTCCCGCGGGGAGCCGGGTGTCCCCGAGCAGACCAGCCTTGCCAGCACGTCTTTCGCGGACAAGCTCTCAACCCTCGGCGACGGCGGCCAGGCCTCCCTGTCGGTGCTGATGATCATCGCGGTGATGCTGGCGGGCGCGCTCGCGGCGCTGTTCGCCGAAGCCCGCCGCTCCGTGACATAGATCACGCAGCGGCGAAGCCCGGCTGAACCGTGCTTGGGACCGGTTTGGCATGCCGTAATCTGATGTGGATGGCCGCACGCGTCTGCCAGAACTGCGGCACGGAAAACCCAGCGGAAGCACGCTTTTGCATGTCGTGCGGGCATGCGCTGGACGCCGTCTGCCCCGCGTGCGCGACGGTCAACCCGCCCGCCGCCAAGTTCTGCATGTCATGCGGGACTTCGCTCGTGGGGGATGCGCCGCCCCCGCCGGCTCCCGCGGCGCCGCCGCCCGTCACCTCCTCGGTCGACCTGCCACCCGAGGAACGCCGCCAGGTGACCGTGCTTTTCGCTGACCTCTCCGGCTACACGGCGGTCGCCGAGCGCATGGATCCGGAGGCGGTGAAGAGCTTCGTCGACCAGGCGCTGCGGCGACTCGGGCAGGAGGTGGATCGCTTCGGCGGCACCGTCGACAAGTACATCGGCGACAACGTGATGGCCGTGTTCGGCGCGCCGGTCGCGCACGAGGACGACTCGGAGCGCGCGGTGCGCGCGGCGCTCGGAATGCAGGAGGCGATGGGCGAGATCAACGAGCAGACGGGACCGGCACGCGGCGTCAACCTCGCCCTGCGCGTGGGCGTCAACACCGGCGAGGTAGTGGCGGGGGCGGTCGGCGACGGCTACACCGTGATCGGGGACACCGTGAACGTTGCCGCCCGTCTCCAGACGGCCGCGCAGCCCGGCAGCGTCACGGTCGGCGAGCGCACATTCCGTGCGACCCGGGAAGCGATCGAGTACAAGCGCCTGGAGCCGCTCACGTTGAAGGGCAAGGCGCAGCCCGTACCCGCCTGGGAAGCGGTCTGCGTCAAGGCGCTGCAGCCCGTGCGGCGGACGGCGGTGGAGACCCCGCTGGTCGGCCGCGCCGACAAGCTCGATCTCCTCCGCTCGGTCTACGACCGGATCGAGCGGGGCGGGCGCCCGCACCTCGTGACCGTGATCGGCCAGGCCGGCGTCGGCAAGTCGCGCCTGCGGCACGAGCTCGAGCGCGGGCTGGGCGAGCGCCACCCGCCGCCAACTTTCCGTGAGGGCCGCTGTCTCCCGTACGGCTCGGGCATCGTGTACTGGGCGCTGGGAGAGGTGATCCGGGCCGAGGCGGGGATCGTCGACGGCGACAGCACGGAGGCGGCCTGGGAGAAGCTGCTGGCCGCGATCGACGGCCTCATGACGTACGCCGGCCAGGAGCAGTCCGAGCCGGCGGAGCGGCGCGCGGCGACGATCGGGCGGCTGCTCGGAATCGAGTCTCCGGTGGAGCTCTCGGCCGCCGACACGGAGGACCCGCAGCGCATGCGCGAGTTCTTCTTCTCGGCGGTGCGATCGGTGATCGAGGCGATGGCTCGCCGCAGCCCGATGGTGCTCGTGCTGGAGGACATCCACTGGGCCGACCACGGAATGCTGGACCTGGTCGAGTACCTCGCGCAGTGGGTGCGCGGGCCGCTGATGATCCTGTGCCTCGCCCGCGACGAGCTGCTCGAGCGCCGCAGCGGGTGGGGGGGTGGCCGCCACGACGCCACCACGATCCTGCTGGAGCCGCTCACCGTGAACCAGACCGTCGAGCTGCTGGAGGCGCTGCTGCCGGACGGCTCCGGCAATGGCGCCGTCACGGCGATCGCCGAGCGCGCCGGCGGGAACCCGTTCTTCGCGGAGGAGATGGCGCGCCGCATCGCAGACCACTCGAGCGGTGGTCTGGTCGACCTGCCCGACACCGTGCAGAGCCTCTTGGCCGCTCGCCTCGACTCGCTCGAGCCGCTCGAGCGACGGCTCGTGCAACACGCCGCGGTGGTGGGGCGCACCTTCTGGGAGGGCGCCCTCGCGGTGGCCGTGCCCGACGACCGGCAGTTGCGCCAGGCGCTGCGCGATCTTCAGGAGAAGGACATCATCGTCCCCGACGACACGATGCGAATCGCGGGCGAGCGCGAGTACGCGTTCAAGCACGTGCTGATCCGGGACGTCGCCTACGGGATGCTCCCCAAGAGCGTCCGGTGGCGGAAGCACTACGAGATCGGCCGCTTCATCGAGGATCGCGCGGGCGAGCGCACGGATGAGGTGGTGCCGTTGCTCGCCGAGCACTACGGCCGCGCCGCGACGCTTAGCTCGGAAGCAGGCATCGACCACACCGAGATCGAGCCGATCCACATGAAGGCGCTGGAATTCCTCGAGAAGGCGGGCGACACCGCCGCGGCGCTCTACTCGAACCCGGAGGCCTACGAGCACTACGAGGCCGTGCGGCGGATCGAGTGCCCGCACGACCCCGCCACGACCGCGCGGGTGATCGAGAAGCAAGGCGACGTGGCCTTCCGGATGGGCCGCGTGGCGGCCGCCGTGGAGCTGTGGGAGGAATGCCTGGAGTACCACCGCAGTCAGGAGGACCTCACGCGCGTCGCGGACCTCCACCGCAAGATCGGGGCCGGCCTGTGGCACATGGGTGAGCGCAAGCTCGCGATCGAGCGCTACCAGAAGGGCATCAACCTCCTGAAGGACGGGCCGCCATGCCTCGAGCTCGTGCACCTGTACGAGGAGGCGGCCTCGCTGTACATGCACGCCGGCGACAACATGCTCGCGATCTACGCGTCCGAGAAGGCGCTGCGTCTCGCCGAGAAGCTGCAGGAGACGCGTGTCGCGAGCAGGGCGCACGGGATCTTCGGCCGCGTGTTCGGCCGGATCGGCGACACCGCCAAGGCGCGCGAGAACCTCGAGCGCTCGGTCGAGTTGGCGCGCGACTCGGACGACGGGGAGACGATCCGTGCGCTGCTCACGCTCGGTCACCACCTCGAGGTGTCGGAGGCGGACTACGCAGGCGCCAGCCGCGCTTACGGTGAGGCGCTCGCGCTGGCGCAGCAGATCGGCGACCTGCCGGCCCAGGTCGAGCTTCAGTCGTCGATCGCCCAGGTCGCCTCCTACCGGGCGGACTGGGATGCGGTCGCGGTCGCGGCCGAGGCCAGCGCCGACCTCGCGGAGCGCGAAGGGCTTGTCGGAAAGCTGTGTTACCCGTGCGTGCTGCGAGGCGTGCTCGCCTGGCGCGAGGGCAGGTGGGACGACGCGGAACGCTGGTGCCGGCGCGCGCACGAGCTCGCGGAGCAGGTCGGATGGTCCGAGGTCTCGTTCGCGGCCCTCTACTGGCTGGGGCGCACGCTGCGCGATCGCGGCGACCATGCCGCCGCCGTGAGCGAGCTCGACCGGGCGCTCGACGTGTGCGAGCGCGCCGGCCTGATCGCGCAGTCGATCGAGGCGATGTCGGCGCGCGCAATCACGCTCAAGATCTCAGGCAAGGGCGACCAGGCTCGCGAGGCGGCCGAGGAGGCCGGGCATCTCGCCGAGCGCCTCCACTACCCGGTGGGCGAGGCGGCGGCGCTCGAAGCGCTCGCCTGCACAGTGGGCGACACCGAGGAATGCCGGCGCAAGATGCAGGAGGCACGCGACCTCTGGAACGGGCTCGGCCGTCCGCTCGACGTGGCGATCTGCGACCTGCTGCTCGGCCATCTGCTCGCACATGCGGAGGAGCCCGACGCGGACGAGATGCTCGACCAGGCGGCCACCGAATTCGAGCGGCTCGGCGTGGATCACCTGGCGCGCTGGGCACGCGCCCTCGTCTAGCCGGCATGCGGTTCATCACGCGTCCCGACGGGGTCCGCCTCGCGTTCGAAGAGGAGGGCGAGGGGCCGCTGGTGGTGCTCTCCAACCAGTTCTTCGGCGGCGCGGACACGTTCGCCGCGCTGATCGCGGACCTGACGCGCGACCACCGGTTTGTCTCCTACCACCTGCGCGGCACCGGCGACTCCGATCGCCGCGGCCCTTACGACTTCGAGACCGACGCCGCCGACCTGCAGGCCCTGATCGAGTGGGCCGGGGAGCCTGCGCTGGTGGTCGCGTTCGCGGATGGCTGCAACCGCGCGGTCCGCGTCGCTGCGCGCCGGCCCGACCTGATCACGGCCGTGGTTAGCCCGGCGGGGAACCCTGTTGGACTTGACGCGGTCGCGGGGACCGACGCGCTGGCTGGCTCGAGCGGGGTGCTGGATGCGCTAGTCGGCATGATGAGCACCGACTACCGCGGGGCCTTGCGGACGATGTTCTCGACCGCCAACCCCGACTGGGAGGACGACCGGGTGCGCGAGCGGGTCGCGACGATCTTCGAGACGGTTCCGCAGGAGGCCGCCCTGCCGCGTATGAAGGCCTGGATCGCCGACGACGTCACGGAGGAGTCCCGCGCCCTGGGCGGCCGCCTCTGGATGCTCGAGTCCGGCAGCAATCCGTGGTTCCCGATCGAGGTGGCCCGGCGGACGCGCAAGATCCTGCCGGAGGCGCACATCCTCGAGGTGGAGGACGGGGCGATCTCGCGCCCGGATATCGCGGCGGGCGTGATCCGGGAAATCACGTCGGCTGCGCCCGTCGCGTCAGAGCGCCGCGAGCAGGCGCTCTAGGTCCGACTCGGAGTTCCAGGCGCCGACCGACGCCCTGATCCAGGGGTGGCCCGGGATCGCGCGCACGATCACGCCGCGTTCCGCGAGCGCGGAGACGTGATCGTCGGGATCACGCTCGGTGCGCCAGGTCACGAGCGGGGCGCGCGCGCCGGGGGCCACGAGCCGCTCTCCCAGGGAGACCCGCAGGATGTCCGCGCTTTGCGCGGCGTGCTCGAAGACGGCCGGCCAGCCATGCTCCGCGAGTACCTCGAGCGCCGCCAACGCCGCCGCCAGGGCGGGGCCGGAGGGCGAGACCGTGTCGAACCGCCGTGCCCCGGCTCGGGGCTCGAGCGCGAGCGGGTCGGAGTGCTCGACGATCGTCACGTAGCTCGCCCGCGGCATGCCCAGGCGGTCGATCCATTCGCCTTCGACGAACAGGGCGCCGGTGCCGTCGGGCCCGCAGAGCCACTTCTGCCCGGCCGCCGCGTAGAAGGCGCACCCGAGCTCGCGCACGTCGACCGCGACGGCCCCGAGGCCCTGCGCGCCGTCGAGCAGCACCGGCAGGCCGGTGTCCCGAAGCGGGGCGAGCGCGACGCGCCTGCCGGTCATCCAGGACACGTGCGAGACCGCTATCAACCGGGTCCGCTCGGAGACGGCCGCGCCCACGGCGCCGAAGGGGGCCACCCGGATCCCGGCGCCCGTGCGCCGCGCGCACGCGGCGAGTGGCGCCAGCAGCCCCGCGTGTTCCTCGTCCGTGGTCAGGACCTCGTCGCCCGGCGCGAGGTCGAACCCGGCCAGCACGAGGTTGATCGCGTCGGTCGCCGACCCTGTGAGCGCGACCTCATCGGCCGAGGCGCCCATGAGCGCCGCGATCCGCCCGCGCAGGTCTTCGCGCAGCTGCTCCAGCCCATCCCAGTGGACGGCACCGCTGCGTCCCTCGCGCAGCTCGTGCTCGAGGCGGGCGCGGGCGGCCGCCGTCGAGCGTGCCGGCAGCGGCCCATCGGTGCCGGCGTTCAGGTAGGCACGCTCCGCCAGCACCGGGAACTCGGCTCGGAGGGAATCCAGGTCCAGGCGGCCGATCGTATCCGCGCCGCGGAAACGCGAACGGGCCGCGCTTGCGGCGCGGCCCGTTCGTCGGGGGATGCTGCCTGCTCGGCTCAGCCGCAGACGGGCCAGGCGGACCCGCCCGTGCGCTGCAGCAGGATCGCCGCGCGGCGGTCCTGCTCGCCCTCCGGCGCGGCGGCCGGGTCACCCTTGCCGCCCACGGAAGCCCAGGTCCCGTACGTGAACTGGTACTTGCCGCGGAAGGCGCCGCCGCCGCCGATCGCGCGGGGGTTGCCGTGCGACTCGCAGGCGGCGATCCGGTCGAGCACGCCCTGCACCGCAGACGTCGCGCGCAGGTGCCCGCGCACCCGGCGGATCCGCTTTCGCAGCTGCCGGATCGCGCGCTGGAGCTTGCCGTCCGGCCACTGCGTCCGCTTGCCGGCGTGCGCAGGCTGCGGGCGGGGTCGCCCGTCGCGCGCGGCGACCAGGCGGTTGAGGCGATCGCGAAGCCGCTTGTAGCGCTTCACGAGCCGGATGTGGTGTGGGTCTTCTGCATTTGCCGTATTAGTGATCGATACCGGCCCGACAGGCCGGTGAGGGTCAGTCACAGCGCTCTGAGCCGGTCCCCGGCTCTGGGCGCTGCTCGGCTCCTTGGCCGAAATCGCAACTGCTGGTGCCGCTGCTGCGACGCCGACGCTGATCACGGCAATCAGGGGGGCCTTCAATGGTCCTCCTCATGTCGTTGGTCAGTGGTCGGCCTCTCTCCCTCGCGCAGCGTTCGCCAGTCAGGCACCTCCTTCGTGCGGCGGTCCGATGGATTCGCCCACGGCGCTGTTCGATCCGCGCGTGGGCCCCAAAGGCGTGCCGCGTCGTTTGCTTACGAAGCCCGCGCACCGACGTCCGGTCGGGCGGGACGGCGGGGTTCGCGGGGACATGAAGTCGCCGGAGCGCGTACCCCTTTGACCGATTAGTCAATCGGTGAACCTAGCAGCGAGCCTTTGACTATGCGTCAATCTGTGACCGAAGTCACACATGCGGCCCGTACCAGCCGGTTTTGCGCCACGGAGGCGCCCAGGGCACGCGTTAGCATCACCGCGCGTGAAGGTCGTCCTCCCAGACGGGGCTGCGCTCGATGTGCCCGATGGCGCCACGGGCCGTAACGTCGCGGCCGCGATTGGCCCCGGGCTGGCTAAGGCGGCGCTCGCGATCCGGGTCGACGGCGAGCTCCGCGACCTGTCCGCGCCGGTTCCCGACGGGGCCGAGATCGCGATCGTCACCGACGGCGCGCCGGACGCGCTCGAGCTGATCCGCCACGACGCGGCGCACGTGTTGGCGACCGCCGTGACGGAGCTGTATCCGGGCACGAAGATCTCGATCGGCCCACCGATC
>Ga0075424_100006959_pt1 | contig 10934 bp, 10 predicted proteins | sample SoiMethybrSBSTD3_FD_75301 | JGI IMG/M metagenome (GOLD analysis project Ga0075424, IMG submission 75301) | Bulk soil microbial communities from a Populus tree surrounding site in Tennessee, USA - Soil MetaG P. TD hybrid SBSTD3 | ecosystem: Environmental > Terrestrial > Soil > Tree plantation...
GCGCGGTAGGCGTTGAAGTCGTAGTCGAAGAGGATCGGGATCTCCCCGGACAGCACGCGTGCGTAGGCCGTCTGCTTGGGCACGATCGGGCTGTTCTTCTGGAGCTCTTTGAAGTAGGCGACGGCGGGAGAGAAGTTGTCGAGGGAGCCGCCCAGCGCGCCATTGACGGCCACCGCCCCCACGTAGCCCACGAACGCGCTCGTGGGATCGAGGAAGCCGACCATGCCCTTGTACTCGGGCTTGAGCAGGTCCTTCCAGCTTCGCGGCACCGGCTTGCCCCCGAGCGCATCGGCGTTGACGAAGAGGCCGAGGGTGCCGGAGTGGATCGTGAACCAAGCGCCGTCGGGATCCTTGAGCCCGGCCGGGATCTCGTTCCAATGCTCCGGCTTGTAGGGCGTGACCACATCTTCCTTCTTCGCCTGAATGCCGAAGGTGACGCCGTAATAGGCAATGTCGGCGACCGGCTTCGCCTTCTCCGCGATGAGCTGGGCCAGTGTCTGTCCCGAGTTCTTGTTGTCGTGCGGCACGGTGATCCCGAGCGATTCCTTGATGGCCTTGAGCTGGCTCGCCCAGTCCGCCCATTCGGGCGGACAGTTGTAGCAGATGACCGTCGTCCCCTGCCCCATGGTTGCGGGAACGACGCCGAGGAGGCCCAGGAGAGCGGCCATGGTCACGATCAGACGTTTCATGCGAGTCCTCCGTGGAGCGCGTGTCACACGCGACTGGTGCCGAGGCGGATTATACCCACTTCGGGCGGCCCGCTCGTATCGAGAGCCGACGCCGAGCGCAACGGCGCCGGCTCGCTTCATCGTCATGTGATCGTGTCTTCGTCGTCCCGTCACGTCGCGTTCACGCGTGAGCGCTAGCTTCAACCCACATCCTGTGCCCTCGCCGGGCGCCCCGCTTCTCAAGTGACCGCGCCATCCGCCTGTACGCCGAGGAGATCTGGGGCGTCTCGCCCGTCCCCGTCCGCGATACCACCGCCTGAGCGGGAATCGTCAGGCTCGCGAGCGGAGGAGCCGCCGCCGTTCGTCACTCGCGCTCCGGGAATGTGCGCGCTTGGCCCAAGCAGGCGCGACGCGTATGCTATGAGCGATGTCGCCTTGGAGAAAGCCCGGCCATCAACCGCCGCTCGTGCCGCGCGTCGTGAGGGAGCGGCCGCGCCCGTTTTCTTTCGCGGCCAGCGCCATCTAGGAGCGCTGGGGCGCGCCGCGACGAGGGTCCATGTCTGACGTGCTGTTCGTGGGCGACGTGCAGGGCTGCGCGGCAGAGCTGCACGATCTCCTCGCCGCCGCCGGCTTCGATCCGGGCCGCCATCGCCTCGCCTTCTGTGGCGATCTCATCAACCGCGGGCCCGACAGCGCCGGGGTCCTCGAGCTGGTCCGCCGTCTGAATGGCTTGGCCGTCCTCGGCAACCACGAGGTCGCGCTGCTCGAAGGCCGCCCGTCGCCGACCCTCGACCAGGTGCGCCGGCAGCTCGGATCGTCGCTCCAGGCGTGGCTGGGCTGGCTGCGGTCGCTTCCCACCTTCATACGAGGCGAAGGCTACATCCTCGTGCACGCGGGCATCGCGCCGGGCAAGCAACCGGAGGAGTGCACGCGCGAGGAGCTTACCGAGCTGCGCACCGTGAACGGGGAGCCGTGGTTCCACTTCTGGCACGGGCCCGAGATCGTCGTCTTCGGGCACTGGGCTCATCGGGGCCGGGTCGACCTTCCCCACTGCAAGGGCCTCGACACGGGTTGCGTCTATGGCAGGCGGCTCACCGGCCTGTGGTGGCCTCGTCTCGAATGGGTCTCCGTGCCCGCTCGCCGCCGCTGGTTCGAACCCAGCCACGCCTAGATGCGCTGGGCATCCAGCCCAGGCCTTGTCAGGCCGCTCTCACCTGTGCCACCTTGAGGCAATGAAGATCCGGAAGGCCGTGATTCCCGTGGCGGGGCTTGGCACTCGTTTCCTGCCCGCCACCAAGACCATCCCCAAGGAAATGCTCCCCATCGTCGACAAGCCGACGCTGCTCTACATCATGGAGGAGATCGTGGCCGCCGACATCTCCGAAGTGGTGCTGATCGCCGGCCGCGGCAAGAGCGCCATCGAGGATTTCTTCGACACCTCCTACGAAGTGGAAGACACGCTGGAAAAGGCCGGGCGCTCCGAGCTCCTCGAGCCCGTGCACGAGATCATCAAGAGAGTGCGCGTGGTCAGCATTCGTCAGCATGTGGCCCTGGGTCTGGGTCACGCCGTCCTGTGCGCCGAGCCGGCCATCGGGAGCGACCCTTTCGCCGTCCTGCTGGGCGACGAGATCATGATCGCCGAGCCGGGCCGCCCGTCGGGCATCGCGCAGCTCGCGCGCATCTATGAAGAGACGCAGCAATCGACGGTCGCGGTGATGGAAGTGGCGGCAAGCGAGGTCAGCAAGTACGGGATCGTCAAGGTCAGTGAAAAAGGCCCCAACTTGTGGTCGGTGCTGGATGTGATCGAGAAGCCGGAGGTCGGGAAAGCGCCCAGCCGTCTCGCCCTCCCCGGCCGTTACGTCTTCTCCGGGGGAATCTTCGATGATCTGCGCCAGACTCGACCCGGGCGCGGCGGCGAGATCCAGTTGACCGACGCCATGACTCGACTGGCACGCCGCGAGGGCATGCTCGCCACCGTGATCGAGGCGCACCGATTCGATGCCGGCGACAAGCTCGGCTACCTGATGGCCAACGTGGAGCTCGCTCTTCGCCACCCACAAATTGGCGCTGCCTTCGAGCGCTACCTGAGACGACGCTTCGGAGGGACATGATGTCCCTCGCCATCGGAGCGTACTTCTTCTTGATCGCGCTCGTCCTCGCCCACTTCGAGATTCAGATCGAAGGCCCTCATGGCTGGGCGGAAAAGCTCCCCACGTGGCGATGGGACAGCCGCGCCGTCCGGCGCTGGTTCGGGAAGCCCGTGACGGGATACCACCTCTGCCTGGTGACGCTGATCCTCTTGTTCCTTCACGTGCCTCAGCTCTACGGCGGATCTTGGGAGCGCGAGGCCGACCTCCTCGCGCTGTTCTTCCTCCTCACCGTCACCTGGGACTTTCTCTGGTTCGCGTGCAACCGTCATTTCGGCGTGGGTCGGTTCCGCAAGGGCCAGATCTGGTGGTTCCCCACCTGGACGCTCGGCCTTCCCCGGCCTTACCTGCTCGTGATCGCGCTCTCCCTCTGCGCGGGCCTCGCGCCGGCGCTCTGGACGGGGGCGTGGCTGGAGCGGGCCCAGCGCTGGGGCACGGTCTTCGGCGAGCTACTCGCGCTAACCGTCGTCGTGACCGTCGTCACGCTCCGCCCACCGCGCCGGGAGTCGGCGCGCGGGGCCCAAGGTGTAGCGAAGGCCAAGCCCAAGTAGCTTCGACTACCCGGCCACTCCTTCTTGAATACCGTCGCTACGACAAGTGCAGCCAGCGCCGAAGCTTGCGGACAGGCCCCACGTGGCCGGTCCTCGCCGACTCGTCCTTGTCGCTGAACACCACCCCTTGCTGGCTCGGCTTCACGCCCGGCAACAGCTCCGCCACGCCGGCCTGCAGGGCGTGGGCGGCGTCGCCGATGAGCTCGCCGACATCGGCGAGCAATCCGTGGGGCGGCGGGCCGCTCCAGTCGACGTAGCGATAGGGGTGAGCCACGTGGCCCGTGTGCTCCGAGCGCCAGCACTCCTCGCAGAGATGCGTGCGGCACGGCTCGCAATAGAGCACGGCCAGATGCTCCGGATCGTGCGAGCAACACATGATGGGCGCCGGGAGGTGGCGCTCTATCGCTTGCACGGTGAGCTCCACGCCGTCGGCCGCCCGCAAGAGGGCCCCGAGCTCGCTCGCCCGCTCGCGGATCTGGGGGCGCCGGCACGCATCGAAGGCCGCCGTGAGTGATTCGACGTCGATACGACGGATGGGAATCGGCTCCGGCCCCGCCCCCGCATTCGCGACGATGCGCCCCCAGAAGAACTGATCGCCGAAGAACGGCACCACGATGGTCGGAAGCCCGGCGCGCAGGCCGGCCGACGTGGTCCCCGCCCCGCCGTGATGACAGACGGCCCGGCAGCGCGGGAACAGCCAGTCGTGCGGACAGTCGCCGATCACGTACACGTTCGGTGGGAGAGCGCCTCCGCCCAGGTGAGCCCAGCCCTCGGCCACGATGCCCCGCGCGCCCGCCCGCTCCAGCGCGGTGAAGATGGTGCGGGTGAGGGCGACGGGGTCCTGGGCGACCACCGAGCCGAAACCGACGTAGATCGGCGCTTCCCCCGCCGCCAGGAAGTCGAGCAAGGCCGCCGGCGGCTCATAGGTTAGGGCCTGCTCGTACTGGATGAAGTTCGCGAGGTCGATGTGCGGGCCCCAGTCTTGCGGCTTGGGCACCAGGCTCTCCGGCCAGAGGTAGGTGAAGGGCACCTCGTGATCCTCCAGCAGCGCGGCTCCGTCCGTGAGGGTGAGGGGTGACAGCTTCAGGGTCTCCTTGCGAAACGTGTCCACCAGGTCGCTGATGCCGGTCCAGACGATCAGGTCGATGACGCCGTAGGAGAAGAAGTTCTCCACCGGCCGGTGCGTGCTGAGATCGATCTGGGCAAAGGGGTGAGGGTAACTGCGCGTGGCGCTCCACGGCATGGTGAAGATCATGTGGAGCGGGATGTGCAGGGCCTCGGCGCAATGAATGTGGCCGTAGCTCGGCGGGTTGGCGACGATGAGGTCGGCCCGGAATGGCCGCGCCCCCGGCTGCTCGGGATCCGCTTCCGTACAAGCCCGCCAGGTCGAAGCGAGGATCTCGGCGATCATCGCCCGTTTCTTCGGCACATCCTCCCAGAGCTGATCCAGCCGTGTCGGAATGATGCTCCCACCGGTCTTGACGATGTACTCCATCATCTCGTGCGGGTTGCCCCCGAGCGGGTAGAACTCCAGCCCGGCCTCTTCCACCATGGGACGGAACTCGCGATGCGTCGCGATGCGCACGCGGTGGCGCTCCGCGAGGCGCCGGCCGATCGGAATGAAGGGCTGCACGTCGCCTCGCGAGCCCACCACCATGACCACGATGGACATGGGCGGCACCGGGGACGTCTCGGTTGGCGGGCCGGGAGCGGCCCTGACCTCGGTAGTGTGCGCGCTAAGCCAGGAGGGGGCGTGGGCGAAGAGGCGCGCCGCGTGGTCGAAGTCGATCTTCAGGGCACCACCGGCGCCGGCCGAGACGGTCCTGACCCCCCGCACCGCGGCCGCACGCAGGCGCCGACTGTGGAGCCGCCGCCGTAGGAAGGCGGTGGCGACCGCGTCCACGAAGCCTTGCTTCCCGGGTGTATCCACCTCGCCGCCCCTTCAGGCCCATGAGTCGAGCCGGGACGTTCACCGTGTATAGACGAAAGCTCCCTATACACCCATGGTCGACCGATGTCCATATCCCCCAAGAAATGCCGTCTCCACGCAAACTTCACCCAACCCACATTGAAGCGACATCGACCCTCGCCATACTTGCCCTGTTGACGTCGGGGCGACCACCTACGGAACAGAGGAGACATGACCATGGGTCTGCTTGAACGCTCATCACGACGAGTCATGACCGCCGTCGCCATCGCCGGACTGACCCTGGGGCTGACCAGCCCCGTCCATGCCGACGCCATAAAGACGGTCTTCGTCATCGCCATGGAGAATCACAACTGGACCCAGCCCGCCACCGATGCCAGCGCTCCCGGTCAGATCTTCAACAATCCCAATGCGCCGTTCCTCAACAGCCTGACCAACCCCGCGTCGCCGAATAGCGCCCAGGTGTCGTTCACCACCGCGTATCACAACGCGCTGGCCACGCCTTCGGGAAGCAATCCCAGCATCCACCCGTCCGAGCCCAACTATATCTGGATGGAAGCGGGCTCGAACCTCGGCGTGTTCAACGACAACCAGCCCTTCGGACCAAGCGGCACCAACCAGAACACCACGAACCACTTCAGCTCCCTGCTCACCCGGAGCGGCCAGACGTGGAAGTCCTACCAGGAGGACATCGATACCGACGCCGCCGGCAACGTCCTGCCGAAGAGCCAGTGGACGTCACCCATCAACAACCGGAGCGGCACCTATACCACCGTCCCCAATGCCACCAATGGCAGCCGCCAGTTCGACTACGCGGCCAAGCACAACCCGCAGATCTTCTTCACCGATACCAACGGCGGCAACGACGCGACTCCCGCCAACCCGCTCTCGAGCAAATACGCGCCGCTCCAGCAGCTCTTCACGGATCTGAACAACAACACGGTCGCCAACTACAACTGGATCACCCCGAATCAATTCAACGACATGCACACGGCGCTGACGGGCGGGTACAAGGGCCTCACGGGGGACGCCGCGGCCATCAAGCAAGGGGACGATTTCCTGGCGCAGATCGTACCCATCATCATGGCCTCTCAGGCCTACCAGGACGACGGCGCCATCTTCCTCTGGTGGGACGAGAGCGAAGGCACCAATCGGGACGATTTCAGTCACACCTTGCCCTTCTTCGTGATCTCGCCCCTGGCCAAGGGCGACGCCTTCAGCGACAGCATCAACTACACGCACTCCTCGACGCTGCGCACCTTGCAGGAGATCTTCGGGGTCGGGCCCTTCCTGGGCGACGCCGCTGGGGCCAGCGACCTGTCCGACCTGTTCCAGCCCGGCGTGATTCCAAGCGGGGTGCCGGCGCCGGCTTCCTTGAGCCTTGTCGGCCTCGGTCTCGGCCTGCTCTCCTGGGCGCGCTCGCGTCGCCCTTGACTTGGCCTGGCCGGCCCAGCGACACGCTCTCCAGACCGAACCGCCCTCCAGGTCTTGGACCTGGAGGGCAGCTCGACTGCCTCAAATTGCTGGCGCTGACCATCCTGTGAGGTGGTGCCGATCGGGAAGTACTGAAGAAGACCCGACCTCGACTACGGACGAGCGCTCCGCCTGCCCTTCGCGAGATGCCGGTAACGAACGAGTCTGATCACGACGGTCACGATGACGGCCGTTGACCAGCCAAATGCGAGGGTGCCATTGGCGGCCTCCATCGGCCCCAGCAGGCGCCAACGCGGAGACATGACGATGTCACCGTATCCAAGCGTCGTATAGTTGACTGCCGAGTGGTAGAAGGCGATGGCAAACTCGCTGAACTCGCCGTTCGACATGAAGACCGTCGCCCACACGGCGACTTGCACCATGTGTCCGGCCAATAGGATGACGATGAGCATGAGGGTAGCGAGGCTATTGCGCCAAAGACTGACGCCCACCGACCGTCTCATGAACAACTCGGTCATCGCTTCAGTGCCGAGACCCGCCGCAAGGGCCTGGATCACGAGCGCGCTCAAGGTCACGCCAAGACCGACCAGGATCACCATTCCCATCGGGATCGTTGGCTCCCGCGGGCAGCTTTCGAACCGCTGGCCCCCATCGCTCCACAATGACCTCTGGAGCGCAGTGCGATGCGACAGATCGTCCCCTAGAGTGAGTGCAACGGCCTTGAATCCTAGCTCAAGATGGCCACCACCAGGGAATGGACTGCGCCGGGGCTCGTGTCGCGGCTCGCACAGAAGATGGCAGCCGAACATCGCCGTCGAACGCTACGTGGTCAGCTCCTCACCCACGAAGCTCACGAGGCGGGGGAAATCCACACCGCCGGAAACCTCGAGGACCGCCACCTGATCGACGATCGCCGCGTAGGACGATAGCTTGCTGGCCATGCCCAGAGTGGGCGATTCGGAGAAGGATCGCGTGGCTGCGGAACGAGCGGGCATTGGGACCTTCGCCTGGGCCGACGATTTCTTCAGCGCCGATCACATCTAGTGTGCTCGTCGGTCCACCGGGCTCGAGCCGGGCTACAGTAAGACTCGTGCGCGAACTGACGTTCGTTGAGGCCGGTCGTGTGGGGGAGTGGCGAGCGCAGCCAGATGCCGTCGTGCCTGGTCTGGCGGGCGCGGTTGCGCGGCCGCTCGCGGTGGCACGGTGCGCTCTCGACCTCCCCATGGCGACCGCCGGGCTCTTCCCCGGGCCATTTGCTCTCGGTCACGAACCCGCGGACAAGATCCTACTGGCCAATCGTCTTCCTGATGCTCCCCATGTGCTCGTCGGTGTGAGCGATGAGGGCGCGCGTCACGAGCTGCTCCACCGTGAACGGCGGCGCGTCCTGGAAGACCACGCCGCTCTTGATGAGCTCCTCGTCGCTCAGCGCGCGTAGCACAGCGGCGGCCTTTTCCGATCCCGCACGATGCAGCCCCATCAGGTCCGCCTTGCTGCACGCGGCGAAATCCTTCGCGTGCTGGGCGTTCATCTGGTCGAGCGCCGTCGTCGAGAAGTTGGCGGGCGATCGCCCAGCCGCAAGCCCCTTGGCGATGTCGGGGACGCGCTCGTACGCACCGAAGAGGTGATGCGCCGTGGCAGCGACCGTCCACTTCTCGGCCTCGGTGACTTTCTTGAGATCAGCGTCACCTAGCTTCTCGATGTAGGCCCCGGCCTCATGAGCCTTCGCCTCGAACTGCTTCGCCAGCGCCTCGCCCTTGGCTCCCATAGCGGTCTCCTTTTCTGCGTATGGCCCGTTCACGCGACCTTTGTCACTGCCGGTTCGAACTCCTCTATCTCGCGAAGCTCCCTTCCCCGTAGAGGATGAGCACCGCGCATTCATCCCTGCTTCCACCCTATAGTCGAATGATGGGCGCCCAAATCGACACCAGGCACGGATTGCGGAACGACGGCGGACGCTGAAGCCCCAATTCGAAGCGCAGCCGGGTTGCCGATCCATTTCAGCCTCCTCACCGCGACACAACCGCCACTCCACTTGCAAGTCCGCGAAAGGGTTGCGGAACTTCACAGGCTTGGGATGAATGCGCTCGCGATGGCCCGAACCCTCGGAGTGTCCAAGATGGTTGATTGCGAATTACGCAGCCGTCACGTCCAGATTGACCAATTTTTGGGCATGCCCCCCGATCTGCTTCGGCGCCAGCCATCCCGGGTATCGCCCCCTAGCCATCGCGGCTCGAGTCTAGCTCGTGCGATAGAGGTTGCCGCTCTTCTCGTAGCCCAGGATCCAGATGGCCAGGTACGTGTCCACGTAGTCAAGCCATCCCCGGAAGCGCGCTTCCGACTCTGTGTGCAGATCGAGGCGCGACGTGACGATCGCGCTGCCGGCGGCGTAGTGACGGCAGTCGGCACAATCGGTGTGCGGAACGCAGCACGACGCGCCCTCGTGAGTCAGATCGGCTCGGTAGTTCCGGAAGGTGCGTCCGATGCCGAACGACCGACGGTCTTCGGCGGCGGCGCGCGGATACGGACAGCCGAACTGGCCGCGCAGGCTCGCCTCCTGGGTGTGGACCTCGGCGTTGTAGTACGAGTAGACGACGGTACGGGGGTACCGTTCCATCGCGTCGATCATCTTGTCGCGGGTGGCCTTCAGCGTGTCACGCAGCTTGAGGATCGATCGGGCACCTTCGGGCGCGCTGAACACGTTGAAGGTGATCTTGTGGCCGGCCCCCTGAACCTGCTCTATCACCTCGTCGAGCTGGTCGACGTTCTCGCTGTTGAACGTGTAGACGAACATCACCCGGTCGTCGGCCGCGTAGTTCTCCAGCTGGATGGGCAGGCAATAGGGGCCCTCCGTGCCGTTCGCGTACCGCCGATACTTCGGGTCTCCCGTCTGGTCGCCCCACACCGATACCTGGATGCGGTAGCGGATCGCGGGATCGACACGCTTCAATCCGTTGGTGAAGACGGTGCCGAGAGGGATGGCCTCATGGCAGGCGCGAAGCACGGCGGGACGGAGGGCGGGTTCGGCGCCCGCGAGGTTCACGTAATTGATGCCGCGCTGCTTTTCGCCTTCCATGAAGCGGCGCCACCGCTGCGGGTCGCGATCGTCCGTCACGTTGGAGCGCTCGCCCGCGAAGTAGTAACATCCGTCGCAACGCAGCTGACAGGCGCTCGTCACATCGTAGGCGGACTCGCGCAGGAAGAAGAATTTCTTGACCTTCCGGTAGCGCTCCTCCAGCTCCGGCACCTGCAGGACGGCGGTCAGGCTCATACGCCGCGACCCGCCCTACAGCCGCTTCGCGATGGCGGCGACCGAGGTGAGGCTCGCATAGTCGTCAGCGTCCAGCTTGACGTTGGTGTGTTCCTCGAGCCGGAGGAAGAACTCCACGAGATCGAGGCTGTCGATACCCAGGTCGGTGACCAGATCCGAGTCGTCCTGCGCCTGGGCCCGGAGCGCCTCCACGTCGTAGTGCCCTCCCGTGAGCGACTGCCAGAGAATCTCCCACACCACCTGGGTGTTCATCGGACCGTTCCCTCCACGACCAGGGACGCGTTCGTGCCGCCGAAGCCGAAGGAATTCAACAGGGTGAGCCGGTGCTTGTAGGCGAGGGTCGAGGGGGAGATGAACGCCTTCGGCAGGGCGGGATCGGCCGCGTGGTTGAGGGTGGGAAGGACCACCCCCTCCTGCATACCCTCCACCGCGATCATCAGCTCCAGGACCGATGACGCGCCCAGAGAATGACCGAGTTGCGATTTGTTGGCGACCACGGGCAGCCTCTCCAGCCGATCGCCGAACACTGCGGACAGCGCGCGCAGCTCCGCGCCGTCACCCACCGGCGTCGAGGTGGCGTGCGCGTTTACGCACTCGATGTCCTCGGGACGACATGCCGCCGCGTTGATCGCCTCGCGCATGCACGTGGCGATATTGTCGGTGGCCATGCGCGTCAGGTGATCCCCATCCGAATTGAGATAGCCGCCCCGGATGACTGCCTTCACCGGCCACCCCGCGACGCGCGCATGCTCCACCCCGGAGATGAAGAGGGCGCCCACCGCCTCGGCGAGCACGAAGCCGCGGCGGTCACCGGAGAAGGGCCGGCTCGCCGCGCCGGGACGGTCGTACGCGCGGTCCTCGGGCTTGTCCCGCTTGTACAGGGCGTGGAGCCACTCGAAGCCTCCCACACAGATCGGGAGCAAGGGAAACTCGAAGCCC
>Ga0075424_100006960_pt1 | contig 10934 bp, 12 predicted proteins | sample SoiMethybrSBSTD3_FD_75301 | JGI IMG/M metagenome (GOLD analysis project Ga0075424, IMG submission 75301) | Bulk soil microbial communities from a Populus tree surrounding site in Tennessee, USA - Soil MetaG P. TD hybrid SBSTD3 | ecosystem: Environmental > Terrestrial > Soil > Tree plantation...
GAGATCGGGGTCGATCTCGATCTCAGGTGCGATTGGGAGGAAAGCAAGAACCGCACCGGCGAGCGCCAGCAGCGCGGGATACGGAACCTCGAGCCGCCGCGCAAGCGCCGCTAGCAACACGGCTACGAGCAGCAGCACGAGGGTCAATTCGAACAGCAGCATGTCACATCGTAGCCTGGATAGAGCGAAGCGTAAGCCGGCACCTGTACCGGCGCCCTGAGGCCCATTAGCATACGACTCTGGCAGGATCTTCGGCGTGCAGCGATCCCAGGCAGGATCTCACGTGGGTTAGTTCCCACCCGCCCGGCCGAACTGGGCGGCTTTGGCGATGATGTCGGGCGGCGTCGCCGCGGCCGCCTTGATCACAGCTTCCAGTTGCTCACCTGTGCGATGCGTGACGTCGAGGCCCATCTTCGTCGCCTCCTCGCGCAACAGCGGATCATTCATGGTCGCGTTGAAAGCACGTCGCATCACCACGACGATCTCGGGCGGTACCTCGGGTGGCAGCATGATCGGGCGGCCAAGCTCAATGCTGGAGGAGAGGAAATCGAGGATCTGCCGCTGCTCGTCGGTCTTCACGAAGCGATAGATGGTGGGCGCATCAAGACCCGGGACCGGGTCGTGCTCGAGCGTGAACAGCACGCGCGCAACGCCGGACTTGAGCCAGTCCGGCCGCGCGTTGCGGAATGATTGCACCGTCAGGCAGAGACCATCGAGCTCGCCGCGCTCCATTGCCAGCACCGCGTCCTGCGGCTTGCCGTAGCCTTCGACGACCTTGAACTTCATGCCCAGAAGCCCGCGCAGGAGATTGGGCGTCTCGGTCACGGTCGAGCCCGCGCCGGTGCCACCGACGATGAGCTCATGTTCGAACAGATCCTCTGCCCGCTTCACTCGCGCGCGTTCCACCGCGAAGCAGCCGCGATTGGTGAGCTCCGGACTGCCGATCCAGTTGAACTTGAGTGGGTCGTAGCGCACGCCCGCAAACCCCTGCAGTCCTGCATTCGGGATGTTGCGGCTCACCATGCCCCAGACCGTGCCGTCACGCGGCGCCGCGTTATAGAGCCAGTTGGTCGCGAGCATCTGCCCGGCACCGGGCATGTTCTGCACCAGGAAGCTCGGCGAGCCAGGCACGTGACGGGGCAAGTGGCGGGCGAGGAAGCGCGCCCACACGTCGTAATCCTGCCCGGGGGCCGCGCCGAGCACAAACCTGATCTGTTTGCCGCGCAAGGAATCGGCAACCGATTGGGCGTGGCCCGGCGTGCTGGCAAACAGCGCCGCGGCGGCGAGTGTGAGAAGCAAGCGCAGCATACGATCAGCCGTGGCTCACGCTTCGACGGGCGCCTTGCGGGTCTTCTTCGGGGTCGCGAGATCGCGGTCGAAGCCGCCCTCGGCGATGTCGTACATGTTACCCTCGGGGTCGGTCGCGCGCTGCTCCGCATAGACCCGGTCAGGCGGACGGTCAGTCGGTCCGACCACGTCCCACTCCTTGAGACGTTCGGCGATGAGTTCCGCGTCCTCGACATGGAAGCCGAAATGATTGAGCCCGTTCTGCTTGCCCTCGGCCTTCTGGCTGAGCAGCGCAAGGTTCATGTAGCCGTCGGTGAGAAAGACGTTGTTGCGGCTCTCGCTGCGCGCCACCACCTTCATCTCGAACACATCGCAATAGAATTTCGCGAGCTTTTCGGGGTCCATGCAGATGAGGGCCAGGTGCCTGATCTTGGGCATATTTCACTCCCTTGTTGCCGAGAGTTCGGCTTGAGTGCCATTGACATACACCGCGACTTGGCCCGATTCCATAGTCACGAACAGCAACCGAAAGCTCTCATGCTGCCCGAACAGAAACTGGACGCCCTGATCGCCCGCCATCGTACGGTGGAGGCGGAGCTTTCGACGCAGGTGTCCACCGACACCTATGTCAAGCTCTCGCGCGAGTTCGCCGAGCTTGGCCCGATCATCGAGACGGTCAGGGCGTATCGCGGCGTCACCGCCGAGATCGACGATCTCAATACGCTGATCGCCGATCCGGCAACGGACGCCGAGATGCGCACCATGGCGAGCGGCGAGAAGCCGGCACTCGAGGAGCGGCGCGCCGCGCTGGAGCAGCGGATCAAGCTTGCGCTCCTGCCCAAGGACGCCATGGACGAGCGCAACGTCATCGTCGAAATCCGCGCCGGCACCGGCGGCGACGAGGCGGCGCTGTTTGCGGGCGACCTGTTCCGCATGTACGAGCGCTTCGCCGCCAAGCAGGGCTGGAAGGTCGAGCTCGTCTCGGCGAGCGACGGCTCGATGGGCGGCTACAAGGAAGTCATCGCCGAGATTCGCGGCCGCGGGGCATTCGCCAAGCTCAAATTCGAATCGGGCGTGCATCGCGTGCAGCGTGTGCCCGACACCGAGGGCTCGGGCCGCATTCACACGTCGACCGCGACCGTCGCAGTGCTGCCCGAGGCCGAGGATGTCGACATCGCGATCAACGAGTCCGACCTCAAGATCGATACGCTGCGGGCGGGCGGCGCCGGCGGCCAGCACGTCAACAAGACCGAATCGGCGGTGCGCGTAACTCACATTCCGACCGGCATCGTGGTGATGATGCAGGAGGATCGTTCGCAGCACCGCAACCGCGCCAAGGCCATGGCGGTGCTGCGTGCGCGGCTCTACGACCACCAGCGCCAGAAGCAGGACGCCGCGCGCGCAGCCGAGCGGCGTGGCCAGGTTGGTTCCGGCGATCGCTCCGAGCGCATCCGCACCTACAATTTTCCGCAAGGCCGCGTCAGCGACCATCGCATCAATCTTACGCTCTACAAGCTGCCGCAGATCATCGAGGGCGAGGCGCTGGGCGAGATCATCGACGCGCTGGTGACCGAGCATCAAGCCGAGCTGTTGGCGGCGGAAACAGGTGCCTGATCGCGCCGTACACCCAGGAGACAAGGCTTGTCGGGTCTGGAATTGACGACAGCCGAGACCATTGCGTCAGCGCGGCAAATGCTGGCGCGCGCCTTCACGTCGGCGGCGCTCGATAGCCCGGACCTCGACGCCCGCATTCTCATTGGCCACGCGCTCGGTCTCGATGCGGCCGGCATTGTCAGTCAGGGAGCGCGCCAGGTGACGTCAGCCGAGCGCGCAGCCATCGCGGCGCTCGCACAGCGGCGCCTGGCGCACGAGCCGGTTGCGCGCATTCTCGGTGTCAAAGAATTCTGGGGACTGCCATTCAGGCTCAATGAAGAAACATTGGTGCCACGCCCTGAAACCGAGACCGTGGTGGAGACTGCCCTGGCGGCGCTGGGATCGCGACGCCAGCACGCGCTGCGCATCGCCGATCTCGGCACCGGCTCGGGCGCGCTGCTCCTCGCATTGCTCAGCGAATGCCCCAACGCCATTGGCATCGGCACCGACCTGAGCACGATGGCTATCGCCTGCGCACGCCGCAATGCCCGCGCGCTTAAACTGCATGAGCGCAGCTCTTTTACGGTCTGCAACTACGGTGCGGCGCTCAAAGGTTCGTTCGACCTCGTGGTCTCCAATCCGCCGTATGTGCGCCGCCGCGATATCGCGACCCTGCAACCCGAGGTGCGTCTGTTCGACCCGGCACGGGCACTCGACGGTGGGGACGATGGCCTTCATGGTTACCGCACGATTGCAGCCGATGCGGGCCGGCTGCTCGCCGCGAACGGCCTGATTGTTGTGGAGCTCGGCGCCGGCCAAGCGAGCGCCGTTGCAGCACTTTTTTCTGTGGCTGGGCTTGCGGTCGAGAGGCCATCTCCCGATCTAACAGGTATACCGCGTGCGCTCTTGGCAAGGGTCCTGTCATGAGTCTCACACAATTCAGGCACGCAAAAAATCACTTGGATTGTGGCCCAAGACCGATTAGGGTCCCGTCCAGGAATCGACCCGAGACGCTCGGCCGCGCCGATTTGAGGCCCGTAGCAAAGCTCCGGAGTGCCACAGGCGCGAAGACGCGAAACAAACAGCCGGATGAGCCGGCCGACAGTTTCCCGAATCGGGTTCGAAATGCTTCATCGTTGGCGCCGTCCGCGATCAATCATCGACGTGGCCGCGCGTGACAAGAGGTGGGCTACGCCATATCTGACCAGCCAAAGGGGCTGCTGCTTCGCGACAGGGCATTAAGCTTGGCGGCGCTTTGCCGCAGGTTGACTGTGCGTCCGATCCCACGAGGAACGCGGTTTGTTTGGCCGCGGGACTGGCGTGAGATGGGAGACGTATGGAGAAGGCGAAGGCCTTGAGGGGAACGGCTTGAGGGCGAGGGCGGCATTCGGCCGCCACAAGAAGAGGATCAGCGAACGGGCGAAACATGAGAAACGGTCAGAACAAACGTATGCGCGGCCGCAATCACGGCGGTCATGGCGGCCATGGCCACGGTCACAATCACGGGCACGGCGGCGGCCACCGCAAGAACCAAAATCCGATGTCGCGTGTTTACGAATCGAATGGACCCGATGTCAAAATTCGGGGCAACCCGGCCCACATTGCTGAGAAATACGTTCAGCTCGCGCGCGACGCGCAGGCCTCCGGCGATCCGATTTCAGCGGAGAATTATTACCAGCACGCGGAGCACTACTACCGCCTAATCGCCGCGGCGCAGGAGCAATTCCGGCAGAACAACCCGCATCTCGCGCGCGTTGAAAATGACAGTCCCAGTGGCGCGCGTGACGAGGCATTTGACGAGGAAGATGGTGATCAGCCGCAGGCTGGGGGCGATACGCCGTTCGGCATGCGCGAGCCGCAGCCATACCTGCCGCGCGACGCGCAACCGTTTCCGCAGCAGCAGAATCACCAGCCGCAACAGGTCCACGTCCAGCGACCAAGCCAACAGGCTGCGCACGACGCTGGGAGTGATATCGATCGGCTGCCGTCGTTCATTACTGGTGGCGCGCAGCAGGCACCGGCGCCGCAGCAGGGTCAGCTTGCCCAAGGCTTCAACCAGAACGGCCACGACAACCAAGCCGATCGATTCCCGCTGCATCGTCGGCGGCGCCGGCACCGCGGCTCGCGCGATTTTCAAGGCGGGTCGCGCGGCGACGATCGCGAAGAGAGTCAGCCCGGCGAGTAATGTCCGCAACTTGGTTAGAGATCAACGATGCCCCGCACATGCGGGGCATCGGCATTTTTGGGCTTCGTTTCTCGGTGCGGCAGAGATCCTGATCGGCGGAGCGGCGTCCCTGCGACAATATCCATTAGAAAGTCCGGGGCATGCTTTTTGGAATCATGCGCTATCCGCCCGGCGACGGCGCAAGCGAGGGCGCAAGCGAGGGCACCAGGCGGCTCCTCTCGCGCCGGGTCGGAACAGTGCGATAGACCTGCTTGGTCGCTTCGACGATATGCACGCCCGCGAACGGCGCCGAAATGGTCGCCCCTGCCCGCTCCCAGGCGACCGCCGAGCGGATAAACCAGCCGCGCGCGACCGGCGGCATGTAAAGCGCCTCCGACCATCCGACCGGCGTGAACCAAGTGTCGCGCAGAAGTTGCGAGATCTGCGAGCGGGAGTAAGGCCGGCCATGGCCGAACGGCGTCGTATCCATGCGCGCCCACACCCCGCGCCGATTGGGAACCACAGCCAATACCCGGCCACCGGCCGCCAATACTCGCCATACCTCACGCAACAATGCGCCCGGATCATGAGTCATCTCGAGCGCATGCACGAGCAGGACGCGATCGACCGCCGCATCCGGCAGCGGCAGATCAAGCTCGTCGACGAGCGCCGCCAGCGTCGGTCGCGTTGATGGCCACTTCAGCACGCCTTGCGCCGCCGGCATGAAGGCAAGGCAGCGCTCCGCCTCCTCGCGAAACAATCCGAGGTAAGGGATTGCATAGCCGATGCCCAAAACCCGCATGCCGCGCGTATCGGCAAGGCGCGCGCGTATGCCGCGCCCGATGAAACGCCGCGCCGCCACCCCTAAACGTTGGGCGTAGAAGTTCCGCAAGTCGACAACGTCGTTTGACATGATGCCAAAATACCATGGAATCGGTTGCAAATCGGTGCTACCCCCAAACCGGAACGGAGTGATAGCCATGCCCGCTCAATCCTGCCTGTTCCTCTGCCTCAAGGACAATTTTGGCGTTCTGGTGCACGACCCAGAAACCATGGCCACCGCTGCCATTGACGCGCCGGAGGACGCTCCGGTCGAGGCCGCGCTCAAGCGCACCGGCTGGCGGCTCACCGACATCCTGGTGACCCATCACCATCACGATCACACGGGCGGTATCGAAGCGCTCAAGTCGCGCCATCGCTGCCGCGTGGTCGCACCTGCCGCCGAGGCGAGCGGCATTCCGGCGGTCGATGAGACCGTGCGTGAAGGCGATCGCGTGCGCGTAGGCTCGCTGGAGGCGCAGGTGATTGAAACGCCCGGCCACACCGCGGGTCACATCAGCTATTTCCTGCCCGCCGACAAGCTCGCATTCGTGGGCGATACGCTGTTCTCGATCGGCTGCGGTCGCGTGATCGAAGGCAATCCGGAGATGATGTGGAATTCGCTCCTGAAGCTGCGCGCACTGCCTGACGACACGCGCATCTTCTGCGGCCACGAATACACGATGGCAAACATCGCCTTTGCGAAGACGATCGAGCCCGGCAATGCCACGCTGGCAGCGCGCGAGCAGGAAGCAAAGCGCCTGGTCGCAGAGAACAAACCGACGATTCCAACCTTCATGGGCGAGGAAAAAGCCGCAAACCCATTCCTGCGCGCCGACGTGCCGGAAATCGCGACGTCGCTCGGGCTCGCCGGCAAGCCGGCCTGGCAAGTGTTCGCCGAGATCCGCGAGCGCAAAAATCGCTTCTGACGCCTATCGCTTCTGAGGCCTGTCGCTTCTGAAACTAGTCGCCTCTAAGACTTGCGCCTATCGCTTGTTGTGCGTGCCCTTGACGGCTTCGCCTTCAAGCTTGGTGAACGGCACGAATGGCACCGGACGGCCATTGTAGATGTCGGAGCGTCTCACTCCGATCTGACCGTCAGCGCCTTGGTCCTTGACCACCTTGAGAATGTGCTGAGCCCCCGGCGGTCCAACCGGAATCACCATGATGCCGCCGGTCTTGAGCTGCTGCAGCAGCGGCGGAGGAATGTGATCAATGCCGCAGGTGACGATGATCTTGTCGAACGGAGCGGCTTCTTCCCAACCGTAATAGCCGTCGGCCTGCTTGGTGTTGATCGCCTGAAATTCGGTATAGCCATTCTGGATCAGCGCGTCATAACGGCTGCGTGTGCGCTCAGCGAGAGGCTTGATGATCTCGATCGTCCAAACCTTGCTGGTCAAATTGGAGAGATAGGCCGACTGATAGCCCGAGCCGGTACCGACCTCGAGCACCTTCTCGTCCCTCTTGACCTCGATCGAGCTGGTCATCCGCCCGACCACGCGCGGGCCCGTGATGGTCACGCCAAAACCGATGTCATGATAGTTCACGTCGTAGATAATGGAGCGGCTCTCGGGCAGGCAGAACTCCTCGCGCGGCGTCAGAAGGAATGCCCGCTTGTCGCGCGCATCCCACACATCGCGATTGCCGACCATGTTCTGGAAACGCTCGAAGCGCGCGCGCAGATATCTCGGGTCCTCGCCGCGATTCTCCTGCATCCAGCGCACATAGGCGTTGATGTTGTCCATCGGCGGGACGGCGTCCGAGCTGTAGGGCTTCGGCACCGCGGCGTTCGCCTCAAATTGCAGAGGTGCACAGGCGGCAGCAGCTGCCGACAGCTTCAAGAAGGTGCGTCGTTGCATGGCGTCGTGTCTCGATCCCGGAGCAGGTCGCGGTACCCCACAATGGCAGTCCTCAGATCTCAGAGGACAGTAGCAACAGATTCTGTGGGCACTTTCTACGGTAACGATCGATGCTCCCGTGACTATTTCGGCACATCGGTGCCGTCGGCCGCTGCTTGCCAGACTGCGGATATCTCGAAACCCATCCGTCAGAACGGAAAATTGCAGTCACGCCGCTTGAGACAAAGGTAGAATCTGCTGGTATTCCACCCCCAGCGGTCAGAGCACACGCGCCGCCAATGAGCGCAGTAGCCCGACTGGGCCGGCTGAGCCAACGAATCTTCTGTCGCCAGCAAGGGTTTGCTCTGTGGCCCGACGGTGACCGCAGACGCCGAACTCACCGCCGCTGCAATCGTCAGGAAAGCGCCGGCTACGATTGCCGATTTGCAAATCATTCTTCGTCCTCCAATGTCGAACTCTCCTTTCACGCCCCATTTCGAGGGGCAGATCTCACCCAATCGAGCGCGACAGTAACGGCGAGGCTTAGCCTCGCCGTTGCACTTTTCTGATCTGATCTTTGGTATAGGCAACAAGCAAGCCCCGGCATCGAATTTGGAGGGGCGCGCTCTGCAGGCGTGCGACGAGTGCCTAGTACCCGCAGCCACGGCGCGCAAGGCACCGGTAGAATCCAGGCGTTCTCCAGCCCCAGCGATCAGCGCAGATGAGCCGCTCGCGGCGGCAATAGCCGTATTGGACCGGTTGCACGAGCGAATCTTCGATCGCGACCGGAGCCTTGCTGTGCAGCCCGACCGTGATCGCGGATGCGGGGCTCGCCGCCGCAGCAATGACAAGCAACGCACCGGCCACAATTGCGGATTTGCAGACCATTCTCTCCATCCTCCTGTAGGAAATGCCCCCGTCCACGCCCATCAGGCTAGCCGGAGCTACCTGACTAGGTGATGAACACATTGCTCACGAAGCGGCCACACTTCTGCAAATTTCACATTCGTGCGTCACTGTGTGACCAGTGCAACACCGGCTGCCACCAGAACGGCGGCAACACCTTTCAACACCAGCTCGCGTGTAGATAAGTCCTCGCGACTAACACTCGGAAACAACAAGGCCAATACGATTCCAAGCGCGAAGACAAACAGCGTCGTGGTCGAGCCGATCGCCTGCACGATCGAAAGCGGTGCGAACGCCAGCGCATAGCGGTTGCCCAGGCCGCCGCCCAGATTGATCAGCTCGTTCGAGCCGTTGATAGCGAGCAGCGCCGCCGTGTTCGAGCGCAGGAGCCGCACGAACTGCGTGCGATAGTGTGCAAGGCAGAGAAAACCGGCACCGAACAATGCTTCGCCCGCGAACATCCAGAACGTCGTGGCCCAGAACTCGTCACGCACCGCGAAGATCTTGAAAATCAGAGTAGACAGGGAAAGGACAAAGCCGCAGGCCAGCATGGGCAGCGCGAGCCCCCAACGGAATCGCTCGCGCCGCGGCCCGCTGCGTATCGACACGAACAGAACGCCCGCGAGTATGAGGCCGCCGCCGATCAGCTGCCTGCCGCTCAGCGTCTCACCCAGCACAAGGTACGCCAGCGCATAGCCAAAGAGCGGCGAGGCCTGGAAGAACGGCGCTACCACCGAGGCCTCGTGGTCCTGCAGCGCGCGCAGATAGAACAGGATCGCGCCCATGTAGAGAATGCCGGAGAGGCTCATCAGCGCAATGCTGCTCGCATCGCGCGTCAGGACGGATGGGTCGAATGCCGCGATCACCGGCATCAGCAAGAGCCCCATCAGCGCCGTGAACACGACAAGGACCCCAACGTCAGTATCCTTGAAGAAGCGCTCGACCAGGTACTTGTCCAAATGTGTCGAGATGGCCCACAAGACCGGACCGGAGAATGCAAAGACGAGCCAGCTCATGAAGTCCTGTTTGGAGTGCTATTTGCGCACGATCTGCCGTGCCCCCCTTTTGGCCGGAGCGCACTCGCCGGGCAAGCTATTCGCCCGCCATGGCCGCGGCAACGCGGCCCGCCTGTCGATCATCTTCTTTCGGCAACAGCACTTGGACAATGACCATGGCCCTTTCCGCTGCTGACGTGATTGAACTGCTTGCGCTCAAGCCACATCCGGAGGGCGGGCATTTTCGCGAATCGTTTCGCGACGATCGCACCGTAGCAGGCGGTCGCGCGGCGTCCACGGCGATCTATTTTCTGCTGGCGCGCGGCGAGCGCTCGCACTGGCATCGGGTCGATGCGGCTGAAGTGTGGCACCACTATGCGGGCGCGCCGCTGCTGCTCGAGACTGCCGAGCATGAAGGCGCGCCGATCAAGCGCGTCACGCTTGGACCTGACCTCGCGGCAGGTGAACGGCCGCAGGCGGTCGTCAGCACCGGCGCCTGGCAAGCCGCCGCAAGCCTGGGCGAGTGGACGCTTGTCGGCTGTACGGTCGCGCCGGGTTTCGAGTTCTCGGGCTTTGAGCTCGCACCAAAGGATTGGACGCCGGTTTAAGAGCATGATCCCGAAAAGTGGAGACCGGTTTCTGAAAAGATCATGCTCAATCTAAGAGCCACGCGCTGACACGAACATGTCCTTGGCTGCCAGAAGGCCACCGGCCGAGATCAGGAGAGCAGCTGCCGCAAGCGCCAGACTGGCGGTGGCATAGCCCGCCAGCACCAGATAGCCGGTCGAGAGCAACGGCGCCGCATAGGAGGCCGCGCCCAACACCCGGATGTCGCCGCGCTTGACGCCGATGTCCCAGGCATAGAACGCGGCGCCCACCGGCCCGATGCCGAGCGCGATCACAGCGAGCCATTGCACGACGTCGGCAGGCCATCGGGTGTCCTCGAAAACGAGATGACAGACGCCTGACAGCGCCGCGGTTGCCAGGCAGAAGCCTGCCACGGCAGCCGTTGGCACTGCCGCAAACAATCTCGAGAGCACCGAATATGTGGCCCAGGCGATCGCGGCTCCGGTCGCTGCCGCGAAGCCGGGCAGATAGGCGAGCGCAAACGTGGTGCCTCCGCGATCGATGAACAGCAGCACGGTGCCGGCGAGCCCAAGCAGGGCGCCCGCGACATGGTGCAGGCGCAGCCGCTCGCCCGGCAACAGCGCCGCAAACAGCACGATCAGCAATGGCCACAAATAATTGACGAGCTGAGCTTCCGCCGGCGGTGCAAGCCGCAACGCCAGAAAGTAGAGCGCGTGATAGCCGAACAAACCAGTGACCCCAAGT
>Ga0075424_100006964_pt1 | contig 10932 bp, 14 predicted proteins | sample SoiMethybrSBSTD3_FD_75301 | JGI IMG/M metagenome (GOLD analysis project Ga0075424, IMG submission 75301) | Bulk soil microbial communities from a Populus tree surrounding site in Tennessee, USA - Soil MetaG P. TD hybrid SBSTD3 | ecosystem: Environmental > Terrestrial > Soil > Tree plantation...
GCCGCAACCGCGGTCGAGGAGGAGACATGGAATCCCAGACGACGGACCTCGCGAAAGAGATCGAACGACTCGAAGAGGAACTGGTGGAACGGCACCAATCGCTCGCGGAGCTCAAGCGCCAGCTGCCGCGGGACCCGGTGACGGACTACGTCCTGGCGAGCCAAGACGGACCGGTCAAGCTGTCGGATCTCTTCCGCGGAAAACCGGACCTCATCGTGATCCACAACATGGGAAAAGGGTGCCGCTACTGCACGCTTTGGGCCGACGGGTTCAACGGGGTCTGGAAGCATATTGCCGACCGCGCCGGATTCGTGGTTTGCTCCCCCGACTCGCCGGAGACGCAGCGCGAGTTCGCGAAGAGCCGCGGCTGGCGGTTCCCGATGATCTCGGGGAGCGGCTCGTCGTTCATCCAGGACATGGGATTCCGGGGAGAGAAGTCGTGGACTCCCGGAGTCTCGACCTTTCAGCGGACCCCGAACGGCGGCATCGTGCGCGTCGCCCGGGCGGAGTTCGGTCCGTTCGACCCGTTCTGCGGCGTCTGGCACTTGATCGCGCTCCTGGGCGACGGCGTTCAGAAATGGGAGCCCAAGTACCAGTACGAATAGGAGCTCCATGGCCCGATCCCGGTCACGCCCTCGTCCCGTACCTCGGTTCTTTCTCTTCCTCGTCCTCGTGACGGGCGCGTTCGTCACGGCCGCCTACCTCGCCGGTCAGGCGCTGGAGCGGACCTCCCAGAATTCTTCGGTCAGCGAGTGCGAGACGACCGCCCGGCTCGCGGCCTCGGTCGTGAGCGAGTACATCGCCGGACTCACCCTCGGCATGGAGGCCGCGTCCGACAACCCGCGCCTCATCGCGGCGTGCCGGGTCCGCGACACGGAAACGGCCCGGGGCTGCCTGCGACAGCTCGTGTCGCTGAGCCGGCGATACGATCGCGTGTTTCTCGCCGACACGTCCGGCGTGGAGTGGTGCGACTACCCGAACGACCCCCGCGTCATCGGCAAGTCGTTCGCGTACCGGCAGTGGTTCCGGTGGGTGAGGGGGTCGCAGCAGGTCTACATCTCGCCGCGCTATCGCCGCGCGGCAGGGAAGCAGGAGGCGGTCGTCGCGATGGCGGTCCCCGTGACCGGGGCCGGAGGCGGGACGGTCGCTTATCTGGTCGGGCAGATCGTGCTCCAGTCGCTCGAGCGGGAGGTCAAGACGTCGGTCGGCGACTGGCCCGGCGCCCTCATGATCTCCGACCGCGCGGACAATCTGGTGCTGCCCGTCAAGGCGGATTCCGCGGCGGTGATGCCCCGCGACCTCTACAACCTGGTCGCGCGCGCGAAGAAGGAAAACGGAACGTCCCGTGGGGCGATCGACGGTGTGGAGTCCGTCGTGGCCGCGATCGAGGTCAAGGTCCTGGGCGGGCTGGCCATCGCCACCGCACCGCTCACGCACTCGCTCGACGAAGCGCGCCGCACGACGCGCCGGTATCGGAACGTGGCGCTCGTCGCGGGGCTCGCGGTCTCGCTCTTGGGGCTCCTCCTGCTCCGGAAGTAACTCGGCGCTACCCGTTTCGGAGCGCGCCCGCCGCCAGCGTGGCCGCCTCGGCGCGAAACGCCTTCAGATCCTTGTGCCCGTCCGGGTGCACGGCGTTGGTCAGGAGAACCAGGTAGCCGTCCTCGTCCGGGTCGATCCACAGCGACACGCCCGTCCACCCCGTGTGCCCGAACGAATTCCGCGAGAAGAGGGCACCGCGCGGCGACGAGTAGGGACTCTCGATGTCGAAGCCGTATCCGCGCCGGACGCCGACAGCCTCGTCGCACTGGTTCGTCGTCATGGCCCGCACCGCCTCCTCGAGCAGGATCCTCCGCCCGCCCGAAACGCCGCCGCCGAGAATCATCTCGCAGTAGCGGGCCGTCTCCGCCGCCGTGCCGAAGACGCCCGCGTGCCCGCCGACCCCTCGGAGCGCCGCCGCCCGCGCGCGCGGGTCGTGCACCGTGCCGCGGAGCCATCGCCCGCGCACGCGCTCGGTCGGCGCCGTTCGGCCCCGGTCGCCCGCCCGCACTCCGAATCGCGTGTCCCGGAATCGCGACGGACCGAAAATCCGCTCCTCGGCGATCCGCGCGAGCGGCCGGCCGTGACGGCGCTCGAGCACCCCCTGGAGCAACACGAATCCGACGTCGCTGTAGACCAAGCGCGTCCCGGGCTCGAAGGCGAGCGGCTCTTTGGCGATGGCGGCGAAGAGGGCGTGCTTCGATCCGCGATAGTCCTCGATCGGATTGTCGGGGACGAGCCCCGCGGTGTGCGTCAGGAGGAGTCGGAGCGGAAGCGCGCCGACCTGTGTTCCCTTCGTCTCCGCCAGGTGTCGTTCCAGCGGATCGTCCAGGGAGTACTCGCCCCGGATCGCGTCCTCCACGACGAGGGGTGCCGTGACCATGACCTTCGTGAGGGAAGCGAGGTCGAAGATCGTGCGGAGGGTCATCGCCTCGGCGCGGGGCCGGAGCGCGCGGCGGCCGAACGCCTCGTGATAGACCGGGCCCGCCGCGCGACCCACGGCGACGACAGCGCCGGGAACCAGCCCCGACGCGGACGACGACGCGAGAAACTCTCCGAGCGCGCGGAAGGCGGCTCTCGGCGACGTTCGGGATGCCATGCCGCGGAGGATACGCGAAACGGGCCGGCAATCCAGCGCCCGGAGCCCCAGGACGCTCGGGAACCGGCCCGCGGGGGTCCGGGTAGTACCGACATGCTTCTTCGGCGCCCGCTCTGGACCCTGGCCCTGGTCCTCCTCTCCACAACCGCCGGCGTCGCGGGCGCCGAGGAGCTCCTTCCCTCCATGCAGCCGTCCACGCCGTCCCGATTCCCGACCGTGCTTCGCGAGGTCGTGATTGACGCGGGATTGCTCGGCGCGGCGTTCGCGCTCGACGACGCGGCGAGGCCGGGATCCGCGGACAAGGGGTTCGGTCGGTTCGTCGAGGAGCCCGGCGAGACCTTCGGGGGCGCGACATTCCTCCTCGGCGGAACGCTTGGCCTCGGCGCCGGAAGCGCCGCCGCCCACGAGGCGTCCGGACTCAAGACCGCGAAGCGCCTCGCGCTCTCGCTCGGGACCACGACGGCCGTGGTCGGGGTGCTGAAGTGGATCACCGATCGGACGCGCCCCGACGGGTCGAACGACTACTCCTTTCCGTCGGGACACGCCGCGGGCGCCTTCGCCGCGGCCACGGTGATCGCGCGCGAGCACGGCCGCGCCGCCGGGGCCATCGCCTACGCCGCGGCGGCCGCCGCGGGCTACGCGCGCATCGCGAACAACAAGCACTATCTCTCCGACGTCGTCGCCGGAGCCCTCATCGGCCGGCTGATCGGCCGAGCCTTCACCGCCCACTAGCGCGCGGGACCCGCGCCAGCTACCCTCGGCGCGCCATGTTCCCGCTCCGCGATCAAAACCCGTCGGGCTCCTTTCCCGCCGTCACGATCACCGTGATCGTGGCGTGCACCGCCGCGTTCCTCTACGAGCTCTCGCTGGGGCCGGGATTGAACCGGTTTCTCGTGGAGTTCGCGTTGGTTCCCGGACAGGTCGCCTACGGGCTCCAGACCGGTGACGGGTGGCGCGGCGTCCTGCCGCCTTTCTTCACCTCGATGTTCCTGCACGGCGGATGGCTGCACTTGGCGGGGAACATGTGGTTCCTCTGGATCTTCGGGGACAACGTGGAGGACATGCTCGGCTCGATCCGCTTCGTCTTCTTCTACCTCTTCTGCGGCCTCGCCGCGGGCTTCACGCACTTCATCCTCGACCCGTCGTCGTCGGTCCCGACGATCGGAGCGAGCGGCGCGATCGCCGGCGTGCTCGGGGGCTACATGCTCCTCTTTCCCGGCGCCCGCGTCCTCACGCTCGTGCCGCTCGGGTTCTTTCTGCGCGTGATGGAGATCCCGGCGGCGGTCATGATCGGACTCTGGTTCGTGATCCAGCTCGCGAGCGGCGTCCTGACGCAGGGGATGGAGCAGGGAGGGGTCGCGTGGTGGGCGCACGTCGGCGGATTCGTCGCCGGGCTCATCCTCGTCTTCCCGCTTCGTCGCCGTCGCAAGATCGTCGTATAGCGGCACGATGTCGCGAAGTCCGCGACGAAGCCGCCCCAGCGGGGTACTCCCTACGGATGATGCGGCCCGAAACCCCCGGATAGGCTTGACTGCCGCGGCCCATCTGCCACAATCGTCGGGAATGGATCGATCCCGCCGCTTCGCACCTAACGACAGGAATCACAATGGGTAGCAGGCTTCGACTGATCCTCATTTCCCTCGTCGTCATCGGCTCCGTGACGTACCTCATCCTGAGCGGGGTCAAACAAACGGGCCTCCACTACATGACCGTCACCGAACTGGCGCGGGCGGCGCGGCCTCCCGAAGAGGGCGGATTTCGCCTCGACGGGCGCGTCGCGATCGGCACCGTCCAGTACGACCAGAAGCTGCCGCACCTCATGTTCCAGATGACGGACGGCAAGGAGATGATCGGAGTGGTCTATCACGGGCTGATGCCGGACGCGTTCGGGGAAGGGCGCGAAGTCGTGGTCGAGGGGACCTTCGACCACGCCGCGCGCACGCTGACCGCGAGCAAGCTCGTGACCAAGTGCCCGTCCAAGTACGAGGCGGAGGGCTTGGGCAAGGACAAGACGTGAGCGAGATCGGGCGCCTCTCCATCCTGCTGGCGTTCCTTTGCTCCTGCTTCGCGGTCGCGTCGATCGCGTGGGGCCTTCGGACCGGGATGGCGGGTCCCCTGAAGAGCGGACGGCGCGCGGTGTGGGTCGTCTGCGGGCTCACGCTCCTCGCGATCATCGTCTTGGAACGCGCGCTCATCGCGCGCGACTTTACCTTCCGGTACGTCGCGGAGCACACCAGCCTCGATCTCCCGCCGATGTACGCCTTCTCCTCGTTGTGGGCGGGTCAGGAGGGGTCGCTCCTCCTCTGGCTCTTCGTCCTGAGCGCCTACGGCGCCGCCTTCCTCTGGTCGTACCGAAAGCGGGTCGATCCCTTCTACGACGCGGTGGCCATGGTCGTCGCCGGGGTGATGGTGTTCTTCACGTCGCTCCTCACGTTCGTGTCGCCGCCGTTCCGCATCCTGGCGACGCCACCGGCGGACGGAAACGGGCTGAACCCGCTTCTCCAAGATCCGGGGATGATGATCCATCCGCCGATCCTCTACACCGGCTACGTCGGCTTCATCATCCCGTTCGCGTTCGGCATCGCGGTCCTGCTCATGAACCGGACCGGAACCCGTTGGATCGAGGAAGTCCGGCGCTGGACGCTCTTCTGCTGGATGTTCCTCGGCTTCGGCGTCCTCCTGGGCGCCCGGTGGGCGTACATCGAGTTGGGTTGGGGCGGGTACTGGGGTTGGGATCCGGTCGAGAACGCGTCCCTGATGCCGTGGCTCGTCGGTACCGCGTTCCTCCACTCCGTGATGGTCGAGCAGCGGCGCGGCATGATGAAGACGTGGAACGTCGCCCTCATCGTCCTGACGTTCGAGCTCTCGATCTTCGGCACGTTCCTCACGCGCTCTGGAGTGCTGACGTCGGTGCACTCGTTCACCGAATCGAACATCGGCCCCTGGTTCATGGGATTCATCCTGATCTCGAGCACGATCGCGGCCGCGCTCATCCTCTACCGGAAGGCGCTCCTCGAATCGGAGAACCGGCTGGACGCCGTGGTGAGCCGCGAGGGGTCCTTCCTGTTCAACAACGTCCTCTTCCTGGCGCTCGCCTTCGCGACGTTCCTGGGCACGACGTTCCCGGTTATCAGCGAGGCCGTGACGGGTGCCAAGATCTCGGTGTCGGCGCCGTTCTTCAATCGCGTGAACGTCCCGATCGCGCTGGCGCTCCTCCTCCTGACGGGAGCCGGCCCGGTCCTTTCCTGGCGCCGCGTGACGGCCTCGGTGCTCCGCCGCAATTTCCTGATCCCCCTCTTCGTCGGCGTGCTCGCCGCCCTGGGCGGCCTCCCGTTCGGCCTCAAGGGGATCTACCCGATCGTCTGCGTCTTCGGCGCCGCGTTCGTGGTGGCCACCATCGTCATGGAATTCGCGCGCGGCATCCAGGCCCGGAAGGACGTCGCGGAAGGGCGAGGCGCGATGGCCGTCGTGAGCCTGGTCGAGAAGAACAAGCGGCGGTACGGCGGGTACATCGTCCACTTCGGCATGGTGATGATCTTCGTCGGCGTGCTCGGCTCCTCGGTCTTCCAGAAGGAGTCGCACGGCCCGCTGCAACCCGGAGAGTCGCTCGCGCTCGGCCCCTACTCGCTGAAGCTGCGGGGCGTGGAGGACAAGCCGGTGGCGAACGCGCAGCACACGCGCGCGATCCTCGACGTGACCCGCGACGGGAAGTACCTCGGGCCGGCGTATCCCGCCAAGGCGATGTACTTCAAGTCGCAGCAGCCGATGACGGAGGTCGCGATTCGCGTGACGCCTGCCGAGGATCTCTACATGATCCTGGGCGGGGTGAACGACGACGGCTCCGCGTCGATCCAGGCCTACCTGAACCCGCTCGTCAGCCTCATCTGGGTCGGCGGAATCGTCATGGTGTTCGGGACCCTGATCGCGCTCGCGGATCGAATGCGGCTCAAGCGCGAGGAAAAGTTGGGCGCATGATCGCGCGCCCTTCGGCACGACGGCAGGTCCGCGCGGCGGCCCTCGCGGCCGCGATCCTCGGATGGATCGCCTCCGCTTCGCTCGCCGTACCCCACGCGATCGCCAACGAATCCGCCGCCGGGAAGAAGGATCCGGCGCGCGCGATCACGAGCCAGTTGATCTGCCCCTGCTCGTGCGGGGAGATCCTGAGCGGCTGCACCTGCGAGACCGGAAAGGCCATGCAGGGCTACGTGGATCGCGAGATCAAGTCGGGCAAGTCGAAGGATCAGATCGAGGCGGCGCTCGTGAACCAGTACGGCGAGGTCATCCTGGGCGCCCCCAAGGCAAAAGGCTTCAACCTGCTGGTCTGGGTCGCTCCGTTCGTGGCCACCGCGTTCGGGTTCGCGCTCGCGTCCTTGATTCTGTTCCGCTGGGTTCGCCGCCGCACGCCGGCCGTCGCCATGGCGGGCGGCGATTCGGGGCGCGACGGGGCCGGCCGGGGAGCGTCCCCCGGCGCGACGGCCGAGCAGGATCTGGACGCGCTCCGCGCCCGGGCCGAAGCGGAACTGAAGCGATACCAGGAATGACCGAGCGCGGCGATTCATGATCCTCCTCGCGCAGATTTGCCTGGTCGCGGCCGTGGCGCTTTTCGTCCTCTCGCCCCTCCTCCTTCTTCGCGGCCGACGGATGTGGCTCGAGCCCGAGGACGCTTCGATCCGCCGTACGGTCGGGGAGCGGAAGTCGCGGCTCTTCAGCCAGCTCGTCGATCTCGATTTCGACCGCGACTCGGGAAAGATCTCCACGGACGACTACGCGCGCATGCGCGAGGAGACCATGCGGGACCTGCTCCCGGTGCTGGCCGACGAGGAGCGGCTCGGCCTCACGGCCGCGCCGGCCGGCGGACCTCGCCCGACCGTCATCGAGGGCGGCGACCGCGTCGAGCGGATGATTGAGGAGTACAAACGCGAGCGCGGCAGGGCCCCCGAGGTGCGGCCGTCTTGAGGCCGGGACGCATCATCGCCGCGATCGTCGTGATCGTCGTGCTGACGGCGATGGGGGCGATCGGGGCGGCGATCCCGTCGGCCCGCGCGCTCACCGTCTCGGGGCGCGTCGTGAAGGGCACCGACCGCGTTCCCGCCGCCGGAGTCCCCGTCTCGCTTCATCTCGTTCGCCAGAACGAGGAGCTGCCCGGGTCGACGATCACGAGCGGCGCCGACGGCTCCTTCCGGTTCACCGGCGTGTCCGACGAGGCCGGGGTCGAGCGATTCCTCTCCACCGAGTACGAGGGCGCGTTCTACACCGAGGGCCCGCTCGAGGCCGCGGGGAAGCGCGACCTCACGCAGGATCTCCTGGTCTACGACGTCGGCCGCGAGTTCGACGCGGTCCAAGTCCTGAATCATCACATCATCGTGGAGCGGAAGGACGACGGCCTCCACGTCACCGAGATCATGGTCTTCCAGAACGGCGCCGCGACGGCCTTCCTGGGCGTGGGCGTCAATCACGCGCAGGCGTCCGGCGCCCGCGTCGGACTGCCCGCGTCGATCAAGGATTTTCATCCCGGGATCGGAGGCGACGACCAGACCGTGCTGGTCCAGGGTCGGGAGCTGACGTCGCTTCGCCCGATTCCACCCGGACAACGCCCCTTCTCGTTCACGTATCACATCCCGCTCTCCGGCCGGATGGACCTGAGCCACCGGCTCTATTTCCCGACGCACCAGTTCGTCGTGATGCTGGACGACCCGACCCTCCACCTCGAATCTCGGGCGCTAAAGAGCGGCGGGACGCGCGAGCAGGGCGGGAAGACCTACACGCTGTACACGGGCTCGGAATTTCCGGTCGGGAGCGACGTCGAGATCCGGGTGAACGGGGCCGGCTTCTTCTCGAATCCGGCGCTCTACCCCTGGCTCGCGGCGCCGGCGCTCATGGCCCTCGTCCTCATCTTCGCCGCGCGCCGCGGGCGAAAGGGGCGCGCCCCCGCGGGTGCGGCACCGCCGCCGCCCACGCCGATCCGGCCCGGTGCGTCCGCTCCGAGGGCCGCGCGCCGCCCCGGGGCCTCCGGGGGCGACGACTTCGCCCAGGTGTATCTCTACCTGATCGCGGCGCTCGACCAGGGCCTGGAACGGGGCGAGTTCTCCGAGGAGAGCCACGCCCTCATCCGGGGCAACCTGAAGCGCCGGCTCGAGACGATCCTGGCGGACGAGCCCCGCGCCGGGATCCGCTGACCCACCCGCGGTGATCCTCCGCGCCCAGGAGATTCGGAAGCGCTTCGAGTCGCGTTGGGTGCTCCGCTCCGCCTCGCTCACCCTCGAGTCGGGCGAGTGCGTCCTCCTCCAGGGCGCGAACGGATCGGGGAAGACGACGTTCGCCCAGATCCTTGCCACGCTTCTTACGGCCGATCGAGGATCCCTGGAGATCGACGGATCTCCGCCCGAGATGAACCGGCGCGCGGCGCGACGGGCGATCGGCTTCGCCTCCCACCGTCCGCTCCTCTATCCGGGGCTGACGCCGCTCGAGAACCTCGCCTTCTTCGGGCGGCTCGCGGACGTACCCGATGCCGCGCCGCGCGCGGGCGCGCTCCTCGATCGCTTCGGGCTCTCCACCTTCGCGCGAACGCCGATGGAACGCTTTTCCCGCGGCATGCTCCAGCGCGTGGCGCTGACGCGCGCGTTGCTTCCGAACCCGCGCCTCCTGATCCTCGACGAGCCCTACGCCGGGTTGGACGACGAGGGGAGCGGAACCTTGAACGCGCTCCTGGCCGAAGCGAAGGGACGCGGCGCGGGGATGCTTCTGATCGCGCACGAACGGGAGCGCGCGGGCGCCCTGGTCACGCGGCGCCTCCTGATGCGGGACGGAGCGGTGGAGCCGTCGCCGTGACCCTCCTCGACGTCGCGGTCAAAGACCTGAGGCTCCACGCGCGCGACGCCCGTTTCCTCGCGACGCTCCTTCTCTTCAGCGCGTCCGTGGTCCTGATCCTGAGCGTCGCGTTCGGGCCGATCTTTCGGGAACCGGAGGGCGAGGCGGCCGCCACGCTTTGGGCGGCGCTCTTCTTCGCGGGGGTCCTCGGCCTCACCCGCTCGCTCGACCTGGAAGGCGAATCCGGCGGCGGCGACGCCGTCCGCCTTACCGGAGCCGATCCGTACGCGATCTTCCTCGGGAAGACCCTCGCCAACTTCGCCCTCCTGGCCACGGTCTTCGCGCTCGTCCTTCCGATCGCATCGATCTTCTTCGACGTGGGCGACCTTCGGACCCTTCCGACCCTCCTGGGCGTTGCCGCGCTCGCGCTTCTCGGCTATGCTGCGTGGGGAACGCTCTTCGCCGCGCTCGCCCGGGGGCTCAAGGCCCGGGAGCTTCTCCTCTCGGTGCTTCTCTTCCCGTCTCTGGTTCCGCTTTGGATCGGCGCGGTCAAGTGCACGCACTCGCTCTGGGCTTCGGGATCCATCGACCCGGTGCGCGATTGGATCAAGGTGATGGCGGTCGCCGACGTGCTCGGCCTGGCACTGGCGGCATTCTTGTACGAACTCATCCAGGAGGCATCCGAGTGAACGAGCCGAGCGCGACCCCGGGTTGGTGGAACGCCGCGGGCCGCGGGCTTTGGATTCTGGCTCTGGCCCTGGTCGCGGGATCCTGGTGGGCGGCGGCTCACGCACCGGTCGAGGTCCAGATGGGCCCGGTGCAGAAGATCGTCTACGTCCACGTCCCGAGCGCGATCGTCACGTTGATCGCCTTCGGGCTGACGTTCGCGGCGAGCATCGCCTACCTGACGACCCGGCAGTGGCGCTGGGACGCGATCGCGGCGGCTTCGTGCGAGCTGGGGATGGTGTTCGCGACGGTGGTGCTGATCACGGGGCCCCTCTGGGCGCGGTCGGCGTGGAACACGTGGTGGACGTGGGAGCCCCGGCTCACGTCTTTTCTCATCCTCTGGATTCTGTACGCCGGCTATCACGTGGTCCGCTCGTCGCTCCGTTCCGTCTCGCGGCGCACGGTCTCCTCGGTGCTCGGCATCGTCCTCTTCGTGAACCTGCCGATCGTCTGGAAATCGGTGGAGTGGTGGCGGGGCTCGCTGCATCCGCGGAACGTCACCATGACCGGCGAGATGCGGGAGACGCTTCTTCTGTCGATGGCGGCCTGGATCGTATTCTTCGCGGCGGCCCTGATGTCGCGCCTTCGGCTCGAATGGATCCGCGAAGCGGCGGCGGAGCGCGCATGACCTACGCGATCGTGGCGTACGCCGTCACCGCGGTTCTCTGGATCGCTTATCTTCTATGGCTCGCGCGCCGGGTGGCGCGGGCCCGTCACGAGTAGCGGGAGCCTCTCCATGCGCGACCACTTCCAGGAGTTCGAGA
>Ga0075424_100006965_pt1 | contig 10932 bp, 7 predicted proteins | sample SoiMethybrSBSTD3_FD_75301 | JGI IMG/M metagenome (GOLD analysis project Ga0075424, IMG submission 75301) | Bulk soil microbial communities from a Populus tree surrounding site in Tennessee, USA - Soil MetaG P. TD hybrid SBSTD3 | ecosystem: Environmental > Terrestrial > Soil > Tree plantation...
GTTGCAGGAACCAGCAGATCGACGGTTTTTGCTTGGACGATTTCGACTGGGGCTCCCGCCAAGCCGCCGGCCAGACGATATTCATCAAAATCGTAGGGGATCTTCGCGGTCGCGGAGTAGGCGATGCTCGGCACCACACCGATGGCGATACAGGCTTCAAGACGCTTACCTTTCGCTTTACATTTTCGCCAATGCTGTCCCATGTGTTGCGTGACAAAAAAACCACCGGCGCGGTTCGGCGCCTTAATTTGGCTGCGGTAGTTTCCGATATTGTAAATTCCGGTTTCGGGATCTTTAGTGACCCAATTCGCCGAGGTGAGATAGGGCGCATTATCGAACCCCGGAGTGGAAATCGGCACGGGGATCATATCTAGGCCATGTCCATTAAGTAACTCTTGTCCCTGCCAAACTACTTCCTGTGCCGGCGCGCGGGTGATAGTCACGGGCTCGATGGGATGCAATTGTGCGCGCGTCCAGCGCTCATGAATCTCCTCGGGATCGCACATCATTCCAATGGCGTAAATTTCCGTGGTCGCGGCCAAAGTACCCACTGTTACGGGCATCGTATAACGCCGGCCTCTGCTGTCGATGACTTTTTCAAACATAAACGCCTTCCGCTCGGCTTCCTCTAGCCCGCGGAATTGCCAGCGCACGAGCGGCATCAGTTCGGTGTCTTTATTGATTTCGCGGCTGATGCGAATCAGCTTACCGCGCTCGTCAAGCGCCTGCAGATGCGCACGAAAATCTCGGTAATATCCATTTTCGGCCATGCCATGCTCCCCTTGAAGATATTTCTGCCATGTATCAACCGTGCCTCACAGCTTGTCAAGCAACGCTCATCGAGAATGGTGCAGGACAAAGATTTCCGAAAGAGAAAAAAATTGGAAGAAAGTGCCTAAAAGGTAATGCGCAAGAAGCTCGCGATCGCCGTAAGCTTGGACGGCGGGTTTATTCTTGTCTAGTTGCAATTACGTTTGATACACTGACCGTTCAATTTCGTAAACCGAACTCGACTGTCCGGTCAATACAATGATTAGCAAACTCGCTCGAACCGCATCGAAAGTAGCCGCGCGGAGTGCCCTTGGTCGACAGCCATTATCGCAGAGGACGAGCGATTGGCTGCGGCTGTTAATCCCTCTAGCTTTGATTCTGAGTTTATCGTTTGCATCGTTGGCGCCGAATGGTTTGGTTCTGCCGGTTTATTATATCGTCAGTCTTGTTGTGGTGATCGGCCTGCCTCGAACTCGTGACCGTGTGGTGGTGGCCGGGCTCTGCACGTCGTTGATGTTATTCGAGCTCGTTTGGTCAGTCGTCTTCTCTCAAACAGGTCCTGCGGGTCATCTCCTCAACCACGGTGTCGCATTGGTGATGCTTTGGATCTTGGTGATTTCGGTGTCACGTCACCGGCGTAGGCAGCAAATTGTCCGGGAGAATGAACGGGTAGCCAATGAGCGTCTGGCGCAGCTCAATACAATTTATGCCTCGGCGCCGGTGGGCTTGTGTTTCGTAGATCGAGATTTACGCTACCTATCCGTTAACAATGCGCTAGCAGAGCTCTATGGAGCTTCACCGGAGTTTTTTCTGGGCAAAACGGTCCGTGAAGCAGTTCCCGATATCGCCGCTAAAGTGGAAGCAGACTGCCAGCGTGTGCTCGATACGGGTAAGCCCGTTATCGAGGAAGAACTGCAGAGGCGCTCGCCTGCCGATGCGACACAGCTCCTCTATAGTTTGTATAGTTATTACCCTGTGCAGAATGAGGGCGGGGCGAGGATCGGAGTTAACATCGCGGTGCGCGATATTACGCGACGCAAGCAAGCCGAGTCGGATACCCTTTTCCTCCTCGATGTTGGCGAGGCCATACGTTTTGCCGGCGATGCAGACGAGCTTCTTTGGTCTGTGGCTGTGGCCCTAGGCGAGCACTTGAGGATAAGCCGTTGCGCTTTCTTCGAGCTCGCAGGGGATACCGGCCGGCTAGTGCAGCGACGTGACTATCATCGACACCTGCCATCTTTATTCGGTAGTTCCGTTGCGGATGCATTGAGTGCGCTGATCATGGAACCCGTTGCTAACCGAGTCGTGGCGATCTCCGACATTGAACACGACCCGCGTGCGACCGATTATCTAACGAGCTATCAATCCGCGAGCATTCGTGCCTGCGCCGTTACGCAGGTCGTCCAGGACCAGCGCGTTCTGGCTGTCCTGCTGGTCGCGAGCAATGGGCCTCACGAATGGACGGAGCGGGAAACCAGCCTGATGAATATCGTGGCTGAGCGAACGTGGTTGGCGGTAGAAAAGTTACGACTCGACAAGGTTCTGCGCGAAAGCGATGCCGCTCTACGCGATGCGGACCGACGCAAAGATGAGTTTTTGGCGACATTGGCGCATGAGCTTCGTAACCCGCTCTCGCTGATTCGCAATGTCAGCGCGCTGCAAAATACGCCGGCATCTCCCGAACATGACCCGCGATGGGGACAGGATATCATTGAAAGACAGGTGAAATATCTGACGCATTTGACCGATGATCTGTTCGACGTTAGCCGAATCACGCGCGACAAATTGGAGCTCCAAAAGGAGCGGCTGAATTTGATCGAAGTCATCCATGCCGCTGTGGAAGCGAGCCGGCCGATGATCGAACAGCGCGGTCATCAACTCACTATTACAGCGTCGGAGTCATCTGTTTACGTCGATGCAGACCGTGTAAGGCTCACTCAAGTATTCGCCAATCTTTTGAATAATGCCGCGAAGTACACGCCGAACGGCGGGCACATCTGGTTGAGTGCCGAACACGCGGGTGATTCGGTGGTGGTGCGAGTGAAGGATACGGGGATTGGCATTGCCGTGGAAGATCTTCCGCGCTTGTTCGATTTATTCTATCAGGTCGACCGTTCCTTCACCCGGCCGGAAGGCGGGCTCGGGCTCGGCTTGACGCTGGTGCAGCGACTGGTTGAGATGCATGGGGGCAGAGTAGAAGTCCGGAGTGATGGCTTGAGCCGAGGTAGCGAATTTACAGTTCATCTCACCGTCGTGCCCGAACTCTCGGAACCCCGTCGTGGTGAACTGCCTCATGAAGATGGTCGCACTGTTATGAGCCCGGGCCGGCGCATTTTGGTGGCAGACGATTTTCCCCAATCCGCCGAAATTCTTGCGCGGCTCCTGCGCCAAGATGGCAACGTAGTACAGATTGCGCGAGACGGAATGGAAGCGCTCGAAGCGGCTGCGCAATTCCGTCCAGAGGTCGTCGTACTCGATATTTCTATGCCAAAGCTCAGCGGCTACGAAGCCGCCCGTATTATCCGCGAGCAGCCATGGGGAAAGCGTATGTTTTTGGTCGCGCTTTCCGGTTGGGAACATCATCTGGATCAGCAGCGCACCAAAGAATCGGGATTTGATGCGCATCTCACCAAGCCCGCAAAATACGAGAAGCTGATCGAAGTGCTGAACCTCGCCGCAGCGCATGAAAAAACCCAACTCGTTCCTGACCGTGAGCTCTAGATTCCGTGACCCGCGGAGCGCGCTTAACGGTCAGTCCGCCAAAAAGCGACTCCGCCGGCTCTAGCCCGCGTCGGAGAAAGTCGCTATACAAGTACCGTAAACATCAGCTGTCTTCCGGAGGAGAGACTTACGGCAAAATTAGGCTTTATTGGTCTAGGTGTAATGGGTAGCCGAATGGCTCGGCGCCTTCTTGGCGCCGGTCACGCAGTCACGGGATACAACCGCACCAGAGAAAAGGCCGAATCCCTCATCGAAGCTGGAATGAACTGGGCTGACAGTCCGCGTGTGGTAACGGAGTTGTCGGATATTGTATTCTCGATGATCGCCAATAACCATGCCTTGCGCGCGGTCACCGAAGGTAAGGACGGGATTCTCGCCGGACTGAGCAGCGGAAAAATCTACGTCGAGATGAGCACCGTGAGTCCGGCCGCAATCTGCGAGCTGGCCCAACAGGTTGAAAGCAAAGCCGCCGATATGCTCGATGCGCCGGTGTCGGGTAGTTCGATCACTTTGGACGAAGGCAAACTGTCATTCATGGTCGGGGGCAAAAAAGAGGTCTTTCAAAGAGTCGTGCCCTATCTTCAAGCCATCGGCCCAAAGGCGACCTATGTTGGCGGCCATGGCTTGGCGGCGTCGATGAAAATCGCCACCAATTTGAGCCTTGCGGTCCAGATGCTGGCATTCAGTGAAGGTCTGCTCCTGGCAGAAAAGAGCGGCATCATGCGCGAGACCGCCGTCGAAGTGCTTCTCAACAGCGTGATTGCCTCGCCAATGGTGAAATATCGCGGCCCGTTCGTATTGAACATGCCCGATGAAGCGATCTTTGATGTCAACATGATGCAAAAAGATTTGTTGCTCGCCCTGGAGATGGGCCGCCAGCTTAATGTCCCGCTGCCCACGACGGCCACTACCAACGAGATGCTTACCACCACCCGAGCCATGGGTTTGGCGGAAAAGGATTTCGCGATTGTCTTTAAAGCGCTGGCGCGTATGGCGGGTATGAAGAATGGGTGAATGGAGTGATGGAGTGATGGGTTTCCGCAAAAACGAAGGCTCCATTACTCCAACACTCCATCACTCCAACCGATACCGGTAAGGCTCAATGGCTCAAACCAACAAGAAGAAATCTGGCGCGCCAAAATCCGTCTCCGTCCGCGATGAGCGTTGGCTTCATTTCTATCGGCAGATGCTCAAAATCCGGCTCTTCGAGGAAGAGGTCAACCAGCTGTATCTTGGCGCCAAGATGCCGGGCCTGGCTCACCTTTACATCGGCGAGGAAGCAGTCGCGGTGGGTGTCTGCGAAGCACTGCGCCAAACCGACTACATCACCAGCACTCATCGGGGTCACGGCCATTGCATTGCTAAGGGCGCTAAACTCGACAACATGTTTGCAGAGCTTTTGGGTAAGGCTGCTGGTTATTGTCGCGGCAAAGGCGGATCGATGCATATCGCCGATCAGGAAAGCGGCAATCTCGGCGCCAACGCGATTGTCGGCGGCAGCACGGGAATTGCCACGGGCGCGGCGTTATCGGCCCGAATGCGGGGCACCGACCAGGTCGCGGTTTGTTTTTTTGGCGATGGCGCTTTGGGTCAAGGACTGCTCTACGAGGCGATGAACATGGCGGCGCTCTGGAAGCTGCCGGTGATCTACGTCTGTGAAAATAACCAGTATAATGAGTACACACATTACAGCGAGACCACCGCAGGGCCGCTAACCGCCCGAGCCGAAGCGTTTGGAATTCGGACCAAAGCGATTGACGGCCAGGACGTCAAGATCGTACATGAAGCCGCGGTCAAATCGGTCGAGAAAGCACGCCGGAGCGAGGGGCCAAGCTTTATCCTGTGTAACACCTACCGTTTTTACGGTCATCACGTGGGAGACATCGATCGAGCTTACTATCGGTCAAAACAAGAAGAAGAGGAATGGAAGAGCCAACGTGATCCCATCCAAATACTCGGACACTGGCTGCTCAAGAATAAATTGGCCGATCGTAGCTCGCTCGCTCGGATCGAAAGCGCAATTGCAGCGGATATAAAGCGTGCCGTAACCAGCGCCTTGGAAGCGCCGTATCCGGAAATCCACGAAGTCAGACAGCATGTCTTCGCCTGATCGCCTGCGCTTTTCAACTTCTGGTACGCGGTGAAACTCGAAATGTGAATCCCGCCGTCAGCGTAACTAGGGTTCGATGAAAGTCAGCAGCGACAACAGCTCGGTTTCCGAAACGAAGACCAGGCAGATTACCTTTGCTCAAGCGATCAATGAAGCGATCGCCGAAGAGATGCGCCGTGATCCGACCGTGTTCATCATTGGCGAAGATGTCGCCGAAGCGGGGACGCCTTTCAAGGTCCTTTCGGGACTGGTGAAAGAATTCGGCACCGGTCGGGTGATCGACTCTCCGATTTCTGAGGCGGGCATTACTGGGATCGGTGTCGGCGCGGCGATGACCGGCATGCGTCCGATTGTCGATATTATGTTCGGCGATTTTCTGACCCTGACGATGGATCAATTGGTGAACCAGGCGGCGAAAACGCGTTACATGTCAGGCGGCAAGCTCAAAGTCCCACTGGTGTTGCGAACAACTCTAGGAGCGACTCGTCGTTCTGCCGCGCAACACAGCCAGAGCCTGCATGCTTGGGTGAGTCACATTCCGGGATTGAAAGTTGTCGTGCCCGCGACACCCTATGACGCAAAGGGTCTGCTCAAAAGCGCCGTCCGGGATGACAATCCGGTGGTCTTTTTCGAAGACAAAATGATGTATCAGTTGAAAGGTCCTGTGCCCGAAGAGGAATACACGATTCCGCTCGGGGTCGCCGATCTCAAGCGCGTCGGCACGGATATTACCTTAGTTGCGACCAGCAGCATGGTGCAGGTCGCACTGGAAGCCGCCGGAATTCTGCAGGAAGCCGATATCAGTGCCGAAGTTGTCGACGTCAGGACCACAGTGCCGCTTGACAAAGAAACTTTGATCGCATCCGTCAGAAAAACCAGCCGAGCAATTGTTATCGATGAAGGATATGAAAGCTACGGCGTAACGGCAGAAATCGCATCGGTGATCGCGGAAGGCGGTTTTTATTATCTCGATGCGCCGGTCAGGCGCATGGGAGCGATGGATGTGCCGGTACCATTTTCGCCCGTGCTCGAAGATCAAACGGTGCCCACGCCGGACGCAGTGGCTGCGATGGCAAAGACGTTGTGCAATAAATTGTGAAATGTTCAAGGTTCCAAGTTCAACGAAACCATCGGCTGACTTTGAACGTGGAAGGTTGAACTGAACGAGGAGCTGAGCTATGGCGTTGAAAACTTTCGGTCTCATGGCCGTCGATTGGGAAGAGCGGGGCAACATCGACCGACTGCGCCGCGAACGTCTTGATCGCATCAAGGTCGCGCTCAAAAAATCCGAACTGGGCGCGCTTCTCTGCTTCGACATGAACAATATTCGCTACATCACGGCAACCCATATCGGCACTTGGGCTATGGACAAACTCGTACGCTTCTCGCTTTTGCCGCAGGATGACGAGCCGATTTTGTGGGATTTTGGCTCGGCGGCGCGCCATCATCAGATTTATTGCCCTTGGCTCGGGGAGCGCTCGCGGGCCGGGATCTCGACCTTGCGCGGTGCAACAAATCCCGGTTCCGCCTTGGCCACGGACGTGGCGAAAAAGATCAAGCGGGAGCTGGAGAAACGTCATTTGCAAAGCCAGCCGGTTGGCGTTGACGTCATTGAAATGCCGGTGCTTTTTGCGCTCCAGGCCGAAGGAATCAAGGTCGTTGATGGGCAGCAGCTCATGCACGAAGTGAGAAAGATTAAAACCCAGGACGAAATCACGCTCTTGAACACCGCCTGCATGATGGTCGACTCCGCCTATGACGAGCTCTACCGGTTCATGAAACCGGGAGTAAAGGAGAACGAATGCGTCGGGGTTGTCAGCAAGGTTCTGTATGACCTCGGGTCGGAGCACGTCGAGGGAGTGAATGCCATTTCAGGTGAGCGCTGCAGCCCTCATCCGCACGTCTATACCGATCGCGTGCTCCGCCCAGGCGATCCGGCCTTCTTCGATATCCTGCACAGCTACAATGGCTACCGCACGTGTTACTACCGGACATTTGCCGTTGGGAGTGCCTCCGCCGCGATGGTCGACGCCTACAAACGGTGCCGTGATTATATGGACGCGGCGATCAGCATCGTGAAACCGGGCATTACGACTGCTGACGTCGTCAAGCTTTGGCCGAAAGCAGAGGAGTTCGGCTTCGCAAACGAGGAAGCCGCTTTCGCATTACAATACGGCCACGGCGTCGGATTGTCCATTTGGGAAAAACCGATCTTCAGCCGCCTGGTCTCGCTCGATCATCCCGAGGTGATCGAAGAAGGAATGGTCTTCGCACTAGAAACGTATTGGCCGGCCTCCGATGGTTGGTCGGCCGCGCGGCTCGAGGAAGAAGTCGTTGTGACCAAGGACGGGTGTGAAATCATTACGCGGTTTCCCTCGGAAAAGTTGCTCGTGGCCGGTACGCACTATTTCACCACCGGCGGCGAGCTCGACACGACACGCGAAACGCAATCGAACCTGAATAACCCCGGAGCATTTGAGCGAGTAGGGGCGATCGGCGGTCGCCCGTAACCCGCAAACATCATCATACATGCCAACGAACGTAATCATGCCTGCCCTCGGCGTGGCGCAACAAACGGGTACGCTGCTGAAATGGCTGAAGAAGGAGGGTGAGTCAGTCTCGAAAGGCGAGCCGCTGATGGAAATCGAGACCGACAAAGCGACGGTTGAGATCGAAGCGGCAGCGTCCGGTATTTTGACTCAAGTGATCGCGCAACCCGGCGATGAAGTGCCGGTGGGGAATCGCATCGCGTTGATCCTTGCGCCGGGTGAATCGGTGCGCGCGACAGCTGTCCAGAGTCCTAACCCTCTCCCACGGGGAGGGGGAACTAAGGCTGAAAGTGGCGCGAACGAAACCGCAACGAAGCGTAGACCCCCTCTCTCCCCGGGAGAGGGAAGGGGTGAGGGTCGTCTCACGGTGCAAGGTCCAGCGAGTACAACGAATTCGTCAAGCGCAACGGTGATGGGTCACATTCTTGCCTCGCCCGCAGCCAAGAGAATCGCGCGGGAAAAGGGAGTCAACCTCAGCGAACTGAAGGGCAGCGGCCCGGAAGGTAGCATTTTGGTGCGCGACGTTCTTGATGCAACAGCCATTGAAGCTCTGGGACCGATTGATATTTCCGCTCGCTCCGAGCCGCTGCCCATGAGTACGATGCGCCGAATAGTCGGACAGCGCATGGTGCAAAGCAAGCTCAATGCGCCACACTTTTATATCAGCATGGAAATCGACATGAGCGCGATGGGTAAACTGCGAAGGGAATGGCGCCAGCGCGGAGCTGAAGTGATCCCGTCAATCAACGATTTTATTTTGCTGGCATGTGCGCGTACCCTGAAGCAGTTTCCCTCGGTCAATTCCAGCTATACAGGAGAGGAAATAAGGGTCAATAAACATATCAACGTCGGGATGGCCGTTGCCCTGGAAGAAGGATTGGTCGTGCCGGTCATTCGTGATGCCGACCAGTTGACGTTGCCGGAGTTAGCCGCCCGAACTCGCGACCTCATCGATCGAGCACAGAAGAAAAAACTTTTTCCTCTCGATTACGAGGGCGGAACATTTACCGTCTCCAATCTCGGGATGCTTGGCGTCGATAGTTTTGTGGCGATCATAAACCCGCCGCAGTGCGCGATCCTGGCGACCGGACGGGTGGCGCCGCGAGTCATGGCCGATGAAGACATGCTGGCGATCAAATCGATGATGACCGCGACATTATCCGCCGATCACCGCATCATTGACGGCGCGATCGGTGCGCGCTTTCTCCAACGCGTCAAAAAACTGCTCGAAGAGGCTTCCGTGTAATTCCTCCATGAGCAAAATTGTTATCCGAAATCTCACTAAAACCTATAGCGGCGGGGCGGTGGTGGCGTTGCAGGATATCAACCTTGACATCGCCGCGAATGAAAGCGTGTGTGTTTTGGGTCCGAGCGGCTGCGGCAAGACGACCTTGCTGAGAATCGTCGATTGCCTGATCGGCCGGGATCGCGGCGATGTGCTCATCGATAAAGAGCCGATAAGCCGTCCACGCCCGGACATCGCTGTAGTATTCCAGCACTTCGGGCTCTTTCCGTGGAAACGGCTGGACGAAAACATTGCCTACGGCCTGGAGCTCAGAGGCAAGACGCGCGACGAGATCGCTCTAGCCGTCGATCGTTACGTCACGCTGATCGGTCTCAAAGGGTTTGAAAAATCATATCCGCACCAACTTTCCGGCGGCATGCAGCAGCGCGCCGGTCTGGCTCGGGCCATGGCGATCAACCCAGCTGTGCTGCTCATGGACGAACCCTTCGGCGCCCTCGATGCGCAAACCAGAGAATTGATGCAGGAAGAGCTGCTGCGCATCCTCGAAACCGAACGCAAGACAATGATTTTTGTCACTCACAGCATCGATGAAGCAATTGTGCTGGGAGATCGCATCGTGGTGATGTCGTGCCGGCCCGGCCGAGTTCGACAGATTTTTTCCGTCGACATCCCGCGACCGCGAAAGATTCTGACCGTGAGAGCTCATCCGACATACATCGAGCTTAGAAACGCGATCTGGGAGATGCTCAAATCGGAGCAAGAACCGATTTATTCGGCCGAGAGGACGCATGTCGCGGCGCAGTAAAGTTCGCTTGCTTTCCCTGATCATTGTGCTCGGCTTATGGGAATACTACGGCCGGCGTGTGAATCCGATCCTCTTCACTTATCCGCTCGCCATATTTCGGGCTTTCATCGATCTGGTGCTTTCAGGCGAGCTGCAGAGCTATATGAGAGATAGCCTCTTGGTTTTGCTCTATGCGTCGATTCTCGCGGTGCTGGTTGGGGTGTTCTTCGGCGTGGTGATGGGCCGCTACGCGCTGGTGGAGTGGGCGACGGATATTTATGTCAACGCTCTTTATTCGATGCCCATGGTCGCAATGGTGCCGCTGATCGTTCTATGGTTCGGCTTCAAAGTTCCTGCAAAGGTGATTATTGTATTTCTCTTCATGGTGTTTCCGATTCTGATCAATACCTATCAGGGCGTCAAAGACGTCGATCGGAATCTTCAGGAAGTCGCCCGCTCGTTCTGTTCGAGCGAAGCGCAGCTCTGGCGGCATCTCATTATTCCATCGGCGCTGCCATTTATTGTCGTCGGTATTCGGTTGGCCATCGGCCGTGGGCTGGTGGGAATGATCGTGGCGGAGTTTTATACATCGATCACAGGCTTGGGCTATATGATCGTGCGTTACGCGAATGCTTTCGAAACCGATAAGCTCTTTGTCCCGATTGTCGTGGTTATGGTATTAGGAGTTGGGCTCATGTCGCTGGCGAAGTGGTTCGAAAGGCGTATCGCGCCCTGGAGAAATTTTGACGAA
>Ga0075424_100006969_pt1 | contig 10928 bp, 15 predicted proteins | sample SoiMethybrSBSTD3_FD_75301 | JGI IMG/M metagenome (GOLD analysis project Ga0075424, IMG submission 75301) | Bulk soil microbial communities from a Populus tree surrounding site in Tennessee, USA - Soil MetaG P. TD hybrid SBSTD3 | ecosystem: Environmental > Terrestrial > Soil > Tree plantation...
CCGGCCGCCGGCCGCTTCAGCGCTCCACCTCGAACCGCTCCGCCAGGACCTGGACCGCGCGCGCGAGGTCCCCGGAGCGGACCAGCACGTAGTCGGTGTCGTATGTGCTCAGGACGAACACGGGAACGCCCGCGGCGGCGAGCGGCGACGTGACCCCGCTCACCACGCCGGTCAGGTCGAACGGCAGCGGGCCCACGACCTCGAGCGCGCGCCAACCCCCCTCCACTTGCCGATCCACCGAGGGCGGCAGGTCGTCCTCGCCGCAGACCACGCTCAGCTCGTCCGGCGTGCGGGTGATGGACCAGAAGCGGGCGTCGGCGTGCAGCGTCCACGCCGGGATCGGGGCGTCCGCGGGAAAGCGACACACGGCGAGCCGCCACGGGGTCTGGCGCAGCCGGAGTCGCGGCGCGGTCACGGGAAGACGATTTCGCCCTCGTCATCCATCACGACGATGGCCGAGCACGGACAGGTCTCCGCGGCCTCGAGAACCTTCTCGGGCGTCTCGGATTCCGGGTCCAGGATCACCGCTTTGTTCTTGCTGTCCACCCCGAACGCGCCGGGCGCGATCTCGCGGCACTGGCCGTGGCCACAGCACTCCTTGTGCAGGATGCGGATCTGCATGAGCACCTCACGAACGTCCCAACGTCCCATGGTGGCGATGGCGAAGGCGGACTTCAAGCGGCGCCGGGTGGGTCCCGGCCGGAACGCCGCGCGGGTGGGTGGTTCGCGGCGGGGGAGAGCGCCCTGGGCGAGCGGTGCCCACTGGTTGTCGGCCGCCGCGCCCGCGTTCTAGAGTCTCACGCTCCGTCGCACCCACCCACACGCGAGAGAAAAGACCCATGGACGCCCTCGACACCTACCTCGAGCAGAATCGCGGCCGCTTCCTGGAGAACCTCAAGGCGGCCTTGCGCATCCCCAGCGTGAGCGCGCAGCCGCAGCACAAGGCCGACGTGCGCCGCTGCGCCGAGCTGATCGCGGCGCACCTGAAGCGCATCGGCATGACCCGGGCCGAGGTGGTGGACACGCCGGGCCACCCCGTCGTCTACGCCGAGTGGCTGGGCGCGCCGGGGAAGCGCACGGCGCTCCTCTACGGTCATTACGACGTGCAGCCGCCCGAGCCGCTCGAGCTGTGGAAGACCCCGCCGTTCGAGCCCACCGAGCGAGACGGCAAGCTCTACGCGCGTGGCGCGTGCGACGACAAGGGGCAGGTGTACATGCACTTGTCCGCGATCGAGGCGCACCTCGCGGTGAACAAGAAGCTGCCCATCAACCTCAAGCTGGTCATCGAGGGCGAGGAAGAGGCCGGAAGCGAGAGCCTCGAGGGCTTCCTCGTCGGGCGCCGCAAGGAACTGGACGCCGACGTCATCCTGGTGAGCGACACGACCATGCTCGCTCCGGACCAGCCGGCGCTCACGTACGCGCTGCGCGGCATCGTGTACACGCAGGTCGAGGTGGTGGGCCCCGCGCGCGACCTCCACTCGGGCGAGTTCGGCGGCGCGGTGATGAACCCCGCCAATGCCCTCGCGGGCATGCTGGCGGCCTTGAAGGATGCCGACGGTCGCATCACCGTGCCGGGCTTCTACGCCAAGGTGAGCGAGCTCTCGCCCACCGAGCAGCAGGCCTACCGCGACATGCCGTTCGACGAGAAGGGCTTCATTGCCGAGTCCGGGGCCCCCATGGCGTGGGGCGAGAAGGACCGCAGCACGCTGGAGCGGATCTGGTCGCGGCCCACGCTGGACGTGAACGGCATGTGGAGCGGCTACACGGGCGAGGGCAGCAAGACCGTGCTGCCGAGCTTCGCCGCCGCCAAGGTGAGCATGCGCCTCGTCCCGGACCAGAACCCCGACGAGGTGTTCCGTGCCTTCGAGGCGCACGTGAAGTCGTTGGCGCCCAAGGCCGTGAAGGTGGTGGTGAAGGACCTGCACGGCGCCAAGCCGTGGATCACGTCCCCCGACCACCCCATGCTCCAGGCCGCGATCCGCGCGCTGGGGCGGGCGTGGACCAAGAAGCCCGCGCTGATCCGCGAGGGCGGCTCGATCCCGGTGATGGCGACGTTCCAGCAGACCCATGGCCTGCCGTGCATCCTCATGGGATTCGGGCTCCACGACGACCAGGTGCACGCCCCGAACGAGAAGTTCTCGCTGACGAGCTTCAACGGCGGGACCCGGAGCTGCGCCTATCTATATGAGGAACTGGCGAAGGGGAGCTGAGCGGCGAAGCGCGTCGAGGGTCGGACTCGTTGCAGCTCGCGCGCCCGAGCGCGCGCATGTGTGTTGGCCCACGAGTCGCGGCCGCCGAGGGGTGCTCTTCAGCCGCTGCCGGCGTACGCATCCGGCCTCCAGCGCTCCATCCAGCGCTCGGGCGATGCGAGCGGCGTGAAGCCCGCGCGGGCGTAGAGACCGTGCGCGTCGCGCGTGAGCAGGATCCAGCGGCGGAACCCCTGCAGCTCCGGGTGGGCGAGCACGCACTCCATCAGCCAGCGACTGAGCCCGCGGCCGCGCCACGGCTCGAGCACGAACACGTCGCCCACGTAGGCCACGGTCGCGTAGTCGGTGACCACGCGCGCGAAGCCCGCCAGGCGGGCGCCCTCGTAGATCCCGAACGGCAGCGCGTTCCGGATCGAGCGCTCCATCACGTCGCGCGGGATGCCGCGGGCCCAGTAGGAGTCCACGAGGAACGCATGGATGGCGTCGAGGTCGAGCCGCGCGGGATCGGTGCTGATCGTGAACGCGTCGCGGCGCCACTCGTGCGGCATGGGGTCTCCGGACCGGAAATCGCTGGAATCGGGGAGGGGCCGCGCGGAATCGTAACGCAGTGGCGGCGCAAAGGTGCGGCGGCCCGGGGCTGGGTGCCCGGGCCGCCGCGTGCAAGAGGGCCGAAGCGAGCTACTTCCTCGCCGTCTGCGCCATCCATTCCTTCATGCGCCGGTCCATGTCCGGCTTGCTCACTTCCTCCTTGTGCGTCGCGATGCCCCAGTGATGCCCGAACGGATCGACGAGCTTGCCGTAGCGATCGCCCCAGAACATGTCGGTGGGCGGCATCTTCGTCGTGGCGCCGGCCGAGACCGCGCGCTTGAACAGGGCGTCGCAGTCCTCGGTGTAGATGTTGAGCGAAACCGGCGAGCCGTTCAGCGTCTGCGGCGAGACGGCCTCCATCTCCCGCGATTCCTCGCCCAGGTAGAACTTCGAGTCGCCGATCTTGAGCTCCGCATGAATCACGGTCTGGCCGTCCGGCGCCATCATGGTCCCGAGCTCCGTGGCCCCGAACGCGGTCTTGTAGAAATCGATCGCCTTGCGGGCGTTCTTCACGGTGAGGCCGGCGGTGATCGAGTGGCTTCCCTCGGGGATGGGCTTCACTTTGGCCATGGTGTCCTCCCTGTCGCGGCGCCGGCCCCTCAGAGGCCGCGCGTCGCACGTGGCGTCCCTGCGTGAAGCGGCACCCCGGCATCCGTGACCGGGGTGCTCTGCGGCGCGCGCGAGCCTACGCCGGGAAGGGGGACGATCGCCACGCCGATTCGGACCGGCGAGAGCTCGCGCGACGCAACCCCTTTGGGCCTTGATCGATCGGCCCCGGATGCACCCGGCGCTCAGTTGCTCCGATAGTTCCCGAACTTCAGCTCGACGCCGAAATCGTGCTGCTTGAGCAGCGCCATCGCCCCCTGGAGGTCGTCCTTGTCGGGCCCGGAGACGCGGACGGTTTCGGCGTTGATCGAAGCCTGCACGCGCTTGAGCTTCGCATCCTTGAGATGGCGCACGACCTCCTTGGCCTGCTCGCTCGAGAGCCCGTCCTGGATCGCCACCACCTGGCGCGATGACGAGCCTGCCGCCAACTCGATCTTCCCGGGCGTCAGGTTCTTGAGCGGCACCTTGCGCTTCACCATCTTGGACTGGAGCACGTCCCACACCGCGGCCAGACGGTTGTCGTCGGGGGCGGTGAGCGTGATGGTCTTCGCCTTGGGGTCGAGCGCCAGTCCCACGTTCAGTCCCTTGAAATCGTAGCGCTGGGCGATCTCCTTCGTGGCCTGATCCACGGCGTTCTGGACCTCCATCATGTCCACGCCCGTGGTCACGTCGAACGAGTTGTTGGCTGCCATCGGCGTTCCTCCCTGGGGATTCAGCTCCGGCGCCGAACCGCGGCCGGGCTTCGGGTCTTCGATGTCGAGCGCCCGGCGCGCGCCGAGAGCGCCGCGATCCGGCTCGTGACCTCGCGGGCGGCGCCGCCGGGCGAGCCGGAGAGCACCTCCTCGCGAAGCGCCGTGATCGCCTGCCTCTGGGTAGCCCACAGCACGCGGCGCCGAGCCTCGGCCGGCGCCAGGAAGGCGTAGCGATCGTGCTCGTGCGAGAGCTGCACCGGATCGGTCCACGCCACCTCGGCGGCGAACACCGGCACGAGGCGCACGTGGTCGCGACCCGGGTCGTAGAACGTGGCGAGGTGCTCGAGCGCCCACCAGCGGACCGGGCTGAGCCCCGTCTCTTCGCGCACCTCGCGCAGCGCCGCCGCGAGCGCGGACTCCCCGCGCTCGATGCCGCCCGTGACGGGCTGCCATACGCCCGCGAGAGAACGTTCCGGCGACCGGCGTATCAGCAACAACTCCATGCGCTTGCCACGCCTCCTAAAGACGTGGACCTCCACCTGCGTGCACGAGAGCGGGATCACGGGTGGGCACCTTATCGCCGCTTCCTCGCGACTGCCAGCGACGTCGTCACCGCGTCCCAAGTGCTGCGGGACCGGCGAAGTGCCGCTCGGGAGCGCGTTCGTGGCCATTATTCCTTGACCCGGCAGAGGCGTTCGTCTAGGGTGCGTCCGCCCTCGTCAACCGTTGGAAACATTACGGTTGCCGAATGTTTGTGAAAACTTTCACTCACGATTTCTTCCCCGAGGTCGGCCTGCATGGCACCTCCGCGAGAGAAACCCCCGAACGATTCGGGACTGCGGAGCGCCGCGATGCTGCTGGCGATTCCCTCCCTGCTGATCATCTCGCCGCTCGTCGGCTTCTTCCTCGGGGACTGGGGAGACAAGCGCTTTCACACCTCGCCCTGGCTCGCGCTCGCGGGGCTCGCGCTGGGGTTCGCGGCGGCGGGGCGCGAAGTCTGGGTCATCTACAAGAAGTATCTCGAATCACAGGAGCGCTGAGGCCGCGGCCGCACTTGGCGGCGGCGTGCCCGGCGGAGTGAATGGGTCTCGAATTCCTCGCGCGCGTGCGCAAGACGTCGACCTGGCTGGGCGGTGTCGTGGCGCTCATGGCGGCCACCTACGCGAGCCCGTTGCGCGGGCTGGCGTTCGGCGCGGGCGTGCTGTGGTCGCTCGTGAACCTGCAGCTCGTCGAGCGGATCGTCGTCACGCTGCTGGGCCCCGATCGCGGCACGCCCGCGGGACTGCGGCGACTGGGCCTCGCGCTGACGGGAATGGCGCTGCTGTTCGCGTCGGGGGCGGCGCTCCTCTCGCTCATGTCCCCGGTGGCACTCCTCGCGGGCTTCACGCTGCCGCTCGTCGTGATCGTGGCCAAGGCGGCGACGCTTCTGCTGCTCGACTCGCGCGCGTGGCGCGGACTCGTGCGGCACCGCTTCCGGGCCGCGCTCGCGGCGCTCGTCCTGGCGATCGGCGCATGGTTTGCGCTGGGTGCGCTCACGAGCGCCGGCGGAGCGCCGTCCTCACCCGCCGCCGAGCGCTCCGCCGCGGCGAGCGCCGCGGGCAGCGAAGCGCACGGCGCCGCCGTCGGTGAGGCCGCATCGCCGGAAGCGCCCGAGACCTCGGAGAAGGAAGAGGGCTTCACCAACATCATCGCCCTGGTCGCCGGCGCCAACCCGCACGCCGCATGGGCCCACTTCCTCGAGCACTATGAAGTGCTCATCTTCTCGCTCTTCATTGCGCTCCTCCTGCTGCTCGTCGCGTTCCTCGCCAGCCGCTCCCCGCAGCGGATCCCATCCGGCTTCCAGAACGGGGTCGAGATGGTGGTCGAGGGCCTGTCCAACTTCATCGTCAGCATCCTCGGCCCCGAGCAGGGCCCGCGCTTCGTCCCGTTCCTGGGCACGCTGTTCGTCTACATCCTGGCCATGAACCTGTTCGGGCTCGTGCCGTTCATGCACTCGCCCACCGCCAGCCTCAACGTGACCGTCGCGCTGGCGCTCACCGTGTTCGTCTACGTTCAGTTCATCGGGTTCAAGGAGCTGGGCCCGATCGGCTGGCTGGATCACATGCTGGGCAACCCGCGCGACGTCATCGGCTGGATCCTGTCGCCGCTCATGCTCCCCATCCACATCATGGGCGAGCTGGCCAAGCCCATCTCGCTCTCGTGCCGACTGTTCGGGAACATTTTCGGCGAGGACATGCTGCTGGTGGCGTTCGCCTCCCTCGGCGTGACCATGCTCCCGTTCAAGCAGATCCCGTTCGGCATCCCGCTGCACGCCGTGTTCTTCCCGCTGGCGCTGCTCGGCAGCGTCCTGCAGGCGCTGGTGTTCACCGTTCTCAGTTCCATCTACATCCTCCTCATGCTGCCGCACGAGCATCACGACGAGCACGCGGCTGAGGCGGGTGCGCAACACGCCCACTGAAACCAGGAGGTCCACTCATGAATCTGCAAGCCGCGCTCGCGCTGGGTCTTCCCCTCGGTATCGGCATCGCCGCCATCGGCTCCGGCATCGGCCTGGGCGGCATCGGTCTGGGCGCCATGCAGGCGATCGGCCGCCAGCCGGAGGCCACGGCGAAGATCCAGCTCGCGATGATCATCATCGCCGCGCTCGCCGAGGCGCTCACGATCTACGCGTTCGTGACCATGTTCCTGTTGAAGGGCAAGCTCTAAGACCGGCGGGGCGGCCGGCGGGACCGTCCGCGCGAAAGCGCGGACCCCGCGCCCGGCGCGCCTCGAGGGAGCACGCATGAACCTGATCGACATCCGCATGGTCGGCACCCAGATCCTGGGCTTCCTGCTGCTGCTCTGGGGACTGCGCAAGTGGGCGTGGGGACCGCTCCTCGCCCAGCTGGAGACGCGCCGGCAGAAGATCGCAGGCGAGTTCGCCGAGGCCGAGCGGCGCCAGCACGCGGCCGACGCGCTTCAGGCGAAGCTCGAGCAGGACCTGCGCGCCATCGACGTCCAGGCCCGGGCCAAGCTGCAGGAGGCCGTCGCCGAAGGGCAGAAGGTGGCGGGAGAGATCCGCACGCAGGCGCAGAAGGAGGCGCAGGACCGGCTGGCCCGCGCCGCGGACGAGATGATGCGCGAGCGCGAGAAGGCGAAGGAGCTCTTGAAGGAGCAGGTCATCCAGCTCTCGCTCGCCACGGCGGAGAAGATCCTGAGGACGAAGCTGGACGATCCCGCGCAGCGCCGGCTCACCGCGCAGTTCATCGACGAGGTCGGCGCGCTGCGATGATCAAGGACGCCTCGGTCGCCGCCCGCTACGCGCGCGCCCTGCAGCTCCTCACGGAGAGGCAGGCGGCAAAGCAAGGCAGGCCCGTGCTCGTGCTCCTGGAGCAGACGCTGGCGGAGCTCCTGGGGCTCGCGGCGCTCGCCGCGCCGGGCACCCGGCTCGGCAAGTTCCTGCTCGATCCGCAGGTCAGCCCCGACGACCGGCGCAAGGTGCTCGATCACGGGCTCGCGGGGAAGGTGCTGCCCTCCGTGCGCGTGTTCGGCGACCTGCTGCTGCGCAAGAAGCGCATGTCAATGATCGAGACCATCGCGCACGAGTTCCAGCGGATCGTCGAGCGCGCCAAGGGTCTCGAGCGTGCCGTGGTGGTGAGCGCCGTGCCGCTCCAGGAAGCCGAGCGCAAGCGCCTGCATGCGGAGCTGGAGCGGTTCACGGGCAAGCACATCGTGCTCGAGGCCCAGTTGGACGCCTCGCTCGTCGGCGGCGCGTACGTGCGCATCGGAGACCGGGTCATCGATCGCAGCGTCCGGACGCTGCTCGAATCGATCGCCCAGCAGCTTCACGAAGTGAGCGTGTAACGAAGCGCCGAGCGACGGCGCACGGGCACGCGCAGCTCGATCATCCACTGAACGAACGAGGACGCGACGCCAATGTCCTTTCGACCGGAAGAAGTGAGCGCCATCCTGGCGCAGGAACTCGAACGATACGAGGCCAAGCTCGAGACCAAGAGCGTCGGCAGCGTGCTGTCCGTCGGCGACGGCATCGCCCGCGTGTGGGGGCTCGAGGACGCGATGGCCGGCGAGCTGATCCGCTTCCCCGGCGACGTCATGGGCCTCGTCCTGAACCTCGAAGAGGACAACGTCGGCGCGGTGCTGTTCGGCTCCGACAAGAACATCAAGGAAGGCGATCGCGTCGAGCTGACCGGCCGCATCGCCTCGGTGCCCGTGGGCCCCGCCATGATCGGGCGCGTCGTGAACGCGATCGGCCAGCCGGTGGACGGCAAAGGGCCGATCGGCGCCGACAAGTTCCGCAACATCGAGTTCAAGGCGCCGGGCGTGATCGACCGCCAGCCGGTGAAGGAGCCGCTCCAGACCGGCATCAAGGCCATCGACTCCATGATCCCCATCGGGCGCGGCCAGCGCGAGCTGATCATCGGCGACCGCCAGACCGGCAAGACGACGATCGCGCTCGACACGATCATCAACCAGAAGGGCACCGGGGTCATCTGCATCTATGTCGCCGTGGGCCAGAAGGAGTCCACGGTCGCGAACGTCGTGGCGACGCTCGAGAAATACGGCGCCATGGAGTACACGATCGTGGTGACCGCTTCGGCCTCGGAGTCGGCGCCGCTCCAGTACATCGCCCCGTACGCCGGCGTGGCCATGGGGGAGGAGTTCACATACAACGGCGGGCACGCGCTGTGCATCTACGACGACCTGTCGAAGCACGCGAACGCGTACCGCCAGCTGGCGCTGCTGCTGCGCCGCCCGCCGGGTCGCGAGGCGTTCCCCGGAGACGTGTTCTACCTGCACTCGCGGCTCCTCGAGCGCGCATGCAAGCTCTCGGACGAGAAGGGCGCCGGCTCGCTCACGGCGCTGCCGTTCATCGAGACGCAAGCCGGCGACGTGTCGGCGTACATTCCGACCAACGTCATCTCCATCACCGACGGCCAGATCTTCCTGGAGGGCGACCTCTTCTACTCGGGCGTGCGCCCGGCCATCAACGTCGGCATCTCGGTGTCGCGCGTGGGCGGCAACGCGCAGGTCAAGGCCATGCGCCAGGTGGCCGGCCGCCTGCGGCTGGACCTGGCGCAGTACCGCGCCCTGGCGGCGTTCGCCCAGTTCGGCTCGGACCTGGACAAGGCGACCCAGGCGCAGATCACGCGCGGCGAGCGCATGGTGGAGCTCTTGAAGCAGGGCCAGCTGAGCCCCATGGCGGTCGAGCAGCAGGTCGTCTCGATCTGGGCGGGCACGAGCGGTTACCTGGACGACGTTCCCGTGCCGGCGGTGCGCAAGTTCGAGAGCGAATGGCTGGCGTACATGGCCAAGCACTACGCCGAGGTCGTCCACAACGTGCGCACGACGAAGGCGATTTCGCCCGAGGACGAGAAGCGGCTGCACGAGGCGGCCAAGGCGTTCAAGTCGCAGTTCAAGAGCTAGAGGCGATGGCGTCCCTGAAAGACCTCCGGCGGCGCATCCGCGCCACGAAGAGCATGCAGCAGATCTTCAAGGCCATGGAGATGGTGGCCGCAGCGAAGCTGCGCCGCGCGCAGGCGCGCGCCAAGGCCGCGAGCCCCTACTCGGAGAAGATCTCGGACATGCTCGCGAACCTGTCCGAGTCCGCGGCCGAGCTGCAGCATCCGCTGTTCAAGGTGCGCGAGGTGAAGACGACGGCGTTGGTGGTGATCTCCGCCGACCGCGGTTTCGCAGGCGCGTACAACGCCACGGTGCTGCGCGCGGCCGAGCAGAAGCTGCGTGCCGCGGAGCGGGGCAGCGTGCAGCTCGTGGTCGTCGGGCGGAAGGGACGGGACTACCTGCGGCGCCGCGGCCATCCCATCCTCGCCGCGCACACGGAGCTGCCCGGGGAGGCGAGCCTGGAGCTCGCGCGCAGGATCACGAACGACCTCACGCAGCGTTTCGTGAGCGGCGAGGTGGACCGCGTGGAGATCCTGTACACGCACTTCGTCAACGCCATCGTGCGTAAGGTCCGGAACGAGACGTTCCTGCCGATCGGCGCGGACGCCGTGCGAAAGCCGGGGACGGGCGGGGGTGCTGCCATCTTCGAGCCCGACGCCGAGAGCATCTTCGCCGAGCTGCTGCCGCGGTACGCGACCGCGAAGCTCTACGCCGCGATGGCGGATTCGCTCGCGAGCGAGCACTCGGCGCGCATGGTGGCGATGGGTTCCGCCCGCAAGAACGCGGGCGAGCTGGTGGACGCGCTCACGCTGACCCGCAATCGCATGCGCCAGGCGGCGATCACGCGCGAGATCTCGGAGCTGGTGGGCGGCGCGGAAGCGCTCAAGTGACGAACACACGTCGCGCGCGCGCCGCAGATTGCGGCGCGGCGGGCGGCTCGGACGGATAGGAGTCGAGCGATGAACGTCGGAAGAGTCGTGCAGGTGATCGGTCCCACGGTGGACGTGGCGTTCGAACCCGAGCAGCTGCCCAAGATCTACAACGCGATCTTGATCGAGGACCCCGCGCGCGAGATCCGCCTCACGGTGGAGGCGGCGCTGCACGTGGGCGACAACGTCGTGCGCTGCATCGCCATGGACTCGACCGACGGTCTCATCCGCGGCATGAAGGCGATCGACACCGGTGAGCCGATCCGGGTGCCCGTCGGCGACCAGTGCCTGGGTCGCATCTTCAACCTGATCGGCGAGCCGATCGACGGCAAGGGCGCGGTGACCACCACGAAGCGCTACCCCATCCACCGCTCCGCGCCACCGTTCGTGGACCAGGAGACCGAGAAGCAGATCTTCGAGACCGGCATCAAGGTCGTGGACCTGCTGGCGCCCTATCAGCGCGGCGGCAAGGTCGGCCTGTTCGGCGGCGCCGGCGTGGGCAAGAC
>Ga0075424_100006970_pt1 | contig 10928 bp, 17 predicted proteins | sample SoiMethybrSBSTD3_FD_75301 | JGI IMG/M metagenome (GOLD analysis project Ga0075424, IMG submission 75301) | Bulk soil microbial communities from a Populus tree surrounding site in Tennessee, USA - Soil MetaG P. TD hybrid SBSTD3 | ecosystem: Environmental > Terrestrial > Soil > Tree plantation...
GAGGACTGGCCCTTCGACTTGCGCTGGATTTCATCATGGCAGGGGAGGCGGGCATTTCTGATACGAAAAGTTATGCCGACGAAAAAGCGCGAGCGGATGATCAGTGAGCAAAGAAATCACGTACTTGAAATTTATGTGAGCTCGATCACGTCCCGTTCGCGAATCGAAGCCGGTCGGCGGGCGGACAAATCGTCTGGAAGGAAACTGCGCCCTCCCATCTCAAAAGCCGTCCGAAATTCGTCCGAACGCCGATCGGGGCGGAGAGCGGTGTCGTGTAAGGATGCTAAAATCCAGGCCGCGAGCCGTTAGCTCAGACGGAAGAGCACCTGACTTTTAATCAGGGGGTCCCGGGTTCGAGTCCCGGACGGCTCACCAAAGTTTTTACGCATTTGCAGAGATAACCTCGTCGCTGGTTCCATGTTCTGGTTCCGCGATCGGGGCAGCCGCGCGACCATCCAGCACATTAACCCACCGCCGTCCGTGCTTCGGCAGCCAGTGCGCGTAATGGCGAAGTGTCGTGGTGGGGTTACTGTGGTCGAGCTGGGCGGCGACGTAGGGCAGGGGCGCGCCTTCGGCCGGGAGCAGGCTGGCGAACCCGTGGCGTAGATCGTACGGCCGATGATGCCCGATGCCCGCCTGCCTGAGCGCCCTGCGGAAGGCATCCCGGATCGCATAGCGGTCGAGCAGCCGGCCGCTGGCGACCGGGAAGAGCCACGTAGGCTCTCCGGTTCCCGCCTTGAGCGCGTCCGCGCGAAGCTGGGTGATATGGCGCTTCAGGATGGCGACTAGATCGCGGCTCATCTCAACTTCCCGGACGCGGGCCGTCTTCGTTGACTTGATCGTCTCTACACGCCCGCCGTCCGTCGTGGCACGCTCGACGCGAACTACGCCTCTCCTGAAATCGATGTCCTCGACGCGGGCGGCTGCGCCCTCACCGGGACGCGCACCGACTTTCGCTAAAAGCGCCCACAGAGGGTTGAGCGGATGCTTCGCCGTCACGCGCAGCAGCGCCGCCACCTCTTCTCGCGTCAGCGGTCGAATCGTGGCGAGCCGGTCGGCCTCGGTTATCTTGTCGGCACGCCGCTTCTTTCGGCCCGTGTTGTATGCCGGATTGGTGATCAAGTACTCGTCTTCGATGGCGTCGGTCAGCACGCTCGACAGCGCGGCACGGATCAACCGGACAGTGTTCTTCGAGTATGCCCGGCGCTTGTCGTCCCTCCCATGCTTCTCGCTTCTCTTGGTGGCGAGTAGCATCCGTACATGTTTCGGCCTCAGATCACGAAGCCGATAGGCTCCGAGTGTTGGCTTCACGTGGGCGATGAGCAGGTGCCGATAGCTGCTGAGGGTCTTCGGCTCGATTTGTTTCTCGGCTTCGCTGCGGGTGAGCCAGCGTTCAATATAGGCGCTGAGGGTGAGTCCGGGGTCGTCGACGTCATGAAATCCCGCTTGAAGGTCTTTTGCCACTTTACCGGCATGCTCGTGCGCTTCCTCTTCGGTTTTGAAGAGCGGTCGATGTCGCCTGCCGTGTACGTCGCGGTGATCAACCTCCCATTGCTGTCGGTCCTCGCGGAACCGCACAACGATTTCCCGACGTCGTCTTCTCGCCATAGTCAGCGCCTCCGTCGCTTGGTCGTCCCGGTTGTACAGGGCGCCCGACGCTTTGTCCTGACGATGAGCCGAATTAACCGCTCAGTCGATTCACGCATGCCGAGTCTCCCCGTCTCCCACTTTTTGACCGTGACCACGTGAACGCCGAGCAGCGACGCGAATGCGGACTGTGACAGGCCGAGAGACTTCCGGGCTCGCTTGACCGCGCTCGAGGTCACACTGGGAAGGTAGCGTAAGACTACCTACATCGTCAACGCCGTCGGCCGTGAGCCAGGCGTGAGCAACGGCGACCGGGATAAACCACTCTTTTCGGCCTCGGCGCGATGCGCCAGGCAGCCGGCCCGAGCGGCACAAATCACGCACGTACGCTGCCGACTTACCCAACCGACTTGCGAACTCGCCGGTAGTGTAAGCGCGTATATCGTCTGCCCGTATCTCGGGAGGCGAGGACAGCGCGGTCGCCGCGACCACTGGCGATTCGGCGAGACGGTGCGCAAGCGTCGCTTCGACGTCAGCGGCCAGGTGCTGAAGATTCCGCCGCAGATCGACGAGCGCTCGCAACGGCAGGCCGTCCAAGACCTCCGGCGGCAGGTGCGGCAGCGTCGGCATCGCGGCGAGCGACTCACGCATTAGTCACTTGACCAGCTCGCGCAGGGCGGATGTGCCCCGCCGAGCCCCTTCGCACAACGGAACACATCAACCGTTGGCTTGGCTGTCATCGCATGTGGGCGAGAGCGAGGCTATGGACTCGTGCAAGGGCGGGATAGGCCGTCCAGGGAACGGCCCACTCGGGCCAGTAGGCCCACCCTCCGCGCTGTTCTGGGCTCTTTGGGCCGAATGGGTCGCATCTTCCGGGGTCAGGGCGTCGGCCCGCAGATGCAGTACGGCCCGCCGGCGACTCTCAAGGGTCTGCCGCACGACGAGCCGATTGCGCGTCTCGTCGATGGAGGCTAGAAGCCCGTGCTCATGCAAGCGCTTACGCAGGGTCGCGCCAGTGATGGCAAAACCCTCCCCCTGGTCGCGCGCCAGTCGTTGGACGGTGGCGAAAGATACCTCGGGGTCGAGGTAAAGGTCATCGCCAGCCAGCCAACCAACTCGCGCACCCTGCGGCGTGGTACCACTCGCGCTATTGGTGCGCCAGCCCCATGCCGTCGGTGGCTGAAAGTCGCAGGAGCCGCGCGTTCCACGATCTGGTCCTGAGCCATTAGCCGCGGCGACGTGAGCCTGACCGCTGCCGATCGCAGCACTCAAGAGCTCGACGAAGCGCTGCGCTGGATCGGATACACGCTGATGTCCAACCTGCGCGGCCCCGACGGCGAGGAGTTCTCGCCAGGCGTCTTGCCAGAGGCGCTCGGCTTCATCTCCTTCAAGGGCACCAGTGCTCATTGCGAACCGTAAGAAGTAGCGCAGTCCAAGCGCGAGGTCGGCGATCACACCGGGGGTGCGCGGGTGCACACCGGCGGCGATCACGGCCTCGCGCAACGCACTCCGCTCAGTAGGAAGGCAGCCGATGATTTCGCCGTACTGCGGGGCCAGCCATCGCACGAAGGCGGCAGTGGCCTGGGCATAGAGCCCCGCGACCGCGTCGCGCTGGCAAAGAGTCAAGCGCTCAAGATTGACATCGGAAGGATCCACCTCGATGACGAGCAATCTCGCGCGCAAGCTGTGCCCCTGGGGAACATCCTCGCCGGTGCTGAGGATGAGGCCGCGCGGCGGCTTCTCAGGACGCAGCGTGGAGTCCGGCCGCATCCGAAGACGCCCTGCGTGATTCCCTTGCGCCCTCAACAGACGATCAGCGTCGCGATGCAGACGCTGGACATCGCTCGGTCCCCCTCGTGGGGCGAAATCATCGACGACCAGGAGTGCGTCCTTTGCGCAAAAGCTACCGCTTCAAGAGCGTTCGCGGTGCTCGTCCATGAAGCAGGGACGGCGCGCATCCATGCCAGCGCCGGAGTGTTGTTGGGCGAGCGCCGCCAACTCAGATTTGCAAACGCCGGTCGCGCCGGTGAGATGGATCGAAAAGTCGACGCCGCCGAGCACCGCGCGGGCAACGGCGGCCAGAATCGGTACCGTGATCCGGCGAGGTGCCACGGCGAGCATACGGAGACTCGCGCGTACCGCATCGACGAGCGCGCTATTGTCGGGCGGCAGCGTCAAGATGAAGCGCGCGCATGCGTCGCCGACAGCGACCTCTACGCCCGGGACCGGCCCAAGCGGCCCAATCGCCCCACCGGCGTGGAGGTAGACCCAGGCGTCGGATAGGAACCTCCACCCCAGATGCGAGTAGACGCGGCGTTCGGAGACCTGGCCAGACAGAAGTTGTATCGCAGCCCGCGCGTGATCGCGCAGCCCCATTCCGGCGAACACGACGGCTCGTGCGCCCAGGTGCTCCGACGGCCACGTCATCGTCGCGAAGCCCGACGCCGGGATGGTAAAGCACTTCATCGAGCCGTTCAGGCCGGCCTCAATCATAAAGGCGCGACGAATTTCGACGCCGTCGTCCTCGGCGATGTCCTGGACGATGGTCGCGCGGAAGTTCGTGAGCGGCACGGTGACAACGTCGTCCCGCGTCGGCTTGTACCAAATGACGCCTTCGGGCGTCGCAGCGTAGGGCACACCGACGGGAACGCCGGTCGGCGACGCCGAAGGACGAGGCAGGTCGGGAGCCCCCGTACTAGTGCAATCGGAAGTCTCGGCTCGGCGGATGGCCTCGTCGATCGCGAGCAGGGCGCGTTCGTCCAGTGCGATGCCCTTCTTCACTACGTCTCGGACAAAGGTCACTCGGCTCTTCGCGCTCGTGACCGTCACGCGGTCGCGGTGCGCCAAGGCCCCGGCCCTCGAAACAGAAATGGTCGCGCGTGTCGCGTCGCCCCTGAGCACAATCCCTGTCGCGACCGTGGTAATATCGCCGGCCTCAATCCGCCAACCGCCCTCGGTAGGCAGCACGTTGTAGTTGATCGGCGCACTCGCCCGCCGCGCCGCTCTGCTGCTGTGCCGTGCGGGGTTTGAACGTGAACGCCGCCTGATTCTTTTCTTCATGTCAGCGTTACCGTCACCTGGACGCGGCTGGCCCGATTCCGTCCGAGGCGATGCTTCGACGCGAAGTCTGCGCGATCGGGCTGGGTGGTCGCGCTCGCGATGATCGCCTTGACCTCGCTGGCCTCGAGCGGCGGCACGCAGAGGTTTACGTTCACGGCCATCACGACGATATCGATCGCGTTCGGCGCTAAACCGCGCGCACGGAGGCTGCGCGCGATCGTGTAAAGAGCCGAATTGCGCTGACCCTCGGGGAGGACGGTGGTGACGGCGGAGACTGGGTCACGGCCCTTCCTGCTGGCAGCGGCGTGTCGGCGTGGGAGGACATCGAGCCACGCCTCGGGCCATGGCGCGACCGGCGTCGGCGGCTCCACCATCCACAGATAGCGCTGACCGGATGCGTGCAAGCTCGGCGGCGCAATGACGTAGCCGCCGTCGCCGCGTACGTCGATGCCGTTCAGGCCGTCGAGCTCCGTAGTGTTCCGACAATGCTCCACGTGTCTGAAAAAGAAATGGCGACCGCCGCCACCTGTGCGGACACATAGCGTGGTCGGCCATTCGGCGACGCGTTGTTGGAGCACGGCGAGCGACTCGAAGCCGCCGTGATCCGCATCCACGTCGAGCACGTCGATGCCGCTGACGCTGCCGGTGGGGAAGGCAACATTCGCCTGCGGCCACATGGCCCACCAGGCGCGAATCTGGCCCTCATTGGTCGTGGCGTTCTGGAAGCCGTGCTCGGTCAGCGGGTGCTTGTTCAGAGGGTTGCAGGGGAACACAGGCCATCCATGCGCGGCATAGGTGAGCGCTGCCGTGAGTACGGCATCGTGGGCAAGAACCGGTTCACGCATTCTGCTGACCTCTTTTTTTGACGGCTTCGACCGCTGCGATGAATTCTTTGAGCACAGTCGAGTCGATTCGCACACACCTCGCGCCGTGCCGAATGGCTGGCAACTGTCCGATGCGCACGAGTCACTCGACGGCGCTGCGCGAACAGTTGAGGGCGACGGCGACCTCTTCGTAGCTCAACTCTTGTGGATGTCGGGCTATCAATTTCATACGAACGATGTTAGGGAGGTGTCGAACGAATGAGAATGTAGAAACAAAATAGTTTCTACAGGTAGGCAGGCAGGATGTAGAAACCCGACGGGTTTCTGCGGATTTGGCAGATGGCTTCTAGCGTTCCTTCTCGATCCGTTTGCGCCAGCGCCGGATAGCGTTCTGAACTTCGTGTTCGGTGAGCAGGTCTTCATCGTCGGGGAGTCGGTAGCGGTAGCTGAGCAACCAGACCGCGAACTCGTGGAGTGAACGCTGCCGGAGCCACCCCGCAATCTCCGAGGTTGGATATGGTCGGTTCCTGAACCGTTCAACATCATCGTCGTACTTCTTCCGCTCGGTCTTCCTGCTTCTGCTGGGCGGTGGACCGATTAGCCAGAAGAAGAGTTCGTCGTCGCGCCGTCCCCACCACGCGAAGAGAAAGGAATCGGTATCATCCCGCCAGCCGGACGGCGCGAATCGTTGGAAGAGTTCACCACCGCGTCCAAGGCTCCGTTCAGTTCTCGTACCAGGGCGTCGTAGCGCTGGCCGATCAGTTCGTCCTGATAGATTTGGACCGGTCGCCCCGTCCGTGCCGTCGAGAGCATCGCACGATGCACGATCTGGATCAGCCCGCTCACGGCCCGATTGTGTTGGACGTTCGTGGCGTTCGTGTTTCGGTACACCGCACGGAGCCACCTGTGAATATGCACGGACGGACGGCGGAGTGGGTCGGGCGGCAACTGGTGCGTCATGACGAAGCTCCCACCTGTTCGGAGCCCTGAAAGAAACGTCGCGGGTCAGGCCGGTCAGGTATCCGGCTTCTCGGGAGCTACCCTGAGACCCGCAACGGTCGGTTACGTTCGCTTCCCCTTCGACTCGCCGTCCACGCGATGGGCGGAGCCCGCTGACCAGTCAGGCCGACGGGCGAGCATGACAGGCTAGCGAAGGCCCGTCAACGTCCCTGATCCGGCACGCATCACGCTCGTGCGCGGCGGAGACACGCCATCGGAGCGGTGGAAGAGTTGGCCGGACGTGTGGTACGTCAGTACTCCTGAGCGTATTGGCGGAGAGCATGAGCCGGGTGAGGTTCGAGGGGATAGGACAATGAAACTTCAACTTCCTGGTCCGCTGAATCCAGGGGAGCGGAAGCCGATGTTGAGCGGTCATCTGGTTTTGCCTCGCTGCCCGCATTGCAGCGTCGCCAGGCCAACTCTCATCATCGCCCGTACCACCGGGGAGAAACTCCAAACGGTGACCGAGGACGGAATACGACGCTGGTGGGAAACGTACATGTGCACGTTCTGCCGTGGCGTTGTTCTCGCAGCGTCAAAGGCGGAGTCTGGGGTAGTCACCGAGTATTACCCGCCGTTGCCGACGCTCGACACCGACATCCCTGAGCCAGCACGCGATTATCTTCGACAAGCACAAGAGTCGCTGGCACAACCGGCGGGTGCGCTGATGCTCTGCGCATCTTCAGTGGACGCCATGCTCAAAGAGAAGGGACTCAGGAAAGGCACTCTCAATAAGCGCATCGACAGAGCCGCCAAGAAGCATCTCATCACCGAGGGTATGGCGCAGTGGGCACATCAGGTTCGCTTTGATGCCAACAAACCGCGCCATGCTGATGAAAAGGCGTCACCTGCGACGATGGAAGATGCGGGGCGGTCTGTCGCCTTCACCCTAGCCCTGGCGGAGTTTCTTTTCGTTCTGCCTACGAGAGTGACGCGAGGGATCAAGGACACGAAGGTCACACCGGGAACGGGGAAACTACAAACGTCGTCGGGCTAGTTAAACCAGCCCGCGCGTCGGATCTCGCTCCGGAGCGCGAGTGCCCGCCTGGACTCGACACGGCAAACCACGCTTCCACGCTCCATCGGGTGTGGAGCATCACGCGCAGGGCACGGTTGATTCGGAGCCAGGGGTGCCAGATGCGGGCGTCGTTGTAATCCATATCATTCTCTCCCGCTCCAACCCTGGCTCGTGAGGGGCAGACCTCGGATTTCGCTAAGAGGCAAGCAAGAGAAAGTGACTGCTACGTGTCCGCCGCTACCCGGAATCTTCAGGAAGAGCCCCCTCTTGCCCTTCTGGGCCAGGTAATCCCCGCTATCTTCCCGTACTCTTCGATAGAGAGCGTCTTGGCGTTGAGGCACCCCTCCTTCGAGTCAAACAGGCCCCACAGGTTCGCGCCCTCTCCGAAGGTCGCTACAACCACGCCCCATTCTTGGGAATCGGCCCTCACCGGCGTCCGTGCTGATTCCCAGGTCGAGAGGAGCCGGGCGCTCATCAGCAGGCCGAGCGCCACAATGAAGCCTCCCCACATGCTGCGCCGAATCGCGGGGGACAGCCCGTCGAACTTGTCCTCCGTGTGCTTCTTCACGAAACCCCCCGCGTCCCGCACGGCGAGCAACCCCGTCGCCAGGAGCAGGAACCACGCCGCTACCTGCGGCCACATCACTGCCCGGTTCGCGGTGCCGATCGAGAACTGGACGGAGAACGCGAGCATGGCGAACACTAGACCAGCGAAGAAGAGCCGAAACTTGGCGACGCTATCGAGCGTCCACTGATAGCGGAGGCGCTCGCGGGCCATCAGGTTCTCCCGGTTCTTCTCGTCCCTGTTCGTCTCCTCCATGCCTTACTCACTTCCCCTTCGGCCCGCGCGGGTCCACGGTGTCGGGGACACAGACGAGCCCGATACGACTTTCCAGGTTCTCGGCCTCGCGCTGTTTCGCCGCCGCGAACAACTCCCGCTCGCAAGCTTGGCGCGTGTCGAAAGACCGCATCGGGAACGCCAGGATTTGCCCGGTCTGCCGCTGCACTGCCTGACTCCACAGAACCCACGCGCACTCGGCGTCCACCGTTGGAGCCGAGGTGAGCAGGGGAGGGCGACGATCACCGAGGCCCGCCGTAGTTGCTTCATCGCTTATTCTCCTCGGCGCTCGCGTGCTTCACCCTGACGCGCTCATGCGCTCGCCAGATCCGGATCTCGGTGACATCGGGCTGGCCGACCATCTGAACGCGGACGCGCGCGTCTTTCCCAGCGTTCGTTGTGTACGGTCGGCCGATGACCTCCCACTCGCCGGTCTCGTCCGCAAGGCGATCGCCAACGCGAAGGTCCATCGGAAGGATCTTGCTGTCGGCCGCTGCTTGAGGCTCCCGCTTCTTGTTGGGGCGGTTAGGCACGAGACACTGGGCGTATGTCGATGAGCTTTATGAGATTCTGCTCTGCAGCCTTGTCGATAAGACTATTCGTCCAGATGCGGACGCCCTTCACCTCCTGCTCGACCGACCCCTCCGGTGGCCAGGGCAACTCGCCGTGCGCGTTATTTGCGGCCGATCTTCCTAACGAGTTGCCACGTACCGCCCTCGAATGAATAGATCTCTTTGCTGTATGATCCGGGCTCGCTGCTGCTTTGCCGGTATACGTCCAGAGCGTGGGTGTCGCCTTTGGGGTAGATCACGGACAGCGCAGTGATCTCTTCAAGCCGCCGACTTGTGGAAATGGCTTTCGGCACGATGGCCGGACTCGCGGTTGACGACATGTTCACGTAAATCATCATCTCGCTCATCTGGATGCCTCCTCAGCCCGCTTGAGCGCCCCCCACGCCGCGTGTTGCGTCGCGTGCCACGGCGTCGCTGCCACCGCACCCATCTCGAACCGCTACCCTGGGAAATGGACTTCGGCGATGTCCTGAAGAGAACCAAGTTCAAGGTCCCGGACGTCGCCTGCTTCTTCACCCCCTAGGTGCACCCATAGGAAGCGATACTCACGTTGATAGGCGAACCGAAAGTCTTTGCACATGCCAGCGTCGAAGTATTGGTTCTCTGGGGCATCTCGTGGGGATCGAAGTATTGAACGGGATTGTGATGGAAATACCAGCCGTCAAGCTGGGCTTTGAAAGCAACCTCAAGCCGGTTGGCGAACACATCGGTATCCTGTACCATCGCGCACGCATCCGCTGGAAAATCTGCGAAAAGGGCGGGGTCCCACTCGCAGGAACAACAAAGTCCGTAGTAGTTTGGCGCTGAGACGGTCCTCCGCACGTCTCCAACGACGCGGTGCTGTCTCCCGTCCATCGTGATGATCTTCGAGTACTCCCCAGGCAGGACGCTCCTCTTTGTCAGTTCTTCATCGCTGCGTGCTCCACTCAGTTCCTGGTTTCGGTAGTCGGACGCTGGGCGGACCCGGACGCCGCCCTGATACACCATCTTCTCAATCCATTGTCTTTCGCTGTAGCGGAAGATAACGTCCCCTGCATTCGGAGAACTGGGACGGGCGGGAGCATTCGTCGCAGAGCGCTCTATTGCTCCGACTGGCGGTTCAACTGGCGGCTCTACCCCCGCATCGCGAATTCCAGACGAGTTTGGTGTTCCTTCCGGTACCAGTACCAGGAACTGAGAAAACTCTGAATCGGGATGACGTGTCGCTCGGACGCGATCAGCGCCCTCATGTTGCGAATGAGCGTTTGGTACCTGTCGGCCAAAGCAAGCGGCGCGACACCTCTCAAATAGCGATACACTTCGTACTGGAATTCCCAGAACTCCGGCTCATAACTGTGCAGATTGTCGCCCCAAGAACGGATTGCGGCCCGCGTGGGCAGCGTCGTTGGAAGTACCAGTGACGGGACCCGGAGCACGCTAGGAGTGTAAAGCCTTTTCCGAACGGCGAAGAGTCAGTGACTTGCGTCGCCTTCGTCAGCACGGCGGGCGATCCTCGCACCGCACCCGCAGTCAAAGCAGACGACCGGCCCATCGACGCCGCCGTCGAGATTGCCGCAATACTGGTGCTCCTGGAAGAAGGCCTGGAGCGAGTCGAAGAGGGTCACGCCGCGTTGGTCGAGCACGGCTACTCGATGAGCTGGTCCGCCCGCAGCAGAAGCGTCTGCGGGATCGTGAGGCTCAGGGCCTTCGCTGTCTTGAGGTTGATCACCAATTCGAACTTGGTCGGCTGCTCGACGGGGAGGTCAGCGGGCTTGGTGCCCTTGAGAATCTTGATGTCATAAGCACGTTGGCCTCCTGCCCAGCCTGAACTAGGCTGGCTCCTCAGAGACGGGCGGCAAACCTCTCTGAGACAGGAGGCCGAACCGATGGTACACGTGGGCGTCGATCTCACCTACGTTCGGGCGGTCGGGCGAGGCCATCACGCTCGTCCGCCAAGCGATGCGGGAAAGTTTCAGATACCCGGCCCATACCATTCTGGCCCTGGAAGATTTGCCTTCACTATGACTACTTCCGTTCGTGTACCAGGTCCG
>Ga0075424_100006972_pt1 | contig 10926 bp, 14 predicted proteins | sample SoiMethybrSBSTD3_FD_75301 | JGI IMG/M metagenome (GOLD analysis project Ga0075424, IMG submission 75301) | Bulk soil microbial communities from a Populus tree surrounding site in Tennessee, USA - Soil MetaG P. TD hybrid SBSTD3 | ecosystem: Environmental > Terrestrial > Soil > Tree plantation...
GGCCCACCGACGCCGGCACGAGGCGGTGGCGGCCCGGTTTCGCGCCCGACGCGCGCGTCATAGGCTCCGATCGGCCCCCGGAGCCTCTCCAATCGGGCCTATAGCCGCCCGGTGGAGGCCCGATGCCTACGTCGGCTCACCGCGGTGGCTCCGGGAGAGGCTCGCGACGGAGTGTCCCTGACGTGTCCCAAAGGTGACACCGGAGCTTCGTTCGCTCGCTCAACCTTCTGAGGCTGCGAGACTTTGCATGATCGTCTATGCCAGGGTACGCGCGGCCGCCAATTCGCAAACCCTTCTGGCGGCCACTTAGTAGCCCCGGTGACAATCGCGACCCCGCCTTGTTACCGGGGCTTTTGAACGTGGCGCCGCTGCCACCCCCAATCCAATCCGTAACCTGAATATCCGTTTGTGGCCACACGGCCACTCGGAACCATGCCAACCTTGGCATTGGCTGCTTCCGCTTGGCACACACCGCGGAGATGCAGCCACTCGGAGGACGGTCCCGGTGTGCTACCCCGCTGCGCCGGGACCGCTTCCAGACTCCCGGCAGCTCTCTCTCTCGAACACATAAAATCAAGAGCGCCGAAGCCCATCGTCAAACTCATGGCCCGCACCGCGCTGCAGGACCTCGCTGCCCCGGAAAATGGTATATGAGGCCGATACGGCGCTGAGCTTCGTTGCAAAGGTGCGTGTGAGCGACGTTACAGATGGAGCAAGCCATGGCCGACAACAAGGAAGGTATCCTGCAGATGTAGCAATCGGGCCGCTGGGCCGTGCGCCGGCCGGGGCGCGCGGCGGTCGAGATCACCTCGGGCGAGCTGTTCCGCATCGAGGTCGACGGCAAACTCGAGGTCACACCCATGGAATTCGCGCACGACGGCCAGGGGGGTGGCGAGTACTATAGCGTCGACGGGTACCACCTTGAGGACGGCGTGCGCGCGGCGATCGGCGGCGGTGACCCCGGGGGGTGAGAAAGAGTTAGCAGGTTACAGTCCTTCCAGCTCGGCGATCTCCTGCAACAGAAGCCGCTCCTGTGCCTTATGGGCGGCCTTCAGCCCCTGGCGCAATTCGGGGTCTGCCAACCGCTCCTGCACCCGGGCAAGCTCGGCCTTGCGCCTCTGTAAGGTGCGCTCGCGCTCGGTCGTCGCCGGCGGTCTGGGCGGCTTTTCAAACAGCTTGTATCGGTTGGCGTCATCTCTCTTCCAGTCTGGGCACTTCGATTTTGTCCAAAGGCGGCTCGGCCCGCTCATATAGCGCGATGACAGCCGCTTGCTGACGACGCCCTCGAAACCGAACTTGTTGCAGTGCTCGAGCAGGACGGCGCCGTCAGGGAACGTCTGCACCTCCTTCAAGAACGGCACCTTCAACTTGGCGCAAAGTCGATGCAGATCGCGCTTGCGTTCGGATAGAGGCAGCCCGCGCAGATCCACACCATCCTGATGCAGTAGATCGAACGCGATGAACACGAGCTGCGATTCATCCGGGTGGTTGGTCCGCATCTGGGCCATTAGTCTGTAGAAATGCGCGGCGCCGCGCGGATCGATCAGGACGAGCTCGCCATCTAGGATCGCCGATTTCGCGCGCAGCTCAGCGAAGACCTCGGCCATGCGCGGCAGGCGGTCGCTGTATTCAGCACCGTGGCGCGAGTAGAAGCGGACGCCGGCGTCGTCCTTGATCGCTTGAAATCGGAAGCCATCCTACTTCGGCTCGTGGACCCAATCGTCGCCCTGCGGCGGGCGGACCGACGCGGACGGGGACAGGGGGCGGATGAACGAGAGACGCACGAGAGGCGGCAGGGGGGCTACTCGCCTTCACCTTTGCCGTTCGGCAGGCGCTGCTCAATACGGGCGAGCCGCTCGTCCAGTTTCGTCTCAAAATTTGCAAACCGGCCGCCGAGCTCCGCCTTGATCATCAGCTCCAGGTCGTCCTTGAGATCGGTGATGCGCTGGTCTATGCCGACCAGGCGCTGATCGACCCCCGCAATCCTCTGGTCGATGCCAATAAAGCGCTGCTCGTGGCGCTGCTCCATCTTCCGAAGATATTCGAACGTGCCATTGGCCAAGTCGCGCACTACCTTGATTTCGCCGCGCATGGCCTTTACCTCAGCCAGCGCTTCCTGGCTGAGCTTGGTAAGCAGAGTGATGTCGACGTTCTTGGCCATTGTAGGACGGATCCTACACCGTGCAGGCACGTAGGGCAAAATCGGCCCCACGCCCTCAGCGGGCTCCAACCGTCGGGATCTGGCACGCCAGGGTTAACCGCCCGGGGCTCACAGTTGTTTGAGCCAGACGCTTACGAAGCTTGTGCTGTCGTTCTTCAGCCAATCGGCCAGGAGATAGAGCGCAGGCACAATGACTAACAGCTTAAGCAATGGCCGCGGTTGCACACCCCAGCGCGGCCCCTTGTACGGAACGTTCCATTCAGTCCATCCCTTCCAGTCGTCATCCGGCCGACTGAGCTGCACGGAACAAAAATACGCGACAAAACTGAGAACTATGAAGGCCGCCCAGCCCAGCATGTATGTCGGGGTGCTCATCCCCGCCCTCCGCGAATCACAGCTCCTGCGATGCAGGTATTCACATCAGCGGCTAAGGCAAGTCACAGCACGGCAGGCCCGCTTAAATGGTCCCACCATCGTTGCCATCTGCGCACGCCGACGGTCGTGATCGGACACACCAGAAACCGCGGGCTTCCCCGCGGAAGCCATGTTGGGTGCGGTAAACGCCGCTCCCTGATGAAGAATGGCCGAGACGGAGGGCCGCCGACTAGGCGGTTCCTTGCAGAATCTTGGTCTAAAGCTGCAACTGGGATGGGATGGATCGGGATGGTTCGCACTTGTTACGATCGGATCCACGAGAAAAGACGGCGGCACCGATCGAGGCCAGCCCCGACAACATGATCCTATAGGCGTTGCTGGCCTGCCTGACCATGGTTCCAACGCCCGTCTGCACCCGCTTGAGCCGTCGACGTAACACATGCCGTCCATGGCCCAAGCTGCACCGGCCGCAATATGCAACCGAGCAAATTCTCGACGCAGCTCCGTGCAAATCTCCCGATCCAGAAAGCCTTGCGGCCTGATCGCCGGCAGGTCGGCTGCGTAGTTCAGGCGGATTTACGTGTCGCGTTTGACGCCCTTTCGCCACGGTGCGGAGCCGAGGCGCTCAATCAGAAAATCGATGAAGGCCCTCACCTTGGGAGCCTGATGATGGCCCGGCGGCATCAGGGCAAATAATGGGTAGGTTTCCGGATCCTGCATATCCTGCAGCAAGGATTGCAGAAGTCCCTCCTGGATGGACCGCGCGACCACGTGCTCGCTCAGCCGCAGGATGCCCGCTCCTCTGATCGCCAATTGCAGCAACATATCCGCGCTATCGGCGCTAACGGGACCTTTGACATCGATCCGGGTCCGCTTGCCATTAATTCGGAACGGCCAGCTTGCCGAGCCGGGATTTCGACTCAAGGTCAGGCATGCGTGACGAACAAGGTCAGCAGGTTCGGCCGGGCGACCATGGCGCGCAAGATAATCTGGACTGGCGCAAACGATCCGGGAGAGATCGACGATCTTGCGTGACACAAGCCCGGAGTCCTCGAGCGGCCCGATGCGCAGTGAGACATCCACGTTTTCACCGATGAGATCAACACTACGATTGATCACCATGAAGTCGAACGATAGGTGAGGATGGCGCACAAGGAACTCTGGCAATGCTGACGCAAGCTCATGGGCGGCAATGACCGGAAACGTGTGCACGCGCAGGTGTCCGCGCGGCGACGTATGCGTCACCCCCGAGTACAACTATGGCCCCTCCGCCGTGCTCAAGAACGCGATCGATTGGGTTTATCCAGAGTGGAATCGCAAGGCGGCGACCTTCGTAAGCTATGGCTCCGCCATGGGCGTACGCAGCGTCCAGCAGCTTCGTCAAACGATGACTGAGCTTCAGGTCGCCCCGGTTCGCTCATCGGTCCACATCCCCATCGCCACCCTGTGGGCTCACTACCAGGGCGGCGATGTCGACGCCGGATTGGCAGAGTTGGGGAAGCCTGCCCAAGCGATGATCGAGGAACTGCTGTGGTGGACCGCGGCCTTGAAGACGGCGCGCGCCAGCGCGTCCTGACCAGTCACTGCGCGGCGCCTCCAGCAACCCCCATCTCATCTCCGGCTACAATTCAGTCCACACGTCGCCGGGGGCGCTTCGCGCTGGCGAGGCGCACATGGCATCGATCAAGGAGCAGCTCGTCCGGGAAGGCCGCTTGTAAACAATCGCCCGCGGCCGCAACGCAACTAGCGGAATGCGCGATCCGTGAGGTGATCACTGGTGACGTCCCTGAAGGTTAGCTCGCTATGCACGAGACGCATCGACAGCCAACCTCGCATGGACACGTTGGCCTTCCAGGTCGATCTATGGAGCGCGCGGGGCGAGCTACCGCGCACCTTGGCAGAGGTGTCGACCCGCAAGCAGGAAATTCAGTATTCGAGCCGTACCCGCGCCGGCACCAATAACTTCAAAGACGTCCAGCGGTTGCGCCGGGCGATGGCGGACCTGTTCGAGAAACTTCCCGAGGCGCTAAAGAACGGTCCCGAGGCGCAGCTGCTCCGGCCGGCTGCCGATCACAAGGCCTACAGCATCGTGCAGCTCATCTATCACGCTAAGAATTACCAGGGCCATTCAAAGGACTACGAATTCTCGCGCACCAGCATGCGGGAGCACTGGCGCGCCGGCTATCACGATGCCGTTCGCACCCTGCGCCATCCGGAAGTGCTCCAGCGCCCCGTCAATCACGAGGGTGTTTTCACGTTCGATCTCGACCGTGACGGTCGCGAATAGAGACGAAACGCCAGCCATAGTGAGGCGGTCATGACCATTCAGGGTCTTCTGGGATCCAAGAGCGCCGATGTCTTTACCATCCGCGCGACCGAGACGGTGAAGAGTGCCGCCGAACAGATGCGCCAGCATGGCATCAGCGCACTGGTCGTGAAAGGCGACGAGGCCATCAAGGGCATGATATCGGATCGCGATATCGTCTACGCCGTCTCGCGACGCGGTGAGGCAGCAGTCTCTCTGGCGGTGTCGGACGTCATGAGCCACGCAGTCGTCACGGTTGCTCCCGCCGACAGCCTCAAGCGCGCCATGGGTCTGATGATACGCCAACGCGTGCGGGATTTGCCCGTGATGGCCGACGGCGAACTCGTGGGCGTCGTCAGCATGGGTGATGTCGCCAAGTATCGGCTGGAAGATCTTGAAACGCAATCGAATGTGCTGCGGGATGCATACATCGCGCTCGCTGTCGCGAAGCCGACCTAGTCCTCGGTAAAGGGGTTTTTGAGTGGACGCTTGGTCGACGCAGGGCCGCGGGCGGTGCGGATCATGTCGATGAGGGCACGCAAGGTGGCCGGGACTTGGCGGTGCCCGGGATAATAGAGGAACAGTCCCTCGAACGATGGCGACCAGTCTTCCAGGACGCGGACCAACTGTCCCGAGCGCAGGAACGGCTCGGCCAGAGCTTCGATGGTGTAGGCAATGCCTAGTCCGTCAACTGCCGCGCGAATTGCCAGCTCGGGATCGTCGACCATCACCGGCCCTTCGACAGAAATCCTGTGCGTTTTCCGGTTCCGCTCGAACGGCCATACGAAGACGTTGCCGTCGGTCGCGCGCCGATATTGAACGCAGCTGTGGCGGGAGAGATCCTCGGGGCTGCGCGGTCGCCGCCGCCGCGCGAAATAGGCCGGCGCACCCACCACGGCAATCTTCATCGGTCCCGCCACCCGAACAGCAATCATGTCAGTCGGCACCCGATCGCGCGGCCCGATCCCGGCATCGAAACCCTTCGCCACGATGTCGACCGGCGCCTCGCCTAGCGCAATCTCAAGTTGGACTTCCGGGTAAGTTGACAAGAAGCGGCTCCAGATCGGCGCGAGCACTGCGGCCCCCGCCAGATGCACCGCATAGATGCGCAGGCGCCCCAGGGGGCGTTGTCGCTCTTGGTTCAGGTCCTCCAGGGCGTCACTGATCTGGCTCATGGCCGGCCGCAGTCGATCGAGCAAACGAAGACCTGCGTCGGTCGCCGATACACTGCGCGTCGTTCGATGCAGTAAGCGCACCCCGAGCCGCTCCTCCAACTGCCGCATCGAATGGCTGAGCGCAGAGGGCGTGACACCGAGCTGCGAGGCCGCGGCTCGAAAGCTCCGTTGATCGGCAACAGCGACGAAAGCGGTCAGATTGCGGAGGTCACTACGATCCATTGCTGAGTTCCTCTCAACACCGCATGCAATAGATATAGGGTTCTCATTCGGTGCCGTCGTCTACACCTTAGTGGCACACGGTTCGGACGCTGAAAGGTGAGATCGCATGACCGCCGATGCGCCATCGGCTTTGTTTCCCACGGACACGCTCAAGGTGCCGGCCGCCAGGCGCCACGCGCCAGAAGAGCGGCCAGAATGGCCTCCACGAAAGGAACCGGAGCAGTCTCCGCGAGAACAGCCGGAACCATCGAACGAGAGGTCTTCGGAGCCCGAGATGGGCGCGCGATCTGTGCGCCAGCGCTGGCCGCGCTGGGCCCTATTCGCGTTGCTGCCGCTCGCGCTGATCGCTGGCAGCTATTGGTACATAACCGGTGGCCGAGTGATGTCGACCGATAACGCATATGTCGAGGCCGACAAGATCGGCATCACAACCGACGTCTCCGGCATCGTCAAGGAGATCGACGTAAACAACAACCAACACGTCGAAGCCGGCCAAGTTCTATTCCGCTTCGACGATCTCCCCTTCCGGCTCGCATTAGAACGCGCCGCAGCGCAGGTTGGAAATGTCGCGAACGATCTGAATGCGCTCAAGGCAAACTATCGCGATATGCAGGAGCAGATCAAACAGGCGCAAATCGATGTCGACTACTATCAGCGCCAATTCGATCGCGAGCAGGATCTGGTTAGTCGAAAAGTTGTGTCTGAGCAAACCTTCGATACGGCGCGCCGGAACCTGCAATCCGCGCAACAGAAGCTTGCCTCGCTCAATCAACAGCTCACGGCGATCGCCGCCAATCTGAACGGCGATCCTAATATTCCAGTAGAGCGGCATCCGCGCTATCGCGATGCGGTGGCGCAGCGGGACGAAGCCGCGCGCCAGCTCGACCACACGGTTGTGAAGGCGCCGTTCGCCGGCATTGTGACGAATGTGCCCGCTATCGCACCCGGCAAGTACCTCCAGTCTTCGATGACGGCTTTTTATCTCGTGGCGACGGATCAGGTATGGGTCGACGCGAACCCGAAGGAGACGGAGCTAACGTATGTGCGTCCAGGGCAGGCCGTTACGGCGACGGTTGATACTTATCCAGGCCAGGAATGGCACGGTACCGTTGAGAGCATCAGTCCGGCTGCGGCGCAGGAGTTCTCTCTGCTCCCGGCGCAGAACACCAGCGGCAACTGGGTCAAGGTCGTGCAGCGCATCCCCATGCGTGTCCAGCTCGATACGAAGAACAGGAACCTGCCGCCGCTCCGCGCCGGGATGAGCGTCGTTGTCAATGTCGACACCGGGCACCCGCGAGGTTTGCCGCTGTTCGGCCGCGCCGAGGCACACCCATGATGGCTGCGGTTCGCACGGCAGCGGGCACGAATCGGGCGGCAATCACCGTCTGCGTGATCCTCGCCACCCTTATGCAGTCGCTCGACACGACGATCGCCAACATCGCGCTGCCGTACATCCAAGGCAGCGTCTCGGCCAGCCAGGATCAGATCAACTGGGTGTTGACCGCCTATATTGTTGCCGCGGCTATCATGATCCCGACGACCGGATTCCTCGCCGGCCGGTTCGGCCGCAAGCGCTTGTTCCTCGTCGCCGTCGCCGGCTTTACCGTCGCATCGATGCTGTGCGGGATGGCGCAATCGTTGGTGCAGATCGTGCTGTTCCGGGTGTTGCAAGGCATATTCGGTGCGGCGCTGGTCCCGCTGTCGCAATCGGTACTGCTCGATATTTATCCGAAAGAACGCCAGGGCTTCGCGATGGCGCTCTGGGGCATTGCCGTCATGGTCGGTCCCGTCTTGGGCCCAGTCCTCGGTGGCTGGTTGACCGAGAGCTACACTTGGCGGTGGGTTTTCTATATCAACCTGCCGATCGGCGCTCTTGCCTTCATCGGCATCACCAGCTTTCTTCCAGAAACCGCTCGCGACATCGGCGCGAAACTCGATTGGTTGGGCTTTGGCACCTTGAGTCTCGGCATCGGCGCTCTGCAGGTTCTGCTCGACCGCGGCGAGCAGCTCGACTGGTTTGGTTCCGGCGAAATTCTTATCGAAGCGATCATCGCCGCCTCCGCCTTCTACATGTTCTTCGTCCAGACTTTCACCGCGGACGAGCCTTTCGTGAGACCGGCTCTCTTCCGTGACCGCAATTTCGCGGCGGGCATGGCTTTTATCTTCGTTATTGGCGTCACGTATCTTGCCTCTCTCGCGCTCATCACGCCCTATCTTCAAAGCCTCATGAACTACCCGATCGTCACTGCCGGGCTGGTCTTGGGTCCGCGCGGCCTCGGCACAATGGCGGCCATGATGATCGTGGGACGCTTGGTCGGACAGGTCGATACCCGCCTCCTCCTTGCTGTCGGTCTCGGACTCACGGCTTGGTCGCTCTGCGACATGACCGGCTGGACGCCGGATGTTTCGCAAATGACGATCATGGGCAACGGGTTGGTGCAGGGCGCCGGTCTCGGCTTTCTGTTCGTTCCGCTCAGTGCGGTGACGTTGGGGACACTGCCCCCGGAGCAGCGCACCGAAGGCGCAGGTCTCTACAATCTGTCGCGCAACATTGGCTCCAGCGTCGGCATTTCGGTGGTGACCAGCCTGCTGACTCAGAACACGCAGGCCAACCATGCCGAAATCGTTCAGCACGTCACCGCCGTCAACCGCATGTTCGAAACTCCGGCCATCGCACAGTTCTGGAATCCCGCTACCGACGCCGGACGCGCAGGGCTCGATGCCATGATCACGCGGCAGGCGCAGATCATTGCGTACATCGACGACTTCAAGCTGCTGATGATCGCGACGCTCGCCGTGATCCCGCTACTCATGGTGTTCAAACAGGCGTCGGAAGGTGCTAGGCGGGATCACACACTCGCCGTCGAATGACCTTTAGCCACGGTTACTGGCGCGCAGGGAGTGGAGAATGAAGGACTCGCGAAATGAATTGCGCGAGCTTGCGTTGCGGGCATCGATCGTCACTGGTGTTTTGATACTGGGCGTGGGGCTCGCGGTCTCGCTGGTTATGGCGCCCTAGCGCCGACCAGAAGGCATACGTAAACTTGTTGGGCAAAAGCGGGTCGGCGGTTCGGTTCGACGCGCGTTGGTCCGAAGCAGTTATTTTACGAGCTCATAGCCTAGCTCTTTTTCCGCGCGATCTGGCGGTACATTTTCACCCGAAGTCGGCCTCGCGATGCTGGCAAGCAGCAAGTCGAAGAAAGCGCGCACCTTTGCTGGCGGGGAGGTTGCGAGGGCGTTATACGCGTAGAGTGGGTAGCGCTCCTCCGCCCAGTCCGCCAGGATCTGGACAGTGCCACAATTCGTCAGTCCGCCGACTTCTGGGCACGCGTCGCGAGGTCTGTCGATTACCCGGTTACGCTCGGATTGTCTTCCATACTGCGCACACAGGCCGCCTTCCACTCGCCCTTGCTCATATGTGTCGCCCGATCCCAGAACCCCATGCAGTCGGCGAGCGACTTGCCTCCACCGCCGGGCGTGCTCGGTGCCGATCCACTCGGACTGGCCGAGGAGGAGGCGTCCGGTGACAGCGCCATGTTTGGCTGCAGGGTTCCGCCGGTGGAGAATTGAGTTGGAAGCTGCGGCGAGATCGGCGCGAGGGGAGCGAGCTCGGGCTGGGGTTGTGCGATTTCTGGCGGCGGCATGACCCTATCCGGTGGGGCGGGAGGGATTCCTAACGTCGCCAGCCCCAGGGCAGCTGCCGCAGCCGCGGCAGCTGCCGCAGATGAACGGCTATTGCTCATGGTCGTGTTGGCCGGTGGCGTAACGGTCGGGGCTGCGGGCGAACGCATGGCGCCTCCTGGAACGGGCTGGGGCAGCATTCGACCAGGCAATCCGGCGGTCGGACGCGCATGAGACAGAACGCCCCCCGGTAGGGGCGCGCCTTGCATAGGCGATAGCGGGGTCATGGGGCCGGCGACGCCACCCATGTGTCCGCCGCCGAAACCGCGAGCAGCGCCAGCAATGCCGCCCGCGTGACCCCCGCCACCACCACCACCACGGATCAGGACCAGCAGGTCGCCTCCTTCCTTTAATGCCTGCTGTTGGGAAACTCCCAAGCTGTCGGTCCGTGCAATTGCGCCGCCGGCGGAAAAAGCAAGCGCGCCAATAACAGCAGATGTGCCGATGACAGTAGATGTAATAAGACTCTGTTGCATGATTGTGCTCCATTCGCAGGACTGTGATACGGGCTGGCGGTGGCCCCGAGTCAGTCGGCTCTCGAATCAGCAACTGGCCGCACCGAAGTCGCGCTTCAAGAACAGCAGCTGCGGCATGATCGTCGATCCTGCATCAACTTCGCTTGACATCCATCTCTGGCCGGAGCGGCAGACCGCTGGAGCCGTTTTTGCGAAGTCGCAAGCTTTACAACCAAAGTCAATTCAACGTGATAAGTTACGGTTCTGTATGATTTTTTGATGTGTAACACTCAGTCAACCATCGGACCCAACAAGTTTTTGCATTCGCTACGCGTATCGGTGAGTCGTGTTCCCACAAGTGGTGGAGCTTGGCGGAAGCGAAGCCGCTCGCGAGCGGCGCCCTCAATAGCGCTGTAGCGAGGCGAGCGGCTTTGCAGTGGTCATCGGCGCTTTCCTGTAAGGTCGGGTTGCTGACGCAAACCTCATTGGAATGAACTACCGATGACCGACGACATGATGAACAGCTCGTAGAGGCTCGACGTCTAGCGTCGA
>Ga0075424_100006973_pt1 | contig 10926 bp, 9 predicted proteins | sample SoiMethybrSBSTD3_FD_75301 | JGI IMG/M metagenome (GOLD analysis project Ga0075424, IMG submission 75301) | Bulk soil microbial communities from a Populus tree surrounding site in Tennessee, USA - Soil MetaG P. TD hybrid SBSTD3 | ecosystem: Environmental > Terrestrial > Soil > Tree plantation...
GTTCCCGGCGGATCGGGCCGGGCTGGGTCTTGCGCCGTCAGTGCGACTGAGCTCCGTCATTCACGCGCCGCCATTGCGGTTATGGGGTTCATGCGTAGGGCGAGCCTAGTCGGAAGGACGGTTGCTGCGAACCCGAGCAGAGCGTAGGTCGCGAGCAGCGCGCCGTAGATTCGGATCGGGACGGATGGGATTGCGGAGCCGGTGAGGCTGTAGTTGAAGGCGGCGAGGCCGGGTGCTGCGATGAGCGTGCCGATCGTCAGCCCGAAGGCGACCATGATCAGCGTCTCGGTGCGGATCATGCTTCTTACTTGCCGCTTGCTGGCGCCGACGAGGCGGAGCAGCGCGAACTCGCGCGCCCGTTCGGCGGTCGCCATGGTCATGGCGTTGATGAGCGCCATTGCGCAGAAGACGCCGATGACTGCGAGGAGCACGTAGACGGCGAGCGACTGTTTGTGGGCGTCGGCTGCGAGTTGTTGCTGGTACTGCGAGCGGGTGAGGACCTTCAGGGTGGGCTGTGTGTGCGCGAGTGTGCGTAGGCGCGCGAGGATGTCCGCCTGGTTGGCGCTTGGAGTGGCCTTCACGAAGACGGCGTCGTCGAGGGGATTGGTGACGTGCCGTTCGACCAGTGCGCGCGGAAGGACGATCTCGCCGAAGCCAAGCGGCCGCGCGTAGGTTGCTGCAACTCGCAGCGTCACCGGCGTGCCGTCGCCGAGCCAGAGGTTGACGTTGTCGCCGATGTGCCAGCCGAACGCCCGCGCGCTGCTGCTGCTGACCGCCAGGGCATTCGCCCTGAGATCCGCCAACGTTCCGGATCGGACGTCGAGGTCGACGACGTCGCGGAGCGTGGTCGCGTCGACGCCGCGCGCCGGAAGCGAGCGCAGGTTGACGCCGTCGGCCGCAACGACAACCGAGGTCGCAATCGAGCCTGATGCGTGCGTGATTCCCGGCAAGCTGCGTGCAGCTGCCGCCACGGCCGGAGGTAGACCGGGTGCGTCGTGCGCGCGCAACACAAATCCAGCCGCGACACGCTGGCTTGTCTGCTTCGCGGTCTGCTGTTGAAGCGCCGACTTGGCGAACAGGATCGTGCAGATCAGGGATACGGCCAGCATGACGGGCGTCGCGACGGATGCCGCGCGACGCAGGTTTGCTCGCGTGTTTGCGCGGGCGAGCATCCCGGGTGCGCGACTAAAGGCCGCCGTCGGCAAACCGAGCAGCCAGGCGAACGGCAGCGCGAGCAGCGGCCCGAGCAGCGCCGCGGCGAGCATGAGCACCATCGTCGCCGCGGGGGCGTCGCTTTCGCCGCCGACGCCTGAACCTTGCGCGAAGATGATCAACACTGCAACTCCTGCGGCGAGCACGGCGAGTCCCGCCAGGCCTCTGAACCAGGAGACTGGACGACGCTGGACGGTCGCTTCGCGGAGTGCCTCCGTCGGGCGAATTCGCGAGGCGCGGCGGGCGCTGACGAACGCGGCGAGCTGCGTAGTGATGATCGCAGCGGCCAGTCCGCACGCGAGTGGGAGCCAGCCCATGGTCAGATGGAGGCCCGCGGGGATCATCCCGGCGCGTGTGAACAGGCCTTGCTCGAGGTGTGCAACCAGAACGCCGATGGGCGCGGCTACGACGAAAGCGACTAGTGAAATGAGCAGCGCCTCACCGGCGACCATGCGACGGACCTGTCGGGGTGTGCTTCCGATCGCGCGGAAGAGCGCGAGCTCGCGGTGGCGCTGTTGGACTGAAAGGGCGAACGTGCTGGCGACGACGAAGATCGCGATGAAGGCGGCGAGGACTCCGAAGACGGTCAACCCGGCGACGATGTCCTCACGACCGAGGGCATCGTCCGGCGATTCAGCTTCGCCTCGCTTGGCTCCCGTCAGCACGCGCAATCCAGGTTGGTCGAGCGAGACACGCACGCGCCGCGCGACGTCGGCGACATCAGCGGCCGGACGGGTGAGGATGCCGAGCAGATCGACACGGTCACCCGTGCCGCCGAGACGTGCGGCGACGTCGTCTCGGAAGAAGACGGCCGCCTGTCGCGACGGATCGAGCGCACGCTGCGCGCCCGCGATGCCGCCGACGGTGAAGGTCTGCGGCGATGTGCTGGTCAGTACCCGCACGCGGTCGCCGACCTGGAGACGACTGCGGCCGGCGAGGCGCGCGTCGACGACGACCTCTGTCGACCGCCGAGGCGCATGACCGGACGTCAGCGTGTACGGGGTGAGCGCGGCGCTCGACCAGCCGTATCCGATCGTGGTTGCCCCGCCGATGGTCTCGAGGAGATGTCCGCGGCGGTCGAGAGCCTGCGCATAGACGGAGCGCTCGGCGACGACCCCGGCAACACCAGCCAGATCGCGGATCCGCGTCGCGAGCGTGGCGTTGATTCTTCTCCGCTCGCTGAGGAGAACGGTCACGTTTGCCTCGCCCTTGGCCGGCTTGACGCTGGGCTCGCCCTGAACGACGACGGCTGCAGCGTGGAGTCGTTCGACCGGGATCGGTGCGCGCAAGCTCGACTCGAGCAGGATCCCGCAGGACACGACGAGCACGACTGCGAGTGCGACCGCGGCGAAGGCTCCGAACGTGCCGCCCTTCCGGGAGGCGAGCGTGCTGAATGCGATACGCAACATGGCTCTCAGTCCCCGAGGTGCGTCATGCGCTCGGCGACGCGGTCGGGCGAGGGGTGTTCCATCGTCTCGACGATCTGGCCGTCGGCGAGGAACACAACCGTGTCGGCATAGGCGGCCGCCCTCGGGTCGTGGGTCACCATCACCACGGTCTGATGGAGACCGTCGACGGCGCCGCGCAGTAGCGACAGGATCGCGCTGCCTGTTCGGGTGTCGAGCGCCCCGGTGGGCTCGTCGGCGAAGATCACGTCAGGCCGCGCGACGAGGGCACGGGCGATTGCGACGCGTTGCTGCTGCCCGCCGGAGAGCTCGCCGGGCTTGTGCTTGACTCGATCCGCGAGTCCGACGCGTTCGGTTACCTCGGCGAGCCACGCGCTGTCCGGCTTCTTCTTTGCCAGCCGGAGCGGCAGGGTGATGTTCTGCGCGGCCGTAAGAGAAGAAACGAGGTTGAAGGCTTGGAAGACGAAGCCGATCCGTTCGCGGCGGAACCTGCTCAGCTGTTCTTCGTTCAAGCTGGCGAGGTCGACATCGGCGAGATGGATCGATCCCGAAGTGGGGCGATCAAGTCCGGCGGCGCAGTGGAGAAAGGTGCTCTTGCCGGATCCCGACGGTCCCATCACTGCGGTGAAGGAGCCTCGCCTCAGCGCGAGACTCAGCTCGCGGAGTGCGGCGACGCTGTTGTGGCCGCTGCCGTAGACCTTGCTCACGGACGCCAGCCGAACCGCGGCCGACGCGGGCGGCAAAGCGATGTTCACGTGCTCATGCAGTTCGGCGATCGTCATGACGGCCTCTCTGTTGTCAGGGTTTAGGGGCGGGTCCGCCCGGCCCCGCGAACACGGGGCCGGGCGAGGTGGGCATGCGTCTAGATCTCTGCCGGCTGGGGAGCAGTCGGCGGGATGACGGCTACCGCCGGTGACTCCGGCTCAGGCGACGCGCCGTGGTCGAGGGTGGGCAGCCACTCGAGCCACTTCGGCAGGTACCAGTTCCAGTCGCCGAGCAGCTTCATCGCCGCCGGCAGCAGCACCGCTCGAACGAGCGTCGCGTCGACGAAGACGGCGACGGCAAGGCCGACGCCGAACTCCTTCAGGAACATGAACTGGAGCGTGGCGAAGATCGCGAAGACGCCGACCATTACCAGCGCCGCGCTCGTCACGACTCCGGCGGTCGTCTTGATCCCGTGCGCGACTGCCTCTTCGGTCGTCATGCCGCGATCGAACGCTTCGCGGATGCGGCTGAGGATGAACACGTGGTAGTCCATCGAGAGCCCGAACAGGATCACGAACAGGAAGATCGGGAGCCAGCTGATGATCCCTCCCGGCGGCACGAAGCCGAGCAACCCCTTGCCCCATCCGTTCTGAAAGACGAGCACGAGGACGCCGTAAGCGGCGGCGACGGACAGAAGGTTGAGCAGCACCGCCTTAGTCGCGATCACCACCGACCTGAAGGTCAGGAGCATGAGCAGGAAGGCGAGTGTCAGCACGAACCCGAACACGAAGGGCGCGGCGTGCTTCATCTGGCCGTTGGTGTCCTTCTGTTTCGCAGTGTTCCCGGTGACGCCCACGTCGGCACCGTCGAGCTTGCCGACCGTGGCGGGGATGAGCGTCTTGCGCAGCGTCTGCAGCGCGGTCAGCGCCTTGTCGTCGACGCCGTCGCCCTGCATTGCGAGTGAAACGACGGCGATCTTGCCGTCGCTCGAGTAGTCGACATGCGTCGGAGTTGAGAACTGTCCCGTCGCGATCGCCTGCCGCTTGAGGCCACGAATCGCCGCCTGCACGGTAGGGGTCCGGGCGTCATCGGTCTTGACGAGCACCTGGGCGGAGTTCGCCTCGCCTGGGAACGTCTTCTGGAGCTTGTTGTAGGTCTTGATCGAGGACAGGTTCTGCGGAAACGTCTTGATGCCGGGCTCCGCGATGTGCATGTGCAGCGCCGGCGCGGCAAGCGCGAGTAGAAACCCACCCGCGAGCACGATCGAGACGAGTGGGCGGCGCAGAACGCGATCGAGGATCGCGCTCCACACCCGGCCGCCGCCGTCGGAACGGCTACGCCCGTGCAGGAACGGAACCGGTAGCTTCTCGACTTTGTCTCCGAGCGCGGCGAGCGTGGCGGGCAGGACCGTAAGCGAGCCGAGCACGGCGATCGCCACCACGATGATCGTCGCGACGCCGAAACCCATGAACGTCTTGTCGCCCGTGAACAGCATCCCGGCCATCGCCACCATCACGGTCAGGCCGGAGACGAGCACTGAGCGGCCGGAGGTCGCCGCGGCTACCTCGAGCGCGGCTCGTTCACTGCGACCGGCGGCCCGCTCTTCCCGCTCGCGCTTGAGGTAGAAGAGCGAATAGTCGACGCCGACCGCCAGTCCGATCAAGAGCACGATCACGCTGATGTCCTTGTCGAGCGGGATCAGCTGACTCGGCAGCGCGAGCAGGCCCATCGTCGCGAACACGGCCGTCAAGGCGAGCAGCAGCGGCAAGCCTGCGGCGATCAGGGCGCCGAAGGCAACCACGAGGACGATGAGGGTGATCGGGAGCGAGAAGAGGCCAGCCTTCTTGAAGTCGCTGACGACCGCACCGTCGAGTTGCCTCTCGACGTTGACGCCGAACTCCTCGATCGCTATCCCCGGGTGCCTCATGCCGGCGGCGATGATCGCTTTCTCGACGGGTTTGTCGAGCGTCATCGCCTTCTTCGCGTCCGTGGTGCGGAGCTCGAGCGTGACGAGTGCGGTGTGGCGATCCTTCGAGATCCGCTCCTCGTTACCGGCTGCGAAAGGCGACTCGACCTTCTTGACTTGCTTCATCCCGGCGACGGTGCGGACGACGTCCGCGACCGCGGCGCGGAAAACCGGATCGCCGGCCGTCTTGGTCGTGCTCTGAATCAGGACCTGGTCGCCCTGACCCTGCTTGAACTCGTCGAGCAGCACCGCGTCGACATGTCCGGACTCGCCGGTGCCCGACCTGTTCTGATCGAGCTGCTTCGTCCCAATGGCGTTACCGAGCATGAACGCGACCGCGACAAAAGCGAGCCAGCCGAAGATCGCAATCTTCTTGTGGCTCGCACTCCAACGCCCCATCCGAGCCGCCAGGTTGCGGGAGGGTCTCGGCTCGTCGGCCGTCACCTGCACTGTTTGGCCCTGCGTTACCGGCTCTTCAGGTTCGTGCTGAATGATTGGCGTCTTCATCACTGCTCCTCTCGGACTACGGGACTGACCCAACCTCGCAGTTGCCGCGGGCGAGCAGAAGACGGAAAACCTGTTCCGTGAGGGGCGGATTTCTGGTGTCTGCCGGGCGCTTTTCGCGTCAGGCGCGAAGGAACAGCAGCACCGCAAGCACTCGCCGCGACTCGCTGCCGGTGGCCGGCAGGTCGAGCTTGCCGAAGATGCTCGAGACATGCTTCTCGACCGCACGACGAGTGATCACTAGCTTGTCCGCGATGCCCTGATTCGATTCCCCCGAAGCCATGAGCTCCAGGATCTCGCGCTCACGCGGCGTCAGCTTCGCGACCGGATCGTCGGGTCGCTCGCGAGACAGCAGCGTCGAGACGATGATCGGGTCGAGCGCCGAACCGCCATCGGCCACACGGCGAACTGCCGCAATGAAGTCGTCGACATTTCTGATCCGATCTTTCAGCAAGTAGCCGACGCCCTCGGCAGATTCGGCGAGTAGCTTCAAGGCAAGCCCGAGCTCGACGTATTGCGAGAGAACGAGCACGCCGACCGAAGGGTGCTGAGCGCGAATCTCGAGCGCGGCGCGCAGTCCCTCATCGTTGTGTGTGGGCGGCAGACGGATGTCGATGATCGCGACGTCGGGCGAGTAACTCCGCACCTTCAGCAGCAGGTCGTCGGCATTTGTGCACTGGCCAACGACCTCAAGCCCGGACTCCTCGAGGATCCGCACGAGGCCCTCACGCAGGAGGACGCTGTCCTCGGCAATGGCTACTCGCACGGGATCTCCGCCCTCACTCGCGTGCCGCGACCTCCCGGCGTCCAGACGCGAAGGCGTCCGCCGAGTGCCTCGACCCGATCGGCGAGCCCACGTAGACCTGAGCCACGCTCGCTGTCAGCGCCACCCAGGCCGTCGTCGACGATCTCAACGACCAAGGCCTCGTTCGTTCGGTGGACGTCGACGGTTGCCGCTGTTGCACGTGCGTGCTTGGCGATGTTCGCGACGCTTTCGGTGACCACGTAGTAGGCAGCGACCTCGACCTGCTCGGGGAGACGGCCGCCGACCTCGACCGTTAGCCGTACCGGTACAGACGCGCGTGCGGCAACCTGCTCCAACGCTACGGCCAGCCCGTGCCCCGTGAGCACGGCCGGATGCAGACCTCGGGCCACCGCGCGCAGCTCTTCCAGCGACGCGGTGATCTCGCGCTGCGCTGCGTCTAACCGCTTTTCGGCGTCGGGATGCTCGCCCAACTCCTTCTCGAGCACGCTCAACTCGAGCGAAAGAGCGATCAGCCGCTGCTGAGCGCCGTCGTGAAGGTTGCGCTCCAACCGCTGCCGCTCTCTTTGGCCCGCTTCGATCACGCGCGCACGCGAGCCCTTCAGCTCCTCCAAATGCGCCTGCTGCTCGGCCTGCAAGCGGCCATTCTCGAGGGCGATTCCGGCCGCCGCGCCCACCGCAGCGAGCAGCTCGGGCTCGTCCTCCAACGCCGGGTCGTGCACCAGCGCCGCCATCCGCGAGCCGTCGCGGTCGAGCAAGGTCGTCACTCGGCCGGCCTGGCGATCGGGCAGTTCGACGCGACTTCCAGTCAGATCCGCCCAGCTCTCGAACTCGGGCAGCCAGTACGCGAGCGTCAGCGACGGATCGCGAAGCGAGCGCGCGAGCGCGTCGCGCAGATCGGCTGGCGCCGGGTTGGACCTGAGTTCGACAAACAGGTCGCCCACCGATGAGCGTGCAAGTCGCGCGTGCAAGAGCCCGATCAAAAAGGCGAGCGGCGCCAATCCGAGTGTGACGAATGTAGCCCATCGAATCTCCGTGACCGCCGGGCCACCGACGACAAGCGAGACGTAGAGGAAGGCGAGCATCACGAGTCCGAGCGCGAACGCGTCGATCAAGACATCGACCGATCGCCGCAGTGCCGGGCCGGCACGCCGCCGCCGGACCGCGAGCACACCCACGCCGCCCAACAGAAAGGCACTGAGCACCAAGAGCTGGACGTGCCGCACCGTCTCAGACACAGCCAGATGTGGAGCGAGTCCGAGCAGGTTGTGCGCGCCGTAGTCGCCGAGCACCATCCGAGCGAACTCGAGCGCGATCGCGGTCACGAACGCGGCCGCAACCAGCGCACGCTCGATTCGTCCGGTCAGCCGTCCGCTCGGGAACGCGAGGAACACATACAAGAAGAGCACTGCCGGCAGCTTGTCGAGCGCCTGCCCGATCGTGAAGGGGACATCGCTGCTCGTCCAGGCAAGAGTCACGAGGAAGCAGACGAAACCCGTGACGATCATGAGAGGGCCGAAGCGGCTGGCCGGTCGCCGCCACCACGCGAGCAATCCGCCAAGAACGTAAGTGAGCGTCATCCAGTTCCAGAGAGTCGCGATCACCAGCGGCTCGCCGAGCTCGCTCCCTATCGCGTCGTTCGTAAGAGCGAACACGAACGACGCGACCCCCGCGGCACAGCCTGCAAGCGAGATAGCCCAAACAACCGCGCGGGTTGGAGGGCGGGCGACGCCGGGACTCGCAACCAGCGGTAGTGGGGCGGAGATAGCCATGCCGGCTCCGTTCGACCTGCGGTTGTCCGGGCAGCGACGGAACCTCTCAGGCGCAACCGCGAGCAGTCGGCACGGGCGTATAAAAGGAGGCGTCTCGTACGAAGGATACCGCCGCCAGAAGCCGACTTCGACGCCGGGGCCTTCGAGTCACCCGGCGCGGTGGCGGCCTTCGGCATACCAGAAACCCGTCCCCTAGCGGACGGGTCTGCAGTCTTCCGGTCTGAGGCTACAGCTGCGAAGTTGGCCGTAGTAACGACCTAGAGGACGAAGGAGGAATCGTGGACACTTTGGATTTGATCGCCTGTGCGGACGAAACGAGCCGTGAGCTCGCCTCGCGGGAGAACGATGGCGTCCGCGTGCTCCTGCTTTGGCATCCGAGCGACGACGCGGTGACGGTCTTCATCGAGGACACGCGTGCGGGTCAGTGCGTGGAGCTCGCCGTCCAGCGCGATTGCGCGCTTGATGCCTTCTACCACCCCTTCGCGTACGCCGCCTGAGGGCGTCGAGACAGCCCGACGGGTCGATCGGGATCGCCATCCACAGCGCACGGATCGTCGCGATCGTGATCCTGGTCTTCATGCTCGTCGTCTGCGAGCGACGCATGTCCGCGGCTGACTTGACTGACTAGATGGGGTATGTACCACCACTCTCGCCGTTGCTAGTTCTACTGAGCGTGCTCCGGCAGATCCTCGACTTTGCCGAGGTCGATCCGAATCCGGCCCGCCACCGAAGCGTGAAGCTGCCGGCGATCGCGGAGCGAGACTTCGTCCTTCCGTCAGCGGCCGAGGTTCTCGCACTTGCGGGCCGACTCGCGGAGAAGTATCGGGTCCCACTCGTACTTCTCGAACAGACCGCGATGCGCGTCGGCGAGGTCGTCTCCCTCGAGCGCGACGACGTCGATGTCGCCAGCCTCCGCTTCCGCATCAAGGCTGTCAACCGGAAAGGCCGACGGGGCTCCCGCCGGGCGAGATTTGTTCCGGTGCCTGGTTGGCTCATGGAGATCGTCGCGACCTCGCTGCCGCTACGTGGCCGGCTCTTCCCGAACGTCACCGCCAACGGCCTTCGCTCAGCCATGAGCGACCTCAGCGAGAACACGGGCCTGACGCACTGCACGCCCCATCGCCTCCGCCACCGACGGATCTCCCTCTCGCACTTCCAGGGCGTGCCAGCGCGGGAACTTGCCGACCGCGCGGGCCACTCGAAGCCGTCCATGAGCCTGGACGTTTACTCGCACGTGATCGTCCCCGACGAGGTCGATCCCGAGGCCCTTAAAGCGCTCGTTTCGGGCCGAATCGGGTCGCAGACAGCCGCTGCCGTGATGCACCGGTGATGCACAGAAGGGGTTGCTGAAATGGGAAAACCCCGCATTTGCGGGGCTTTCCTTTAGCAGGCCTGTAAGCCGGATTCTGTCGAGGGTGATCATCCCTCTTGGCAGCTACCCGGGCCCTGGGCGGGCAACCTCGTGGCGGGCCCTGTTCGCCTTGCACCGGACGGGGTTTGGCGAGCCGCCGCGTCGCCGCGACGCTGGTGGGCGCTTACCCCACCGTTTCACCCTTACCGGCGGCACCTCCGGAGATGCGCCGTCGGCGGTCTGCTTTCTGTTCCACTTTCCGTCGGCTTTCGCCGCCTGGCTTGCGCCAGCGTCCTGCCCTGCGGTGTCCGGACTTTCCTCGACCGGCCTCGTCTCCTCAGCCGGCCGCGATCACCCGGCCTGCACCGTGCAGTCTAGCCCCGATTCCAGCGCCCCCTCGTCGCCGAGCTGGCTCCCGCACTCGGGGCAGAACACGCATCCGCCGCGTGCGTGCATGACGAACTCGCCGCACGCGAGGCACTCGAGCGAGGCGCCGCGGAGCAGCGCGGTCAGCTCCTGGTCGAGCGTGCGGTGCAACGACGAGACCACCGTCATCAGAGCTCTCTGAAGACCCCTACGACCCGGCCGAGGATGTGGACGTGCTGCGCGTAGATCGGCTCGAGCGCAGAATTCTCGGGCTGGAGCCGGACGCGATTCCCCTCGCGGTAGAACGTCTTGACCGTCGCCTCGTCGGCTGACTCGTCGTCCCCGGCGAGTGCGACGACGATCTCGCCGTTCCGTGCGTCCTGCGCGCGCTGCACGATCACGAGGTCGCCGTCGAGGATGCCGGCCTCGATCATCGAGTCGCCCTTGACCCGGAGCAGGAAGTCGCCCTTCGTCGAGGACGGCATCGGGACGTACTCCTCGATGTGCTCCTCCGCGAGCAGCGGTCCGCCGGCGGCGATCTCGCCGACGAGCGGCAGGCGGGCGACGTCGCGCTGCTCGGTGGGCGCCGACTCGCCCTCGGACGCGCGTGAGGCGCCGCGCTCCCGCCCGATCAACTCGAGGGCCCGCGGCTTCGTCGGGTCGCGGCGCAGCAGCCCGGCGCGCTCGAGGTTCGCGAGGTGTGCGTGCACGGTGGACGGTGAAGCGAGGCCGACCTGCTCGCCGATCTCGCGCACGGTCGGCGGGTACCCGTGGCGGTCGACGTACTCGACGAGGTAGTTCCAGATCTCTTGTTGGCGGGCGGTGAGCACTGGCTCCTCCGGTCTCGAACGGGATCTCGGACGGCGTCTGGGGCGGCGTCT
>Ga0075424_100006974_pt1 | contig 10925 bp, 11 predicted proteins | sample SoiMethybrSBSTD3_FD_75301 | JGI IMG/M metagenome (GOLD analysis project Ga0075424, IMG submission 75301) | Bulk soil microbial communities from a Populus tree surrounding site in Tennessee, USA - Soil MetaG P. TD hybrid SBSTD3 | ecosystem: Environmental > Terrestrial > Soil > Tree plantation...
TGGACCGCCCGATGACCTGGGTGATCAGCCACACCGCGTTGGCGACGAGGAAGCGCCCGGGCTCGGCGATCACCCGGATCTGGTCGAAGTACTTCTCGATGGCCTCCGCGATGGGCTCGCAGAACCGATCGATGGGCATGACGCTCTCGACGTAGGAGACGGGGAAGCCGCCGCCGATGTCCAGGGTGTCCAGGATGATGCGCTTGGACGCGGCCAGGTTGAAGAGCTGGCGGCAGCTGCCCAGCGCGTCGGCGTAGGCGAAGGGGTTCGTGCACTGGGAGCCGACGTGGAAGGAGAGCCCGCGCGGCTTGAGCTTGGCCCGGCGGGCCGCCTGGAGCAGCCGGAGGACGTCGTCGGCCTGCGCCCCGAACTTGTAGGAGAGGTCCACCACCGCGTCCTTGTTGGAGACGCGGAGCCGGACGAGCACGTTCGTGCCCGGCGCGTGCTGGGCGATCTTGGCGACCTCGCCCTCGTTCTCGACCACGAACCAGCTGAGCCCAGCCTCGTGGGCGAACCGGAGCTCCTCGGGCTTGTTGAAGGGCTTGGTGTAGAGGAGGTCGTCGGGGCCGGCGCCCGCCCGGCGGGCCAGGCGGATCTCCTCGATGGAGGAGACGTCGAAGCGGCTCCCCGCGGCGTGGAGGAGCCGGAGCACCTCGCGGTGGGGGTTGGCCTTGATCGCGTAGTAGAGGGTGACGTTGGGCAGGCTCTTCTGGAGCGACTCGTAGTTTTCCCGGAGGACCGAGCGCGAGAGCGCCAGCAGCGGCGTCCCGTGACGCTTGGCGAGGCGCTTGGCGTGCTCGAAGGTCAGCAGGTCGTTTCGCACGTCCCGCATGCTACCCGATTACGGCGCTCTGGTGCCAGCAGTCTGGTATCTCGGCGCGCCTCTCTACCGCCGCTTGCGTTTTTCTCCGCGCCCGCGGCGCCTCCGACGTCGCGCCCGCGGCGGCCCGGCGGCGCGCCGCCGCGGCGCCGGGCCGCGAAAAATCTCATTTTTTCCTTGCAATGAACTTTTGCTGGCCATACATTGAGCGAAAATCCGCCGGAAATTTTTCCGGCAGACACGACGAGGGGAGGAGAGATCGAGTGCACGCACTGGGGCGTCACCTGCTGCTCGAACTGTTCGACTGCGACGCCGAGGCCATCAACAGCCTCGAAACCGTGAAGACGTCGATGGTGGAGGCCGCCAAGCGCGCGCAGGCCACCATCGTGGATGTCGTCTTTCACGAGTTTAATCCCTTCGGGATCAGCGGCGTCGTGGTGATCGCCGAGTCGCATCTGGCTATCCACACCTGGCCGGAGTATCGCTACGCTGCCGTGGACGTCTTCTCTTGCGGTGACGTCCTGCAGCCCCAGGTGGCCGCCGACTACCTCGTGGAGCAGCTCGGCGCCTCCCGCGCGTCGGTGGTCGAGCTCCAGCGGGGCATCTTCATGGGTCAGGGAGGCCCGCTGCCGCACAAGCCCGTCGCCGTCTCCGGATGAGCTTCTCCCCGCAGTACAAGTGGTTCTTCGAGACCACCACCGAGGTCGAGGGGCATCTCCACGCGATCGCGCGAACCATCACCGCGCGCCAGACCAAGTTCCAGTTCATGGAGATCCTCGAGACCTTGTCCTACGGCAAGGTCCTCGTGCTCGACGGCCGCATCCAGTCGAGCCAGGCCGACGACTTCATGTATCACGAGCTCCTGGTTCACCCCGGCCTGCTCGCGCATCCGAACCCCAAGCGGGCGATGGTCATCGGCGGGGGTGAGGGCGCGACCGTTAGAGAGATCCTCCGCCACCGCTCGATCACCGACTGCCTCATGGTCGACATCGACGCCGAGGTGGTCGAGGAGTGCAAGAAGCACCTGCCCGAGATGCATCAGGGCGCCTTCGAGGATCCGCGGACCCGCGTGCTCAACGAGGACGCCCGCGGCTACCTCGAGAAGACCTCCGAGCGGTTCGACCTGATCGTGGTCGACCTCGTGGAGCCGCTCGAGGAAGGGCCGGCCTGCCTGCTCTTCACCAAGGAGTTCTACGGCCTGATTCGCGACCGGCTGACCGATCAGGGCGTCATGACCATGCAGGCGGGCATGACCAAGATCAACGAGCTGCACTTCTACGGGGCGGTCAGCCGCACGCTCCGGGAGGTGTTCCCGGTGGTGGCGCCGTACCAGGGCTTCATCTCCTGCTTCGGCACGCCCTGGGGCTTCATGCTGGCCTCCAAGGGCACCGATCCCCGCCGGCAGTCGGCGGAGGAGATCGATCGGCTCATCGCCGCCCGGCTCAACCCCGACGAGCTCGGCTACTGGAACGGGGGCGCGCACCTGCACTCGTTCAACTTGCCCAAGTTCCTGAGCCAGGCGGTCGAGCGGAACGACCGGGTCATCACCGACGCCAACCCGCTGATCGTCAGCTGAGCCGCACACGCTGATCCTGGCTTCCGCCTCACCCCGACGCCGGGACCTTCTCGGCCGTCTCGGCCTTCCGTTCACCGTCAGGCCCAGCCGTATCCCGGAGCCGGTGCTGCCGGGCCCGCCGGAGGGCGCGGTGATGGCGCTAGCGCTCGCCAAGGCCCGCGTGGTGGCGCTGGAGGTGGCGCCGGGCCCCGCGCTGGTGCTCGGTGCCGACACCGAGGTGGTGCTGGACGGCCGCCTGCTCGGCAAGCCTCGGGACGCGGCGCACGCCGTCGAGATGCTCGAGATGCTCCGGGGCCGCGTGCACGAGGTGATCACCGGGCTCGCGGTGGTCGACGCGGCCACGGGCCGCGAGGAGGCCCAGTCGGTGACCTCCCGCGTCCGGATGGGCGACTACTCGGCCGCCGAGATCGAGGCCTACGTGGCCAGCGGCGAGCCCTTCGACAAGGCCGGAGGCTACGCCGTGCAGGGCGAGGGCGGCCGGCTGGTGCGGGAGGTGGAGGGCTGCTTCACGAATGTCGTCGGGCTGCCCGTGGAGGCCACGCGCCGGCTCCTGGCGCGCTGGGGGCTCGAGAGCCCGGCCCCGCGGCCCAACGCCTCCTGAGCCCGGCGTAGGGGCTCAAGGAAGAGCAGCCGGTCGAGGCGGGGCAGCTTCACGACCACCGGCAGCCGCGCCCGGGCCTGGACGAGATCGATCGACGCCTCCAGCGCCTCCGGGCTGACGACGCCGTCGGCCAGGAAGAGCGCCTGCGCGCCCTCCACTCTCAGGGCGAAATCCTCCGGGTCGCCGACCACCGAGCCTCCGAGGCTCCCCGCCAGGTCGGCGGCCGGGGCGCTGCGGATGCGGCGCTGCGCGACGAGCAGTGCGCGGGCCACCGGGATCAGCTCCGCCGCGTCGAGACGGCTCGTCGCCGCCACGAACACGGCCGCGTGCACGCTCTCCTTGCCGAGCCAGCGGGCGGCCTCGTCGGGCCGGCGGAAGTCCGCGACGACGATCGCCTGGCCCTCTCCGACGAGGCGGGTCGCCCAGGGATCCCCGATCAGGGCCGCGTCGACTTCGCCCGTCGCGACAGCCCGGGCGAGCAGGCGCTCGCCGAAGCTCGTGATCCTGACGCGATCGGGCGTTACCCCGACGCGGGCCAGGAGCGCGCTCAGCGCCTCGGCTTCCGCCGTGCCGGGCGCGGTGATCCCGACGGTCTTGCCCGCGAGGTCGGCCGGCGTCCGCACCTGATCCTGCTTGCCGGCCGGCGTGAGCAGGACGACCGGCGGCGCCGCGGTGAGCCCGAAGATGAGCCGCGGCGGCGCGCCCTGCACGTGGCCCACTCGGAGCGCGGCGTCGAGGGATGTCGCGACCAGGTCCACACGGCCCGCCGCCAGGGCCTCCGCCGCGTCCACGGTGCTGCGGAAGGTTCGGAGGGCGAGCGGCCGCCGGCCGCCTTCCATCGTCGCGGCCGCCGCCTCCGCCAGGCGCACCGGCAGGTACTCGGGCGCGGTGACCGGCCCGGCAACGCCGATGGTGAGGGTGGCCTGCAGGAGGAGCGCAGCCAGCATCCGCGACTCAGGCCTTCGCGGCGTCCAGGATGAGCTGGGCGAGGCGCTCCGCCGCGTCCGGCACGGCGAGCGTGCGGGCTCGCTCCCCCATCCGCGCCAGGGCCGGCCGATCGCTCAGAAGGCGCCTGACGACTTCCAGGAGGCTCTCAGGCGTGAGGGAGACCTGCGGGAGCAGCACGGCTCCCTCCGCGGCCTCCACCAGGCGCGCATTGGCCGTCTGCTCGTCTCCGCTGGTGCCGGGCAGGGGAATGTAGAGCGCGGCCCGCGCCAGCTGGCAGCACTCGTTCACGGTGCCGGCGCCGCTGCGGCCGATCACGAGGTTCGCCGCCGCGAAGATGTCCCGCAGCTCGGCGCCCACGTAGGGGCGGAGCGCGTAGCGGGCGCGGAGGTGCTCGGGAAGCTTCGCCGCCTGGCCCTCCAGCCACGCGCGGTCGCCCGTGGTGGGCTGATCGCCGCACTGATGGACGATCTGGGCCTGCTCCAGCAGGGCGGGCAGCACCGCGCCGATCGTCCGATTGATCTTGTGGGAGCCCTGGGAGCCGCCCGTGACGTAAACGACCGCCTCGGCCGGGTCGAAGCCGAAGAGGCGGCAGCCGGCCTCGCGCGAGCCGCCGACCAGCTCGGGGCGAAGGGGATTGCCGGTGAGGACGACGCGATCGGGGCGGAACTCGCGGCCGGAGGTCGGAAACGTGAGCGCGATGCGCCGCGCGAAGCGGCCGGCGATGCGGTTGGCGAGGCCGGGCACCGCGGTCTGCTCGTGCACCACCACCGGGATGCGGAGGGCCCGCGCGGCCAGCGCCGGGGGCAGCGCCACGAAGCCCCCGGTGGCGAAGACGAGCCGCGGACCCAGCCGGCGCAGGAGCCGCCACGAGCGGGCGAAGCCCGCGGGCACGCGGACGCCGAGGTCCGGCACGTTCTGCCAATCCCAGTAGCGGCGAAGCTTGCCGGTGGGGATCGCGTGAAACGTCAGCCCGGCCTCCGGCGCGCGCCGCGCCTCGACGCCGGTGCGGCTGCCGATCCAGTGCACCTCCACGCCGCCGCGGCGGCGCAGGGCGGCCGCCACCGCGAGGCCCGCGCTCGTGTGGCCACCGGTGCCGCCGCCCGCGATCACGATGCGCATGCCGTCCGCATCATACGCCGGGGCGCACGGCTACTTCGTGCAGCCACGCGCGCGTCCAGCGCGCCAGGAGCGCCAGCCCGAGGAGCGTGCTGCCGTGCTGCAGCACCTTGTAGACGTAGACCCGATACCAGCCCACGGTCGCGAGGTTCACGGCCAGCAGGGGAAACATCCTCACGATCGGGCCCGGATGGGTGAAGAGATCCCACGCGATGTGCGTGAGCGCGCCCAGCAACAGGCACAGCACGACCGTGAGCCATCGGGCTGGCGGCAGTCCCGGCGTCTGGGCGATCAGCGGTGCCACCGCCTCGCGGAGTGTCCGCGGCAGCGCGGCGGCGAGCGGCCGCTTGAGCAGCAGGTGGAAGAGGAGATAGAGGGCCAAGCCCACCGGCAGGCAGAGCCAGAAGAGCCCGGCCAGGCTGTGGCTCGGGCCGCGGGTCAGGCCCGGCACCAGGTAGGCGAAGTCGGGGGTCATGCTCCCGATGACGAGGGCGGAGAAGACGACCCTCTTGCCCAGCAAGCGCGCGAGGGGCACCACGGCGGCCGGGTGCGCCAGGGTGAAAGGCATGCCCGCGGCAAGCCGGGCTCAGCGGCGCTCGAGAGCCAGCTCGATCAGCCGCGCGATGAGCGAGGCATAAGGCACGCCCGTGGCTTCCCAGAGCCGCGGATAGGCGCTGGTCGCGGTGAAGCCGGGGATCGTGTTGATCTCGTTCACGAGCACGTGGTCCTCGCCCTCGATGAAGAAGTCCACGCGCGCCATGCCGGCCGCATCGATGGCTTTGAAGGCCTGGATGGCGAGGGCCCGCACGCGTGCCGTGGTCTCGGGTGACAGCGGCGCGGGGATCTGGAACGTGGTCTGGCCCTCGGCGTACTTGGTCTCGTAGTCGTACCACTCGCCGGCGTAACGCACCTCGCCGGGCAGCGAGGCCTCCGGCGCGTCGTTGCCGAGCACAGCGACCTCCACCTCGCGGGCCACGATCCCGCGCTCCACCACCAGGCGCCGGTCGTGGCGCGCTGCCTCGGCGAGGGCGGCAGCGAGGGCCTCGGGCGCCTTGACCTTGCTGATGCCGACGCTCGAGCCCAGGTTGGCCGGCTTGACGAAGCACGGGAAGCCGATGCGCTGGGCAATCTCCGCCTCGACTGCCTCGGGCCCGCGCTCGAGCTCGTGCCGCGACACGGCCAGATACTCGACCATGGGCAGCCCGTGCGCGCGGAACATGTCCTTCATCGCCACCTTGTCCATGCCGATGGCAGAGCCCAGCACGCCCGCGCCGACGTAAGGAATCTCCGCCAGCTCGAACAGGCCCTGGATGGTGCCGTCCTCGCCACGGGGTCCGTGCAGCATGATCATCACCACGTCGAGATCCTGGCGGAGCCCCGGCGGCAGGCCTTCGGAAGACTGCGCGCGCATCAGGGAGGCGCCACCCGCCGCGCTGGAGGCGCGCGCGGCGAGCCCGCGCTTGACGTCGGACTCGGCGCCGCCCTCGGTCAGGGCGCGCTGCGCGGCGGCGTCGGTGAGCACGCGCATGGGATCCCCGCCCACCAGCCAGCGCCCCTCGCGGCTGATCCCGATCGGCACCACGTCGAAGCGCGTGCGGTCGATGGCGGCCATCACCGAAGCGGCGCTCGCCAGCGACACCTCGTGCTCTCCCGAGCGCCCGCCGAAGACCACCCCGATCCGGAGCTTGCCTTTCTGGGTCATCACTTCGGTTGTATCAGAGAACGCCCGTTAATCCGCGGATTTGCTGCGCGTACGCCCCGCGCGCTGCTCCCGCCACCGGCGGAGGCGCTCGCCGAGGTCCTTCTCGAGCCCGCGCTCGGTGGGACGGTAGTACACACGGCCACGGAGGGCGCCCGGCAGGTGCTCCTGATCCACCACCGCGTCGGGGGCATCGTGCGCGTACTGATAGCCGCGCCCGTAGCCCAGATTGGCCATGAGCCCCGTCGGCGCATTGCGGAGGTGCAGCGGCACCGGCTCCGCGGGCTTCTCGCGAATGTCCTCGCGCACGGCGTTCCACGCGGCGTAGACCGCGTTGGACTTGGGGGCGAGGGCCAGGTAGACGGCGGCCTGGGCGAGCGCCAGCTCCCCCTCCGGCGTGCCGAGGAAGTGATACGCCTCTTTCGCGTCGAGGGTGAGTCGGAGCGCGGCGGGATCGGCGTTGCCCACGTCCTCGGAGGCGAAGCGCACGAGGCGGCGGGCCACATAGAGCGGGTCCTCGCCGGCGTCGAGCATGCGCCCCAGCCAGTAGAGCGCGCCGTCCGGGTCCGAGTCGCGCAGCGACTTGTGGAGCGCGGAGATGAGGTTGTAGTGCTCCTCGCCGGACTTGTCGTAGAGGAGCGCCTTTTTCTGCACCGCCTCGCGGATCGCCTCCTCGGTCACGCGGCGCCGCCCATCCGGACGTGCGGCCTCGAGGGCCACCGCCAGCTCGAGGATGTTGAGCGCGCTGCGCGCGTCCCCGCTGGCGAGCCGCGTGATGATGCGGAGGGCGTCTTCGTCCGCGGTGACGCCGCTGCCGCCGAGGCCGCGCTCCGTGTCGGCGAGGGCGCGGGCGAGGATGCCGACGAGGTCGTCCTCGCCGAGCGGCTGGAGCACGTAGACACGGCAGCGCGAGAGCAGCGCGGCGTTGACCTCGAACGAGGGGTTCTCGGTGGTGGCGCCCACGAGCACGATGTCGCCCCGCTCGACGTAGGGAAGAAACGCGTCCTGTTGGGCCTTGTTGAAGCGGTGGATCTCGTCCACGAAGAGGATCGTGCGCCGGCCCCGCCGCGCGCGGTCCGCCTCGGCCTCCGCCATGACCCCGCGGATTTCCTTGAGTCCCGACAGCACCGCGGAGAACGTGACGAAGCGCGCGCCCGCGATCTGGGCGAGCAGCAGCGCCAGCGTGGTCTTCCCCGTCCCCGGCGGGCCCCACAGGAGCATCGAGTGGAGCTTGTCCTCCTCGAACGCCCGGCGGAGCACCTTGCCGGGCCCGATGAGATGCACCTGGCCCACCACCTCGTCGAGGGTGCGCGGGCGCATCCGGTCCGCGAGGGGCGCGGGCGCGGCACCTGCGGGACCCGGGGCCGCGCCCGCGCCGGCGGGCGCGCCTTTCGCGGCCTTGGCCGGCGGCGCGTCGAAGAGATCGTCCATGGGCGCGGCTACTGGACGGGGTTCCGCTTCACCGTGGGCAGGCCGATGCGAATGAACGCATGCTGCTCGGCGGCGTGGCAGGAGGTGCAGGCGGCGCGGAGCGTCTCGAAGCGCTCCTTGAAGAGGGCGGGATCCTTCTTGCCGATGGCGTCGAGCATGGGCGGCCACGCGGTCTTGAGGAAGAGATTCTCGGCGCTGGCGCGCCGGGCGGGCTGGCGCTCGAGCCCGAGGCGCAGCGCCTGCTCGAGCGTCATCGCCATGTGGGCGGCGTACTCCCAGTTGCCCTCGGTCGCGCCGAAGTAGAGCTCGCCGTAGCGGTAGGCGACCTCGGCCATCGTGGTCTCGAAGCCGCGGAGCTGACGCTGGATGGCGGGCATGCGCGCCTCCGGCTTGAGCGCCATGAGCCAGACGGGCGCGGCGGGCTGTCCCTGCGTATGTGAGTGGACGTGCTGGGCGAGCGCCACGCCCCAGCCCAGGCGGAAGCCCACGCCCAGCAGCACGACGGCGACCGCGAGGCCGGCCAGGCCGCCCGACACCACGCCGATCCGGAGTCCGCGCATAGATCCTCCCTGGAGGTGATCGAGACTGGGACACAGTCTCGCCCCACGGGCGGGATCCGGCAAGCGCCGGCTAGCTGCGCTCGTAGATCTGCTGAGCCAGGTAGCCCTGGTAGCCGACCTCCTGGATCTTGTGCAGCTGGGCCTCGATCCAGTCCACGTGGCGCTCCTCGTCCTCGACGATGTGCTCGAGGAGCTCGCGCGAGGCGTGATCGCCCACCTCGAGGCAGAGCTGCACGCCCGGGCGCAGGACCTGGAGGGCGGCCATCTCCAGGCTCAGGTCGTTGGCGAGCTGCTGACGCACGTCGGCGCCGATCCGGATGGGGTCGTAGTCGGAGAGGTTGGGCACCCCGTCGAGGAACAGGACGCGCTCGATGATCCTGTCGGCGTGCTTCATCTCGTCGATGGACTCGTCGTACCCGTGCTTGGCGAGGACGGCATAGCCCCAGTTCTTGCACATCCGCGAGTGGATGAAGTACTGGTTGATGCCGGTCAGCTCCTTGCGGAGGACCTGATTCAGCAGATCGATGATGCGCGGATCACCCTGCATGTCGCCTCCCCGGCGCCCGTGGGGCGCCCGGAGGGATTCTACCTACAAGAGAGTGTGCGCGTCGAACCGGGCTTCGCGAACGACGGTGGTGTCGAGCCGGCTCGTCTGCATCCAGCGGGTGGCGGGCAGCCACGTGTGGCTCACGCGCAGGTGCGTGTCCTCCACCAGCTCGGTGCGGACGAGGCCGTGCGCGTCGTAGACGACGGTGGAGCGCCGGGCGGGGAGGATCCGGCCGGGGGTGGCGCGGCAGAAGCTCTCGTAGGTCTCCACGCGCCGCTCGCCGCGCTCGACGCGCTCGCACGCCCGCAGGCGCGCGCGCTCGTCGAGCTCGTAGCGGATGGGTGAGAGACCGTGGGCGCCGCGGTGCACGACGAGGCGAGAACCCGGGCCGCCGCCGGGCGCGTCGAGCGGCGCCTCGAAGGCGATCGGGAAGCGGCCATCACCGTCCTTGAAGAACCGGGGCACCCGCTCGGCGGCGATCTCCGCGAGCACCGCGTTCGCCCAGTCGCGCGCGGCTCGTCGCTGATTTCCACCTCGACCTCGCCCCGCGGGCCGACCAGGGCGGAGCCCGCGCGCTCGCGGCCGTCGAGCGTCACCAGAAGCCGGGCACGGAAACCGGGGAAGCCTTCCGGCCACTTCTGGATGGCGCCCTGGGCGCGTTGGAGAAGGAGGCGAGCGGCGGCGGCCTCGGGCGGTGATGGAGCAGTCGGAGCGGCCGTCCCGTGGTCCGTGCAAATGGCTGACAGCAGAGCCCGCTCCTCTCGGGAGGCCCGGCCTCGGCGGTGGCCCGGCGTCCGAAAGTAAGGCTAGGCTAAGTCGAGCACGTCGTCAAGGCTAATTCTGGGGGCGCCCGGGCGCCCCGCCCGCCCCCAGCCGGGCCCCCAGCTCGGCCAGGTCGTGGGCGTCGACGTCGGAGACGAGGACGTAGCCCAGCTCGCCCTGCCGCCACGTGAGCGTGTTGAACCCGCGGCGGCTCGCGGCCTCGGGAGCGGCGGGCCAGCGAAGCCCCTCCGCGCGCACCACGAAGAGCGTGATGTGGTGGAGGCGGCGCCCGTACACGAAGGCGGCCGCCTTGCGGTCGAGGAAGTACTCGACGGCGCCGCCCTCGAGCGGGAACTCGGCGTCGCCCGCGAACGCGACGACCGGGGCGAAGTCGAGCTTGCCCGCGAACCACGGCTTGACCTGATGGATCCCGCCGCTCGCCACGGACACGCCGCGCTCGAGGAGGCGCAGATGATCGTTCACCGCCTCCGTCGCCACACGGCCCTCGCTCCCGAGCCCCGTCCCGGGCAGCTCCACCAGACGCGGCACGGCCACCACTACCAGGAGCACCGCCGCCGCGAGCGCGGGGATCCAGGCGCGGCGCCATGGGCTCGGGCGTGTCACCGTCGGCTCCGCCGACGCACGATGCGACGCGGCCAGCCGGCGCTTGAGCCCGGCGGGCGCGGCGTGCTGCGGGAGCCGCCGTTCCAGCGCCTCGGTCAGCGCGCGCTCGGCCAGCTCCTCTCGCGCACAGGCCGCGCAGCCGTCCAGGTGGGCGTGCACCTCGCCGTGGAGCGGGCCGGTGAGCCGGCCGCGCTGATAGTCGAGGAGCAGCGGGCGCGCGGCGGTGCAGTCCATGGGCGGG
>Ga0075424_100006975_pt1 | contig 10925 bp, 9 predicted proteins | sample SoiMethybrSBSTD3_FD_75301 | JGI IMG/M metagenome (GOLD analysis project Ga0075424, IMG submission 75301) | Bulk soil microbial communities from a Populus tree surrounding site in Tennessee, USA - Soil MetaG P. TD hybrid SBSTD3 | ecosystem: Environmental > Terrestrial > Soil > Tree plantation...
GAGGTCGACGTCGTGGCGAAGCAGCAGCTCGCCGGGCTCCGGCTCGTGGTCGAAGAACGCGAACCGGTAGCCGCCGGTGTTGGCCGCGGCAAGCAGCTCGAAGTAATGCTCGAGATCGAAGGCGCAGCTCACGCCCTCACTCGACTTCCACGTCCAGCAGCGTCGCGGCGGCCTCGGCCCGATCCAGCGCTTCGATGTTCGTGTCCCCGACCGCGATCACGTAGCCGCGACGGTCGCCGTCGAGACGCACGGGCCGGATCGTCTCACCCTTCTCGAGGAAGACGTCGGCCTGGACGACGCCCGGAAAGGCCAGCACCTTGTCGAGCGGGCCGACGCTCGTGACCTTGCCTGTCGGCAGCGGCCCGGGCTGTGCTGTCAGGAACCTGATCGCGAGCGGCTTCCGGAATTGTGGCGTCACGAGCTCGTCCGGCACCTCGAGGCCGAGCGCCTGCCGCAACGCGATTTCGACGAGGTCGACGCCGACGGCGTGCCAGGCGAGGTCGGCCATCTGGCCGCCGGGGATCCGCGCAGCGCACTCGACGAGATAGGCGTGGTCGTCTTCGCCGACGATCAGCTGCGGGAAGGCGATTCCATCACGCAGCCCGAGCGCATGCACCGACGAGACTGCTGCCTGCTCGGCCTCGAGCAGCGGATCGGCGAAGAGTCGCGACGGATAGACATGGATCCAGCCGACGCCGAAGCCGATTCCGGGCGGCCGCAGGCGGTCCGACAACGTCAGCGGCGCCACGCTGCCGCCGCGCGCGATCGCGAGCCCGTTCAGCTCGATCCCCTCGTGGTAGCTCTCGATGATCGCCTCCTCGGTGGGCGACTCGGCGAGGGCCGTGTGCAGATGGGCTTCGAGATCGTCGATCGAATCGAGCCGGAACACCCCGCGCTGGCCGCCGGAGTCCGCAGGCTTGAGCACAGCCGGGAAGCCGACCGTCTCGACGGCTGCATACCCCTCGTGCAACGAGCGCGCAGCTGCGAAGCGAGGCTGGGGCACGCCGGCCTCGGCGAGGCGTCTCCGCATCGCGACCTTGTGCGTCATCAGGTGAGCCGTCTCGGTCCCGATTCCCGGCAGCTCGAGCGCCTCGGCGACCGCGGCGACCACCGGAACCGCGCGGTCGGCGGAGACGGTCAGGACGCCGTCGACTGAGTGGCGCCGTCCCACTTCGCTGACCGCGGCGACGTCCATGAAGTCGACAACCTCGGCTTCGTCGGCTTCTCCGAGCCCGAGAGCGTCCGGATTGCGATCGACTGCAACCACTCGCAGCCCGAGCTCACGCGCCCGCCGGATCGCGCGCCGCTGATGTCGGCCCGCGCCGACGAAGAGGATTGTCCCTTCCACCGGCCCGCGATCGTAGCTACGCGAAGGCGGGCAGCCAGCTCGAGCAGCCGCTCGGAAGCGCCCCGCAGTTCATTCGGGTCTGACCCCAACGAACTGCCAAAACGGCCACGCCCTTCGTGACGATTGGGTGACCAACACGTGTCGAGGGTGTGCGGCGGCGTCCGCGCTCATCACCGAGTCACGCACGATTGGTCGGGGCCTCGCGCGCAGAGACATGTCCTTGGCGCCAGGATGCTGTGCGGTCCGCTTACCAGCGCCGTCGCTAGACTCGCCGCCGTGGCGCTGACCGGGAAGCGCATCCTCTTGACCGGCGGGGCGGGCTTCATCGGCTCGACGCTGGCGCGACGCCTGGTTGCCGACAACGAGGTCGTCGTACTCGACAACCTGCACCGGGACGCGATGTCGGGCAGCGAGGTCGCCGAGCACCCGAACCTGACCTTCATCCAGGCCGACGTGCTCGACGCCGAGGCGGTGCGCGAGACCGCGGCCGGCGTGACGCACATCGTCCACCTGGCCGCCATCGCCGGCGTCGACACCGTCCGCGAGAGCCCCGTGCGGACGATGCGCGTGAACGTGATCGGCACGTACAACGTGCTCGAAGCGGCCCTCGCTACCCGCGGCTCGGTCGAGCGGCTGGTCGAGATCTCGACCAGCGAGATCTTCGGCACCCACGCATACAACGTCGCCGAGGGCCACGTCTCGACCATCGGCTCCGTCGGCGAGACGCGCTGGACATATGCGGTCTCGAAGCTCGCCGGCGAGCACATGGCGCACGCCTACCGCGAGGAACATGGGATTCCGGCCGTCACCGTGCGTCCGTTCAACGTCTTCGGGCCGGGGCAGATCGGCGGGGGCGCGATTCGCGCGTTCATCGAGGCGGCGCTCGCCGGCCGCGACCTGACGATCCACGGCGACGGCTCGCAGATCCGCGCCTGGTGCTACGTCGACGACATGGTCGATTCGCTGATGCTCTGCCTCGAAAAGGACGAGGCCGTCGGTCAGACCTTCAACGTCGGCAACGCCCGCTCGGCGGTCACGATCCTCGAGCTCGCGCAGCGGGTCAAGCGACTGACCGACGCGCCCGGCGAGATCGTCTTCCGGCCGCTTCACTACGCGGACGTCGAGCTGCGGATCCCGAACGTCGAGAAGGCGCGCGAGGTGCTCGGATTCGAGGCAAAGGTCGACCTCGACGAGGGCCTGGCCCGGACGATCGCTTGGTACAGAGAGCAGACGCCGGTACTGAGCTGATCCGGCTCGCCTGGCCCGACGTCGGGGCCATGGAGGCCGAGGCCGTCGCCGAGGTGCTCGAGAGCGGGCAGCTGACGATGGGCCCGAAGGTCGAGGAGTTCGAGCGCGGGCTTGCGGCCGCCTGCGGGACCGAGCACGCAGTCGTAGTCTCATCGGGAACGGCGGCACTGCACCTGGCCGTCCTCGCGCTCGGCGTCCGCCCGGGCGACGAGGTGCTCGTTCCGGCATACACGTTCCCCGCCACAGCGAACGTCGTCGCCTTCGTCGGCGCGAAGCCCGTGCTCGTCGACGTCGATCCCCAGACGATGAATCTCGATCCGCAGAAGCTCGAGCTAGGGCCGAAGACAAAGGCGATCGTCGCCGTCGATCTCTTCGGGCGGCCCGCGCGGATCGAGCAGCTGCCGGAGGGCGTGCCCGTGCTCGAGGACGCCGCAGGTGCGCTCGGGGCCAAGCGCAAGGGTCGGCCGTGCGGCAGCCTCGGCGCTCTTGCCTGCGTCTCCTTCCATCCCCGCAAGATCGTCACCACGGGCGAGGGCGGCGCCGTGACGACCGACGACCCCGAGCTCGCGGACGCGATCCGGCGCATGCGCCACCACGGAATCGAGCCGCGCGGCCAGTTCGAGATCGCGCACGCCGGCCTGAACTACCGCCTTTCCGACATCCTCTGCGCGGTCGGGATCCCGCAGCTCGCGCGGCTCGGCGAGCTGCTCGAGGTCCGCACCCGGATTGCGGCCGGCTACACCGAGCGCCTCCGCGATGTCGTCCAGACGCCGGCGGCCGACGAGGGTGACATCCACGGCTGGCAGGCCTACGTGGTCCAGGTCGACCGCGCGGCCGAGAAGATCGCCGCCCTGCGTGAGCAGGGGATCGAGGCCCAGGTCGGTACCTACGCGCTCAACCGGCTCGGCGCCTATCGCGACCAGGGTGAGTTCCCCGGCGCCTCGCGAGTCTTCGAGCGGGCGATCGCTCTCCCCTTCCACACCCGCTTGACCGACAGCCACCTCGATCGTGTCGCGGAAGCCTTGACAAGACTAGTAAGTAAGTAGTAACTTACAACCCGTGGCAGTCAAGAGCCAGCGCAAGTCCGCGGAAGAACGACGCGAAGCCGTTCTCGAAGCGGCCCTGGAGGAGTTTGCAGCGCATGGCCTCGAAGGCGCCTCGACCGAAGCGATCGCGGCCAAGGCCGGCATCTCGCAGCCGTACGTCTTCCGCCTCTTCGGCACCAAGCGGGGCCTGTTCAAGGCGGTGATCAGCCGCTGCTTCCGCGAGACCTTGGAGGTTTTCCAGCGCGCTGCCGAAGGCAAGCGAGGCCAAGCGGCCCTCGAAGCGATGGGGGAGGTCTACATCAACGAGCTGCTCCCGGACCGCATCTACCTCCGGAGCCAGATGCAGGCCTACGCGGCCTGTGAGGACAAAGAGATCCGCGAGGTCGTGCGCAACGGCTACGGCGACCTCGTCGCTTATGCGGAGCGGGTCTCGGGCCTTTCCCCCGAGCACGTCGGCCGGTTCTTCGCCAACGGGATGCTGCTCAACGTGATCTCCGCCATGGGCCTCCAGAACCTCGAAGAGCCGTGGGCCGCACGGCTCGTCACCGGGCTCAAGAGCAAGTGAGCCACTTTTTTTTTTCGGACCTAAGTAAGTGACTAGTCAAGAACAAGGAGGAGCGATGAGAAGCCGGAGCAACACGCTTTGGACGTTCGCGATCACCTCGGTCGCGCTGTTCATGGTCACCCTCGACAACCTGGTCGTGACGAGCGCCCTGCCGGTGATTCGTCGCAACCTGCACGCGTCGCTCAGCCAGCTCGAGTGGACGGTGAACGCCTACACGCTCACCTTCGCGGTGCTCCTGCTGACCGGCGCCGCGCTCGGCGACCGCTACGGCCGCCGGCTGATGTTCTCGATCGGGATCGGCGTCTTCACTGTCGGGTCGGCGCTTGCGGCCCTGTCGACCACGGCCACGGCACTCGATCTCGCCCGGGCACTCCAGGGCGTGGGCGGCGCGATCGTGACGCCGCTGACCCTGACGCTGCTCTCGGCAGCGGTTCCGAGAGAGAAGCGCGGCCTGGCGCTCGGTGCCTGGGGCGGCATCGGCGGGCTCGCCGTCGCGATCGGGCCGCTGATCGGCGGAGCGGTCGTGGAGGGCCTCTCGTGGCAGTGGATCTTCTGGCTCAACGTGCCGATCGGGCTCGTGCTCGCGCCGGCGGCGTTCTTCCGCCTGCGGGAGTCGCAAGGCCCTTCGGACCGTCTCGACCTGACCGGGCTCGCGCTCGCGAGCGCAGGCTTGTTCGGGATCGTCTGGGGCCTCGTGCGCGGCAACACGGTCGGCTGGGCGTCCGGCGAGATCGTCGGCTCGCTCGTTGGGGGCTCGGTCCTGGTGGCGCTCTTCGTCCTCTGGGAGCTGCGCGCCCCTGCGCCGATGCTGCCGATGCGCTTCTTCCGCAACCGGACGTTCGCGCTCACGAACGTGTCGTCGCTGTTCATGTACTTCGGGATGTTCGGTTCGATCTTCCTGCTGATCCAGTTCTTCCAGACCGTCCAGGGCTACTCGCCGCTACAGGCCGGCCTGCGGATTCTGCCGTGGACGGCGATGCCGATCTTCATCGCGCCGATCGCCGGCGCGTGGTCGGACCGGATCGGCGGCCAACGCCTGATGGCGGCTGGGCTGGCACTCCAGGCGACCGGCCTGGCGTGGATCGCGACAGTTTCGGCGCCGACCATGCCCTACTCGGATGTGGTCGCTCCATTCTTCCTCTCGGGAATCGGGATGTCGCTGTTTTTCGCGCCGGTGGCGAACGTCGTCCTGAGCTCGGTGCGGCCCGAAGAGGAGGGCCAGGCCTCCGGCGCCAACAACGCAATCCGCGAGCTCGGCGGTGTGTTCGGCGTCGCCGTGCTGGCCTCGATCTTCGCCCACTACGGCGGCTATGGCCTACCGCAGCACTACGTCGACGGGCTGCGGCCTGCGGTCTGGGTCGGGGCGGGATTCGTCGGCGTCGGCGCGCTCGCCGCTCTCGCAATTCCCACCCGGCGGCGCCACATAGAGCCCCAGCCGGCCCTGGGGGCGGCAGGCTCATGACTCAGGGGCACCGTCCCATGCCGTCGTGACAATGCCGCCAGTGGATGCGAAGCGCCGCCTGCTCGTTCTCGGCGCCGGGCGCCAGCAGCTTGGGTTGCTGGAGGCCGCCCGGCGCCGCGGTGTGCTGGTGGTCGCCGTCGATCGCGACTCCGCCGCACCCGGCTTTCGGCTTGCCGACCGGCGCGCGCTGATCTCGTTTGAGGATGAGCCCTCGCTGCATCGTCTCGCCGAGGCAGAGCACATCGACGGAGTGATCTCGCCTGCCAACGACTGGTCGGTGGGAATCGCCGCGCGCATTGCGCACCGGCTCGCATTGCCGCACCCGCTGGATCCCAGGACCGCGGCGCTTGCGTCCTCCTGGTTGAAGCAGCGGGAGCGTTTCGAGGAGATCGGAGTCCCAGCGGACGCCTGGCTCGGAGAGGGACCGGAGGTGACGGTCCAGGGATTCAGCCTGGACGGCGAGTTCTCTGCCCTGTCCGGTCCGGCCGGGGTCGCGGAGCTCGCAGGAGGGGCCGCGGCGGCGCTGGGGATCCGCGAAGGGCCGACGTCGACCCGGATCCGAATCACCGCGCGCGGTCCGCGGGTGATCGAGCTCGCGGCCCGCCTCGGCAGCCCGGCCGAGGTCGAGCTGGTGCGAACCGCGACCGGCGTCGACCTGAACGTCCTTGCGCTGAAGGGCGCCCTCGGCGAGCCGATCGGGCTCGAAGAGCTCCTGCGCAGGCCGCAAGCCGCCTGATTTCAACCAATCGGCGGCTCAAGTCGGGCGCCTGATCGGACGATTCCTGATGCATGGCGGTCAGCCATGCGCCCGCGGTCGCGATTCCGACGCCTCGCTCGAGGCGGACAGGCCGGCGTGTCCTCTTCTTCGGCACCTACGACGCGCGCCGGTACCCGCGTGTCCGCGTCCTGCAGGAAGGGTTCGCCGCGCTCGGCGACGACGTGCTCGAGTGCAACGTCCCGCTCCGGCTGGACACGGCCACGCGCGTCAAGATGCTGCGCCGGCCGTGGCTCGTGCCGCTGCTCGCCGTCAAGCTTGCAGCCACCTGGTTCCGCCTGATCGCCCGTTCGCGGCACTGCCGCGGCGTCGACCTGGTCGTCGTTGGGTACATGGGCCATTTCGACGTCCACCTCGCACGCTTGCTCTGGCCGCGCACGCCGGTTGCGCTCGACCACCTCGTCTCGGCGCGCGACACCGCGCTCGACCGGCGCGTCTCGTCGCGCTGGCTCGTGCGTGTGCTCGAATGGCTCGACCGCGCCGCCGTGGGCGCCGCTCATTTCCCCTGCGTCGACACGGCCGAGCACCGCGAGCGCGTCCCCACCGGTGCCCGGGGAAGGTCCGTCGTGGTTCCCGTCGGAGCGCCGAGCGACTGGTTCTACTCGCCGGTGCGGATGGCCAGCGAACGTCTGCGGGTCGTTTTCTTCGGCAGTTTCACGCCGCTGCAGGGGGCGCCGGTGATCGGAGAGGCGCTGCGGCTGCTTGCCGACGACGACCGCTTCGCTTTCACGATCGTCGGCCGCGGGCAGGACTACGACGAGACGCGTGCGGCCGCCAGAGCCGCGAACGTGGAATGGATCGATTGGGTCGAGCCCGAGCTGCTTCCGTATCTCGTCGCCTGCCACGACGTCTGCCTCGGGATCTTCGGGACCGGGCCGAAGGCTTTACGGGTCGTTCCGAACAAGGTCTTCCAGGGTGCAGCCGCAGGCGCGGCGATCGTCACCTCCGACACCCCTCCTCAGCGGCAGGAGCTGGGGGATGCGGCCGCCTACGTGCCCGCCGGCGACGCGACTGCGCTCGCGGACGAGCTCCGAAGCCTGGCCGCAGACCGGGAGCGCTTGTGGGAGTTGAGGCAGGCCGCCTTCACGCGCGCCAACGAACGTTTTCATCCGGCGGCCGTGATCGAGCCGCTGAATGCATGCCTGGCGGCACCCGCCGCGCGCCCGTGGCCGCGTAGCCACTAGGGTGCGCGCGCAGGCGACGTCGTTACGCTGAGCCGGTGAAACGGCGCCTGATCAGGTTCGTCGGGACGCTCGTCGTCACCGGTCTCTGCGCCGCCTACATCTTGTGGAAGATCGACGTCCGGCAGACCGTGCACGTGCTCGTGCACGCCAACTTCGCCTACTTCGCCGCCGCGGTAGCGATCGTCGTGATCTCGGTCTGGCCCATGGCCTGGCGATGGCAGTGGCTGCTGGCTGCTAAGGGGATCCATGAACGGCTCGGCTGGCTCGTCCGCGCGTACTTCGTCTCGTACACGGCCGGCCAGGTGCTGCCGACAGCGGTCGGAGGCGACGCGGTTCGTATCTACGAGACCTCCCGCCGGCACCCGGGCAACGGCGGCTCGGTCGCCGCATCGGTCTTGCTCGAGCGGGCGCTCGGCGGAGCTGCGACGCTGACGCTGGCCGCTGTCGGCTTTGCGCTCGCGATCGGCCGCTACAACGTCGGCGCCTATCTCTGGGTCGAGGGCGCGTTCGTCGTCGCGACGCTCGTTCTGGCCGTGCTGCTCTTCTCGCGCCGCTTGCGGCCGCTGCTGGCACGGACGGTGCCGCTGCTGCGCTTCCTTCGCGTCGAGCGGCCGGTACGCGCCGTCTACGAGGGGCTTCACGCCTACCGGGGCAACGCCGCCTTGCTCTTCTGGGTCTTCGCGCTGACGCTCGTCGTCCAAGCCGTGCGGGTGCTGGCGATCTGGCTGACCGGGAAGGCAGTCGGTGTCGATCTCTCTCCGCGGCCCTACTACGTGATGGGTCCGCTGCTCTTTCTCGTCCTGCTCGTCCCGTTCACCGTCAACGGGCTCGCTGTGCGGGAGACGTTCTTCGTCAGCTTCCTCAGCAATCTCGGCGTCAGCGCGAACAAGGCCTTCGCAACGGGTTTCCTTTTCTTCTTCGTCACCATCGCCCTTGGGCTGCCCGGCCTCGGGATCTTCATCTGGGAGAGCATCCGCGGCGCGAGGCGTGCTCCACTTCACCAACCCGATGTCTGACTCGCCGCGAAAGATGCTGCGCATTTTCCGATCGCGTCGGCGTCTTGGGCACGCGCTTCGCTTCGCTCGGGAGACTTGACGGTGGCTGGGTCGGACGTTTCCGTGGTCGTGGTCACGTTCAACTCGGCGCAGTGGATAGAGCGCTGCCTCGAGAGCGTCCGCGGCTACGAGACGATCGTCGTCGACCATGGCTCGACCGACGGGACGCTCGACATCGTCCGGCAGCGGTTTCCCGAGGCCCGCGTGATCGAGGAGGAGAACCTCGGCATGGGCGGCGGCAACAACGCCGGTATGCGACTGGCGTCCGGCCGCTATTTCCTGCTGCTGAACTCGGATGCCTGGTTGCTCGGCGACGGCGTCGAGCAACTCGCGGCGTTTGCGGATGAGCATCCGGACGCGGCCGTCGTCGGACCGCGCCTGCTCAACCCCGACGGGTCGTTGCAGCGCTCGGCGCGCGCGTTTCCGACCCTCTGGCGGCTTGCGACCGAGTACCTCTTTCTCCGGAAGCTCGCCCCGCGGTCGCGGCTGCTGAACAAGTTCTACGAGGGCGGCTTCGACCACGACGAGGTGCGCGAGGTCGACTGGCTCTTCGGTGCCTGCCTGCTCGTCCGCCGGGACGCGGCCGACGAGGTGGGGCTCTTCGACGAGGACTTTTTCATGTTCAGCGAGGAGGTCGACTGGTGCTACCGGTTCCGCCAGGCCGGGTGGCGGGTGTTCTTCTTCCCCGGAGCGGAGGCGATGCACGTCGGCGGCGCCTCGCACGGCGGCAGCCTGTTCGCGGAGAACGTGCGGGGGCATCTTCGCTTCCTCGCCAAGCACCGCGGCAGCCGCGAGGCCGAGCGGGCGCGGCGCCTGTTGCTCGCGGGGGTGAGGCTGCGGCTGTTGCTCTTTCGGGGCGAGCGCCGGCGGAGCTACCGCGAGGCGGCGCGCTGGCTCTCTTCCGGCAACGCGGGCTCTTTGCTTCGCTCCCAGTGAGGCGGGTGCCGCCCGTCCTGTTGGCCGTGCCGGCGCTGGCCGTCGCGCGGCTGCTTCCGGCAGAGGGCATCGGCCTCGGCCTGCGGCTGGCGGCGGCCACGGCCTGCCTGCTGATCCCCGGAACGCTGATTTCGCGGGCGTTCCGCCTGCGGGGTCTTGCCGCCCCCATGGCCTGGTCGCTCGCCGCGCTGCTCTTCGCGCTCGCGATCACCTTCGCCGTCCACAGCTCGCTCTGGCTGACGCTCGCGCTGCTGGGTGCGGTCGCGGTGGCGGCGCTGCCGTTTGCGGTACTGGCAAATGATCTAGATCACACGCTGGACCGGGTCGAGCTGGCGGTCATCGCTGCGGGGATCGCATTCGGGATCGGGCTCTGGTTCGTGGCCGTACTCGACGGCGACGCGTTCTTCCACCTCGCCCGCGTTCGCAAGCTCGAGGTCTTCGACTCGCTCTCGCTTCAGAACGTCGGCGAGTTCAAGGACGGGAGCCTGCATCCGGGCTACGCGTTCCCCCTCTGGCACGGCTTCCTGGCGCTGGTCGCCCGGCTCGCGGACGTCGATCCGATCGCGGTCGGGCGGAACGGTCCCACCGTGCTGGCGCCGCTCCAGTTCGCGCTCTTCTACGAGGCCGGCAAGGTGCTCTTCCGCTCCGCCTGGGCCGGCGTCGCCGTCGTGATCGCTGAGGTCTCCCTGACCGGCATCGCGGCCGGGCACGGCGGCTCGTTCACCTCGCTGGCCCTTCCCGCGACCGCCGCGAGGCAGCTCCTCGTCCCGGCGCTGCTTGCACTCTTCTTCGCCCACGTCCGGAACCCGTCGCGTGCGCTCTTCCTCGCGACGGCCGCCGCCGCGGGAACGCTGGCACTCGTCCACCCGACATACGCGCTGTTCGTCGGCGTCCCTCTCGTCGGCTTCGCGATTGCGAGGACGCTGCTGGTCGGGCGGCGCGAGCTCAAGCCGGCGCTCACGGGCATCGCCGCGCTGGCGGTGCCGACCGGGATCGCGCTAGCCTGGCTGCGGCCGGTCGTCGAGGCGACCACCGTCCACAATCCTTCTGGGCAGGAGGTTCGGCGCGCGTTCGCTCAGTACCCCGGCCAACTGACCGGCACCATCGACCGCTACCACGTCGCCGAGCGGCTCTTCACACGTAGCGGCGCCGTTGCCATCGCCGCGCTGCTCTGCGTGCTGCTCGCGGCGTTTGCGCCTCGGAGACGGTGGGCGGCCTGGGTGATCGGCGGCTCGCTGGCGATCTTCGCGCTGACGCTCGTACCGTTCGTCTTCCCCCACTTCGCAGACGCGGTCTCGATCTCGCA
>Ga0075424_100006977_pt1 | contig 10924 bp, 9 predicted proteins | sample SoiMethybrSBSTD3_FD_75301 | JGI IMG/M metagenome (GOLD analysis project Ga0075424, IMG submission 75301) | Bulk soil microbial communities from a Populus tree surrounding site in Tennessee, USA - Soil MetaG P. TD hybrid SBSTD3 | ecosystem: Environmental > Terrestrial > Soil > Tree plantation...
GAGATGCCATTCCAGCCAGCCGCACTCCAGTCGCGATAGGCTTCCTTCCAGCCGTCGGCTGTTGTGACCACTCCGTCCTTGATCTTGGCGCCCTGACGATCGCCAACTCTGTTGAGGGGGGCAATCACCTCGGTCGCGAACCGTCCCGCTTCCTCCAGCACGGAATTCACGAGGTCCTCGTCGAGGTCGCCGTAAAGCCCCTCGGCAAGCGCTGCTCCGAATCCGGAGGAGTATTTGAGCGCGAACGCGATGTCGGCAACTGGCGCGCGATAGCTCATGCTGCATCTCCTCCGACCCTGCGGTCGGCTTGCGAGGTTCACGCTACTAGCGGACAGCTCTAAGCGTCTACACGAACTGCACGGCCACGCTGCCGAGTGGCCCGAAATCGGCGTGCAAGGTGTCACCCTTTTCCGCCCACACCGGCCGGATGAACGATCCGGACAGCATGATATTGCCCGGCTCGAGCACGCCGCCAAAAGGAGCGAGCTTGTTGGCGAGCCAGGCGATGCCAAGCGCCGGATGGCCCAGCACGCCGGCGGAGACACCGGTCTCTTCGATCTCCGAGTTCCGGTACATCACGCCGCCGACCCAGCGCAGATCGATATCCATCGGGCCGACCGGCCGGCCGCCGACCACAATCCCCGCTGCCGCACCGTTGTCGGCCACCGTATCAAAAATCTTGCGCGGGTTCTGCACCCGCGCGTCGATGATCTCGATCGACGGCACCACGTATTCGGTAGCGCGCAGAACATCGAGCAATCCGACGCCGGGTCCCTTCAGCGGCTTTGCCAGCACAAAGGCGAGCTCGAGCTCGACGCGCGGCACGCAGTAGTTGGCGTGCGGGACCTTGGCTCCATCCGCGACCAGCATGTTGTCGAGCAGATGACCGTAATCCGGCTCGTTGATCTGCGAGGATTGTTGCATCGCCTTCGATGTCAAGCCAATCTTGTGCCCGATCAGCTTGGCGCCGGCCGCGATCTTGCGGCGCGTCACCTCGGTCGAGATCGCATAGGCATCCTCGATCGTGATGTCAGGCCAGGTCTTGGACAGCTGCACGACCGGCTTGCGCTCCTTCTCCGCCAACATCAAAAGGTCTGCGGCTTTGTCACGATCGGCCTTGGATAGCACTGGCGCATACTCCTGTTGCTCACCGTCAGTATCGGCGTGACAGCCCTTGTTGCGCAAGCGCTGTGAATAAGCGCTCTAAATGGCCTGTGGGCTCCCGCATGACAGGGACGTCTTGCGGTCGCGGCCGGATTGCGGAAGCATGCGGGCCCGCTCAGTGGGCGGGCGTAAGACGGAGCCGCGAAATCATGGCTGAGACCAGACTCCCGCATTGGATGATCGGCGTCGCGTTGGGTCTGGTTGCCACTACCGTTGCCGCCGAGCCAATGGGTGAAGCGACGCGTAGTACTATTACGGTTGGAGGCCGCGAGCGAACGTTCATCGAATATGTTCCAAAGACCTTGAAGCCAGGCGCACCGCTATTGTTCGTGCTGCATCCTTCAGGGGGCGATGGCGCGGGCATGCGCCAATATTCCAATTACGAATTCGACGAGCTGGCGGACAAGCACGGATTCCTGGTCGTGTATCCGGATGGGTTCGACAACACCTGGAACGATTGCCGCGGCGGCTCGCCATTTTCCTCCAAGCGGCTGAAGATCGACGATGCCGGTTTCATCAAAAGCCTCCTCAACCATGAGGTAACGGCCCACGCGGTCGACAGGAAGCGCGTCTTCGCCGCCGGCTGGTCCAATGGCGCACAGCTCGCCTACCGCCTGGCGCTGGAATATCCCGAGCATTTCGCCGGCGTCGCTGCGATCTCGGCAAGCGTGCCAGTGAAGGAAAATCTCGATTGCGGCCAAGTCGACAAGCCGATTCCCGTGTTGATCATCAACGGCACCGCTGACCCGATCAATCCCTTTCGCGGCGGCATGGTCAGTTTGGGCAGCGCAAAGCTCGGCAACGTCCTCTCCAGCGAAGACACCGCGAAATATTGGGCAAAGCTGTTGGGCGTAGCGGCCCCGCCGCAGATTGCGACGCTGCCGCGTAAAGGCGGGCGCACCTCGGTCGACAGCATGACCTGGGTGAAGGACGGCACTCCCGTGGTCATTTTGTATTCGGTGCAGAACGGCGGGCATGCCATGCCGCTCGAAGGCGAGGACTTGGATTCACCCGTCGTGATCTGGGATTTTTTCTCCAAATTGCCGAGCCGCTGACGTCCCGCGATCGCAAGGATTTGCGACGGCAGCAACGGGTCAAGACCGCGAGTCTCAAAGTGAGCAAACGCTTTCCGCTTTGGTCGAAAGCGGACGTCAGCGCTGCCCCTCGTTGAGAGCGGCGCCGGCGTGGCTGGGTAGCAGCCAGAACACGACAGCCGAGGCGAGCGACGCCAGCGCCAGCGTGAAATACGCCGGCGCGACGTCATCGGGCGTCGGTGTCGGCCGATCGTGCCACACGAGGCTCATGTGCACGACAATCGCGGCGAGACCAACGCCGAGGCTCTGCGTCAGCTGTTGTGTCATGGCCGAGAAGCTGGTGGCGCGGCTTGTCTTCTCCAGTGGCATGTCGGCATAGGCGAGCGACTGCACCGCGGTGAACTGCACCGAGCGGGAGAAGCCGCCGATGAACAGAATGCCGATGATCAGCACGTAAGGCGTCGAGGGCGTAAAGAACCCGCAGGTCGCCAGGAAGGCGCTGGTCAGCAGTGCGTTCCAGATCAACAGTTGCCTGAAGCCAAACAGGCGCAGGATCGGGCGGAACGTGAATCGCATCAGCAGCGATCCGGCAGCGCTCGCGAGCGTGATGAGCCCCGCCTGAAACGCCGAGAGGCCGAATCCAAGCTGGAGCAGCAGGGCGAGCGCAAACACCGACGATACCGTTCCCAGAAAGAACAGCGCACCGCCGGTGATTGAGGCGGAGAATGTCCGGATGCGCAGAAGGGTGAGATCGATGATCGGAGCCGACGTGCGCCGGGCGTGGAGGAGATAGAGTGCTGCGCAAATCGCGCCGCCTGCGATCGTCGCGGTGACTACGGGGCCGGACAGCACGCCGCGTCCCAGCGCCGAGAAGCCGAAGACCAGCCCGGCGAGCCCGAGACTGATCAGCACGAAGCCGCGCACATCCAGCGGACCGGCGTGTTCCTCTCGGATATCTGGAATGAAACGGCGCACCAGCAGGATTCCCGCAAGTCCGATCGGCAAATTGAGAAAGAAGATCCAGTGCCAGGAGAAATACGTGACAATGAAGCCGCCGACCGCTGGCCCCAGCAGGGGACCCAGCACGGCTGGAATTGTGATGTAGTTCATCGCCGTGACCAACTGCTGCTTGGGCACGCTCTTGACGACGATGACGCGCCCGACCGGTGTCATCATGGCGCCGCCCATGCCTTGAATGGTGCGCATGATCACCAGTGACCAGAACGATTGCGCAAGGCCGCACAGGACTGAGCTGAGGGTGAAGACCACGATCGCCCAGGTGAAGACTTTCTTGGCGCCGAAGCGGTCCGCCATCCAGCCGCTGACCGGCACGAAGACGGCGAGCGCCAGCAGGTAGCAGGCAATGGCGAGGTTGAGCCTGACCGGGTCGTCGTGCAGCGATTCCGCCATGGCCGGCAGGGCCGTGGTAATCACGGCGCCGTCGAATTGATGCATGAACTGGGCGCAACCCACGATTAGCGGCGCGATGAGGGTGCGGGAGGAAGGCATCAGGGATCAGACTCCGCCCGCATGGTCGCAACATGCGCTGGCCGGGCAATATGAGCGCTGGCGGGGTAAAGATGACAGGAAGGCCTTTGTCCAGCGTGACTTACGGGAGACACGAAACTATCACCACGTCTTGAGCCGCAGAATGCGGCAATTGAATTGTGCCCAATTGTCACATTGCGCCATTTGGCTTAGGATTCGCGGTAGAAATTGGCAATTCGTTGCATCGAATTCCTGACACACCTCCAGGGAAGGAAACGGACCATGCGGACGCGAGACTATCTGCTCAGCACGACATTTGCCGTGACATTTCTGCTGCTGCCGGCCGCGCTGCCCGCGCAGGCCCAGTCGGCGCTGACCGGCGTGGTGACGTCCGCCGAGGAAGGCGCGATGGAAGGCGTTGTCGTCAGCGCCAAGAAGGAAGGCTCCACCATCACGGTCAGCGTCGTGACCGACGCGCAGGGCCGCTATTCGTTCCCCGCGAGCAGGCTGGAGCCCGGCAACTATACGTTGGCGGCGCGCGCTGCCGGTTACCAGCTCCCCGGTAAGAGCACTGCTACTCTCGCCGCAGGGCAGGAGGCCAAGGGCGATCTCAAGCTGCAGAAGGTCAAGAACCTGTTCGGGCATCTGACCAACGCGGAAATTCTCATCAGCATGCCGGGCACGGAGGAGCAGAAGAAGTTCCTGCTCAATTGCACCGGCTGCCACACGCTCGAGCGCATCATCAAATCCTCATACAATGCGGAGGAGTTCGCCAAAGTCATCCCGCGCATGAGCACCTACTATCCGGGCAGCACGCCGGAGTATGCGCAGCCACTGACGAACTTCACGCGCGATCGCGGCCGTGATGGGAATCTGCAGCCGATTTCCGAGTGGCTTTCATCGATCAACCTCAGCAAGCAGGAAACCTGGAACTATCAGTTCAAGACGTTGCCGCGGCTTACCGGCAAATCCACCAAGGTGATCATTACTGAATACGACCTGCCGGAAGCCCGCATCCAGCCGCATGACGTGATGCTCGATCGCGAAGGCAACGCCTGGTACTCCGACTTCGGGCAGATGTTCCTCGGCAAGATGGATACGAAGACCGGCAAGGTCACGCAATATCCGATACCGGTCGTGAAGCCGGGCTGGCCGGTCGGCACGCTCAATCTCGAGATCGACAAGGACGACAATCCGTGGGTCGGCGTGATGTACCAGAGCGCCATCGCGAAGTTCGACAAGAAGACCGAGAAGTACACGATGTGGTCAACGCCCCAGGAGTGGGACACCGCGGGTGGTCAGCTGGGTCATCTGGCGGTGAAGGGCACGCCGGTCGACAACAAGGTCTGGATCAAGAACTCGGACGGAACCAACATCTATCGGCTCGACCTCGTGACCAATAAGTTTGAAAACCTGGGCGCGCCCAAGGATCCACGCACCGGCCGGCGCATCGGCACCTATGGCATCCACTCGGATAAGCACAATAACGCGTATCTGCTCGACTTCGCGGCTGGCAACATCGTGAAGATCGACGCCAAGACCAAGCAGGAGACCGTCTATCTCACGCCAACGCCGAACTCGACGCCGAGGCGTGGCCGCGTGGACGAGGAAGGGCGCGTGTGGTTCGCCGAATATCGCGGCATGGCGATCGGCATGCTCGATCCCGAGGAAGGAAAGATCCACGAGTGGAAGGTGCCGTCGCCGTGGAGCGCGCCCTATGACGCCATGGCCGGCAAGGACGGCTCGGCCTGGACTGGCTCGATGCTGAACGACCGTGTTTCTCGTCTCGACGTGAAGACCGGTGAGTACATCGAGTATCAGCTGCCGCGCTCGACCAACATCCGCCGCGTGTACATCGACGATCGGACCAATCCAGGTGCGCTCTGGGTCGGCAGCAATCACGGTGCGTCGATCGTAAAGGTCGAGCCGATCCTCGACTAAAAGCAGCGGATTTCGTTCGCAAAGTCCTCATGGCCGGCCTTGTGCCGGCCATGTTACATATCGGGCCTTGTGGGATGAGGCCTGAAGCCTCGCGACCTCGGGAGGAGGACTTATGTTGATACGCACGACGCATCTCATCATGGCCGCCGTGCTCGTCGTCGGGCCAGCCCACGCCCAGAACTTCAAACAGGTCGGCACGATCGCGATCCCCGGCACTCCGATCAACCAATATGGCGTGCTCACCATCGACCAGGCGAGCGGGCTTGGCTATCTCGCCGACAAGGACAACAAGGCGGTCGTCGTCTTCGACACCAAGACGGATAAGTTTGTCTCCCGCATCACCGGGTTCGTCGGCATGACGAGGAATGGCGATACGTCTGGGCCTAACGGCCTTGCGGTTGTCAATAGCGGTGCCGAACTGTGGGTGAGCGACGGCGATAGCACCATCCACGTCATCGACTCCAAGTCCGCAACGCTCAAATCAAAGATTGTCACCGGGGGAGTGGCGCGCGCCAACGCCATGGCATTCGATCCGAACAGCCGGGCCGTTATTGTCGCCAATTCCAATGATGATCCGCCCTTCCTGAGCCTGATCTCGACGGAGCCGGGACATAAGACACTGGCCAAGCTTCCGATTGCGGAATCGGCGGAGAATCTGGAGCGATCAGCCTATCACGCGCCGAGCGGCACGTTCTTTACGGTGATCCCGGTGTCGCGCGCGGACAAGACCAAGGGCTTCATCGCGCAGACTGATCCGAGAAGCGGCAAGCTCGTCAAGCTTTTCGATATTGAGCGCTGTCATCCGCATAGCCTTTCCATTGTCTCGGACGCGACCATCTTCATGGGTTGCAGCAGCGCTCATGGTGCTGCCCCGAAACCCGGTGGCGACCTGGCGATCTTTGATATCGCGAGCGGCAAGGTGGAAGCCTATGGCGCCGGTCTCGGCGGTAACGGCGGCTCGACCTTCAATCCAAAGCTCGGGCAATACTATCACGCCGCCTCCCACGGGGCGCTCATCGTCGTCGACATCAAGAGCGGCAAGCTCGTGGAAAAGGTGCCGACCTGGAACGGCACTCGATCGCTCGGCGTAAGCCTCGCCAGCAACCGCGTCTACGTGGCGACGACCGCGAAGGATGGTCCCTGCGGCGGATGCATCGCAGTATTTGCGCCGCAATAGGGGCGGCCATCGGCGTTCCTCGCCGGGAAAGAGCGGGCGATGAGCGGACTTCTCTCTGGTGTGCGCATCCTCGACCTGACCAATGTGCTGGCTGGTCCCTTCTGCTGCTATCAGCTTGCTCAGCTTGGCGCCGATGTCATCAAGGTCGAAGTGCCGGGATCCGGTGATCTGGCGCGCCAGCTTGGCGCCGACCCCACTCTCAATCGCGTCCACATGGGCGCTTCGTTCCTGGCGCAGAATGCGGGCAAACGCTCGCTCACGCTCAATCTCAAGACCGCGAAGGGCCGAGAGGTTTTCCGCAAGCTGGTCGCCACGTCCGGCGTGGTGGTCGAGAATTTCCGGCCCGGCGTCATGGAGCGTCTCGGGCTCAGCTATGCGGCGCTCAAGGAGGTGAGGCCTGACCTCATCTATTGCGCGATCTCCGGATTTGGCCAGGACGGTCCGCTCAAGTTCAACCCCGCCTACGATCAGATCGTGCAGGGCTTGTCCGGCGTCATGAGCGTGACCGGCGACAGGCAATCCGCGCCGCTGCGCGTCGGCTATCCGGTTGCCGACACCATGGGCGGCATCACGGCGGCGTTTGCGATCGCGGCGGCGCTCTATCGGCGCGAGCGCAGCGGCGAGGGCGAGCTCATCGATGTGTCGATGCTGGAATCGACCCTGGTTGCCATGGGCTGGGTGGTCTCGAACTGGCTGATCGCAGGCGTGCGGCCGCAGCCGATGGGTAATGAGAACATGACCGCGAGCCCGTCCGGGACACTGCGCACGGGCAGCGGCCCTCTCAACATCGCGGCCAACAAGCAGGAGCAGTTCGAGAGTCTCTGCGGCCTGATCGGGCGCAAGGACCTCGTCAGCGATCCGCGTTTCGCCGGACGGGAGGATCGCAAGCGCAACCGTTTCGAGCTCAACGCCGAGATCGAGACGGCGCTGGCGGGCAAGACCGCCACCGAGTGGGCCGCGATCTTCAATCAGCATGGCGTTCCGGCTGGCGAGGTGCTCGACGTGCCGTCGGTGCTCGAGCATCCGCAGATTGTCGAGCGCGAGCTGTTGCAGACCTTCGCGGAGCCGCCCGGCGTCGGCCGGCCAGTTCAGGTGGTCCGCTCGGGCTTTCGGTTGGCAAGCGGCGATCCAGGACCAGCAACGCCGCCACCACAGCTCGGTGCCGACACCCACGATATTCTAACAGAGCTCGGCTATTCGAAGAGCGAGATCGACGATCTCGCGCGGGAGAAGGTCACATGAGACTGATGCCGCGGCTCATGGAAACGATCGATTTGGAACAGGCGTCATGAGCACGAACCAACCGCCCAAGACTCCGGAAGAGTGGTGGTCGACCTCGATCATCGACATGAAGCCAGGCTCGATCCGAATACGCGGCTATGCGATCGAGGAGCTGATCGGCCGCGTCGGTTTTGCCGAGATGGTTTATCTGATGACCCGCGGCGAGCTACCGCAGCCGGTCGCGGCCAGGCTACTCGAGGCCGCGCTGGTTGCGGCGGTCGATCACGGTCCGCAGGCTCCCTCGATTGCGGCCGCTCGCATGGCGATGACCTGCGGCGTCGGCATCAACAATGCCATGGCCTCCGCCATCAACATGCTGGGCGACGTTCATGGGGGCGCCGGTGAGCAGTGCGTGGCGCTGCTCAATGCGATTGCGGCGCGTCTCCAGGGTGAGGCGACAGAACGGCACGTTGCCGAAGCAGTCGACGCGGAGCTCCGGGCGCTGGCGGAGCAATCGATCAGCCACGTGCCGGGCTTCGGGCACCGCTTTCATCCCCTCGATCCGCGCGCGCCGCGCCTGCTCGCTTTGGTTGACGAGGCCGCCGCCAAGGGCGCCGTCAGCGGTCGCTTTGCGGCCATCGGCCGGGCCCTGGAAGACGCGCTGGCGGCCCGTAAAGGCAGGCGCATTCCGATGAATATCGACGGCGCGACCGCGGTCGTTTACGCTGAACTGGGCTTTGCGCCTGCGCTCTGCCGGGGCCTGTTCGTGCTCTCACGCTCGGTCGGTGCGCTGGCGCATGCCTGGGAGGAATCGCAATCCGGCCAAAGGAATAAGGGACCGATCCCGCGACATCTGCTATGGAATTATACGGGGCCGCCGGAACGGTCGCTCCCGGAGGAACGCCGCTAGGCCTGAGAAAGTTGGCATCAACTTCGCCAGTGTTCAGGTCATCACTCAGGAGGATGTGCCATGTTTAACCGCCGAGATCTCCTGGTCGGTACTGCCGCTGCCACGATTGTGCCGCCGCTGTCGCTGTTGAGCGGCGAGCACGCGCAAGCTCAGGGCGTGGTCGACCTGCTCAAGGTCTTCGTTCCTGCCGCGCCGGGCGGCGGCTGGGACCAGACCGCGCGCACGATCGAGCAGGTGCTGCGCACCACAGGCGCGGTGAAGGGCGTCCAGATCACCAACGTCGGCGGTGCTGGCGGCGCCGTCGGGCTGCCGCAGTTCCTCAATAGCTGGCGCGGGCAGGGCAATGCGCTCATGGTCGCCGGAATGGTGATGGTCGGATCGCTCATCGCCAACAAGAGCCCGGTCAAGCTCGCAACCGCCACACCGATCGCCCGGCTCACCGGAGAGTTTCTCGCGCTTGTGGTCCCGGCTCAGTCGCCGTTCAAGACCGCAAAGGATTTTGCCAACGCGCTGAAGGCCGACCCGACCAAGGTCCCCGTCGCTGGCGGCTCGGCCGGTGGCTCCGATCACATCCTGATCGGCATGATCGCGCGCTCGCTCGGTGTTGCGCCACCCAAGGTGAGCTACGTCGCGTTCGCCGGCGGCGGGCCCGCGACGGCTGCCTTGCTCGGCAATCAGGTGGCGGCTGGCATCTCGGGCTACGGCGAATTCTCTGAGCAGATCAAGGCCGGCAAGCTCCGGCTGATCGCCATTTCTGCCGACAAGCGTCAGGAGGGTATCGACGCGCCGACGCTGAAGGAAGAGGGCATCGACGTCGAGCTGTTCAACTGGCGTGGCGTGTTTGCTCCGCCCGGCGTCAATGCGGCTGCGCGGCAGGCGATGATCACGCTGATCGAGAAGATGGCCGCCACGCCGCAATGGTCGGAGGCCTGCAAGACGCGCGACTGGACAATGATCACGCTCGTCGGCGATCAATATAAGACATTCCTCGACGCCGAGACGACACGCATCGAAGGCATTCTCAAAGAGCTTGGGCTCGGCTGAGATGACGAGCGAGGGGGCGCAAAGCGGGGAGGGGGCCTCTCGGCTTCGTCCCGCCATCGGCGAGCTGATCATCGCAATCGGCGTGCTGCTGCTCGCCGCCGTCATCCTCTGGCAGACCGCGATCATTCCGGTGTCGCCGATCTACGCCAAGGTTGGCCCCACTGTCGTTCCCTACATTACGGCGCTCGGTCTCGCGGGTCTTGGGCTTCTTCTGCTTTACGCCGCGCTGAAGGGCGGTTGGCAGCCTGAGGAAGAGAAGGAGACTGTCCCCGACCGGCCTGCGCTGCTCTGGGTGGTCGCCGGCCTCGCTCTCAACGTGCTGCTCATCACCTATGGCGGGTTCACGATCGCATCCATCGTGCTGTTCATCTGTGTGGCGCGCGGCTTTGGCTCCAAGACGATCCTGCGCGACGCCGGGATTGGCGCCGCATTCGCGCTGATTGCCTATTTCGGTTTTGCCCAGACGCTGGGAATCAATATTGGCGCTGGCCTTGTTGAGAATGCGCTGAATGGCCTGTTCGGTCTCGACCCCGGGAGCTGAGCATGGATGCCTTCCCCCAGCTGATGAATGGCTTCGCGGTCGCGCTGACCTGGAAAAATCTGATGTGGTGCCTGGTCGGCACGACGCTCGGGACTGCGATCGGCGTCCTGCCCGGCCTCGGCCCGGCGCTCACCATCGCGCTCCTTTTGCCCATCACCTTCAAGGTCGATCCGACCGCGGCCTTCATTCTGTTCGCGGGGATCTACTACGGCGCCATGTATGGCGGCTCGACCACGTCGATCCTGCTCAACACGCCGGGCGAGAGCGCCACCATCGTCACCGCGCTCGAGGGCAACAAGATGGCGCGCTCGGGCCGCGCCGGCGCCGCGCTGGCGACCTCGGCCATCGGGTCATTCGTGGCAGGCACGATCGGAACGCTCGGGATCACGTTTCTGGCGCCGGTC
>Ga0075424_100006979_pt1 | contig 10922 bp, 13 predicted proteins | sample SoiMethybrSBSTD3_FD_75301 | JGI IMG/M metagenome (GOLD analysis project Ga0075424, IMG submission 75301) | Bulk soil microbial communities from a Populus tree surrounding site in Tennessee, USA - Soil MetaG P. TD hybrid SBSTD3 | ecosystem: Environmental > Terrestrial > Soil > Tree plantation...
AGCGGCGTCTTCAGCTCGTGGGACACGTGGCGCAGGAAGCGGTTCTTCTGCGTCTCGAATTCCTCCAGCCGCCGGCGCAGCCAGTCCAGCCGCCTGCCCAGATAGCGCAGGTCTTCCGGGCCGCGCACCGCGATGGCGCGCGAGAAATCGGCGCCGCCGAGCTGGCGGATCGCGGCGTCGATCTCCGAGATCGGCCTTGCGATGTAGCGCGTCAGGGCGAGCGCGATGGCGAGCGCCACCGCGGTGCTGAAGAACACCAGCACCAGCAGGCCGCGCTGCACCTGCTCGGCCTTGTTGTGCAGGCGCTGCACCTCGCGGTCGGCGATGCGGTTGTTGATCGCCATCACGTCGCGCGCGCTCTCGATCAGCCGGTCGATGCGCTCGCCCACCGCGCGCTGCTCGAGGCGCGGGCGCGGCTCGGTGGTGAGCAGCTCGTAGAGCTCCTTTTCCTGCTCGACGGTGCGCGCCAGCGCCGCGGTCTGCGCGTCGTCGATCGGCAGCTGCGCGATCTCGTCGGCGAGGGTCTGGAAGCTGCGGTGCACGCGCGCGTAGTCGACGGCGACGCGCGGATCGTTGAGCACGGTGAGCTGCTGCGCGACGCGCTCGATCGCGGCGATGCGGTCGACCAGCGAGCGGCTGGCGCGCGCCGCCTGCGACGCGGTGAACACCGCGCTGCGGCTGTGCGCCGCGAGCCGCTCGGTGTTCCACGCCGCATACGCCATAGCCCCCACCAGCGGCAGCATCACCAGCGTGAAACCGGTGAGCAGCAGCCCGAGAAACGACCGGGGGTAAGGCAGCGCGGCGGCAAGCGCCTTGGCGGCGTCGAGCATATCGTTATGTTTTCACGACATTCGACACAAACCAATGTCAGGTGTTCACGACGGGCTGTTAATTTCGTGTCGTTGTTCGGCGACGCCGTGTGCGTGATTTCCGTCATTGACCCGCGCGTGCGACGGGACGTCGGCCGTGACCACCGCGTTCGGCCCGACCGTGGCGCCGCGGCCGATGGTGAGCGGGCCGATGATGCGCGCGCCGGGGCCGATCACCACGTTGTCCCCGATGACGGCCGCGGAAATGGTCACGTGGTTCATCACCGTCACCCGGCTGCCGATCCGGCTCTCGGCGTCGATGACGATGCCGTAGGGGTGCGGCATGACGATCGGCGAGCGCAGCCGGCAGGCGATGTCGCAGTGGAAAAGCGCCGGCACGAAGGCAAGCGCCGGCCGGCGAAGCGAGTATTGCAGCAGGCGCGCGCGGCGCGGATTGTCGCCGACCATCGCCGCCGGATGGCGGCGCTCGACCCGTCCTTCCAGCCAGCGAAGGATGGCTTGCTCGGCCTGCGCCGCCATGGCCGCGAGCTCGCCGCGGCGGATCGCCGCCACGTCGTCGGACTCGCGCACCGCTCCGGCCGGCGCGTCGAAGACGACGTGCAGGCCGGCGCGCCGGCGCTCGCCGATCCCCTCCTCGAAGACCGTCAGCTGGAGGGGCGCGAGGTCGCGCGCCACCCATTCCATCAGGCTGGTGCGCAGGCTGCCCTCGCGGCCGAGGAAGGCGATGCGCGCGCGCGGACGCAGCCGCCGGGAGAGCGCAAGCGCCGCCGCGGCGGCAAGCGCGCCGACGCCGGGCGAAACGGCCGCGAGCAGGCTGCGCCGCAGGATGCCGATCGCGGCGCGCACCCCCTGCCACTCGCCGCGCCGGGCGGCATGGATGAGGAGCCGCGCATCGCTCGGCCGCCGCCAGAAGCGCTCGATCATCTCTTCCGCGCCGGGCGGGTCGTCGCGATACAGGCTTGCGAGCGGCTCGGCGCGCGCATCGTCGAGGGCGCCGCGCTCGATGGCGTCGACCAGCCCGTAGGCGAAGCGCATTTCCGGCGTGCCGGCGAGCAGTTCCTCGCCTGCGAGGAAGCGGCGCGCGCCGCGCCAGTAGCCGCTGAGAAATTCGGCGGCGATGAACCACGGCTGCCCGACGTCGTCCGCCCAGCCGAACAGCGCGCGCCAGGAGCGCAGCTCGGTCCGCTCGAGCTGCACCAGGCGCAGGTCGAGCTCCTGGGCGAAGCGCGCCACGATGCGCGGCACGCGGCCGAGCGCGGCGCGCGGCACGGCCACCTCCAGCTCGGCCGCGCCGGCCGGGTAGCGCTCGCCGAGCGTGCGGAACTCCAGCCCCCGGGCGAGCAGGTGCTCGAACAGCGCGCCGGCGATCGAGCGGCGCTGGTCCATCAGTCCTGGCGGAGCAGGATGCCGACCACGCGGGCCGAGGCCGCGCGCAGGCTGGCATGCAGGCGCGCCAGTGCCCCGCGGCCGGTCGCGCCGTGGCGGGCGAGGACCAGCGCGCCGCCCGCATGCGCGGCGAAGATCTGCAGGTCCGGCCCGAGGTGCGCCGCGGGCGTGTCGATCACGACCGCGCCGAAGCGCGCCGCGGCGGCGGCGAGCAGCGGCCGCAGGCGTGGGCTCGAGAGCGGCTCGAGCGGCTCGGCGGGAGCCCGGCCGGCGGCAAGCACGGCGAGGTTCTCGGCGCATTGCGCCAGGCGCAGCTCGCGGCCGCCGAGGAACTCGGCGAGGCCATGGGCCGGCAGCCCCAGCTCGCGGTGCAGGCGCGGGGCGCGCAGGTCGCCATCGACCAGCAGGGTGCGCACGCCGAGCGAAGCGAGGCTGCGCGCCAGCTCGAGCGCGAGCCGCGTGCGCCCCTCCCCGCGCGCGGCGCTCACTACCGGAAGCAGACGCCGGCGGCTAAACCAATGCCTGAGCAGCTGGTCGGCGTGGAGCCTGTGCAATTCTGCGCGCAGCGGCCGCACGGCCATGACCGGATCGCCGAGGACCGCGACAAAGTCCCTCTCACCTTGCATCAGAAAGGACATTTGCCGCGCATGCTGCGCACCGTGAAACATTTCATAGTCCTGTCGTGGGGTCGCGACACGAACCCTGCGTCACATTCGGCACTTAGCATCGCCCGCCTATGCGCCGTCCTTACCTCCTCGTCTGCAGCATCACCCTCCTCCTTTTCGCGCCGACCGTCGCGCTCGCCTTCGAGACCGTCGATACCATGCCCTGGCCGGAGGGCGGCCGTTTTCCCGCCTACGCCCCCGACGCGATCCCGCCCCACGAGGTGTTCATCGAGGGCGGGCTGATGTACGACAGCAACATCCTGCGGCGCAACGCCAACGCGGAGCACGACGTCGTCCAGCGCTACGGCGCCGGCGGCCGCCTCGAGCAGCGCATCTACGGCAGGCAGTCGCTGCGCCTGGAAGGGCGCGGCGATGCCTACCTGTTCGACAAGTTCGACGACCTCAACCACTTCGCCTACAACGGCGCCGCGACCTGGCTGTGGGAGCTCGGCAACGACTTCAGCGGCACCATCGGCTATGCCCGCGTGCACCGGCTCGCCGCGCTCAACGAACTGACGAGCGCGACGCGGCGCATGGTGACGACCGATGATTTCTTCGCGACCGGTGCGTACCGGCTCGGCCCCAGCACGCGCCTGCGCGGCGGCTACGCCTACGCCCATAGCGTGCGCGAGACCCCCGGGGTAGAGAGGTTCAGCTTCGGCACCCGCACCGTCACGGTCGGCGCCGACTACGTCAGCACGCTGCAGAACACGCTCGGGGTCGAGTACCGCCGCACCAAGGGCGACGCGCCGGTGGCGCCGACCGTCGACGTCAACGGGACGTTCGCCAATAACGACTACGAGGAACGCGAGTACTCGCTGGTCGCGAACTATTTCAGCAGCAGGACGCTGCGCTTCGCCGGCCGCGTCGGCCACACCGAGCGCACCTACACCGACCTGCCCAACAACAACTTCTCGGGCGCGACCTACCGCGGCGGCGCGGAATGGCTGCCCGGCGCGAAGACCAGCCTCGCCGTGGAGGCATACAAGGAAGTGCGCGGCGTGATCGACATCGTCGCGAGCCATGTGCTGGTGCGCGGCTTCAACTTCGGCCCGGCGTGGGCGGCGAGCGCCAAGCTGGCCTTCTCGCTGCGCTACGTCAACGAGCACCGCACCTTCATCGCCGCCGACCAGACCGTCGCGCCGGCGGGAACGCCGGTCGACGAGACGGTGCGCGTCGGCCGGCTGGGAATGGCGTGGGAGCCGCAGCGGCTGGTGCAGGTCGGGTTCGGCATCGACCGCGGCAACCGCGAGTCGAACACGCTCGGCCGCAACTACAACTACACCGCGTTTATGGGCAACATCCGCGTCATCTGGTAGCCGCGGCGGGAGCTTCGTTCGGGCCGTCGGCTTCGTTGGCGGCGGGCGCAGTGCGGTCATAGGAGTCCTCGAATCGCATGTCGTCCGCGAGGCGCATCACGCGCGCTTCCGGCGCGCCGGCGCCCTGGCCGATCCTTTCCATCACCGCGTATTCGATCGAGCCTGACGGGCATTCGCGGAACGGACGCTCGGCGACGCGCAGGAAGGCGCCGTCGCGCCGACCCTCGCGCCAGGCGCGCTCGCATGCCTTGAGAATGTCGGGACGCAAGGCGCCGAGCGCGTCGATCCAGACCGAGGCGCGCACCGCGAAAATGCCGGCGCTCCAGAGGTACTGACCCGACTCGAGGTATTGCCGCGCGGTCGGCGCGTCCGTCTTCTCGACGAACGCGTCGACGTAGTCGCCGTCGGCGCGGATACAGCCGTAGCGCGGCTCGGGCGCGGTCGGCGGCACGCCGAACACGACGATGTGCGGGCCGGCGGCGAGCGCGGCGCCGCGCTGCACCGCACGCTGGAATGCCTCGGGCGGCACGCTGAGATGGTCCGACGGCATGGCAAGCAGCACCGGGTCGTCGTCCGAGAGCGCGTGTACCGCGGCAAGCGTCAGCGCCGGCGCCGTGCCGCGGCCGACCGGCTCGAGCAGGATCCCTTTCGCGCGTGCGCCGGCGCGGCGCAGTTGCGCGTCGATCATGAAGAGATGCCCTTCGTCGCAGACGATGATGGGTTCGTCGCCGACGCCGGGCAGGCGCAGCACGCGGGAGTCCCCGCACAGGATCACCGGTTGGATCATTTCTTCAGGGTGCAGCGCGAACGCTTCGCCTACGTTCTCCGTAGAGCTTTTGCCAGCCCCACTCTGCGACAAAACGTGCTTCGTAGTCTGCCCGCGCGCACAGGCCCATCTGGCGCATCTTCTCCGGGAAGGCTTCCGCCCATGCCAGGCGCCGGGCGAGGTCGCGCGCGGAGCCGGGCTCGAACAGCAATCCGTTGCGGCCCGGCTCGACCATCTCGGCGAGCGCGGCGAGGCGGCTGGCGATCACCGGCAGGCCGTGGGCGAAGGCCTCGACGATCGCCCGCGGTGTCTCCTCGTAGGAGAGGGTCGGCATGATCAGGTACGCGGCGCGCCGCATGCGCGCCTGCGCGTCGGCGTGCGATACCGCGCCGAGATAGCGCACGCGCGGCCGCGCCGCGATGCGCGCTCGCTCCGGGCCGACGCCGATCACGTCGACCCGCGCGCCTGGAAAGAGCTCGAGCGCCTCCACCAGCGTGCCGATGCCGCTCTCGATCACCAGAGGCCCGACAAACAGCCCGCCGGAGCGCAGGTCACTCATTCGGTTTCCACCGGCGCGTGCGGTACTCGATCTTCGGCGTGCGTTTCGGGCGTTCCGGACGCGGCGCGGCGGCTTCCGGCTCGTAGACCGCGACCTTCACCTTGCCGGCGCGCGGCTTCTCCTGGGGCGCTTCCTCTTCCTTTCCACCGCGCCCGCGCAGCCTGCCGGACGCGTAGAGATATCCGGCGGCAGTAGCAGCAGCACTCATTTCCGTCTTTCTCCTTCTCTTGTCAGGCCGGCATCCACGCCGACCGGTTTTCCACCAGCTTCCAGTACGCGCCGGTCACCGGATCGGCGCGGTCCAGCCGCCCCGCGGCGAGCGAGCGGCCGAGCACCACGCCGAGCAGGTAGACCAGGCTCAGCGCGCCGATCACCTGCGGGCGCCACGACCATTCCGGATACGCCTCGACCGCGAATTCGCCGGCGCGGCGCATCGCGGCCTGCAGCACCGCGGCGCTGATCACGCGCGAGCGCAGCGCGTGCTGCACCATCAGGTAATGCAGCACGTCGTCGAGCGGGCTCGCCTCGGTGCGCGCATTGCCCCACTCGAGGACGAACAGCTGCGAGCCGAGGTTGCGCACGTTCCAGGGGGCGAAATCGCCCTGTGAGAGCACGTACGGCCCGGTCCAGTAGAGCAGCGCCGTCTCGCAGTCGTGGTACGCCTGCTCGAGCGTCGCGCGCGCCTTGGGCGTCGCGCCGCTCTCGAGCCGGCGCAGCCCGCGCTGCAGCCACTGGCAGCAGCCGGAGACCTCGAAATCGGTGGCGCGAAAGCGCGCCTTGCCGAGACTCGCGAGGAAGCGCGCGTGGCTTCCCGTGAAAGCGCGGCTCTCGCTGCCCGGCAGCGCGGTCATGACGAGATAAGGGCGACCCTGCGGGTCGGTGCCCTCGTCCAGCAGGCGCGGCACCTGGCCTTCGAGCTCGGGCACCGACTCGAGCTCGCGCAGCCACTTCGCCTCGCGCGCGAGCAGGCGTCCGGCGCGCGCGTCGACCGCGGTCTTCACGATCTGGCGGCCGTGGCGCGCGGCGCGAACGAGAACCGACTGGCTGGAGACGTTCAAGAGCGTGCTTGCGACCCCTGCTTCTTCGGCTGGGTCTTCGCCTTCGCTTTTTGCGGCGGCTGCGTTCCGCCGGTCGCCGCCTTTTGATTCGAGAGCGCGGTGAGGTAAGGCAGCGGCGCGGTGAGCAGCAGCAGCGGCGTGGCGACGATGACCAGGAAGACGAAGGCGTTTCTGTCCTGGCGAAGCTTGAAGTTCATTGGTATAGGGGCGAGCAAAGTCCGGGGTGGACCGCGCTCCCTCGCAAGGGCCGTACCCGGCAGCAAAAACAAGGACTTGCTTGCCGTGGGGGTCTTCTGGACGTCGGGGGCGCGGGACCGTCCCGCGCCCCGGTCTGCTAAGTGCTTGTTTTGATGGCTACCGCCTGGTCGCGCGCGCGCGACGTCGCTGACCGACGAGACGTGTAATCGCTTCCACCATCGCGGTGGGGTCGGCGCGGCCCTTGCCGGCGATGTCGAGCGCGGAGCCGTGCGCGACGGAGGAGAAGAGCACCGGCGTGCCGATGGTCAGCGCCGCCGCGCCGTTCGGCGCGAGGAGCTTCGCCGCGACATGGCCCTGGTCGTGAAGCATGACCACGTACGCGTCGTAGCCTTCGCGCTGGAGCAACGTGTCGGCGCCGATCGGGCCGTGAACGATGGCCTGCTTCCGCGCCCCCTCGATCGCCGGCCGGATGACGCTCTCCTCCTCCGGCCCCGAGGCATGCGGATTGAGGCCGCTCACCGCGATCCGCGGCCGCGCGATCCCCATCTTCTTCAGCGCATCGCTCGTCGCGCGGATCGTGCGCCCCACCTTGTCGATCGTGAGGTTGATCGCCTCGGACACCGAGGAGTGAAGCGTGACGTGCGCGATGCGGATCTCGCGCTCCTGCCACGCGAAGCAGAGCATCAGGATCCCGGACTCGGGGGCGAAACCGCAGGTCCTCGCGACGAACGAGGGATAGCCGTCGAAGGCGATGCCCGCGGCATCGATGGCAGCCTGCGTGTGCGGCGCGGCGACCACCGCGTCGTACTCGCCCGCGAGCGCGCCGCGGATCGCGATCTCGGCCGCCTCGAGCGCCGCGCGGCCGTGGGCAGCGGCGATCTTTCCAACTCTGATTTCTCCCGGTGAAAGCCGGGAGTTCACGAGCACGGGTTCGCAGATCCTGCGTACGCGCGGGTCGCGCGCGGCCTTGCTCGAGATCTCCGGGCCGATTCCGGCCGGATCTCCTGTGGCGATGGCGACACGCGGCTTGATTTGGCTCAAGAAACGCCTCCGTGGGAGGAATAGTCTGCATCAAGGACAGGAGAAAGCCATGCTGACCAGGATTCTCGCCTCGCTCGCCTTGCTGGCGCTGGCCGCATGCCAGCAGTTGCCGGAATCGACGCCAGCCCCCGCCGGAACAGCGTCTTCGGCGCGGCTGATGCAGAACGCCGCGGCCGGCGCGAGCTCGGACGCGCAACGCGGCCCCTATGGTGCGGCCATCGTCAAGGACCTCGTCATCGGCAACGCAGGCGTCGCTATCAAACCGCTGTGCGGCGAGCTCGGCGCCCTCTTCGGTACGGCCTTCCGCGAAACGCTGCAGCGCGAAGGCTATGTGCGGCTGGCGCTGCCCGAGGAGTCCACTGCGGAGGTCGTCATCATCGAGCCAGCGACGATGCGCGTCACGCCTTCCGAGCTCGAGATCGCGGTGGCCGTGCGCGACTCGCGGGGCCGGTTGCTCGGCTGGTACGCGGCGCAGTACAGCAGCGGCACTCTGCCCGGCAAAGACGGGCTGCGGCGCATGTTCGCCGATGCTGGCGAGCAGGTCGCCAAGGCAATCGCAAAGGCGCGCTAGCCCGCTACAGCCAGGGCATCAGCGAGGCGTGGATCACGTCGGGCACGCCCTTGCCGCCGACCGACTTGATCGCCAGGTCGACGTCCTTCAGCCCAAAGCGGTGGGTCGTGACTTTTTCCAGCGGAAATCTTTTGGATGCCAGCTGCGCGAGCGCCAGTTCGCACGCCTTGTAGCTGTGGCCGCGGGCGCTGTGCATGGTGATGAACTTCACCGTGAATTTCTCCAGCGGGAAATTGGGGAACTCCTTCAGCTCGCCCTGCACCACGATGGTCCCGCCCTTGCGTTTCAACGCTTCGATTCCGAGCAGCATCGGAATCGTCCCGGCGCCCGCCGTGCAGTCGAGCGCCACATCGACGCCCTTGCCGCCGGTGATCTCCTTGATGCGCGCCAGCGGATCTTCCTGGTTCACGTCGATGACGAAATCCGCGCCCAGCTCCTTCGCCACTTTCAGCCGGGCTGCGTCTTTCGACGTGCCGGTGACGATGATCAGCGAGGCGCCGGCCTGCTTGCAGATCACGGTCTGCGACAGGCCCTGCTGGCCGGGACCCTGGATCAGCACGCTCGAGTCGTAGCCGACGCCGCCGTCGAACAGCGACCACTCGACGCCGTTCGCCATCGGCGTGACCAGGCCGGCGAGCTCGGCCGACACGCCCTTCGGCACGCGGTGCAGGACCGCGTTCCACGGCAGGTAGACGTACTGCGCGAAGCCGCCCCAGAGGTGCGGCGCTTTTTCCGCCGAGGTGTAGCCGTAGCGGATGCCGTCCGGGTTATTGCGCCAGTCGGTGTTCTCGCAATGCCGGTACTGGCCGGCGTGGCACCACTCGCACTTGCCGCACATCACGTAGTGCTCGACGAAGACCAGGTCGCCTTCCTTGAAGCCCTTGCGGCGCACGAACTCCCTGCCCGCCTTGGCGATGACGCCGATGTTCTCGTGGCCCATGATCACCGGCGCCTTGGACGGCGGCGTGGCGTAGAGCTTGACGTCGGTGCCGCAGATCCCGGCGACCTCCATCTTCATCAGCGCCGAATCCTCGGGGATCTCCGGCATCGGGAACTCGCGGATCTCGGTCTTGCTCGGGGCGGTGCGCACGGCCGCCAGGACTTTTTCGCTCATACTTCCAGTTTCTCATGGACTCCCGCGCCGACGCCGCCAGCCGGGTGAAATCCTGGACGCGACGCCGCTTCGGCGACGTGACGGTGCTCGTCACCGAGCTGCAGGGCGGCGCACCGGGCTTTCCGCCGCTGCGCACCGTGGTCGCGTTCTGGAGCGCGGAACGCAGGCATTACCACTTCAGCGTCTTCAAGCCGCTCGAGCAGGTGGTCGAGGATGATCTGCCGCCGAGCTGGTACCGCGACGCGCTGGCGGTGACGCCCGGCATCGATTGCAGTTGTTGCTAGAGTCGTTCTAGACTGCGCAGCCTAGCCCCTGAGGAGGAGCTGCATGAGCACCGCCACCAAGACCCGTCCCCAAGTCGCGACCATGAATGCCGTGCACGACCTGCCGGTGCTCGTTGCCCGCGACGAGGGCTACTTCAAGGACGAGGGCCTCGACATCGAGTTCGTCACCACGCCCGGCATGGCGCAGGTGACCACCTCGCACTTCGTCAAGTTCGACACGGTGTTCGACCGGCCGCTCGACTCGGTCTACAACGAGGGCGGCATCGACCAGTACCGCATGTGCGAGTGGGGCATCATGAAGCGCGCGGTCGAGGCCAGCAGCCAGGGCCTGCGCGGCCGCAAGATCGTCGCGCTCGGCGCCTCGATGTCGAAGTTCGCCATCGTGGTCAGCAAGGACTCGAAGATCTACGAGCCCGAGATGCTGAAGGACAAGCAGATCGCCGTGACGCCGAACAACGGCTCGGACTTCACCACCCTGAAGATGATCGAGGGCTTCCTCGAGCCGAAGCACGTGAAGCGCACCAACGCCGGCTCGATGCTGAAGCGCCTGGAGGCGGTGCGCGACGGCAAGGTGGCGGCGGCGAGCCTGATGGAGCCGTGGATCAGCGTCGCGCAGAAGTGGGGCCTGCGCATCCTCATCGAGTCGCATTCGACGCGCGCCGAAGCCGCGGGCGACGACCTCGACGGCGCGACGCTGAAGAAGATGTTCCGCGCCCAGGCGCGCGCGGTGGAGAAGATCGAGAAGGACCCGCGGCCGTATGTGCACTACTTCATCCGCGAGACCGGCGGGCTGCTCAAGCCCGAGGAGTTCCAGACCTGGCGGCTGCTGCACGCCGCGCCCCAGGAGTACACCCGCGAGCGCTTCGACGACACGTATAACTGGACCGTGAAATGGAACATGACGGTCCCCGGCGCTACCTACGACAACACTGTCGACAACAGGGCATGGCAATGAAAAAACTACTGACGCTCGGAACCGCGCTTCTCCTCGCAGCCTGCTCATCGATGCCGTCCTGGATGCCGGGCGGCGGCTGGACCACGCTCATCGACGGCGACAAGGGACTGGACAACTTCACCCGCGTCGGCGACGCCAACTGGCGCGCCGAGGGCGGCGCGATCGTCGCCGACAAG
>Ga0075424_100006982_pt1 | contig 10920 bp, 15 predicted proteins | sample SoiMethybrSBSTD3_FD_75301 | JGI IMG/M metagenome (GOLD analysis project Ga0075424, IMG submission 75301) | Bulk soil microbial communities from a Populus tree surrounding site in Tennessee, USA - Soil MetaG P. TD hybrid SBSTD3 | ecosystem: Environmental > Terrestrial > Soil > Tree plantation...
GTCGCTTGTCGCTTGCCGCCTGTCGCCTGTCGCCTGTCACTACCGCTCGCTCCACTTCAACTTCTGTCTCAAAACGTCGAAGTACGTGCGCGTCGAGGCGCGGAGGAGGCGTAGGTTCCGCTCCGCGCGCGTGATGTGGATCACGTCGCTGGACTGGAGCTTGTGGCCGGACTGTCCGTCGATCGTGACGTACACCTCTTCGTTCGCGCCGTTCATCATCGGCTGGACGCGGACCTCCGAGGATGCGGGGATCACGATCGGACGATTGGTGAGCATGTGCGGCGCAATCGGCGTGAGCAGCAGCGCGTCCACCTCAGGGTGAAGAATCGGGCCGCCGGCGGCGAGATTGTACGCGGTGGATCCCGTCGGGCTCGCGACGATCAGACCATCGGCACGGACGCGCATCACGGGGTGGTCGCCGACGTCGACGGAGAGGTCGATGATCCGCGACAGCGCCCCCTTCGTAATCACGACGTCGTTGAGCGCGATGCTATCGGTGAACACCGCGCCGTCGCGCCACGTGCGGGAGCGCAGCATCATGCGCTCCTCGATCTGCGCCTCGCCGGCGAGCGCCGCCTCCAGCGAGCCGTACAGCTCCGGCCGCGTGACTTCCGTCAGAAAGCCGAGGCTCCCGAAGTTGACCCCGAGGATCGGCACGTCGACGCCGGCGTTCGCGATGCGATCGGCCATGCCGATCAGCGTCCCGTCGCCGCCGAGCACGACGATCAGATCGCATTCCTTCGGAAGCCGATCGCGATCGACCGTCGTCGAATCGGAAGGCAGGCCGGCGATGGCCGCGGTCCGCGTCTCGAACACGGGCTGCACGCCGCGCGCCTCGAGCCAGCGGGCAAGCTCCTCCAGCGCGCCCGCCGCGGCGTGGAGCCCCGTCTTCGCAACCAGACCTACGCGCGTCATCGCAAATGAATCAGGAACTCGCGATTTCCTTCCATGCCGGCGATCGGTGACTCGATCGTCGCCTCGCGAGTCAATCCTAGCGCATTCGCGGCAGCCGAGATTTCCCCGACGACGCGCTGCTGCACGGCCTCGTCGCGCACGATTCCGCCCTTGCCCACCTCCGCACGTCCCGCCTCGAACTGCGGCTTGACGAGCGCGACGACGTCGGCGCCGGGACGCCTCAATGGCGGCAGCACCGGAAGGATGTATTTGAGCGAAATGAACGAGACATCGATCGTGATGATGTCGAAGGCGCGCGCGTCCTGGGGCAAATCCGATGGCCTCAACGATCGCGCGTTCACGCGTTCGAGCACGACGACGCGCGGATCGTTGCGCAGCTTCCAGTCGAGCTGCCCGTGCCCGACGTCGAGCGCGACAACGCGGCGCGCGCCGCGCTGCAGGAGAACGTCCGTGAATCCGCCGGTGGACGCGCCGATGTCCAGCGCGATCCGTCCGTCGACGGCGATGCCGAACGCGTCGAGCGCGTGCGCGAGCTTGATGCCGCCACGTCCCACGTAAGGATGATCGGGCGTGGCGATGGCGACGTCGGCATCAGCCGCGACGGGTGTTCCCGCCTTGGACGCGGGCCGACCGTCGACGCGGACGCTGCCCGCGAGGATGAGCGCCCGCGCACGCTCGCGCGACGCCGCAAGGCCGCGCTCAACGAGCAGCGTGTCGAGCCGCACGGACTTCTTCAATTCGTGCGCCCGACAACCCAGCGCGCAATTGCGGGCAGCTGGCCGCGCAGGCCCGCGCGTTCCAGCCCGTCGAGCGCGCGCGCCATGCACTCGGAGGCGAGGCGCTTCGATTCGTTCAGCCCAAACAACGCCGGGTAGGTAGGCTTGCCCGCCGCGGCGTCCTTGCCGGCGGTCTTTCCGAGATCCGCCGAGGCGCCTTCCACGTCAAGGATGTCGTCGACGATCTGGAACGCGAGCCCGATCTCGACGCCGAAGCGTCCAACCGCCTCCGCGAGCGCCTCGGACGCGCCCGCCATGATTGCGCCGGCGAGTCCCGACGCGACGATCATCGCTCCCGTCTTGCGCATGTGCATCTCGCGGAGCGCCCCGGCGTCCATCGAAGGCGCGCCAGGTGCTGCGGCCTGCAGGTCGATCGCCTGCCCGCCCACCATGCCCGCCGCCCCCGCCGCGTCCGCGATGACGGCAAGCGTCCGCAGCTTCCGCCGATTCAACTCGTCGGCGGCGACGTGCGGCGCCTGCGACGGCTCCCGCGCGAGCAGCGCGAACGCTTCGGTCAGCAGCGCATCCCCCGCCAGGATTGCCATTCCCTCGCCGTAAACGACGTGAGCGGTAGGCCGTCCGCGGCGCAGCGTGTCGTCGTCCATCGCTGGCAGATCGTCATGAACGAGCGAGTAGGTGTGAATCAGCTCGAGCGCGCAGGCGGCAGGCAGCGCGAGCTCGCGCGCGGCGTCGGCCGGTTCGCCGAGGTGTTCCGCCACGGCTTCCGCCGCCGCGAGGGCCAGCATCGGACGCAGCCGCTTGCCTCCCGCGAACAGGCTGTAACGGCTCGCGTCGGCGACAATCGAGGGTGCTCGGCCGGTCGCAGGAGTGAACGAGCCTGACGCGTGAGAGCCCGCCGCGGGCATGAAGCGATCGAGTGTCCGCTCGACACGCTGACGCTGGGTGTCGAGCCACGCGCCGAGATCGGGCGTCTCGGCGGTCACCGCGGGGTCTTGCCTTCGTCGTCGCCCGCGCCGAGCGTCGCCGGTGCGGGCTTGACCTCGCCGCGCTCGGTGAGGATCTCGACGCGCCGCTCCGCCTCCTCGAGCTTCGAGTGGCAGAAGCGCGAGAGTTGCACACCGCGCTCGAAGAGCTCGAGGGAGGTCTCGAGCGCGAGGTCCCCCTCCTCGAGGCGCTTGACGATGCTTTCGAGTTCCGCGATCGCCGATTCAAAGTCCTTGATTGTCGTTTCCATCGGTGTCCCTGGCGCGAACCTCGCACTCCAGTTCCCCTTCGTGCAGCGTCACGCGCACGTGATCGCCGGGGGAAACCGCCGACGCGCGCCGGACGATGGCGGTGCGATCGGCATTCCAGCAGACTGCATAGCCTCGCGCGAGCACGGCGAGCGGACTCAGGTTCTCCAGACGCCCGGCGAGCGTGCGAAGCCTCGAGTCGGCCCGATGCCTGCTGCGGGCCGCCGCGGCGGCCAACCGCCCGTTGGCCGAGGTCAGTCGTCCACGAATCGCCCCGAGATGCCTTCGAAGGTCGCGCGCCTCGAGCCGGAGCCGCAACGTGCGGTAACGCCGCTCGCGGCGGACGAAGACCTCGATACTCGCACGGCGCAACTGATGCGTCAGTTCCGCCGCATGCCGGCCACGCATCGCAAGCCGCGTCTGCGCCGTGTTCTTCAACCGGTGCGTCAGCCGATCGATGCGCGCGCAGAACTCGTCCTTGGCGGCCACGACCATCTCGGCGGCGGCCGACGGCGTGGGCGCGCGGAGATCCGCGACGAAATCCGCAATCGTGACATCGACCTCGTGGCCCACGGCGGAGACGACGGGCACCGGCGATGACGCGATCGCGCGCGCCACCGGCTCCTGGTTGAACGCGTGCAGGTCCTCGATCGATCCGCCCCCGCGTCCCACGATCACCACGTCGACTCCGCGTATCTTGACGATGGCGCGCAGCGCTTCGGCGACGTCTGCGGCCGCCCCGTCACCCTGGACGCGCGTCGGACGAATCACGAGGTGCGCGTTCGGGTGCCGGCGCCGCAGCACCTTGATGATGTCGCGCAGCGCGGCGCCGTCGAGCGACGTCACGATGCCGATCTTGCGCGGCAGCGAGGGGAGCGGACGTTTGCGCGCGCTATCGAAGAGCCCTTCCGCCTGCAGCTTCTTCTTCAGCTGATCGAAGGCGAGCTGCAGCGCGCCGAGGCCGTGGGGCTCGAGATGCTCGCAGACAATCTGATATTCACCCTTCGGCTCGTACACGCCGAGCCGGCCGCGCGCGATCACGTGCAGCCCGTCCTCCGGCTTGAACTTCAGGTACCGCACCGCCGACCTGAAGATCACCGCCTTCAGCTGCGCGTCGCCATCCTTGAGCGTGAAATACATGTGGCCCGTGTTCCACACCCGGCAGTTCGAGATCTCACCGTCGACCCAGACGTCGCCGAACCCCGTTTCGAGCAGGCCGCGGATCGCGGCGGTGAGCTCGGAGACGGAGAAGATGCGGCGTTCCGGCGGAGCGGCCCGCCGCGAGGCCGGCTGGTCTTCCTCGAACGGCTGCGAAAACAGATCGGGCATGGGGTGTCAGCGCGACGGGGCGGCGACGTCGGCGAGCGTGTCGACCTCTTGTGCCGACAGGTTGAGGCGCTCGTTAGCGGTCGCCTTACCAGACGCCGGATCCGCGGTGACGATCACGCCGTTCAGCCGTCCCGGCCCGGTGGCGGATTCGAACTTGGCCGGCATGCCGTTGAGGAACCGCGCGAGCGCCGCTTCGACGGTGACGCCGATGATCGAATCGTGCGGGCCCGTCATGCCGACGTCCGTCAGGCACGCGGTGCCCTTCGGCAGAATGCGATCGTCGGCCGTCTGGACGTGCGTGTGGGTGCCGAACACGGCCGTCGCGCGGCCGTCGAGATGCCAACCCATCGCGATCTTCTCTGACGTCGCCTCCGCGTGAAAATCGACGATGATGACGCGCGTCTTCGCGCGAATCGCCTCGATTTCCCGCAGCGCCGCCGCGAACGGATCGTCGAGCGGCGCCATGAAGATCCGTCCCATGAGGTTGATCACGCCGACCGGTTCGCCGGTACGCGTCCGCGCGACCATGCTGCCGCGTCCCGGTACACCGGCCGGAAAATTCGCCGGACGCAGCAGCTTCGGCTGCCGCGGGATGTAGTCGAGGATCTCCTTCTTGTCCCAGATGTGATTGCCCGACGTCATCACGTCGACGCCGTAGCTGAGGATCGTGTCCGCGATGTCGCCCGTGACGCCGAAGCCGGCGGCTGAGTTCTCGACGTTCGCGATGACCAGATCGACGCTGCGCTGCTCGACGAGCGCCGGAATCGCGCGCCGCGCGATGTCGCGCCCGGGCTTGCCGAAGATGTCGCCGACAAAAAGGATGCGCACGTTACGGCGTCCGGATCGGGATGCGGCGCTCGCGGCCCCGCCGCTCCTCGATGCGCGGGAGCGTGACGCGCAGTTCGCCATCGCGGAGCGTGGCCGTGCCGCGCCCGACGTCGAACGCACCCGACAGCCGCACGCCGCGTGCGAAACGGCCGAAGGCGCGCTCGGCGACATGGAACGCCGCCTCGTGCTGATGCTCGCATCCTGAAGGCGACTTCCGGCCCATGACCACGAGCGTCTCGCGCGCGACGACAACCTGAATCTGATCGGCGACGACACCAGGCACATCGAGGACCACTTCGATGCCGTCCGTCGTCTCGAACACGTCGATCGGCGGTGTGCACTCGGCGGAGGCGCTGGGATGTTCCGACTGGATCAGCCGTTCGAAGAGCCGCCGCACCTCATCGTCCATATCGCGGCGTTCGAGAAAGATGCGGGTCACAGACGCGATTGTAGCGGGTACACGGAAAAACGGAGCCAGCGGAGGCGCCGACTCGACGTGCGGGAAAAGGGGGTCAGAGCGCAGCTGAGGAACGTTACCAGATATGAGTGCATTAAGCGCATGTTAGATGCTTGACAGGCACTAAGATATGTCCTACATTATTCCCCATGAAGGCCCACGAGGCGCCTTCCAGGAATTGAGGAGGTTCAAGAAATGACTCTAGTTCGTTGGAATCCGGTTGGCGATCTGGCGTCGATGGAGATCGAGCGGCTCAACAACATGTTCTCCAATTTCGTCGGCGGCGAAGGGAACGCCCGCTCGTGGGTGCCGCCCGTCGATATCTACGAAACGGACAACCACGAGGTCGTCATCAAGGCCGAGCTCCCGGAAATGAAGCGCGAAGACATCAGCGTGACGTTCGAGAACAACGTCCTCACGCTGAGGGGTGAGCGGAAGTTCGAAACCGAAGTGCCGCGCGATCGGTTCCAGCGGTTCGAGCGGTTCTACGGCACCTTCAGCCGGTCGTTCGCGCTCCCGGCCACGGTCGACGCGTCGAGCATCCGCGCGTCCTACAAGGACGGCGTGCTGACGGTCCGTTTGCCTCAGCGCGAAGAAGTGAAGCCAAAGCAGATCGCGATCACCGAATAACAGCCGGACTGCGGCGCACGGGCCGGCGTCCTGCCGGCCCGTGAGTAGCGCTTTCGCGCGCTTTCAGGTACGCTGAAAGGCTTATGGCGCAGCAGGATCCGGAACGCACGCAGCCGGGCGAGACACACCCGGCCGCTCCGATCACCAGCCGGTTTCTTTTCGTCGACGTCGCGGCGCAGCGCGCGAAGCAGCTTCGTCGCGGGGCGTTGCCGCGGCTCGAGCGGGGCGCGCAGCACCCGCATAAGCTCGAACGGGTGGCGATGGAGGAAGTGCGCTCCGGGGTCATCCAGTACACACTGCCCGCAGGCTACGATGGCGCGGGCCGAGAGGTGCGCAAGGGGTGAGGCCGGTGCTGGCGGTGCTGGAAGCACTTGCCGTCAGCATCATCGTTCTGCTTGCGCTCTTCGTCGGCTTCTGCGTCGTCTTCGTGTTCCCGAAGCTCCGCCGCCGAGGCGTGACCTACCTGACACCCGACGCTCCCCACGGCCCGGTCGACCAGCTCCGCACGCCGGAACTTCTCGAATCCACGGCGCGTAAGTCCGCTTAGATGCCCGTCCCGGGCATCAGAGAGGGCGTACGGTGATGGAACTCGTGATGCTGGCCGTTGCGGGGTTTGCCATCGTTGCCGCGCTGATCATCATGGCGACGCTCGTGAAGTCGGTGCTCTGGATCGTCCTGTTGCCGCTCCGGCTGCTGCTCTTCGTCCTGCTGCTTCCGCTGCTGCTCTTGAAGTTGATCGTCGGTGGTATCGCGACGATCGTGGTGCTGCCGATCCTTGCGATCGTGTTCGTGGTCGTGGGACTCGCGCTGACCGCCCTCGTGGCCGTGCCGCTCCTGCCGTTCCTCGTGGTTGGGTTCCTCGTCTGGCTGCTCGTCCGCGGGACGCGGTCGACGGCCATCGTCCGGTAAGTCAGCTCTTAGCTGTGAGCGGTGAGCGCGGGACGCCGGGCGGACCACGACGTCGCGCGCTCGTAGACGTCCGCTACGCGCAGCACGTTCGCGTCGTCCATCGCGCGTCCGGTGAGCTGGATGCCAATCGGCAGTTCCGCGCGGGTGAAGCCGCACGGCACCGTGATGGCTGGCAGTCCCGAGAGATTTGCGCTGACGGTGAAGACGTCCGACAGATACATCTGCACGGGGTCCTCCGTGCGTTCTCCCAGCTTGAATGCCGCAGTCGGACTTGTCGGCAGCGCGATCACGTCGGCGCGCTCGAGCGCGCGATCGTAATCCCGGCGAATCAGCGTGCGCACCTGCTGCGCCTTTCGGTAGTACGCGTCGTAGTAGCCGGCGCTGAGCACATACGTGCCGAGGATGATTCGCCGCTTCACCTCACGCCCGAAGCCGGCGCCGCGAGTGCGCTCGTACATGTCGATGAGCGCTGACGCTTCCTCGGCGCGCAGCCCGTAGCGCACGCCGTCGTATCGCGCGAGATTCGCGCTCGCCTCGGCGGTGGCGATGATGTAGTAAACCGGAATCGCCTGCGGACTGTAGGGCAGCTCGACGTCGATCACCTCGGCGCCCTGGTCGCGCGCGACCGCGATCGCATCGTCGAACGCGCGCATGACATCCGCGTCGACGCCTTCAGAAAGCAGGTGCCGGGGCACACCTATCCGGGTGCCAGCGAGCCCCGTCTGCCCAAGCGACTCGGCGAATCTCGGCACTGGTGCGCCGGACGCCGTCGAGTCGCAGGGGTCCGCGCCTGCGATGGCATCCATCACCAACGCCGCGTCGTCAACGGTCGTCGCGAACGGCCCAATCTGATCGAGCGACGACGCAAAGGCAATCAGGCCATAGCGCGACACGCGACCGTAAGTAGGCTTGAATCCGACGATGCCGCAGAGCGCGGCGGGCTGGCGGATGGAGCCACCCGTATCCGAGCCCAGCGCGAGCGGAACCATACCGGCCGCGACGGCGGCCGCCGATCCTCCGCTCGATCCGCCGGGCGTGCGATCGATCGCCCACGGGTTGCGCGTCGGTCCGTAGGCGGAGTTTTCCGTCGAGGATCCCATCGCGAACTCATCGCAGTTCGTCTTGCCGACGATCACCGCGCCCGCCGCCTCCAGCCGCTCGACGACGGTCGCGTTGTACGGCGGAACGTAGTTCTCGAGGATGCGTGAAGACGCGGTGGTCGCGATTCCGCGCGTGCACATGTTGTCTTTGAGCGCGATCGGCACGCCGAGCAGCGGCAGCGACGCCTTGTCGGGGCGCGCGTCGAGCTCAACCGCTCGGGCCAGGGCCCGGTCGGCTGAGACTGTGCGGAACGCGTTGAGGGCCGGATCGAAGCTGGTGATGCTGTCGAGCGCCGCCCGGCAGACGCCGGCCGCGGTGGCATCGCCGGCCGCGATGGCATCCCGGATCGCGCGTGCGGTTTTCGGCGTGCCGCTCACCCGAGCACCCGTGGTACTTTGAAGAGTCCGGCGCCGACGTCCCCATCCGGCGCGGCTGCCAGCGATGCCTCACGCGGAAGTGAAGGCCGGATCTCGTCGTCGCGCATCATGGCCGCCTCGCCGGCATGCGAGGTTGGCGGAACGCCCTCGGTTGGCACGCGCTGGATCTGTTCTGCATACGCGAGGATTCCGGCGAGCTGCCGCGCGAACAGATCCTTCTCGTCGTCGGTCAATTCAAGCCGCGCGAGGTGCGCGACGCGTTCGACGTCCGTGCGGGTGAACGTGGTCATAGGAAGGCTTCAGGGTACACCATGAACAGGCCCGCCGCAGTTGCTGGCACGTGGTATCCCGGCACGCGGGAAGCGCTGACGCGAGAGGTTGACGCCTATCTCGACGCGGCGCCGGCGACGATCGAGGGAGAGATCACCGCGATCATCGCTCCGCATGCGGGCATCATGTTTTCGGGCCCCGTTGGAGCCTACGCGTACAGCGCAGTCGCAAGGAGGGTATTCGACGTCGTCGTGCTCGTCGGGCCGTCGCATTTCGTCCCGTTCGATGGCGCCGCGCTCTGGCCGAACGGTGTCTTCGAGACGCCGCTCGGTCCGGCGCGCATCGACGAGGCTGGCGCGCGCGCTGTGTCGGCGTCGCCGATCGTACACGCGCTTCCCGAGGCGCACCGCCGCGAGCACTCGCTCGAGATGCAGCTGCCATTTCTCAAGCGCGTGCTGCCGGAGGTGCCGATCGTTCCGCTGCTCATCGGCTTCCAGCATCGCGAGACGATCGACGCGCTCGGACGGACGATCGCAGCGGCGTTTACGGGCAGGCGGGCGCTCCTCGTTGCGAGCACGGATCTTTCGCATTACCTGGACGCGAAGACCGCGGCGAAGCTGGATTCACGCGTGCAGCAGTGCGTGAACGCGTTCGACCCCGACGGGCTGCTCGACCTTTTCGAGCAGTATCCCGAGCACGAGCGAGGACGCTACGTCGCGTGCGGGGGTGGCGCGGCCATCGCGGTGATGAACGCCGCGAAGGCGCTTGGCGCCACGAGCGGGCGCGTGCTGAAGTACGGCCATTCCGGCGAGATCTCCGGCGACTACGACGGCGTCGTCGGCTACATGGCGGCTGCGCTCGGAACGTTGACGCATGCTCACTGAGTCCCAGAAATGCGCGCTGCTCTCGCTGGCAAGGCAATCGATCGCCGCGCAGGTGACGGGGCAGCGTGAGCCGCAAGCGCTTGCGATCGAGCTGCCGGAGGCGTCCGGCGTCTTCGTGACCATCAAGCGCCGCGGTCAGCTTCGCGGCTGTCTCGGTACGCTCGAGTGCCGCCGCGGGCTGGCAGGCGAAGTCGAACGGTGCGCCGCTGATTCGGCAAGCCAGGACCCCCGGTTCCCGCCCGTGTCGCTCGAGGAGATGGCCGAGCTCTCGGTCGAAGTGTCGGTGCTGGGCCCGCTCGAAGAAATCGATCCCGCCGACCCTTCTGCCATTGCCATCGGACGCCACGGACTCGTCGCCGAGCAGGGAGCTCGCCGCGGCCTTCTGCTGCCGCAGGTTGCGACGGAATGGGGATGGACGGTCGAGCAGTTCCTCCGTCAGACGTGCGTCAAGGCGGGACTGCGCGGCGACGCCTGGCAGAATGACGCGCGCATCTTCCGGTTCGACGCCGAGGTGTTTGGCGACTGATGCCGCGGCTCGGGGCCCACATGTCAATCGCCGGAGGTCTGCCGCGCGCGGTCGATCGCGCGAAGGCGTCGCGGTGCGATGCACTGCAGATCTTCACGAAGTCCGCCGGTCAATGGCGCGCCCGTGAGCTTCCGCCCGACGAGATTGCGCTTTTCCGGAAGCGCGTCGAGGAAACCGGCATCCATCCGGTCGTTGCGCACAACAGCTACCTTATTAATGTCGCCGCCGCCGCGCCCGCCCTGCGCGCGCAATCCATCGTGGCGCTCGGCGACGAGCTCGATCGCGCCGAGTCGCTCGGCCTCGACGGCCTCGTGATGCATCCGGGGTCGTACACGTCGGGTACCGAAGCGGGAGGAGTGCGGCTGATCGGCGACGCGATCCGGCGGCTGCTCGCGAAGCGACCGGCGTCGAAGACGATGATTCTGCTCGAGCACACAGCTGGACAGGGGACGAATCTCGGGCACCGGTTCGAGCATCTCGCCGCGATTCTCGAATGCGTCGACGGGTCGCCGAAGGTCGGCGTCTGCCTCGACACCTGTCATCTGCTGACGGCGGGCTACGACCTGTGCACCAGCGAGGGTTACGCACAGACGTTCGAGCAATTCGATCGCATCGTCGGGATTAATCGGATCAAAGTGTTTCACCTGAACGATTCGAAGAAACCGTGCGGCAGCCGCGTCGATCGTCACGAGCACATCGGCCGGGGATGCCTCGGCCTGGAGCCG
>Ga0075424_100006984_pt1 | contig 10919 bp, 10 predicted proteins | sample SoiMethybrSBSTD3_FD_75301 | JGI IMG/M metagenome (GOLD analysis project Ga0075424, IMG submission 75301) | Bulk soil microbial communities from a Populus tree surrounding site in Tennessee, USA - Soil MetaG P. TD hybrid SBSTD3 | ecosystem: Environmental > Terrestrial > Soil > Tree plantation...
CCTTCGAAGATCCTGGGAATATCGGCCGGCGGGCGCGACAACCAATCCATCGCATTCTTGAAGACCCCGGGAATCGAATTGTTGTATTCGGGGGTCGCAAGGAGTAGCCCGTCGGCGGCTGCAATCGCTTCCTTCAGTTGCCTCACGCGCTCCGGCAATCCGTGTGCGGTTTCGACATCACCGTCGTAAAGGGGAACTCCGTGCAGCGTCTCTGTCACGAGTTCGGCACCGCTGGGGACCAACTCGGTCGCGGCGCGCAGGAGCGCAGTATTGAAGGAGCCTCGCCGTAGGCTACCGGAAATGCCGATCAATTTCGCCATGGCTACCCCATGCGACGAGAGCCGCCGTTTGCGGTACTGTCATTATGGACCCAGTTGGACAGCCAGCACCCGCTGCCCGTGAGCACGCATCCAATCTTGGGGCAACCTTGGGGGCAGCCTTGGGGCAATCTTGGGGGCTCAACGCCCGGCTCGTGCGTGCCCAATCCGTTGATACGTGGCACCTCCGCTCGTGCGTGCCCAATCCGCTGATACGTGGCACCTCCGCCGCGCCATCTTTGAGGACGGCCGGCATCGGGCAACCCTTTAAGCCAGCACGGCCCCTGATGAGACAGCCTGGCCATTGTAGACTTCGTTCGGCTCGCGAAGCCCTGAAAAGGCGCAGATCACGATCTTCACTGATGCTGGCGATTTTCTCACTTGCGTCGACCCTGGGTATCGGCACAAACCCTTAGCGATCACACGGGGCTGCTCCGGACTGTCGCGTGCTCGCGCTCGCGCAAATGAAATAAAGCCCCCACGTCCATGCCAGGGGTAGTCTGGCGATCGTGCAATTTTCTCGACCGAAAGGCACGTCGAATGGCGCAGCTTCAGCCAGATCAGGAGCGCCTTGAACTCCGTATCACCGGCGGCGAGATTGACGTTTGCACCGCTGACGCCGGCCGGCCCGGTAGTCGTCCGGGTCGCGCCCTCATCGCCGTCCCGTGCGTATGCCTTTCCAACGATTACCTCGGCTGGTTCGCTCCGTGCGATCGTCCCCAATCCCACGCAGAACAACACGAACAGGATCACTCTGAACATCTGACGCTCCTCACGAATCCGCCCCAGCTAAGGGCAGGATTGTGGAGCACGTATGGTCTGAGCACGGAAGGTTGTACACTCAAGGAGTAAACCACGCTGTCAGAATCAAGCAGGCTCATCAGTCCGGGACATCTATTGCACCAACCGCGTGACATACGGGCCGGAGGACGACATGCTGGCCGCGGTCTGGATCGACCGGGAACGCGCAGCCCGGCGATCAGCAGCAGGGTCGTCCTCCATCACCCTTGCCGCCGAGTATCGTAACATTCGCGGCGTATATGCTGCGCTCTGTGGCCATCTAGTCCCTCCAAGCGAATGCTTAGGCACCCTTGGTGCGCAGATCCTGGATGCCGACCATCGCGCGATCGCGCAGGCTGGCATATTCACCGCCCGCGAACACTCGGAGCACCTCGTCATAAATCGCGCCCGCTTGTTGCACGCAACCCTTCGACTTCGCCGCGTCGGCGACGCTGAGCAGCTGGCCTCCGGCCGCCAAGCGTACTCCGAGCTCATGCCTCTGGCTCAGTGCCACCGCTGCGTTGGCGGTCTCGGTCGCCTCGTCGAGCTCGGGTCCGTTGCAGTTCTTGTGAGGCGACTTCGCGTACAACGCCAAGCTCTCGGATGCCTTCTTCGACGCGTCCAGCATCTGCTGCTCGGCCGTCTTGATCTGCGCGTCAAGGTTGGCGCTGCTGGTACCGCAACCAAAGAGTAATCCGGCGGCGGCGACCGCTACGAGCGCTCGGCACATTATTGACATCCCCCGCGAGTCGTTTCCCGACTGGATCGTAACACTACGCGGCCGTATTCAAAGCCAGCTCTGCCTGAGCGGCCACGCACCGCAGATCCTTCTCCACTTAGCGAGGCGCCCGGATCGCGGGGCCGTCCACCAATCCCGAACCGAAGTGCACCAAGAGGTTGCATTTCGGCGAGTGCAGGCTGGTCGCGAAGTCCTTCTATTCTAGATTAATGTGACCTGGCTGGCACACTTCTTGGCAATAGCTACGCGAATGTTGTCTTAACAACTGAACGACGTGGAACGCCCATGCAGACTTAGCCCCGCTCGCCCGCCCCTGTCCTGGCGAAGGTGCTTCCCGCACCGTGCTCCCGCCTGTGCATGGGTTGGGGCGAGCGCACCCCGAGGGCCATCGCTATTATTCCCACATGCACGTGGCGATGGCCCTCAACGTGACGCTGTGGAGCAGGATCTTCCGTAAGCCGGCACTCCCCTCTTCCGTCACATTCACCCGGGTGGGATCGGCGGACGGATCACGGCTGACGGGGTCAATCGTGCCATCAAAGGGGCGCTACAGCGCTGCCATCTGAGCGCTGGCGCTGACCACGATACTGCCGAGACCGACGGCTTCATTCACCCTCCACGATGACAAGCACGGCGGCAACAACGTGACTTTCGCATATGGCTCTGGTACGGAGGCGGAATCGGCGCGCAGGCTGATGCTCAGGGCCATTGCCCGGACAAGGAGCGCAACTGTGCCCGAACCGCGGCCTTGCGCTTGCCGACACTGTCGGGCAATTAGGCGAAAACGAAAGAGCCGCCCTGGTGTGGGCGGCTCCTCCTAGTCTCTATCGCATTTGGAGGGGGAAAATCCCTCACTTCTCGCCAACTTTTTTCCCGGAGCCTCCCGGATCGGCGCCCAGAGGAGAAGGCTGAGCCTGCTCGTGGGACATTGATCGACGACGCGGCACAGGTCGCTGGCGATGATAAAACAATATGGGGGCTGGAACCTCGCGGATCTCGAGCATGGAATAGGGAAGACCCGGGTATTAGGGCTCCGCGTTGCTATGGGCGTGGTAATCTGCAAGGGCGTTGAGCTCGTACCGTTCGGAGGAATGCTTGCGCCTGAAATTCTGGTGGCGACCGAAGCACTGGCACCTGCGGCTCTGCTGCGTGCGGCGCTCCGTGCTGCCGGACCACCGCTGGTCACTGAGCCTCGGCCCCATCGAACTCCGGTGGGGATGGCAATGATCGAACTCCGCCATCGACTCCGAGAGTTTCTCAAGATTGCGCGCTCCCGCTGGTCCAGGTCATCAACATAGCCACGCAAGGCGGCCCGCTGGCCGGGCTCCTCGTGTTCATCACCTTCTTTTCTGGTGGGCTCCCGACCACTCGAACCTCTCGACACCCCCGTGTTTCAAAGTCGGGCGGATTACAGCCGCCTGGGGAGATAAGAGCCCTGGACGGCCGCGAGGTCTTGAACCATTGTCGATGAGGCGTCGGCACGTTCGTTCAGATGCTGGGACGCCGAAACGGTCGAGATGGAGCGCGAGCACGAGCCCGTACAGATCCCGCTCAGCGAGGAGCTACCAAGCACAGGATCGATCAAGGCGACCGAGAGCGACGCCACTAGACTAGCGAGCACCGCAGCGCGGCCACCGGTGCTGGCATCCCATCGCCATCAATGGCGGCTAAAGGCCGCTTGGTCAGCCATCGACCCTACCATGAAGCCCTGCAACCCCGTGCAAGCTTGCTACATCGATCGCAGATGGAGCGCGACTGCGATCCAAGCGCTCCCATAAAATAAAAGATCGATGCCAACGAACATTCCGATCACCCATAAGCCACTGACTGGCCATTGGGCCAACACAAGAAGGCCAAGCAACAGCGTGATAATACCGTTGAACACGTGCCAGCCCCAATCCGGCAACGAACTCATCACAGGGCCTACAATTTGGAACAGTCCAGTCACGAGGAAGAATGCGCCCATTAGCAGGGTAAGGATCTCGGCGCTGACCACCGGCCTCCAGATCATCAGAATGCCCACGACCCCAAACAGGACCGCAGCTGCCAAGTGTTGAAACATGCCGGTCTCTCGTCCGGCCATGACGGTTTGAACGATCTCGATACCGGCCGCGATGAGCAGGAGCCATCCGAAGAACAGCATGGAGACCACGGTAGCCGCCACCGAACGCACGATCGCTAAAATCCCCAGCAGCATCAGCAAAATGCCGAAGAACAGAAACCAGCCCCAGTTGTGGACGATGTCCGCTGGAACCTGCGTTGATACCAGTTGCGCGTGCGCAGAAACTGTGAGGCCGCACGCGACCATGGTTGCGATCGCCACCGATGCGGCCCGCAAGAGATCTCGCCAGCTAAGTCCAATTCGTGGAGTCACAGTGGAGTTCTTTCCGATGCCAACGCGGCCTACGACGCCCCCTTCAACTGCTGCCGCGTATTGGGGCTGACACGTGGCAGCGCAGAGCTCGTTTCGAATACCGTACACACAATAGCAAATTCCCTGCGTCAATGAGTTCGCCACACATCAGTTAATGCACACATCAGTTAATGGCGCAGTCGCGGCCGGCCGAGGTTAACATCACAGGACAAAGGTCATTTGCTCCGGGGTCACCACACACGGGATCCCGCTGCCGACCTGGGTGATCGCGACCAGCCCTGCCATCTCCCGGACGCCCACCTCGAACTTTGTGCCGCTGCCGCACGGACCATTGGTCCCTCCGACACTCGCTAGGACAGCACCGCACAAAGAAGCCAACATGCCACGGCAGTGCTGCGAGTACCGAAAAGGGAGCGACGTGGCGTACGGTGTGTCGATGACGAGCCGAGCGGTCGCCTCAGCTGCTTCCAAACGTAGCCTTCCCATGCGTTGCGGGTGTGACGCGCACGTGCTTGCCCATGCGCCTACTCATGAGTAGAACTTGTGACCAATTGCTTCTAAACAAAGGCTAAGGAGCAGGTCGGTATGAAGTCCAACGGCTCATTGCGCGATGAAATCATCGCGCTCAAACGCGAGCGCATCCTCGAGGTAGCCGTCGATCTCTTCTATGCGCAGGGGTATGAGAACGCGACCCTCGATGCCGTCGCCGAGCGCTTGGGCGTGACCAAGCCGTTCATCTACTCATATTTCAAATCAAAGTCTGAGCTGCTTGCCGAAATTTGCCAGCGCGCCATCCGCGGGTCGCTGGAGGAAATGAATGCGGTGCTCGCAACGGACACAGGGCCCGTTGAGCGGCTTCGACGTCTTGGCGAGGTCTTCACGTTGACGGTCCTGCGGAGCCAGAAACATATTGCCATCTTTGCCCGCGAAGAGAAGAACCTGTCGCCGCGTGACTTCAAGCGCATCAGTAGCCTTCGCCGCGAATTCGATGGCAAGTTGAACAAGCTTCTGCAGGAAGGATGTGATGCGGGGGCATTTCAAGTCGTCGACCGCGAATTGGCGGCTCTGGCGATCGGTGGAATGGTGAGCTGGACCTATGTCTGGTTTCGCGGCGGCGGACGCCTCGGTCCCGAGGAATTAGCCCAGCGGATGTCCGAGCTCATTCTGGCGCTAGTGCAGGCAGAGCGGACCCCGGCCGGCGGTCGCACTGCGGCGGGATAACGCAGCCCTCTTTCGAGCTTGTCTACCACTCGGAATTATGATCTACTCATCAGTAGATCATAATTACCGAGATCCAGGGAGGGTTCACCTGCAGCCTCGCGCCGGCTTGTCCGCGTGAATAACGGCTGCACGGCCTGCCCTGCGGTGGTGAGGCCTCGCCGTGAAGGCTCCTTGCAGCAGAACGTTGTTTGAACTGCTCGACGAGCAGGCGGCGCGCCATCCGGACAAGACGGCGGCCATCCACGAGGGCCGCTCGATGTCCTATGCGGCGCTTTGCCGACGCGCGCGGCAGGTGGCAGCTGGGCTGCAGTCGGCCGGCGTGCGCCGTGGCGAGCGAGTGGCTCTCCTGCTCAACAACAGCATCGAGTGGCTCGAAGCATGTTTTGGCGCCAATGCTCTCGGCGCGGTGGTTGTGCCGCTCAGCACCTGGTCAAAACCCGCGGAGCTAGACTTTCTCCTAAAGGACTCCGGCACGGCGTTTCTCATCTCTCTCGACAGGTTCGCAGACCAGCACTTTGCGGACGGCCTTCGCGCGCTCATTCCCGAGCTCGCGACGCTTAAACCTGGCGAACCGCTGCAGTGCCAACGCTTTTCGCAGTTGCGGGGTATCGCTACGGTCGGCTCGTGCACGCTGCCGGGTTTCATCAGCTACGAGAGGTTCACCCGGGTCGATCCCCTTGATCCCATGCCCGCCCCTGGCGCCGCCGCGAGCGCCGGGGACGATGCAATCCTGCTCTACACCTCAGGCTCGAGCAGCCGTCCCAAGGCCGTGCGGATGGTGCAGTACCGCATCATTGAGAACGGGTTCAATATCGGTGAGCGCCAGGCGTTGTCCGGCAGCGATCGCGTCCTCGTCTCGGTTCCGCTGTTTTGGGCCTACGGCGCGGTGAATGCGCTGCCGGCGACCATCACGCATGGGGCAACGCTGGTGCTGCAAAGCCGGTTCGACCCCGGGGAGGCGCTCGATCTCATCGAGGCGCACCGCTGCACCGCCATCTATACGCTTCCGGCCATCACGAGCGCGCTCGTGCGCCATCCCACTTTCAACCGCGAGCGCACGCGTAGCTTGCGAACAGGGCTAACGATCGGCAGCCCGCAGGACGTCATCGCTGCCGCGCAAGTGCTGGGCGCAACGGCAATCTGCAATATCTACGGGGCCAGCGAGACCTATGGAAACTGCTGTGTCACCTCTCACGATTGGCCGCTTGAGGAACGGGCAAATTCCCAGGGCCAGCCACTGCCCGGCGTCGAGGTGCGCATCGTCGATGAGGCAACCGGCGTTCCGGTCCCACAGGGAGAGCCGGGCCTCGTCGAGGTGAGAGGCTATCTGATGGCCGGCTACGCCGGATCCAGCGCCGAGCAAAATGCCAAGGTGTTCACGAACGACGGCTTCTTCCGCACGGGAGATATGGGGCGGCTGGCAGCGGACGGGCGGTTCATCTTCGTCGGCCGTACGACCGAAATGATCAAGAGGTCAGGCATCAACGTCTCTCCGGCAGAGGTCGAAGAGGTTCTGCTGCAGCACCGCAAGGTGGCGCAGGCCGGTGTGACGGGCGTGCCGGATCCCGAGAAGGGAGAAATCATCGTTGCGTTTGTGCTGCCTGTGGAAGGTGCCGATATCGACCCCGGCGAACTTGAGGCGCACTGCAAGGCGCTCTCCTCGCGCTACAAGGTCCCAGATCGGATCTTCATTGCGACCGCGCTCCCCACCACCGTCACGGGCAAGATCATGCGTCGGCAACTGCGCGAGCAGGCCATCGCATCAATCCCGAGGAAGGCGTAACCGACCATGGCCAAGGAAGCATGGGGGCGTTGGGGCGGATGCGACGAGAGGGGTGCCCTCAACCTGATCGACACCACCAAGGTGAAGAGCGCCGCGCATCTGGTTCGCGAAGGGCGCATCATCAGCCTTGCGCAGCCGCTTTCGCCTGACACGCCGATGCCCAAGCACCGCGCATCGATGATCCATCTCATGGGTCGTGATGGCGGCGACTATGCGGCGGGGGGCAAGCGTCCCGGCGGATTCCAGTTCGCCGAGGACACGATGATTGTGCCGATGCACATTGGCACGCACATCGATGCCCTTTGTCATGCCTGGTATGACGACGAGCTCTTCAATGGATTCAGCGGCAATACGATCCGCAGCACCACCGCGGCCACACGCTGCGGTATCGACAAGATGGGTCCCATCGTTACCCGCGGCGTCCTGTTGGATCTGGTGCGAGTGAACGGCGCTCCGCTCCCGCCCGGGACTGCGATCCGCAAGTTAGAGATCGAGTCGGCTCTAGACGCGGCAGGCACCGAATTGCGGGTCGGCGATGCCGTGCTTCTGCGGACCGGATGGCTTGAGAGCGTTCTCGGCACAAGCGAAGTGGATTTCAATAGTGAACCCGGTATCGATGTTGAGGCGGCCGAGTTTCTCGCCGAGGCCGGTGCTGCCATGATCGGCGCCGACAACTTCGCCGTGGAGGTGCTGCCCTTTCCAAGCGGCACGGTATTTCCTGTGCACCAAAGGCTCATCCGCGATTTTGGCATTCCCCTAATGGAGGGGGCGATGCTCAAGCCGCTTGCAGAAACGGGTGCCACCATATTTTGCCTGATGGCCGCCCCGCTCCCGATCGTCGGCGGCACAGGCAGTCCGCTCACGCCCATTGCGATACTCTGATGCGCGCCGTGGTTATCAGAGAACCCGGTGCGGCCGCTGCCGTCATGCGGGTCGAAAGCGTACCCGATCCGATACCTGGGCCGCGGGACGTGATCATCAAGGTCGGAGCGTGCGGCGTTTGCTACCACGACGTCGTGACACGCAACGGCACGCTCAAGGCCGGTGTCAAAATGCCCCTGATTCCCGGTCACGAGATCGCCGGGACGGTCGTCGAGATTGGAGCTCACGTGCGCTCGGTGAAAGTCGGCGATCGCGTGGCGACGACGCAGCGACGGCACGTCTGCGGTCGGTGCCGGTATTGCCGGACCGGGCGTGAGCCGCTTTGCGATGAAGCGGAGTTCATCGGCGATGCCGGGTTCAACGGCGGCTTCGCGGAGTATGCCACCGTCGAAGACGACAATGTTGCTCTCGTCCCCGATGGCGTGCCCTTCGACGCCGCGGCGATCGCCGCGTGCGCTATTGGCACGATGTTTCATGCCATTGTCGGAGTCGGGCGTGTCCAACTTGGGGAGTCGGTGCTTGTCACCGGCGCCGGTGGCGGCCTCGGCATGCACGGTCTGCAGATCGCCCGCGCGGCAGGCGCCTTAGTCATTGCCCAAACAACCTCGCCCGAGAAGTCAGAGGCCATCCGCGCGGCTGGTGCCCACGAAGTCGTGGTGCACGAGCGTGGCGCCGATTTCGCCCCTGCCGTGCGCAAGCTCGCGGGAGGCGAGGGAGTGGATGTCGCGATCGACACCGTTGGCAGTGCGGCCTTTCAGTCGACACGGCGCGCGCTCGCCCGAGGCGGGCGCTGGGTGCTGGTTGGACAGCTGGGTGGCGCGTTCGTGCCGTTTAACCCCGCGCAACTGTTCTTGAAGAGCATTTCGCTGCTGAGCGCGACGAGCACCACGCGCGATGAGTTGCGCCACACGCTCGACCTCATGGCGCGCGGGACACTGCGCGCCATCATCAGCGGCGCCGTGCGGCTCGAACACGCGGCCGAGGCGCATGAACGCGTTGAGGCGGGCCGCGCGCTGGGCCGGCTGGTGGTGGAGCCGCACGCATGAGCGCGTTCATCGAACAGTTCCTGCAGGCTCTGGCCGCGGGCCTCCTCGTCGGCTGCGTGTACGGCCTGATGTGCGTCGGCCTTGCGTTCATCTTCGGCATTATGCGGGTGATCAATTTTGCCCAGGGCGATTTCATGATGGTCGGAATGTACCTCGCCATCTTTATCGTCACGAACCTTCTTACGACGGCTTTCCTTGGCCAGGCCGCGCCCTTTATCGCGGCACTTGCCACCGCGCCAGTGATGTTCGCCGGGGGTTACGCCCTGCATCGTTGCCTCATCGCTCGGACCACCGGGACGCGCGCCACTTCCGAGCTCGAGGCGCATCAGGCGCAGCTCGTGCTCACGCTCGGCATCGCGCTCATTCTGCAAAACGGCGCACTCATCCTCTTGGGATCGGCGCCTGTCTCGATGATCACCCCACTGTCCTCAGCAGCCTGGCAAGTCCCGCTGCTCTATGACGAGTTTGCTGCCGTTTTCTTCAACAAGGCGCGCACCATCGATGCCGGGATCGCCGTCGTTATTGCCCTCGTCTTCTTCTGGGTGATGGGCCATACGCAGATGGGAAAGTCTTTGCGTGCCGCGGCCGACAACCCCGAGGCCGCGCTCTACAATGGAATCGACGTCGATCGTGCACATCGCATTGCGTTCGGGCTCGGCACGGCAATTGCCGGAGTAGCGGGAGGACTCATCATTCTCTACTACCCGGTCCAGCCCTTCGTCGGGATCGACTTCATCATCATCATGTACGCCGGCGTCGTGCTCGGCGGGATGGGTAGCATCAAGGGCGCGTTCTGGGGCGGGGTGACCATCGGTCTCGTCCAGCAGCTCGCCACACTCGTGCTGCCCCTCCAACTGCAAAACGCCGCGATCTTCGTCATCTTTCTGTTGCTGCTTCTGTTGCGGCCACAAGGTCTCTTTGGCCGTGTCACGGAGCGGGCGTGATGCTACGCGACCGCAAAGACTTCGGCCTGGCGCTCGTCATCATCGCGGCCATTATCATCGCCTGGATGGCGATCAGCCTCGTCGTCGACAGCACCTATTATCGGCTCCTGCTGACGATCATCCCGATCTGGGCGGTGCTGGCGATCTCCTGGAACATCTTCAGCGGCTATAGCGGCCTCGTCTCGTTCGGTCACGGCGCTTTCTTCGGCATCGGGGCCTACGCAGTGACGCTCGGTGTCATCCAGTTCGATCTGACGCCTTGGCTCGGCATTCCGATCGCCGCCGTGCTCGGTGCGCTCGCCGCCATGGTCATCGGATTTCCGACGTTCCGCCTGCGCGGCACCTACTTCGCGTTGGCGATGCTCGCCTATCCGCTGGTCTTCGTCTACGTCTTCGACTGGCTTGGCTATCAGGAGCTGTCGCTACCGATGAAGCGCGAGGCTCCGACGTGGTACATGCAATTCGCCGATTACCGCGCTTACCTCTTGCTCACGCTCGGCCTGCTCGCGCTCGCGCTCGTCGCCAATCTGCTCGTCGAGCGTACGCGTTTTGCCCTCAATCTCCTCGCGATCAAGGAGAACGAACTTGCTGCCGAAGCGTGTGGCGTGGACACGCTCCGCTGGAAGCTCCGCGCCATCACCGTCAGCGGTGCCCTCGCGGCCGCGGCCGGCGGACTCTACGCCGTCGTCGTGCTTGTGCTGACCCCGGCCAGTGTGTTTGGCCTCATCGCATCGGCACAAGCGATGATCTTGACCCTGTTCGGCGGTGCGGGAACGCTATGGGGCCCTCTCATCGGCGCAACCGTCCTCGTGCCGTTGGGCGAGATCCTGCAA
>Ga0075424_100006988_pt1 | contig 10917 bp, 12 predicted proteins | sample SoiMethybrSBSTD3_FD_75301 | JGI IMG/M metagenome (GOLD analysis project Ga0075424, IMG submission 75301) | Bulk soil microbial communities from a Populus tree surrounding site in Tennessee, USA - Soil MetaG P. TD hybrid SBSTD3 | ecosystem: Environmental > Terrestrial > Soil > Tree plantation...
GCATCAGCTCCAGGATCTGCGCCTGGATGGTGACGTCGAGCGCGGTGGTCGGCTCGTCGGCAATCAGCAGTTTCGGGTTGCAGGCGAGCGCCATGGCGATCATCACCCGCTGGCGCATGCCGCCGGAGAGCTGGTGCGGATAGTCCCTGACGCGGCGCTCGGGCGAGGGGATGCGGACTCTCCGCAGCATCTCGACCGACCCGCTTTTCGCTTCCTCCTTGGAAAGATTCCTGTGCCGCAAAAGCGTCTCGGCAATCTGGTCGCCGACGGTGAAGGCCGGGTTCAGCGACGTCATCGGCTCCTGGAAGATCATCGCCAGCTTGTCGCCGCGCAGGTCGCGCAGGCGTTCGGGCTTCGCCTTCAGCAGGTCTTCGCCCTCGAGCAGGATCTCGCCGGCGATGCGCCCGGGCGGCTGCGGCACGAGGCCCATGATCGAGAGCGCGGTGACGCTCTTGCCGCAGCCCGACTCGCCGACGATGCCGAGCGTGCGGCCGCGCTCGACGCGCAGGTCCACGCCGTCGACCGCCCGCACCTCGCCCCGCTCGCTGCGGAACGTGGTCCGCAGGGCTTTTACTTCAAGCAGGCTTCTTGTAACGGGAGATCTCCTCCTCGATGCGTGCCCGGTCGAAGATGCCGGCGGGCCTGGCCTTGCTGGGACTGCAGGTGAGATAGGGAATGAACCGCTCGTGCGCCTTCTCGTAGAGGCGCTTCAGCTCGGCGAGCGGCTCGGCATGGTCATCGACCCTGAGATTGAGGTCGGCGTATTCCTCCTTGGTATAGACAAGGAGCGCGGCCGACTGCTTGCCGCGCTTGTCGCCGCCCGCGGCTTCTCCGGCTTCGAGCGCGGCGATCAGCCGTTCAGGAAACGGTCTCTTCGCGTTTCGAAATGCATTCGCCGTTTCATTCACGACCTTGGGACCGGCGAGCATGTTTCCCGCAACCGAGAACCCATCCCCCGTGACTGCGCCGGCCCATTCGACGCACTGCTTGCCGGTGAATTGGCCGATCCGGCCAGCCATGTCGATGACATGCAGCTGCCGGTGCTCGCGTCCTTCATCCGGAGCGGTGAGGCGCTTGACGACCTCGGGCGCGGGCACGCCGCTGCGCAGGAGATCGAGTCCCTGCCTGCCGTAGTGGGGGTTGACCAGGGCCTGCGTGGAAAGCGCGCCGACCCCGCTCGCGGCGTGCGGGCAGAGCGCGCCGACGGCGAAGAAGCGGGTGGCGATGGCTACGCCGAAGGCGCCGCTCGCGGAGTCACGCGCTATGATTGACCACGTCATGGCGAGCGATCATACCCAATACAACGCCGCGGTCGACCTGCTCGATCGCAATCTTTCGGCCGGGCGCGGCGCGAAGACCGCGTTCATCGACGACGCCGGCAGCTGCACCTACGCGCAGCTCGCGGAGCGCGTCGACCGGTTCGTCAATGTGCTGCATTCGCTCGGCATCCGCCGCGAGGAGCGGATCGCCATCGCCATGCTCGACACCTGCGACTGGCCGGTCGTCTTCCTCGGCGCGATCAAGGCCGGCGTAGTGCCGGTGGCGATGAACACGCTGCTCACGCCGTCCGACTACGAATACCAGCTGAGGGACAGCCGCTCCAAGGCGCTGTTCGTCTCCGAGCCGCTGCTCAAGAACTTCGAGTCGATTCGCCGGAACTGCCGCGACCTCGAGCACGTGGTCACCAGCGGCCTGCAGCTCAACGATCTGCTGTTCAAGGCGCCGCCCAAGGCCGCGGCCGCGGACACCAAGCGCGACGACATCTGCTTCTGGCTCTATTCGTCGGGCTCGACGGGCGCGCCCAAGGGCACCGTGCACCTGCACTCGCACCTCATCCTTACCGCGGAGCTCTACGCGAGGCCGGTGCTCGGCATCCGCGAATCCGACGTCGCCTTCTCCGCCGCCAAGCTCTTCTTCGCCTACGGTCTCGGCAACGCGCTCACCTTTCCCATGGCGGTCGGCGCGACCGCGGTCTTGATGGCAGAGCGGCCTACGCCGGACGCGGTTTTCAAGCGATTGGTCGAGAAAAAGCCGACGATCTTCTACGGCGTGCCAACGCTATACGCCGCGATGCTTGCCAGTCCCGCGTTCCCCGATCGCTCGAAAATCAATTTAAGGGTTTGTACTTCGGCGGGCGAAGCATTGCCTGCCAACCTCGGCCAGCGCTGGACCGAGCGCACCGGCACCGATCTGCTCGACGGCATCGGCTCGACCGAGATGCTGCACATCTTCCTCTCCAACGCGCCCGGCCAAGTCCGCTATGGCACGACCGGCAAGCCGGTGCCGGGCTACCAGCTTCGCCTGATCGACGACAGCGGCAACGTCATCACCAGGCCCGGCGAGCTCGGCGAGCTGCAGATCAGCGGCCCGACCTCGGCGATCATGTACTGGAACCAGCGCGAGAAGACCAAGAACACCTTCCAGGGGCCGTGGACGCGGAGCGGCGACAAGTACAGCTTCGACGCCGACGGCTACTTCACCTACGGCGGCCGCTCCGACGACATGCTGAAAGTCAGCGGCATCTACGTCTCGCCTGTCGAAGTGGAAGCAGCGCTCGTCGCGCACGAGTCGGTGCTGGAAGCCGCCGTGGTCGGCGCCGAGGACGAGAACAAGCTGGTCAAGCCGAAGGCCTTCGTCGTGCTGAAGCCTGGCCAGACCGCGTCAGACTCATTGACCAAGGCGCTCCAGGAGCACGTGAAGAGCAAACTCGCGCCCCACAAGTACCCGCGCTGGATCGAGTTCCGCAGCGATCTGCCGAAGACGGCGACCGGCAAGATCCAGCGCTTCAAGCTCAGAGCGTAGTGCTATCCTTCTCGCCATGCGCGTGGTGACGCTCGCGGTGGTCTTTCTGGCGGCGGCCACGCTGTTGCCGATTGAGGCCGACGCGGGCGGCAGATCGGGCGGCCGAGGTCACTCTTCGTCCGGCAGAAGTAGTGGCCATCACCACTTCCACGGTGGCACCCGCGTGTTCATCGGCACCGGCATCTACTACGGCTATCCCTATTACTACCCTTACTATCCGGTTGGCGTGCCGCTCTATCCGCCGGCGCCGGCCGACCCGTACTGGTACTACTGCCGCGCAGCCAATGCGTACTACCCGTACGTGCAGGCGTGTCCGGGCGGATGGGAACGCTACTTGCCCGGAACTCCTCTAGGTTGAACATGGCCACCAAACCCGAACAACAGAGCACCGAGCTCAAGGTCGACGCGAACGCCCTCTACATGGAGGAGATCTTCACCGACCGGCGCATCGGCACCATCCGCCGCCTGACTCCGGTGAAGGAAGACGGCCAGCGCGACACCGCGCGCGCGGTGCTCTACATGGGCGAGACGCAGGTGCTCACGCCGGCGGGCGCGCTGCCGATCGGCTTCGAGATCGGCGCCGGCTCGCTCGGCGAGGCGGCCGAGAAATTCGGCCAGCTCGCCAAGGAAGCGATCGAGCGCACGGTGAAGGAGCTGCAGGAGCTGCGCCGCCAGGCGGCGTCGCAGATCGTCATCCCGCAGGGCGGCTTGCCGCCGACCGGCGGGCCGGGCGGCAAGATTCAAATGCCGTGATCGACGAAGTCCGAAGCTGGATCGACGGCGCGCAACGCGTCGTCGTGCTGAGCGGGGCAGGCATCTCCACCGATTCGGGAATCCCGGACTTCCGCGGACCGCAGGGCCTGTGGACCAAGAATCCGCTCGCCGAGAAGATGTCCAACATCCATTACTACCTCGCCGATCCGGCGGTGAGGAAGCTGTCCTGGCAGAACCGGCTCAATAGTCCTGCGTGGGCTGCGAAGCCGAACGCCGGGCATTTGGCTTTATTTTCGTTAGAGAAAAGAAATAAGTTGCACGCTCTCATCACGCAGAACATCGACGAGCTGCACCAGCTCGCGGGCAATTCGCCGGAGAAGGTGATCGAGGTGCATGGCACGATGCGACGCGTGATGTGCATGGGCTGCGGCATGCGAGCGCCGATGCAGAAGGCGCTCGACCGCGTGCGCGCCGGCGAGGCGGATCCGCCCTGCCGCGACTGCGGCGGCATTCTCAAGAGCGACACCATCAGCTTCGGCCAGCAGCTCGTGCCCGAGGTGATCGACCGCGCCATGCAGGTGGCGGCGGAGGCCGACTTCTTCCTCGCCGTCGGGACCAGCCTGCAGGTCTACCCGGTCGCCGGGGCGGTGGACATCGCCCGCGGCGCGGGCGCGAAGCTCGTGATCGTCAACGCCGAGCCGACGCCGTTCGACGATGTCGCCGACGCGGTGCTGCGCGGCTCGATCAGCGACGTCCTGTCGCGGATCGTCAGCGCAAGCCGAGAAACCGCTTCGCGTTCGCTACAGTGATTTTTTCCAGCACGGCCTGGTTGAAGTCCGTGCCCGAGAGCGTCTGCAGCGGCCGCGAGTCGCCGAGCGCGAACGGGTAGTCGGTGCCGACGCAGAGCTGGCCGTCGCCGAAGGTGTCGAGGAGGAAGCGGATCGCGCGCGGATTGAACACCAGCTCGTCGTAGTAGAAGCGCTTCGCCGTCACGTCCGGCGATTCCCGGAGCGACTCCTTCGCCTTCGGAAACATGTTCCAGGCATGCACCAGGCGCGGCAGCAGGATGGACATCACGCCGCCGCCGTGGCTGAACGCGATCCGCAGGTGGGGATGGCGCGCAGCGACTCCGCCGGTGATCATCGACGCCGCGGCGAGGCCGATGTCGCCGGGAAAGCAGACCGCCTGCTCGGGGAAGGCGCCGACGATGCGGTCCTGGCCGGCCGGGCGCAGCGCGTGGACAAAGATCGCCGCGCCCATGGATTCCGCGCTGGCGAAGAACGGCTCGAAGCGCGGGTCGCCGATCGAGATGCCGTTCACGTGGCTGGCGATTTCCACTCCGGAGAGGTTGAGCTCCTCCATCACGAACTCGAGCTCGCGAAGCGAAGCGTCGAGATCCTGCAGAGGCACGGCGCCAAGGCCGACAAACCGGGTCGGCGCCTGCGCGACCATCGCCGCGATCTGCTCGTTGAGATAGCGGACCATCACTTGCGCGTCAGCGAGCGGCAGCCAGTACGAAAGAAGCTCGGGCATCGGCGAGATCGCCTGGCGCGTCACTTGCATCTCGCCCATCTGCTCGATCCGGCGCGGCACGCTCCAGGAGCCGTCGCTCACCGTGCGATACACCTTGCCCTGGATCATCACGTGCTTGTGGCAGGGCTGCGCGTCGGCCATCGACGGCCACGGCACGTTGGCGTGCTTTCCCGCGTACGGTGGAAATGTCTCGGGGACGATGTGAGTGTGGATGTCGATACAGTCGCTCATGAGGGCGCCCATTATGCTAAAAATCGCGGAGATGAAACGGCTCGCGCTTCTACTATTTCTTGTTTCGTTGAATGCTTTTGGCCAGGATTGGCCGGCGCGCCCGGTCAAGATCATCGTCCCGTTCGCGCCCGGCGGCACGGCCGACACGCTCGGCCGGCTGATCGCGCAGAAGCTTTCCGACCAGCTCAAGGAGAACTTCATCATCGACAACCGCGGCGGCGCCGGCGGAGCGGTCGGCTCGGAGCTGGTCGCGAAAGCCGCGGCCGACGGCTACACGCTGGTCGTCTCCGGCGTCGCTTCGCACGTCATCGCGCCGCTCCTGCCGCAGGGCACGCCGTACGATCCGATGAAGGACTTCGCCCACATCGCGCTGTTTGGCGGGCCGCCGGCGGTGCTGGCGGTGAATCCCAAGCTTGAAGCGAAGACTCTCAAGGAGTTCGTCGCGCTCGCAAAAGCGAAGCCGGGATCGCTTTCGTACGGCTCGCCGGGCAACGGCACGCAGGGCCAGCTCGTCGCCGAGCTCTTCAAGCGCCTCGCCGGCATCGACCTGCAGCATGTTCCTTACAAGGGCGCTTCGAACGCGGTCACCGACATGATCGCGGGTCATATCTCGGCCGTTTCGACCACGCTCTCCACTGCGGCGGGACAGATCCGCGGCGGACGCGCGCGCGCCCTCGCGATCAGCGCCCCGGTGCGCCTGCCGGATTACCCCGACATCCCGACCTTTGCCGAGTCGGGCTACCCCGATCTCGTCGCGACGGTGTGGTTCTCGCTCTCCGGCCCGGCCGGCCTGCCGCAGCCGATCGTCGAGCGGCTCAACGCCGAGGTGCGGCGCGCGATGGAGCTTTCGGACGTGAAGGACAGGATGCGCCACGAAGGCATCGCCCCGAACCGGCTCGACGCGAAGGAGTTCACCGCCTTCGTCGCCGACGAGCTGCGCCGCTGGGGACCGATCGTGCGCGCCTCCGGTGCCAAGAACGATTAATCTCCCGCCGCGCCTGCGGGCGATCGTCGAGCAGGAATACCCCCGCTTTTCCGACGCCGAGTACTCGCGCCGCCACGCGGCGCTCGCGCGCCTGATGCAGGAGCGCGGCCTCGACCATCTGCTGATCGTCACCGACCACCGCACCGGCAACGCGCCGCAATGGGTGACCGGCTGGCCGGGCACGGTGGAGGCCTACGTCGTCTTCCGTCCCGGCGAGCAGATGACGATGCACGTCGAGTGGTACAACCATTTCCCGCTGGCGAAGCGGCTGGCGCGCGATTGCGAGGTGCGCTGGGGCGAGCATCGCGGCATCGACAGGACCGTCGAGGAGCTGAAGAGGCGCGGTGCGAAGCGGGTTGGCCTCATCGGCCCTTTGGTGCATCGCAAGGTTCTTTCTCTTCAAGAGAACTTCGACATCCAGAACCTGGAGAGCGACTACATCCGGCTGCGGCTGATCAAATCGGACGAGGAGATAGACTGGCTGCGCATCGGCGCCGCGCTCTCGGACGCGGGGCTCGACGAATTGTTAAAAAACACAAGGCCGGGGATGACCGAGCGCGACCTCGGTAACCTCGTCGAGCGCGCTTATGTAGGCGAGGGTGGCACGACGTTCATCCACTACATCGGCGTGACCTCGATGAAGGAGCCCCGGGTCTTGGTGCCGCCGCAGTACCACTCTTCCCGCAAGGTCGCCGCCGGCGACGTGGTGTTCTGCGAGCTCTCGGCCTCATGGTGGGACTACTCCGGGCAGGTTCTGCGCAGCTTCACCGTTGGGGCGCCGCCCACTCCGCTCTATGAAAAGCTGCATCAGACCGCCGAGGCCGCGTTCGACGCCGTGACCGGCGTGGTACGTCACGGCACCACGATGCAAGAGATCATCGATGCGGCGGGCGTCATCGAGGACAACGGCTTCACCATCTACGACGACCTGATGCACGGCTTCGGCGGCGGCTACTTCCCGCCGATTCTCGGCAGCCGCAGCCGCCCGGCGGGGCCGCTGCCCGAAATGACGCTCGAGGAAAACATGACGGTGGTCGTGCAGCCGAACGTCATTTCGCCGAAGGACGGCGCGGGAGTCCAGGTCGGCGAGCTGATCCGTGTCACGCGCGCCGGATTTGAGCGGCTGCACGGCGCGCCGCGCGGCTTCTTTCGGGCATGAATCCGATCCTCGTGGTCGGCGCCGGACCCGTCGGCCTGACCGTGGCGCTTTCGCTCGCACGTCGCGGCGTGCCGGTGCAGGTGATCGAGTCGGAGCCCGGGCTTACCGTCGACCAGCGGGCGGGATCGTTTCATCCGCCGACGCTCGAGATGCTCGCGCCGCTCGGCGTCACCGACGAGATGCACCGCATCGGCATCAAGGTGCCGCACTGGCAGATCCGCGACCGCAAGCAGGGCGTGATCGTCGAGTGGGACCTGGGATTGATCTCGGACCTCACACCGTACCCGTACCGCTTCCACCTCGAGCAGCACCGCCTCACGCCGATCCTGTTCCACAAGCTGCACGCCTACCGCCACGCGTCGGTGCGCTTCTCGACCGAGTTCAACTCCGCCACGCAGGATGAATCGGGGGTCACCGTGCAGACCAGCCACGGCACGATCCGCACGCCCTGGCTCGTTGCCTGCGACGGCGGCCGCAGCCGCGTGCGCAAGATCCTCGGCATCGATTTCGAGGGCTTTACCTGGCCGGAGCGCTTCATCGTCATCAGCACCATCGAGGACTTCGCCAGCCACGGCTTCACGTCCAACGCCTACGTCGCCGATCCCAAGGAATGGGCGGCGGTGTTCCACATGCCGCACGACCGGCCGGGAGGGCTGTGGCGCATGGCCTTCCCGGTGCACCCGGACGAGGACGAGCAGGCCGTGCTCGCGGACGAGGCGGTGGAGGAGCGCATGCAGCGCTTCATGGAGCGCCCGGATCGCTACGAAGTGCCGTACAAGGGCATCTACCGCGTCCACCAGCGCGTCGCCAAGGAGTGGCGCATGGGCCGCGTCGTCCTCGCCGGCGACGCGGCGCACCTCAACAATCCGCTCGGCGCGTTCGGCCTGAACGGCGGCCTGCACGACGCGATCCTGCTCGCCGAGTACCTCGGCCAGGTGTGGGACGGCGAGGCGGACGAGACGCTGCTCGACCGCTACGTGCGGCAGCGCCGGACCGCCAACGTCGAATTCGTGCAGACGCAGTCGATCGCCAACAAGCGCATGCTCGAGGAAGCGGATCCCGCGGCGCGCGAGGGGCGGTTCGACGAGCTGCGGCAGATCGCGGCCGACAAGGACGCGGCGCGCGACTTCCTGATCAAATCCTCGATGATCTGGAGCGTGCGGCGCGCCGCCGAGATCGTTTAGTCGACGACGGCGACGACCTGAATTTCCACCAGTTGCTCGGGCTCTCCCAGCTCGAGCACCGCCATGTTGGTGGTGGTCGGCTTGTGGTTGTAAGGCGCGAAGTAGGAGTTCACCACCGCGCTCGAGCGGCCGATGTCTCCCATCCTCGGGCGGGTGCGGAAGATGAACACGTGGACCACGTCCTTCGGCGACGCGCCCGCAGCCTTCAGCGTCTCCATGATGCCGTCCATGGTGCGGCGCACCTGCGCCTCGAGGTCGTTGGTCAGGTACTGGATGATCTGCTCGCGCTTGTGCGGATGGTCGTGATAAACCGGCAGCGCGGTGCCGCCGGCGAGCCAGAGCATCTTCCCGCTCTTGACCTTGATCGCGGGCGAGAAGGGCATGAAGACGCTCTTGTCGTAGTTCGGGTGGTGGATGACCTCGAGCTTGTCCTGCGCGAGTGCGGATGACGCGGCAAAAAGGAATGCGAAAGCGATGTTGCTTTTCATTGTCCTCTCCTTGGTTGACTGCTAGATCATTGCCGAGCCGCCGTCGACCACCATCGTCTGGCCCGTCATGAAGGCTGCGTCCTCGCTCGCGAGGAAACTCACCGCGCCCACCAGGTCCTGGGGGCTTTCGTCGCGCTGGATCGCGCGCGTGAGGCGGGTGCGCTCGCCGGCCTTCACGTGGTCGGCTTTCCTGGCGACGTTCTCCGAGAGCGTGAAGCCGGGCGCGAGCGCGTTGACGGTGATGCCGGCGGCGCCGAGCTCGCGCGCGAGGCCGCGCGTCATGGCGATCACCGCGCCCTTGCTCGCGATGTAATGCAGGAAGAACGGCACGCCCTTGAGCGGCGCGCCGGAAGCGAGGTTGATGATTCGCCCGTAGCCGCCGGCGCGCATGTGCGGCGCGCACGCCGCGCTGCACAGCGCGACGCCCATGATGTTCACGTCCATCACCTTGCGCCATTCGGCGACCGGGATCTTCTCGAACGGCTTGAGCTCCAGGGTGCTGAAGATCGCGGCGTTGTTCACCAGGATGTCGATGCGGCCGAAGGCCTTCATCGTCTCGGCGGCCATGCGCGCCACGTCGCTTTCGGAAGAGACGTCGACCTGCAGGCCAAGCGTCCTCGCGCCGCTCGCCTTGGCGATCTCGGCGGCGGCCGCGTCGAAGTTCCGCAAGTCGGCGACGACCGCCGATGCGCCGTCGCTCGCGAGCCGCATGGCGAGCGCTTTGCCGATGCCGCTGCCCGCGCCGGTGACGATCGCCACCTTGCCTTTCAGTCTTTCCATACGACGTCCCCGTACGAAACGTGTTTTGAAAGAAGCCCCAACTCCCTGGCGAACCGGTTCATCGAGGCGAACGCCTTCTGCGAGATCGCCGCATCGTAGTACGGCAGGTCGCGCCGGATGAGCTCGGCGATCAGATCCGCCTCCGCCGGCGGGAACAGCTTGCGGCCGATCGCGGTGGCGCGCCCGGGGTCCTTCCTGAGCACGTCTTGCGCCGCGCTGACCGCGAGGATCGCGCGGTGCGCCATCTCCGGCGCGACGTCCGCGCGAGCGACGAGCGCGGGGAAGGTGTAGCCCTTCCACTCGTCGCTGCCCTCGCGACGCACGTCGAGCAGAACCGCGCCGACGCCGTTTCGCACCGCGATTTCCGCGCCCATGCCGTTCGCCCAGAACGCGTCGATTTTTCCGTCCTGCAGCGCCTGTGCCGCGGTCAGGCCGAAGGAGGCTTTTTCGCCGACCACGCCGGGCACTGGGCCGACCTGCGCTTCGATCCCTTCGCGCTTCAGCATCTGCTTCAGTCCGTCGGCCGGCCCCGGCGCGGCGCCGATGCGAAGGCCTTTTACCTCCGACAGCCTTCGGATATTCAATTTTTTTTGAGCCACCAGGAACCAGTACATGTTCTGCGCCAGGGCGCAGAGCAGCTTGCAGCCCCGCCAGTCCTTGAACGCGTACAGCGGCGCATGCGCGGCGCCGCCGACGAAGTCGAGCCGCCCGTCGCGCAGCTCCTCGTAGGTCCTGGTCACCGGGTAGATGAGGTCGAGCTTGGCCTCGAGGAAGCCGAGCTCGACCGCGGCGATCAGCGGGAAGTACGAGGGCGAAACGAGGTCGGGAATCGCGACTCTCACGGGGAGGCGCTCAGTATAATCGCCGCGAAAATGCGACGCCGGCACATCGTGGTCGTCGGCGCGGGGCCCGTGGGCGCGGTCGCGGCCCTCGCCTGCGCGCAGCGGGGGATGGAGGTCACGCTGCTCGAGGCGCAGGAGAAGATCGACGACAGCCCGCGCGCCTCCACGACCCAGCCGCCGACGCTCGAGATCCTCGCCG
>Ga0075424_100006991_pt1 | contig 10915 bp, 10 predicted proteins | sample SoiMethybrSBSTD3_FD_75301 | JGI IMG/M metagenome (GOLD analysis project Ga0075424, IMG submission 75301) | Bulk soil microbial communities from a Populus tree surrounding site in Tennessee, USA - Soil MetaG P. TD hybrid SBSTD3 | ecosystem: Environmental > Terrestrial > Soil > Tree plantation...
GGATCGGGCAGCACCACGTGCTCGCCACCCCACAGCGACTCGAAGCCGGCGGCCTCGGCGGCCCGCGCCACGCGCGCGGCCACCGCCGGCTCGCAGCACGCGTAGGCGTTGATCGAGAAGAGGCCGAGCTTCAGCATCAGATCACCCGCTGCTCGCGCAGCCGTGCGATCTCGTCGGCCGAGAGATCGAGCCAGCCGGACAGGATCTCGTCGGTGTGGCGGCCGAGCGCGGCGCCGGCGTGGTCCACGCGGCCGGGCGTCAGCGAGAGCTTCGGGATGACGCCGGGCTGCGGCAGCGTGCCGAACCCCTCGGCCGGAACGTCGATCAGCATCTCGCGCGCGCGGTAGTGCGGATCGGTGAAGACGTCGGCCATGCTCATGATCGGCGCGTGCGGCACGTCGGCGGCCTTCAGCGCCTCCACCGCCTTGTCGTACGGCCGCTCGGCGAACCACGCCTCGGCCAGCCCCAGGATCTCGGCGAGGTTCTTCGGCCGCTCGGTGGCGCTGGCGAAGCGCGGCTCCTTCGGCAGCTCGGGCCGGCCCAGCATCGCGCAGAAGCGCTCGAAGAGATGCTGCGCGGGCGCCGTGAAGACGATCCAGCGCCCGTCCTGCGTCTGGAAGGCGCCGCCCGGCCAGCCGGCGTGCTGCAGGCCGCCGCGCTCGCGCACCACGCGCTGGCGGCCGTAGAACGTCGCGCTGTACTCCATCACGCGGAAGGCCGACTCGTAGAGCGCGGCGTCGATCCACTGGCCCTCGCCGGTCTGATCGCGGTGGCGCAGCGCCGCCATCACGCCGAACGCCGTGAAGAGTCCCGTCATGTAGTCGGGATAGACGGGCGTGGGCCGCGACGGCGGGCGGTCGGCGTGGCCGTTGACGTACCAGGTGCCGCCGAAGGCCGAGCCGATCGCCGCATAGCCCGGCCCGTCGCGCAGCGGCCCCGTCTGGCCGAAGGCGGTGATGCGCGCCATGATCAGCCGCGGGTTGATGGCGTGCAGCGCGTCCCAGCCCAGGCCCCATTTCTCCAGGACGCCCGGGCGGAAGTTTTCGAGCACGACGTCACACTTCCGCACGAGACGCTTGACGATGTCCTGCCCGGCCGGCAGATGCAGGTCGAGCGTCATCAGCTTCTTGTTGCGGTTGTCCACGGCGAACCAGTACGAGGTGCCGTCCTCGATCGGCCCCAGCCGGCGCAGGTCGTCGCCGCGCCCGGGCATCTCGGTCTTGATCACCTCGGCGCCGAACTCGGCCATGAGCGTCCCGCAGAACGGCCCCGCCACCACCTGCGCCAGCTCCAGCACGCGAATCCCCTCGAGCGGCCGGCGGCCGGACGTCATCACACGTGGGGGGCCCCGAAATGGCCCCCCACACCCCCCGACGCTCGGACGCGCCCCGGCAAAGCCGTGGCGCGCCTCGACGTTGACACACGATTTCTCATCTCGGCTCCTCACCGACCGGCACGCACACGGCCGGATCGATCGTCAGCTCGACGGCCGCGCCCACCGGCAACCGCCGCCCGGCCGGCGCCGCCACGCGCAGCATGAGCCCGCCGGGAAGCTCGACCTGGTAGTCCACGCTCTCGCCCAGGAAGCTCACGCGCTTGATCGTCCCCGCGAGCGCGTTGTGGCCGGCGGACGGGCGCGCGCCGCCGGCCGGCGCCAGTCCGATGTCGTGCGGGCGGATGGACACGGCGGCGCGCGCGCCGGGCGTCAGGCCGCCGCCCACGCGCAGGCGCAGCGGGCCGTGGACGAGCGTATCGGCCGACTCCGCCACGCCGTCGACCAGGTTCGTACGGCCGATGAACTCGGCCACGAAGCGCGTGCGCGGGCGCAGGAACACCTCGTCGGCCGTGCCCACCTGGGCCACGCGGCCGTGCTCGAGCACGGCGATGCGATCGGAGATCACCATGGCCTCCGCCTGGTCGTGAGTGACGTAGAGCGTCGTGATCGCGAATGCCTCGTGCAGCCGGCGGATCTCGAAGCGCATCTCCTCGCGCAGATTGGCGTCGAGGTTCGAGAGCGGCTCGTCGAGCAGCAGGATCTCCGGCTCCACCACGAGCGCGCGCGCCACCGCCACGCGCTGCTGCTGGCCGCCGGACAGCTCACCGGGATAGCGCGCCTCGTAGCCCGCGAGCTGGACGATGCGCAGCATCTCGCGCACGCGGTGCTCCCGGTCGGCGCGCGCGAGGCCGCGCTTGAAGCGCAGGCCGTAGGCCACGTTGTGGGCCACGGTCATGTGGGGCCACAGCGCGTAGCTCTGGAAGATCATCGCCATGCGCCGCCGCTCCGGCGGGACGACGGAGGCGGCCGAGGACAGGCACCGGTCGCCCACCCAGATCTCGCCGGCCTCCGGTGTGAGAAAGCCGGCGACCAGGCGCAGCGTCGTGGTCTTGCCGCAGCCGGAGGGACCCAGCAGCGCAACGAGCTCGCCGGGCTCGACGGTCAGCGACAGCCCGTTGACGGCACCGACGTCGCCGTAGCGCTTGCTGAGATCCTTGATGGTCACCCCGGGCATGGCGCCCTACCCTACCATCACCGCGCGGGCGAGCCCGGCCAGCGCCGCGGCGACGATCACCCAGACCGACTCCACGCGCGTGAAGGCGAAGAGCAGGAAGCTCACCGCCGCCACGGCGACGAGGAACACGTCGGTGAGCGCCCCGCGGGCCAGCGTCAGCGTGGCCGCGAGCAGCAGGGCGGCGCTCGCCGTCATCGAGGCGCGGATGGCGCTGCGCAGCCGCGGCCGGTCGGCGCGGGCGCCGACGAAGCGCACCATGGGGACGATGAGGAACGTCGGTGTGATCATGGCCAGCCAGCCGGCTGCCGCGCCGGGCACGCCGCCGATGAGGTAACCCACGCTCACGATGTAGAGGCCGTTGGGCCCGGGGCCGCTGCGGCCGGCCGTCACCGCCAGGTTCAGCTGCGTGTCCGTGAGCATCTGGTGGCGCACCACCAGGTCCTCGCGCAGCACCGGCAGCGAGCTGAGGCCGCTGAACGCGGTGGCGTTGGCCTTGAGCAGCAAGAGGTAGAGGACGAGCAGCCTCACGCCGGATCCACCCACAGCGCGCCGATCACGGCAGCTACCGCCAGCACCTGGATCGGCGACACCGACCACTTCGCGAACACGACGATGGCGCCGACGAAGACGAGCAGCGGTTTGAGCCAGGCGCCGCGGCGGATCTGCGGCTGCACCAGCAGCCAGCTGGCGGCCCACATGAGCCCGACGGCGCTGGCCAGCACCGCGGCCAGCGTGAGCGCGGCGGCGCGGCTGCCGCGCAAGGACTCGAAGCCGGCCGTCAGGATCACGGTGACGATGGCCGAGGGAACCGAGACCACGAGCACGGCGATCAGCGCGCCGGGCCAGCGGCGGACGATCCAGGCGACCGCGGCCGAGAACGCCATGATGCGCGGCCCCGGGGTGATGCCGGCCAGGCTCTGGGCCAGCGCGAACTCGTCCAGCGTGATCCACCCGCGCCGCACCACGAGCTCGCGCTGCAGCACGGCGGTGATGGCGTCGCCGCCGCCGAACGTGAGGTTGCCGGCGCGCAGGAAGAGCCCGGCCAGCGCGCGGAGGCTGACACTCACTCGCGGGCTCCCAGCACGTCGCGTCCGAGCAGCCCCTGCATGACGGCGACCGTGGCGAAGGTCAGCGCCAGCATCACCAGGCCCAGCACGGCGATGGCGCCGAACTGGCCTTCCTCCTTCAGGTCGAAGATCACGACCGACATCACCCTGGTGTCGGGCGTGAACAGGATGATGGACGCCGACAGCTCGCGGATGACGCCGATGAAGATGAAGCACCACGCCGCGATGATCCCGCTGCGCGCCAGCGGCGCCGTCACGTCGCGCAGGATGCGCAGGCGGCCCGCGCCCAGGATGCGGCCGGCGTCCTCGAGGTCGGGCGGGATCCCGCGAAACGTCGCGTCCGACTGCGCATAGCCCGTGGGCATCTCCTTGGTGAGGTAGGCGACGAACAGGATCGCCAGCGTGCCGTAGAGCACGAAGGGCGGCCGCGTGTAGGCGATGAAGAGCGCCACGGCCAGCACGACGCCCGGGATGACGATGGGCGCCAGGGCGAGGAACGACACCACCTGGTGGCCGAGGATCAACCGGCGGTTGGAGACGTAGGCCAGCAGCGCGACGAGGACCGCGCCCACCGAGGCCGTGAGCAGGCCGAGCTCCAGCGTGTTCACGATGGCCGCGCGCGTGGCGCCGTACTCGAAGAACGTGAAGGTGAAGTTCGCCAGCGTCGTGTTGCTCCACGTGAGCGGCTGGGCCCACGCGCGCGAGAAGGCGGCCTTGGCCAGGATGCCGTAGGGCAGGAAGATCGCGCACGCCATCACCAGCAGGCACGCCGCCAGCGCGGGCCAGCGCCAGAGGCCGAGCGGGATGGTGCGCCGCTGGCCGCCCTTGCCGCCCACGGCGGCGTAGCCGCGGCGGCCGAGCAGCCGCTTCTGCACGAGCAGCAGCAGCGCCGTCGCCAGCAGCAGCGGCAGCGAGAACGCGGCGGCCTGCTCGATCTTGGGCGGGTAGTGAAAGAACGACCAGATCTGCGTGGTGATCGTGTGGAAGCCGGCGGGCAGCGCCAGGATCGCGGGCGAGCCGAAGAGCGCCAGCGCCTGCAGCACGGCCAGGATGAAGCCGCTCACCACCGCGGGCAGCACCATCGGGAGCGTGACGGTGAGCGCCACCGTGAGGCGACCGGCGCCGTGGATGGCCGCCGCCTCCTCCAGGTCCGAGGCGATGAGCGCCAGCGTGTTGGCGATCATGATGTAGACGTAGGGAAAGGTGTAGATCGCCACCACGAAGACCAGGCCCGGCATCGTGAAGATGTTGACGAGCCCGCGCTCGGCACCGGTCCACGCGCGCCACTGCGTGTTGAGCAGACCCGCGTTGGGCCCGGCCAGCATCACCCACGCGAAGGCGCCGAGGAAGGGCGGCGTGACGAACGAGGCCATCACGAGCGCGCGCAGCACGCCCTTGGCCGGCAGATCGGTGCGCGCGGTCAGCCACGCCAGCGGCGCGCCGATCGCGATCGAGACCAGGCCCACCCAGAAGGCCAGCACCAGCGTGTTCCACAGCGCCTTGCTGAGCGCGGGATCGCCGAGCACCGCGCGGTAGTGCTCCAGCGTGGCGCCGCCGCCCTCGCTGCTGACGCTCACCCAGACCAGCCACCCGAGCGGCAGCGCCATGAGGAAGGCCAGCGCGAGCGCCGCGCCCACCCACACCGGCAGCGAGCGATCGAAGGCGCGCACGGCGCTCAGGCCCCGAAGAACTCCACGAACCGCTTCTTGATCTCCTCGTTGCGCTTGAGCAGCTCGTCGGGGTCCGTGTTGAGCAGCTTGAGGTCGGAGAGCTTCGGCTTGTCGGCCGGGTACTTGACCTCGGGGTGTCCCGTGTAGAGGCCCTCGCTGTCGGCGAGGAACTGCTGCAGCTCGCGGCCGAACGTGAAGTCGGTGAACAGGCGGGCGGCGGTGGGATGGGGCGCGAACGACGTGATCGCCGTCGGCGACACCACGAGCGGCACGCCTTCCTTGGGATAGACCATCTCGACCGGGTTCCCCTTCTTCTTGAGCTGGTAGAAGCTGTACTCGCCGCCGTTGACCGCCACTGGCCGCTCGCCGGAAGCCACGGTGCCCGAGGGATCGTTGGCCGATTGCACGAGCATGAGCTGGTTCTGGGCGAGCGCCTTGAAGTAGTCCCAGCCGTGGAGATGCACGAGCGCCAGCACGTGGGTGGCGATGACGCCGCTGTAGCCCGGGTGGGCCGTCACCATCTTGCCCTTCCAGCGCGGATCGAGCAGGTCCTTCCAGGTCTTCGGCGCCTCGGCGGCCGGGATCGCCTTGGTGTTGTAGGCGATGCAGTTCACGGTCGCGCGCAGGCCGTAGTAGAAGCCGTCCCTGTCCTTGAAGCCGGAGGGAAAGCTCTCGACGCCGGCGGGCGTGTACTTCGCCAGCAGCTTCTTGTCCTTCAGCAGGACGAAGTGGCCGGCGTCCGAGGTGTGGATGACGTCCACGTTCTTGATGTTGGCCTGCAGCTCCTGCATCACGCGCTGCAGGATCCGCTCGGAGCCCGTGCGATGCACTTCCACCTTGACGCCGGGATAGGCCGCCTCGAAGAGCTTGGCGACCTTTTCCGCGCTCGGCAGCACGAGCGACGTGTACCAGACGACCTTGCCCTCCTTCTTGGCCGCCTCCACCCGCGAGTCCTGGGCGTGGGCCCGGCCGGCGCGACCGACGGCGGTGACGAGGGCGGCGCCGGCCACGAACGTCCGGCGCGTGATCGCAGCGGGTTGACTCATGGTTCCCTCCTTATTACACGCGCTCGACCGCGACGGCGGCGAGCAGATCGGCCAGCGAGGCGCTCGCCGTCAGCCCGTTGACGGCCACGATGACGCGCTCGACCTGCGCGGCGTCCAGCACCAGCGCGGCGTTGCCGCGGAACTTGGCCTCGATCTCCTCGCGCGTGAGCGGCGCGTCCGGCCCGCCGCGCGGCCGGTCCTGGCGCTCGCGCAGCACCCGGCCGCCGGCCAGCGTGACCTCCACGTCCCCGATGAACTGGCGCGGATAGTCGATGGTTGCATCCAGCTCGTACGTCACCAGGCCGGCGACGCGCAGCACCTCCGCCTCGCGCACGGCGGCGTCGGTGAACTCGGCGAGGCCGGCCCGCCCGCGCACGAAGATCGAGGCCAGCAGGTACGGCAGGCTGAACTTCGCCGCGTAGCCGTTGGGCGGCACGTGCTTGGCGGCCAGCGGCTCCCACAGGCGCGGCACGGGGCCGGCGGCGGTGCGGCAGCGGATGGCGGTGATCTGCTCGGCCTTCACGCCGTGCGTCGCGCGCAGCCGCGCCGCACAGTCCATGTAGGGCTGGGCGATCGAGCCGCACGGGTACGGCTTGAGCGTGAGCTCGCCCAGCTCCCATTGCCGACCGAGCGTGTCGAGCGTCGCGGCCAGCCGTGCGGCATCGTGGCCGCCGGCGAAGGCGGCATAGAGGCCGTGAGCGCCCTCCAGCACCGTCTCCGGCCCAGTGAAACCGGCGCGCGCGAGCAGTGTGGCGGTGACACCGGCGTGCGCGTTCCAGCCCGGGTGCAGCCGCTTCGTCCACGACCCGTCGGTGAGGTACTCGATGATGCCGGAGGCCTGGCTGCCGCAGATGCCGAACGCGTTCACGAGCTGGTCTTCGGAGAGGTCGAACAGCCTGCCGGCGGCGGCCGCGGCGGCGAAGCTCGCGGTGACCGCGGTCGGATGGAAATGGCGCGCGTGCAGCGCGCCCGGCACCGCGAGCCCCACGCGGCACATCACCTCCACCGCGGCGATGAGCGCCTCCGCGACCGCGCGGCCGCTGGCGCCCGCCGCCTCGCCGGCCGCCAGCGCGGTGGTCACGGCCACGCAGCCCGTGTGGACGATGGCGTCCTCGCGCGTGTCGTCGAAGTCGAGGCCGTGCGCCAGCGTGGCGTTGGCCATCACGGCGCTGGCGGCGCTGACGCGCGCGCGCCGGCCGAGCAGCGCGCTCTCGGGCGGGCCGCCCAGCCGCGCGGCCACGTCCAGCGCCGCGCGGCCGAAATCTTCCCCCACCGCGGCCAGCGCGTTGCCCAGCGTGTCGAGCGCGAGCTGCGTGGCCTGCGTGATGACCGCCGGGGGGACCCTGTCGAGCGAGAGATCGAGCACGAAGCGGGCGAGCCGCCGGGAGGCGGTGAAGGACGCCACGGTGACGTCTATCTACCGTCGGCGGCCGGAGATGTCAAATCGTCGACGGCATTGCTCTTGCGGTCGTCCGCGGCGGCTCTTCGCGTCGGGAGGTGGAGGATGCAGCGCGCTTCACGTCTCGGGACTCTCTTCGTCCTCGTGGTGGTGGCCACCGTCGGCGCGGCAACGGCGCCGGGTCACCTCGCCGCCGCCCCGGTGCGCGTGCGTGCTCCCGAAGGCTCGGCCCACGGCTTCCTCGTGCTGCGGGGAACGAAGGCCGAGGTCCTCGCCCAGGGGGACTGGTGGCAGATCCCGGCCGGCGAGCGTCTCGAGGTGCATCTGCGCTTTCAGTTCACCGACGGATCGCTCTCGCACGAGACGTTCGTCCTCACGCAGCGCCGGGTGTGGACGATGCTGGCCTACCGGTCGATGCAGCGCGGCCCGAGCTTCCCGCGCGATCTCGACGGCCGCGTCGATGGTGAGACCGGGCGCTACACGGTGACCACGCACGATCGGGACAAGGGCACCACCAAGGTCGACGAGGGCCAGCTCGACCTGCCGGAGGACGTCTACGGCTTTGGCATGCTCGCGATCCTCCTGCGGAACCTCGAGCCCGGCGCGGGGTTCGCCGCCCACGTGCTGGCGTTCACGCCGAAGCCGCGCATCCTCGATCTCGAAGTGACCCCGGACGGGCAGGACACCGTGACGATCCAGGGCCTGCCTCGCAAGACGTCGCGCTACCTCGCCACGGCCAAGCTCGGCGGTGTGCTGGGCGCGGCCGCCTCGATCGCCGGCAAGCAGCCGCCCCCGCTCCACTACTGGCTCGCGGGCGACCCGCTGCCCTCGTTCGTGCGGTTCGACGGGCCGTTCTACAGCGACGCCCCGATCTGGCGCGTCGAGCTGGCGGCGCCGCACTGGACCGACGACGCGCGCCGCTGACGGCGCGTCTATTTCCCGTCCCGCTCCAGCACCTCCTTGAGCCTGGCCGGGTCCACCTTGATCTCCACGCCCGCGCGCTCCTCCTGCAACAGCATCGGCACGCGCGAGTCGCGCTCCCCCCAGCCGCGATTGAGCGCTTCCGTCATCTCCTCGAGCGTGAGCTGGGCCAGGCGCATCGGGACCTTGTTCTCGCGGCCGAGCGCGCAGGCCAGCGTGACGTCCTTGTGCGCGAGGCGCAGCGCGAACGAGGGCGGATCGAACTTGGCGGGCAAGAAGTTGTCGGCGAGGCTGTCGAAGGTCCGCACGCGCCCGCGCGCACCCTGGCGCACCGCCTTGAAGATGGCCAGTGGATCGACGCCGGCCTTGACGCCCATCGTGAAGACCTCGGCCATCGCCGTCTGGATCATGTAGCCGGCGCAGTTGTGCACGAGCTTGGCCACGGTGCCGGCGCCGATGGGGCCGACGTAATAGGGCTGGTCGCCGATCGCGTCCAGCACGGGCTTGAGCCTCTTGTAGACGGCCTCGTCGCCACCCACCCAGAGCGCCAGCCGTCCGCTCTCGGCGCCCTTGGGCCCGCCGCTGACGGGCGAGTCCAGCATGTCCACGCCACGCGCCTTGAAGATCGCGTGAATCTTCCGCACGACCGTCGGCGAGTTCGTCGAGAGATCGAAGAACGCCTTGCCCGCGGTGAGCCCGGCCAGCAGCCCCTGCTTCTCGTCGAGCGCGACCTGCTCGACCTCGGCCGGGCCCGGCAGCGAGGCGAACACCACCTCGGCGGCCTCGGCCACCGCGCGCGGCGAGTCGACCAGGCGCGCGCCGTTCTTCACGTGCGGGTCGGCGGCCTCCTTGCGCGTGTCGAACACGACGAGCTCGTGGCCGGCCTTCTGGAGATTGGCCGCCATGTGACGGCCCATGGTGCCGAGCCCGATGAATCCGACCTTCATGACCTGGCCTCCTCGATCAGCTTGGGGGCGACCTTGCGGACTTCATCGCGGGCGGACGTGGCCGCCTTGGGGATGGTGCTCACCGGTGCGCTCCTTTCGACCCCGCCGGGCGGGGCACACGGCGCACTGTACCGCGTTTGCCAACCCCGGCGGGGCCGTGTAGCATGCGCGCGCCCCATCCGATCCCTCGGGAGGCCAGGCATGCGTCTCATCGTCGCGTCGTTCGCCGCGTTCGCGCTCCTGCTCCCCTTTTCCGCGGCTTACGCCCAGGACGGCAAGGCCGGCGTCGAGGCGGTCGCGAAAGCGCTCGGTGAGCCAGGGCTCAAATCGATCGAGTACAACGCCAGTGGGACGATCTTCCAGTTCGGGCAGAGCCAGGCGCCCGGCCAGGCGTGGCCGCGGTTCAACATCAAGAGCCTCACGCGCTCGATCAACTACGACACGGCCTCCGGCCGCGAGGACTGGGTGCGCACGCAGGCCCTCGACCCGCCGCGCGGCGGCGGCGTGCAGCCGATCCGCGGCGAGCAGCGCCAGATCTTCGTGGTGAGCGGCGATCAAGCGTGGAACGTGATGGGCGACGCCGCGGTCTCCGCGCCGATCGCCCTCACCGAGCGACAGGCGCAGCTGTGGATCACGCCGCACGGCGTGGTGAAGGCCGCGCTCGCGAACAACGCCACCAAGCAGGGCCCGACGATCGCCTTCACGCTCCCGAACCGCGTGCCGGTCAAGGCGACCATCAACGCGCAGAACCTGATCGAGCGCGTCGAGGTGGCGCTGCCGAATCCCGTGCTCGGCGACACGCCGCTCGAGGTGACGTACGCCGACTACAAGGACTTCAACGGCGTGAAGTTCCCCGGGAAGATCCGCCAGTCGGCGGGCGGCTTCCCCGCCCTCGATCTCACCGTGACCGACGTCAAGCCGAACGCAGCGGTCGAGATCGCGGTGCCCGACCCGGTCAAGGAGGCCGGCAATCCGTACGCGCGCGTGACCACGCAGATGGTGGCCGACGGCGTGTGGTACCTGACCGGCGGCACGCACCACAGCGTGCTGATCGAGATGAAGGATCACCTGATCCTCGCCGAGGCCCCGCTCAACGACGAGCGGACGCTGGCGGTCATCGCGGAAGCGCGCAGCCTGGTGCCGTCCAAGCCGATCCGCTACGTGGTCAACAGCCACCACCACTTCGACCACTCGGGCGGCCTGCGTGCGGCCGCCGGCGAGGGCATCACGGTCGTCACGCACGAGGTGAACCGCGCCTACTTCGAGCGCAATCTCGCCGCGCCGGCCACCATCCGCCCCGATCACCTCGCGAAGTCCGGCAAGAAGGGCGTGGTGGAGGGCGTGAAGGACAAGCG
>Ga0075424_100006993_pt1 | contig 10914 bp, 9 predicted proteins | sample SoiMethybrSBSTD3_FD_75301 | JGI IMG/M metagenome (GOLD analysis project Ga0075424, IMG submission 75301) | Bulk soil microbial communities from a Populus tree surrounding site in Tennessee, USA - Soil MetaG P. TD hybrid SBSTD3 | ecosystem: Environmental > Terrestrial > Soil > Tree plantation...
GGCGTCGCGGAAGGGCTCCGCCGCATCGCATCCGGCATTCTCCGCGAGGAGGAGATCTAGACGACGAGGGACTGGGGACCGAGGATGTGCTCAGTCCTTGGTCTCCATGGTCGCCAGGTATTCGCGGTCGAACGCGGCGAGCAGGCTCTCCTGCTTCGAGTAGAGCCCAGGCACGTAGGCGCGCGAGGAGACTCCCTGCTGCGAGAGCTCGCAGATGTGCCAGTCCTGGCGATTGGTCTCGTCCCAGAGCGCGACGCCTTCGGAGGGATCCAGACCCGGCTGCGACAGGGTCTCGGGAGTGAAGTGCCATTCGCAGACGATGCGGCTCTTGTCCACGGCGATCGGGGAGAGACGAGTGGACATGACGAAATCGGGCTGGACCGTCAGGAAGAAGCTCGGGAAGATCGAGTAGTAGTAGACGCGCCGGCGTTCCTCGTCCGAAAGGTCGCCCAGCGGCAGGCCGCACATCCGCCCGCTCGTCGTGAGGCTGCCGTCGGATCCAGTCAGGAGCATGTATCCCCCGAGCACCGGTCCGTCTCGCAGGTCGTTCGCGCCGCTCTTGTAGTCGGAGAGACGCGCGAGCTTCGGGTGCACCGGCGGGCAGTGTAGGCATTCGGAGAAATTCTGAAAGACGAGCTTCCAGTTGGCGGCGACCTCGTACTCGATCCGGGTCACCGTGGCGAGCCGCGCGAGGCGCCAAGGTCCGAAGCGCTTCGCGAGCGGCCCGAGCGCCTCCCCGAGCGGCGCCGGGCGCCGGCCCAGATTCACGAAGAGGAATCCCTCCCATTCCGCGGCCGCCACCGAGAAGAGCGGGTAATCGGCCCGGTCGAACCAGGAGACGTCGCTCATGTTCGGCGCCGCGACGAGCGCTCCGTCGAGGCCGTAGCTCCAGGAGTGGTATGGGCAGACGAACGCCTTGGCCACCCGGCCGCTCTCGTTCTCGCAGAGCCGGGTGCCGCGGTGCCGGCAGACGTTGAAGAATGCGCGGACCGCGCCGTCCTGTCCCCGGACGACGACCAGGCTCTCGCCGGCCACGTCGGCCGCCAGATAGTCGCCCGGCTCCCGGATCCGGTCCGATCGTCCCAGCGCGATCCAGTGCGCGGAGAAGATCTTCTCCTTCTCGGCCGCGAAGATCTCGGGCGAGACGTAGTACTCCCGGGGCAGAGTCGTGGCTTTCTCGGTGAGGACGTGGCTGCGGAAATCCATGGGAAGAGCGTACCAGCGGCCGCGCCGGCGGAGCAAGGAGGACAGTCGCTAGGTGACGATCACTCCGGCGTAGCCGACGACGCTCGTCGCGTCCCCCGTCTCGTCTCCGCTGTCGCGTCGCGCCACGACCGCGGCCGAGCGGGCGTTCCGACGGCGCGCCGCGAAGAGGAGTGCCGTCGCCGGCAGCACGCCGCACATCGAAATGTTCTCCGCGAAAACCGTCTCGAAGAGGCCCTCGGGGTCGAGCGCCTCGACGCGGGCGAGCGCGCGGTCGTCCTTTGCGCGGCCGACGCGCCGCGACTCGTAGTGGTTCATGTCCGAGGAAGCGAGCAGGATCGGAGGCTCCGCCTCCTCCGAAGCCGCGACGGCCAGGGCTTCTCCGATCTCGCGGCAGAGCTCGAGATCCCTGGTGCCGATCGAGATCGGTACGAGCCGGACGTCCGGCCGGCGGATCTGGAGAAACGGTAGCTGCAACTCGAGCGAGTGCTCTCGCGTGTGCGCGGCCGCGTCCTCCTCGAGAGAGGAGGCGAGCTCGAGAACACGCCGCGCGAGCTTCCGATCGACGGCCACGTCGCCGAGCGGCGTGCGCCACGAATCGGAGGGGTCGAGAGCGGCGGGCGAGCCGCGTCCGGTGTGGTTCGGGCAGAGAATGATCGCCACCGGCGGAATCTCGAGGCGCGCGTAGACGGCGCCCGCGACCGGGCCGGAATAGACGTAGCCGGCATGCGGGACGATCGCCCCGATGGCCGGCGCCGGTTCTACGTCCTTCGGAAGCATCGCGCGCACGTCGGCGTCGAGCCGCTCGGGGACCCCTTCGTACCAGCTCCCGGCGAAAGCGGGCGGCCGGATGGACATGATGGGATCTTAGCGTTGCTGCCGGTCATCCCGAGCGATAGCGAGGGATCCCGAAGTCGGCAGGTCCTGAGCTCAGGATGACCGGAGACGCGGCAGCTCGGGATCCCTCGTCGACGACTCCTCGGGATGACCGCACGCCGACGCGGCCGGGCCGCGTGACGTGCGGTCAGTTGACGATGACGGTCGCTTCGGCGGTCTGGTTGCCGACCTGGGCCCGGATCGTCGCGACTCCCGTCTTGCGCCCGGAGGCGATTCCGGCGGCGTCCACCGGAGCGACCGAGGGATCGGAGGAGACGTAGCGCGCCGAAGCGCCTTCGATCAGGTGGCCGTCGGGTCCGTAGACGGTCACCTGGTAGTGCTGCGAGTCGCCCACGCGCACGAGCGCGGTCGAGGGGAGCAGGACGAGACGGGCGACCGGGCGCGGATCCACGGTGATCTCCGAAGCCGTCTGGAGATCGCCGACCCGGGCCACAATCGTGGCCTTGCCGGCGCCGACCGACGTCACGACGCCGTCCGGCGAAACCGAGATCACCTTTTCGTCCGAGGAGCTCCAAGAGACGGGGACGACGACCGGCCGGTCCCGAGAGTTCGTGACGGTCGCCGAAAGCGGCAGCGTCGAGCCGACCGCGCCGACCAGCTTCGACGAGATCGGCGCCACCTCGACCGCTTTGACGTCGACGATCTCGACATGAACCTGAGTCGAGACACCCTCGAGCGTCGCCGTCACGACCGACTTCCCTTCCTTCTTCGGCTTCAGCCGGCCGCTCGAATCCACTTCGACCACCTCGTTCTGCGAGGAGGCCCATGTCGGCGCCTGCGCGAACTCGACCGGCTGTCCCTTCCTGTCCAGGACTCGCGCGACGAGCCTCTGGGGGCGGTCGATGCCGTAGATCTTCACGCGGTTCGGCGACACCTGGATGGACGCGGGCTTCTGTCCGCAGGCGAGAAACATCGCGCAGGCGGCGCCGAGGGCTGTCGCGGCGAGGCGGGTTCGCATCGAACGGGTCTCCTTGTTGGTTTGCACAAATGATAGCAGGCGACTGAGGTCCAAGGACTAAGGACTCTTCCGGTTCGCTGTCTTTAGTCCTTGGTCGCCAGTCCCGAGTCGGGGCGTCCCATGCTTCTTAAGATCCGGCGGGCTTTCATTTCGACCCGTCTCGGGTGCCGAACGGGGTCGAAGAACCGGGGAGAAGGAATGACCGCGGCCAGAGTCGCCGCTTCGTGGTCGTCGAGGTCCGCGGCGCTCTTGCCGAAATAGCGGCGTGCGGCCGCCTCCGCGCCGTAGGTGCGCCGTCCGAATTCGACGACGTTCAGATAGAGCTCGAGGATCCGGCGTTTCGTCAGGTATCGCTCGAGGCGCCGAGCGATCGCCCATTCCCGGAGCTTTCGCCAGGGGTTGCGCGACGGGGAGAGATAGAGATTCTTCGCGAGCTGCTGCGTGATCGTCGAAGCGCCGTGCCCGATCCCTTTCTGCTTCCAGTTGTGCTCCGCGGCCTCGCGGACGGCGTCCCAGTCGACACCGTCATGCGACCAGAAACGCGAGTCCTCGGCAATGACGACGGCGCGTGCGAGCGCCGGCGTGATCCGCGACGAGGGGACGGGGATCCATTCGAGGCGGGAGCTGTCGCCGCGGCGCGCGAGCTCCACCTTTCGTCCTTCCATGAAAGCCGTCGTCTTCGGCCATTCCTTCGCGAGCGGGCGGACGTCGGGAAGGGTGACGAAGAAGAGCGCTCCGCCGATCGAGACCGTGGCGAGAGCGAGAAAGAGCAGTCGCCGCCGCACGCGAGAACCGATCCCCGAGATTTCGGCGGCCCCGTCGGCGCGGAAAAGGAGAACCTGCCGGAGGGTCGCCGTCCGGGCTTTAGGCCCGGGCCGCCGTGAGCGCGCGCCGGAGCTTCCGGACGCCCTCGTCCGCCTCGTCGCGCGTCAGGATCAAGTGCGGACGGAAACGGATCGCCGAAGCTCCCGAGGCGAGACCCATCAGTCCGTTCTCGAGGCAGGCGCCGAGGGCGCGGTCGCGCATCGCCTTGTCCGGCAGGTCGAACGCGATGAAGAGGCCCCGGCCGCGAACGTTCGTCATCAGGCCGGGAAACTCCTCGGCCAGCTCCCGCAGGCGCGCCTGGAGGTGTTCTCCGACGGCGCGGGCGTTTTCGATCAGGTTCTCCTCGGTAATGATCTCGAGGTATCGCCCACAGCGCACCATGTCCACGAGGTTCCCGCCCCAGGTCGAATTGATCCGCGAGGAGACCTTGAACACGTTGTCCGGAACCTCGTCGACCCGATGGTTCGAAGCGAAGCCGCAGACCTGGGTCTTCTTGCCGAACACGAACATGTCCGGCTCGACGCCCATCTGCTGCCAGCACCACATCGAGCCGGTCAGCCCGACGCCGGTCTGCACCTCGTCGAAGATCAGGAGGAAGTCGAGCTCGTCGGCGAGCCTGCGCAGGCGCCGGAAGAGCTCGGGCCGGAAGTGGTTGTCCCCGCCTTCCCCCTGGATCGGCTCGAGGAGGAGCGCGGCGATGTCGTCGGGATTGGCGGCGCACGCGGCCCGGATTTCGCGCTCGACCCTCTCCTCACCGGCCGCGACTTCGGCGAGGACCGAGTCGGTGACGGGGAAGGACAGGCGCGGGCAGGAGAGCCGCGGCCAGTCGAGCGTGGGGAAATACTGGGTCTTGCGCGGATCCGCGGTGTTGGTCATCGAGATCGAGTAGCCGGAGCGGCCGTGAAAGGCGTTCTTGAAGTGGAGGATCTTCTTCCCCTTCTCGCCCTTGCCCGCCGCCAGGTTCTTGCGGACCTTCCAGTCGAAGGCGGTCTTGAGCGAGTTCTCGATGCCGAGCGAGCCCCCTTCGACGAAGAAGAGATGGTCGGCGTGGCTCGGGGGAACAGCCAGCGCGGCGAACGTCTCGACGAAACGCGCGAAGTGCTCCGTATAGATGTCGCTCGTCGAAGGCTTGGTCAGAGCCGCCTGGAGGAGAGCCTCCCGGAAGTCCGGATCGGCCATCTTCGGGTGGTTGTAGCCGATCGGAAGGGTTGCGAAGTTCGAGAAGAAGTCGAGGATCGGGCGCTCGCTGCGCGCGTCGTAGAGGTACGACCCGCGGCTGCGCTCCATGTCCATGACGACGTGGTACCCGTCCACGAGGATGTGGCGGGAAAGGACATCCAGGACGTTCTTCGGGGAGAGTTCCGTGGTCGTCGTGCTCATCGCAACCTCAAGGCCGGGGGGGCCGAAAAAGACGCGGAAAGTTATCAGATTTCCGAAAACGCCGCCAGCGCGGTGGGGCGGCCCGTGGAAGTGGCCTGTTACGAGAGGGAAACGGCGGGCACGTGCCGGTCTTCGGGCTCGGCGGCGGCCGCGCGATCCTTGCCGCGCTGCTTCGCGCGGTAGAGCGCGGCGTCCGCGGACCGCAGAAGTTCGTTCTTCTGCTGCTCGACCGAAGCGGCCGGCGTGGCGTCCGTGCGGATCGAAGAGACTCCGAGGGACGCCGTGATCCGCCCGTGCAGGTTCAGAGCCGGTTCGTTGAAACCATAGGGACGCGACAGGAAGGTCGCGCCGCGGATCGCCTCGCGGATCGACTCCGCCGCCTGCATCCCTTCGCGAAGCGTGTGGCCCGGCAGGATGAGCACGAACTCGTCGCCGCCGTATCGCGTGAGCGTCGCGCGCTCGTCGGTGACGGTGCGCTTCAGGAGATATCCGACCTCGCGAAGCACCTGGCTGCCGGCGAGATGGCCGTGATGGTCGTTGACGAGCTTCAGGTTGTCGAGGTCGAGGAAGATCACGCACAGGTCCCCGCCGTCGCGGCTGATCCGCGAAAGCTCCTGCGTCAAACGCAGGTGGAGGTACCGCTCGTTGTAGAGACCGGTCAGTCCGTCGCGCTTGGCGACCTCGTAAGCGCGCCGCGCGTCGAGAAGGTTCTGGATGGAGATCGAGGCGTAGTCGGCGAAGATCTCGAGGAGCCGCCGGTCCTTGTCCCGGAAACCGCCGGGGCCGACTCGGTTCACGAGCTCCAGGACGCCGCAGACCGACGCCTCGATCCGGATCGGAACGCAGAGGATCGACTTCGTCTCGAAGCCATCGGTCAGGTCGGGTGTCGGGTAGAAGAAGGGGTCCCCGACGACGTCGTCGGTCATGTAGGCGACGCCGGTGGCATAGACGTGCCCCACGATGCCGGTCCGGGCGGGCATGCGCTTTGCCAGACGGCGCTCGGCGTTGACCCCGAAGGCTCCGATGAAGACGAGCTCGTTCTCCATCCGGTCATCGGAGTTCTTCGTCAGGGGATCGTCGAGCAGGATCGAGCCCGCTTCGGAGGGGACGAACTCGTTTGCCTTCTGAAGGATCTCTCGCAGGAACCGGTCTATCTCGATCTCGCCCGAGTAGGTGTAGTACGCCTTGTGGCGTTCGAGAAAATTCTCGAGCCTCCGGTTTTCGAGAGTCAGGACCTGCAGCACGGAGCGCCTTGAATGCTCAAATTTTACCATTTGATACCCTCCGGACGTGGCTCGGGAGGTCGTTTCCCGAAGGCGTCCGGGCGCCCGAACCGGGCGCGCCACCCGTGCTTCGGACGTCGAAACGGGCTTCCTGCCGGCCCGCCGGCGCTGGGGCCAGCACTTCCTGGCTTCCCCCCGGACCGCCGAGCGCATCGTCGAAGCGGCACGCCTGTCCGCCGGAGACTCCGTCGTGGAAGTCGGGCCCGGCGAGGGGGCGCTGACCCGCCCTCTGGCCGCGCGCGCCGGGAGAGTCCTCGCGATCGAGATCGACCCCCGGCGCGCCGAGGCGCTTCGCCGCGACCTTTCGTCGGAGCCGGCCGTCACCCTGATCGCCGGCGACGCTCTCGAGAAACCCTTCGCTGAATGGCTCGCCGCCGCCGGGTGGACCGGCCCGGCGATCCTCGTGGCCAACCTCCCTTACAACGTGGCGACGCCGATCGTGACGCGCGCGATCGAGGAACCCCGCGCGATCTCCCGGGCAGTCGTGACCGTGCAGCGCGAGGTCGCTCGCCGGTTCGCCGCGGCGCCGGGCGACGAAGACTACGGGTTTCTCTCGGTCCGGGCGGCGGCCTTCGCGTCCGCGCGAATCCTCTTCGATCTCCCGCCCGGCGCCTTTCGCCCGCGGCCCAAGGTCCACTCGAGCGTGCTCGAGTTGATACCGCGCGATCCGCCTCTGGACCCGGCGACCCGGAAGCGCGCGCTCGAGATCGCCTCGCTCGGTTTCCGAAGCCGGAGAAAGACGCTCGGCAACGCGCTCGCTTCGCTCGGGCCGCGGGAGACGTGGGAGGCAGCGCTCCGCGAGCTCGGCCGGGGCGCGAAGACGCGGGCGGAGGAGCTCTCGCTCGGGGAATTCATGGAAATCGCGCGGCGCGCTCCGGCGGCCCGGTCCGGGAGCGGCCGCTGAGCGCTCTCGAAATCGTCCCGCTCGGCGGCCTCGGGGAGTTCGGCAAAAACGTCCTGTGGCTCCGATGTCGCGACTCGAGCATCCTCGTCGACGTCGGTGTCTCCTTCCCCGACGAGACGTTCCCGGGGATCGATCGCATCGCGCCCGACCTCTCCGTGCTGCGCGAAGAGCGGATCGATGCGATCCTCCTGACTCACGGACACGAAGACCACATCGGCGCCCTGCCTCTCCTGCGCGACTGGTGCGACGCGCCGGTCTACGGCTTCCCGTTCACTCTCGCGCTGGCAAGGCGGAGGCTCGCCGAGGCCGAGGCCTCCGCGGGGCGTCTCGAAGAGCTCCGCGGCGGCGAAAAGAGACGCATCGGCGAGTTCGCCTTTACGTTCTTTCGCGTCTCGCACTCGGTCCCCGACTCGGCGGCCGTGCTGATCGAAGCCGGCGGCGTCCGCCTCCTGCATTCGGGCGACTTCAAGCTCGATCCCAATCCGCCCGACGGCGAGTCGACTGATCGCGAGGGGATCGCGGCCGCGATCGGGCCGGGCGTCGACCTGGCACTCCTCGACTCGACCAACGCCGAGCGCCCGGGCCGCGCCCTCTCGGAGCGGCTGGCGGGGCAGGGACTCGCCGCCGCCTTCGCGAGCGCCCCGGGCCGGATCGTTCTGACGACCTTCTCCTCCCACGTCGCGCGCATCGCTCAGGCCGCGGAAGCCGCGCTCACTCTCGGCCGGCGGCTCGCGTTCCTCGGTCGGAGCGTGCGAACCGTCGCCGAAATCGCGGAGCGCTTCGGGCGGCTCCGACTGCCGGCCGGATGCCGCGTGGCGCCGGCGGATCTGTCGTCGGAGCCGCCCCGGAGGCTCCTCTGCTTCGTCGGCGGGAGTCAGGGCGAGCCCTTTTCGGCTCTGGCGCGTCTCGCGCTCGACGAGCATCAGGACCTCTCGCTTTCGCCGGGCGACCTCGTGCTCTTTTCGGCCCGCACGATCCCGGGCCACGAGCGCTCGGTCAATCGCGTCGCCGACCACCTCGCCCGGCGCGGCGCGCGCGTGCTGCGGGAGGCCGATCCGCCGCTCCACGTCTCTGGGCACGCGCATCGGGACGACCTGGCCGACTGGCTCGACCTCGCGCGTCCGCGCCACGTGATGCCGGTCCACGGAGAGCGTCGGATGCTCGCGGCGGCAGCGGAGGTTGCGGAAGCGCGCGGAATCCCGAAGGAGCGCATCCACCTGCTCGACAACGGAGATCGTCTGACGCTCTCGCCGTCCGGCGCCGGGGTCGAGCGGGGCGTCGTCGCGGCCGGGCGCATCTATCTCGACTCGCGACCGGAAGCGGTCGGGCCGGACGTCGTCCGGGATCGGCGTCAGATGGCGGAGGAAGGGTTCGTCGTGGTTCTCCTGCCAACCGATCCCCGCGGCGAGATCTCCGTCGTCGCGCGCGGCGTGGCCGCGCCGGAGGCGGAGCTCGTCGGCGAGGTCGGCCGTGCGGTCAAGGCCGTCCTCGCCCGGGCGAGCGACGAAGAGCGCGCTGACCCCGACTGGCTGCGCGCCGAAACCGCGCTCGCCGCCAAGCGCGCCTGCCGTCGCGTTTTCGAGGTGCGACCGGTCATCGTGCCGGTCGTTCTCTAGGTCGCGGCGACGGGGCCGTTCCCCTGAGCGGCCGCCCTCCCGAGAGCGCGCGCGGAGTAGGATGCGCTCGTCCCATCGGCGCGAGGAGCGAGTCGTCCGACATCGAGGGAACGCGGTGACCAATCCGGCCGAAGCCTACGAGAGCTACATGGTGCCGGTGCTCTTCGGCCCCTGGGCCTCCGATCTCGTCGAGGCCGCGGAACCGCGGAGGGGCGAGCGGATTCTCGATCTCGCCTGCGGAACGGGGATCGTGGCCCGCGAAGCGGCCCGGCGCCTGGGAGCGGCGGCGTCCGTGACGGGGCTCGACGCCAGCTCGAACATGCTCGCGGTCGCGCGCTCGGCGGCGGTGCGCGAGAACCGGAAGATCGAGTGGCGGGAGGGGAGAGCCGAAGCGCTGCCGTTTCGCGACGGAGCGTTCGATCTCGTGCTCTGCCAGTTCGGGCTGATGTTCTTCTCCGATCCGAGCGCCGCTCTCAACGAGGCGCATCGCGTCCTCGAGAGCGGCGGGCGTCTCGCTCTGGCGGTCTGGCAGCCGCTCGATCGCCACCCCTTCTACCGGACACTGCACCAGGTGATCCAGCGCCGTGCCGGGGTCTCCGCGCTCGAGCAGATCTTCTCCTGGCGCGACGCCGGCGAGCTCTCGCGCTCGATCGAAGGCGCGGGCTTCCGGTCGATCGACGTCGAGCCGGTCTCGAAAACGTCGCGCTTTCCGAACCCCGAAGGCTTCCTCGTCAGCGAGATCGCTGTGGACACGGCGTCGATTCCCACCATGCAGTCTCTCGACGACCGGGCGCGCGAACGGATCGTCGCGGCGATCAGCCAGGACATGCAGGGCCCGCTCGACGCCGTCACCCGGGGCGATCACGTCGTCATCGAGTTCCACGCGTGGGTCGCGAGGGCCGTCGCCTGAGCTTCTTCGCGAGCGGCGTCTTCGCGTTTCTCGTTCTGTCCCGCGCTTCGGCCGGTCCGGTTCGCGCTCCGGAGCCCCTTTCTTCCCCCGCGTTCGACGTGGTTCTCGAAGAAGCCTTCATCCCGATGAAGGACGGGGTTCGGCTCGCGGCGGACCTCTGGAAGCCGAAGGGCTCGGGAGACGCGAGCCGTTTCCCGGTCCTCCTCGAATACCTGCCGTATCGAAAGACCGAGGGGCGCGGCGACCGCTACTCCTTCTACAGCGACTTCGTCCGGCGCGGCTACGTCGTCGCCCGCGTGGACATCCGGGGCACGGGAAACAGCGAGGGGACGCTCATCCCCTACGAGTACAGCGAGATCGAGCAGAGCGACGGAGACGAGGTCATCGCCTGGCTCGCGCGGCAGGAGTTCTCCAACGGGAACGTCGGGATGTTCGGCATCTCCTGGGGCGGCTTCAACTCGATCCACATGGCGATGCGGCGCCCGCCGGCGTTGAAGGCGATCATCGCCGTGGACGCGACGGACGACCTCTATCAGGACGACGTGCACTTCATGGACGGCATGATGCACGTGGACTCCTGGGAGATGAGCCAGGACCTCGCCAATGCGATGCCGGGCGCGCCGGAGTACCGGATCGACGAGAACTACTTCCGCGAGCGCTTCGACCAGCCTCCGTGGATGCTCACCTACAAGCGGTACCAGCGCGATGGCCCGTTCTGGGACCGGACGGCGCTCAAGACGCGCTACGAGTCGATCCAGATCCCGACCTTCGTGATCGGCGGCTGGTACGACGGCTACCGCGACAGCGTTCCCCGGATGCTCGAGCACATGAAGGCTCCGGTCAAGGCGGTCGTCGGCGCGTGGAACCACACGTATCCGGACGAGCCCTATCCGAAGCCCGGCTTCGACTGGCGGCGGGAGGCGCTGCGCTGGTTCGAC
>Ga0075424_100006994_pt1 | contig 10913 bp, 8 predicted proteins | sample SoiMethybrSBSTD3_FD_75301 | JGI IMG/M metagenome (GOLD analysis project Ga0075424, IMG submission 75301) | Bulk soil microbial communities from a Populus tree surrounding site in Tennessee, USA - Soil MetaG P. TD hybrid SBSTD3 | ecosystem: Environmental > Terrestrial > Soil > Tree plantation...
CCTCGTTGACCGCGAAGCCGAGATAGGCGGTGAAGGTCGAATAGAGCATGCCGAGCGAGTGGGGGAAACGGATCTCGCGGTCGAGCGCGATCGTCGTGCCTTCCGGCCCGCGCCGTCCGGTGCCCGCGGTCAGGGTCGCCCATTCGCCGACCCCGTCCGCGGTGAGGATCGCGGCGGACTTGGTCGGCGCGGTCAGGAAGGCGGCGGCGGCGTGCGACTGGTGATGCTCGGTGAACAATATCTTGCGCCCGGATATGCCGAGCCTCGAGCCGATCACCCCGCGCATCCAGGCCTTCTCGCCGAGCATGTTCTTCATCGCGTGCGGGAAGGCGCTGAATGAGCGGGGAAAGGTGCGCAGCAGGGTGGTGAGCACGCGATCGAACTTGAGCATCGGCCGCTCGTAGAAGACGACGGCGTCGAGATCGTCGGGTTCGAGGCCCGCTTGATCGAGGCAATATTCGACCGCCGCGAGCGGGAAGGCGGCATCGTTCTTGCGCCGCGACAGCCGTTCCTCCTGGACCGCCGCGACCGGCAGGCCGTCGACCAGAAGCGCGGCGGCGGAATCGTGATAATGGGCGGAAAGACCGAGGATCTTCATCAATATTGGCCCCGGAGATCGCGGGCGGTTTCGGACGAGAGCATGTGCCACCCTTCTGGCTCGCGCTTCGCCGCGCGGCGCGAGATCCAGGCGAAGGGCGGCAGCAGGATGAAATATTGCAGCGTGAGGATGACGCTGCCGATAAGCCCGGCGAGCGCGACCGCGAAGCGCAGATAGGCCTTCCAGAGGCGGCTCAGCCGCGCCGTCCAGAGCAGCCGGCCTTGTTTCGCGGGTGAGACCCTCGCCAACTCCGCGCGCGTATAATTCATGTGGAACTCCTCGTCGCGAAGGATGTGCTGGAACACGGCGCGGGTGCGGCCGTCGCCGCCGACGGCGTCCGCATAGACTTTGAAGTCGCGCGCGGCGTTGCGCTCGGAGAGATGGAGGAAGGCGAGCAGAGGCGCGTCACGGCCGCTCTCGACATTGACGTCGTCGAGGCCGCGCTCGCCCGGCGCCAGCCAGTCGTTCTCCGGCAGGGTCAGATCCCCGGGCGGATAGGCATGGAGCAATTCCATGCCGCGCTGGCGGAAGATGTCGGCGTGGCGGCGCTCGTCGCTGGCATGGCGCAAATAGAGGCGCCGGAGCCGCGCATCCCCGGTCAGCTCGGAGGCGCGAACCAGGTCGCGGCCGCCGTCGGCCTCGACCTCGGCGAAGCGGAGCAGCCGCAGCCCCCGCCGCGCCGCGTCTCCCCATATCCATCGCTGCAACGGCTTGAGCAACACACGCATCGAAGATACTCCCGCGATTTGCCTAACATAGCGGCGGGAGGCCTGCCAATGCCGGGCGGACGGCGATCTTCGAGACGACGCGCCGCCCTCGCGGCGAACCTCGGTGTCGCGCTCGCGGGAATCGCTTTGGTCGGCCTCGCCGCGGCGGCCGGCCAGGATTGGGCCGACCGCCATTTCCTCCCAACCTTCGCCTGGTCGCGCACCTTCCAAATCGGCCTCATCGACGCGCTGCGGGTGCTGCTGGCTTTGGCGGGGCTCTTCCTCATCCTGCTCGTGCGGCCGCGCGTGGCACGCATCGTCAAGGCGGGGAGGGGAGGGCGGCTTCTGGTCTCCACCCTTTCGGCCTCGCTCGCGGTCGCGGCCGCGCTGGCGGCGACCGAAGGGATTCTCCACACCCGGACCTGGCGGGCGACGCAGGAGAGGTGGGGCAGCAAGGAGCCGCAGCGCCAGCGCGACGACCTCACGGGCTGGAGCTTCGTCCCCGATCATCACGGCCAGGCCGAGGTCGACGGCCGCGCCGTGGACTATGCCACCGACCGCTTCGGCTATCGTGTTGCCCAGGCGGGCGAGCAGACCGACCTCGCCCGGCCGACCATCATCCTTGCCGGCGAATCCGTCATGCATGGCTACGGCCTGCAATGGGGCGAGACGATCGGGGCGCAGGTGCAGGCGATGACCGGCGTTCCGGTCGCCAACATCGCGATCAACGCCCATGCGACCGACCAGACCTATATGCGCCTCAGGCGCGAGCTGCCACGCTTCGCCCGGCCCGTCGCTTTGATCGTCCCGTTCGTACCCTTGCTGTTCGACCGCAATCTCGACCAGGACCGGCCCTATCTCGATTCGGACCTGCGCTGGCACGCGGCGCACCCGCCCGAGCTGCGTCTCGTCGAGCTGGGCCGCCGCATCCTGCGCTACCGCAGCGAGGAGGCGATCGACGAAGGCGTCGCGACCACCCGGGCGGTGCTGCGCGCGACCATCGCTTTGGCCCGCTCGCGCGGCGCGCCGGCGCTGATCCTTGTCCCCCAATTCCTGCCCGAGGAGCCGGGCGAAGCCGCGATCCGCCACCGCGTCCTCGACGAGGCCCATCTGCCCTATCTGCTCGTCCCGCTCGATCCCTCCTGGCGCCTGGTCGTCGACCGCCATCCCGATCCGCGCGGCGCCAGGGTCATCGCCGCCGCGATCGCGCGTGCGCTGAGCGGAGCCGCCCAGAGCGGCGGGATTCCGCCGGCGGGACGGCCCGCGCGCTGATGCCGGCGGCCGGCCTCACCGGCCGGCGGTAACCAAATCTCAGTGTTTGCCGTGGCATAGCGACTGATCCGATCCGATCGTGAAGGTTTCGACATGCACGAAGTTCGCAAACTCGTCGAAAATGGCGGCGAACGCACCGAAGACATCGTCGTCAAGAAGACGGCTCATCGCAGCGGAATGAAGATGGGCGGGCTCACCGCGATCGCCATCCCCCGCCAGGAATGCCGCCGCACCAATCAGCGCCGCGACGGACGTCACGCCAATCTCGTCAACGAGGCGGTGATCACCTTCCGCCGCAAGCGCATCACCGTCCCGGTCGTGAACGTCTCGTCGCACGGCGTGATGATCCGCAGCGACATCGAGCCGCGCGTCGGCGAGCGGCTCGACATCCAGTTCCACGACTGCAACCGCACCATCTGCTACGTACGCTGGCTCAAGGGCGGCCAGATCGGCATCGAGTTCGCCTCGGAAACCATCCTGATCACGCCGCCCCATCCCGGCGATCTGGTCCCGGGCGGCCGCCGCGCCGGCGAGCAGCCGCCCAAGGTGGAGCTCAAGACGGACCGGCCCGATCGCCACGCGATGATGCTTAAGGGCCTGCTCCATGTCGGCATCGAATCGGTCGAGGCCCGCGTGCGCAACATCTCCGCCAAGGGTGCAATGCTCGATTGCGACGAAGACTTCCTGGTCGGCACACCCGTCGTGATCGAGCTGGCGGGGGGCGGCGCGCTCGCGGTGCAGGGCTGCATACGCTGGTGCCAGTCCGGCCAGATCGGCGTGCTGTTCGACGAGACGTTCGACATGCAACTGCTCGCCGAAGGCGGCGCGACCAAGCATTGCAAGACCGATCTGCCGCGCTACGTGAAGCCCGATTATCTCGCGAGCGACGGCTGCGAGGATTCGCCCTGGGCCGCCCGCACCTACGGCCTGAGGCCCCAGGACCTCTAGCCGTCATGGCCGCGCCGCAGGCAGGCAGGCTGGCCCTCGACGAGCCCGCGCGCCTGGCGCCCAACGACTGGAGCAATGTCGAGATTCGCATGCTCGAATGCACGGCCGCCGGCTTTCGGGCTTCTTGTGACCTCAACATCAAGCGCTGCTCGATCGTCACGCTGGAGGTGCCCGGCATCGGCTCGGTCAGAGCTTATGTGACCTGGCGGCGCGGCGATCAGTTCGCCGCGACCTTCTTCGAGCCCATCGATCTCTCAAAGGTGCGATTCATGCCGCTCAACGGCGAGATCGTCCTCGCGCGCCTGTTGCGGGAGCGGGCCAAGGCCCACGCGGCCGGCCGAAGCGAGGAGGAACGAGATCTGCGCAGGCGGATCACGCGCATCCTGCCGATGAAGCCGGTCTGAGGACCGGACCGGCCAGGCCCTGAATTCCGGACCCTCAAACCCGCTGATCGAATAGAGCTAGTTCGGCCGTTGCTGTTGCGGCTGCGGCCGATCCTGCGCCGGGGCCGGATGCGCGCCGGCATGGGCCTGGGCGCGCTCGATCAGCTGACGCGCCGCTTGGGCGAGGCTGGCATTGTGCGGATCGCCGGCCAGCGGCTGCAGCAGGGAGATCGCGATCGCATCGTCTTCGGCGCTGCGGCCGATCAGCAGCGCGGCGGCATTCATCGTGATCGCCGCCACCTGGGGCGCGAGCTGATGCGCGAGCAGCATCACGTTGAGGTTGTTCTCCGAACCATAGTCCCGATCGCGCCGGAGGCTCTGCGCGTAGCGGAACAGGGTCTGGTAATGATTGGCGTCTTCCTGGTGGGCGCGGCCGAACCAGGTCCGCGCGTTGCGCGCGTCGGCTTCCCATTCGTCCTCGCGCTCGGCCGCGGTCAGGTAGCGCATACCCTTGAGGTAAAGAAGCTCCGCATCGTGGGGGCTGGCCGCGATCAGGCGGTCGAGCAGGCGATCGGCCGTTGCCGCATCGCCGTAGAGCAGCTCGGCATGGGCGAGCACGCGCTCGGCGAAGGGATCGCCCGGATGGCGCGCCGCCGCCGCGCGAATCTGCGCCAGATAATCCCGGCCCTTTTCCTCGTCGATCCCGATGGCGAGCGCGGCTTCATAGACCATCAGATCGTCGGCGCCGCGCGGAAGCGTCGTCACCGTGACCGGCGGCGGCGTTTCCCCTTCCGGACGGGTCATCCGGCGGAAGTCGATCGAGCCGTGGCCGATATAGCGGTGCAGTTCCTCCGTAAGGGCGGCCACGTCCATCCCGGTCGCCGCCTGCAGCGCGCCGCGATTGTCGCTCCGCGCCGCGACCAGATAGCGTCCGAGCGCAGCCTGGCGCTCGGGCGTGCTGTAGAAATAATGAACGAGCAGCCAGGACTGGGCGTAGAACTGGCCCATCGCGTCGCCGCGAAAGTCGAGCGGCTGGCCGTAGAGGATCTGGTCCATCGGCAGCCACCGGCCCTGCACGATTGCATAAGCTTGGCCGGGGGAATAATTGCCGATGTCGATCCGGCGGCCGCTGAACCGCGCGGTCATGAAATATTCGGCGAACCCTTCGACATACCAGGCGGGATAGGCGTTGGGCCGGTATTGCCGCATGAAATGATGGGCATATTCGTGGAACAGGGTCTCGTTGCCGCTCGATTCCGCCCCATTGTCGATGAAGGCGGCGATGCCGTCGGGAGTCGCCACATAAAAGCCGGCGATTCCGGGCGGGACCTGCTGGACGATCCTGAGGTCGCGCCCATTGGCAAGGAAATAGACGTGCAGCTTGTTGGGCGCCGGCGGCTCGGTCACCGCGATCAAGGTACGCAGCAGGTGGTCGTAATCCTCGAGCCGCAGGATGCGCTGGCGAAGCTCGGATTCCGGCAGGTTGCCGTAGAGGATGAAATTGGGACTCTCCGCGCGCCGCCACTCCGCTTTGGCCGGTGCCGCCCAGAGCAGCACAAGGCTCAGCAGGCCGGCAAGAACGCCCACGGGCTTGAGTTTCATTTGCGCCATTCCCCTATTTGTCAGATGCTTAGCGGGGAGGGCGGGCTGTGGCCAGCGGGCTCCCGCGATCAGGCGGGCACTTCTCCCTCCACCGTGGTGCGGTACATCTCGCGGCGATAGCCGTCATAATCGTTGCTCGCGTGATGGAGGCAGAGGCGGTTGTCCCAGAGCACCAGCATCCCCGGTTCCCAGCGCAGCCGGCAGGTGAAGGCGTGCTGGGTGATGTGGGCGACGAGGAAAGCGAGCAGGGGTCGGGCCTCGGCGCCGGTCATGCCCTCGATGCCGACGGCATAGGATTCGTCGACATAGAGCGCCTTCTCGCCACTGACCGGATGGGTTCGCACCAAGGGATGGCTGCGGCCGGCAAAGGCTTGGCCGCGCGCCTCGTCCGACGCGAAGGGGATTGCGCCGGCGCCGAGGTGCAACTGGGTCCGGTGATTGACCTCCGCCGACATATGGACGCGGAGCGGCACCAGCATGTCCTGCATGACGGGGCTCAGCATGCGGTAAGCCAGGCCGGTATTGGCCCAGGCGGTGTCGCCGCCGAAGGGCGGGACCTCGACGCTGTAGAGCGTGCTGATCATGGGCGGTTGCTCGAGAAAGGCCGAATCGGTGTGCCACGAGCCGCCGAAAATCGATTTGGCGCGGGCTTCGGCTTCCTTGATCACGGGCTGCACGCCGGGAAAGCCCTCGACGCCCTTGGTATAGGCGTCGCGGCCGAACGGGCCGAAGCGCAGGCTGAAGGCGGCATGGTCCGCGTGGCTCAAAGTCTGGCCGCGCAGGAAGATCATCTTGTGCCGGTAGAGCGCGTCGCAAAGCTCGGCGAAGGCCTCGTCGGAAAGGTCGCGCGCCTGCACGCCCGCGATCTCCGCACCCATCGCCGCCGCGAGCGGACGCGCCTCGATATGGCGATAGGCGCGCGGGTGATTGTCGAAGCCGCCCGAAGGCGTGATCCGAACTTCCTCCATGGCCGCTCTCTGACGCAACGCGCACAGGGCTGCAATCTCTTTGCTCACCCGGCTGATCCAACCGGAGCGAAGCAGGGGGCGCAAAGCGCCCCCTGCCGGACCCGGGAGTGGATGGAGGGTCAGAAGGAGGCCCAGGGCCTCACGACGACCCATCCCACCGAGCTGTCCCACATCCATTCGACGACCTTGCGCGTTCCATTCGCGATCGTCGCCGGCGCCCCCGTCGCTTCCAGGAACGTGCCGAGCGCGAGATTGAGCGAGTTGCCGCTGACATTGGTGATCGAGAGGAGCAGCCTGCGGCCGTTCGACGTCGTGCCGGGGAGCAAGCCCTGGTCCGGCGTTTGAATCGTCAGAGTTCCCGATGCGCTCCCGAGAGCATCGGTTCCCAGGACGACCGAATGGGTGTCGTACAGGGTAACCTGCGGAACGTAGCTGGGATTGGCCGTGGTAAGGGTTTTGCGATTGAAGGCAGACGGCTCGATCTGAACCGCGTTCTGATCCTCGATCCTCACTCTCAGTGCGCCGTAGAGGCCGCCGCCGAAGCGCGTTTGCCCCGTATAGTCATAGTCCTGCCAGCGGGTGCCGCTGATCTTCAGGTCGCCAAGATTGGCCGCGCTGACCGCCTCGAAGGCACGGAATGGCGTGCTGCCGGAATCCGCCTTTATCGTGGCGCCTTCCAGCTCAACGCCGGTCACCGTGGAGACGGAGGAATCGAGCAGGACATGGGCATAGCAGCGGCCGCCGGTCGGGAACGCGGCGCTGTTGACGCGCAGGTCCATACCCTTGCCGATCAGGCCATCTCCGCCATGAACGAGGAGGGAGACGCCCCGGGTGTTTTCGATGGTGAAGTTCGTCAGCATGGTCCGGAAGGCAGTCCCGCTCGGACCGTCAGGCAGGAATATGCCCACATTCTGGCTCTCGGTGATCCCGCTGTCCTGGAAATGGCCCATCTGCCCGCGCCATTTGATGGTTCCGCTCGGCGGGGTACGGGGCATTACGGCGCCGCCGCCGCGATAGGTGTCGAAGGCGGAGGTATCGTTTTCGATCGTGAACTTGTTCGTGGCCGTCACGTTTTTCACGACGAGCTGCTGGTAATTCAGGCTGTCCATTCTGGTGGCCGTGACCACGCCCGGCGGCGGTGCAAGCCCGAAGATGTAGATCTTTTGGCCGGCGGCGAGGCCATGATCCGCCGACGTGGTGATCTCCGCGTCCGCTGCCTGGCTGATGCCGCTGATGGTCGTTACGGCGCTGGTCCCGTTGGCAGTGAACGAGGACTCCCGCACGGTAAGGAAGCTCAGGTCGTTCGAGCCCGTGGCGGGGTTCACGTTGATCGCCCACCGGCCGCACCCGAAGATGCGCGACCGATAGAGGCTCACATTGTTGCTGCTGTCCTTGTCGTTCGTGGGGACATCGACATAGATGCCGTCGAGGTCGAAGGACTCGATGTAGCAGTCATCGAACAGGACATTGTAGCACCGCTGAAGATAGACGGCGCTCGCGCCGGTGGAGGCTCCGCCATCGATGCGCAAGCCGCGGAACACGATGTCGCGCTGAAAAAGAAAACGGTCCGGGGATGCCTCGTTCGTGCTCGGAACCGTATCCAGTTTGAAGGCATAACCGGTATTCACATGACTGGCGATGACGCAAACGCCGGAGCCGGGTCCGATCAGCTTCATGCCGGTTCTGTACTGGCTGTAGGTTGCGCTGGGCGTGAGCACCCGCTGCACCGTGCCGTCCAGACGGATCCTGCCGGCGGGCAGAAGGACTTCGTCGCCATCGGCGTCGTTCACCGCGTCCTGCAACTCGGCAGTCAGATCGATGGAGCCGGCGCCCGAGATGACGTCGGCTTTCTGCGCGGGCGTGAGGCGGTCGTAAAAGATGATCATTTGCTGTCTCCTGCAATATCCACCGAGCGGATGCTCGTGTGGAACGAAGATAGACCAGCACAAAAATCGTAGGATTTATCCCACAATCGACATTTCGACAGCCGACCGCGCGGGTAACTGCCACTACAAGGGGTGCGATACGCTCCCCGTCAAGCCCGGCAGGAATTTATCGGAAATATCCTTGACAGGTGAGAACAGAAGGGGTACAATATCTCCGACTCGTGAAGATCGGAGGGATGATGCTGCTGCAACGCGTGGAGGCGCATCTACGGCTGATGCGCATGTCTCCCAGCCGCTTCGGACGCGACGCCCTCGGCGACCCAAAGTTCGTCGAACAGTTACGAAACGGCCGAGAGCCACGGTCGCAAACGGTCCGCCGCGTCCTCGCCTATATCGAGAGACACAAGCGCGGCCGATGCTGATGGCGGACAGGGTGGGATTCGAACCCACGGTGGGCGTGAACCCACGGCGGTTTTCAAGACCGCTGCCTTAAACCACTCGGCCACCTGTCCGCTGCGGCGGCTTATAACGCCGGCCGTGTCAAATTCACCTCAATAGCCGTGGGCGGCGCTGAGCAGCCGGTTGCGCTCCTCGTCGGTGAGATCGAGCCAGGCGAGCGCATTGTCGAGCACATGGTGGGCGCCGCCCGGCGACTTCAGCGCCAGCACCCATTGCTGATCGGCCGGCGCGCCCGGAGGCGGCGGGACCACGAGCGGGGCTTCGGGATCGGTGAAGGTGTCGACCCGCGGCTTGGGCGCGCCGGGCAAGCGCGTGTGGACGAACAGCTTGCGCGGCTGGCGGATCGCCTTCTCGACCGGGACGGCGACCGGGTCGGGGTTGCGTGCCGCCGAAGCGAGACCGCGGCGCGAGGTCGCGAAGAAGGCGATCAGGGTCATTGCGGGCAGGAATAGAAGGAAGACCGGGCCGAGCAGCTCCGACCAGGTCATGGATCGCTCCACCTCGGGCTCGAGCATGACCCGGCCCGGATCCTTCGGGTCGTAGATTGCAGTCGGCGTGAAGATCGGCGCGCTGCCTTCGAGATGGACCGGCGCGGTGCGCACCTCGCCGCCCTCCTCGGGGCGGAGCCGATAGGTGACGTTGAGCGAGCAGCCGATCGGGCTTGATGAACCTCCGGTGCGGCTGCGGCGCGAGGTGCAGCTTCCCTCGGCGTCCATCGTCTCGGCGGCGCGCACGCCCCGCGCCTTCAAATCGGCGCGGAGCATCGCGCTCTGCGCCGCCTGCCAGCCCCAGTAAAGCGAGGGGAGGGCGAGCAGGAGGGTCGCCGCCAGCAGCAGGATTCGCCGCTTCGTCCGGGCCGGATCGGCGCGCAGCTTGAGCGGCCGGCGCGGGAACAGGTCGGTCACATATGCCATGGAGAGCCCCTCGCTTGGCCGATTCGCAGATGCAGCATGTCGCCTGGGCCGGAGCCTGGCAATAATACCCGCTTGGGCTGGGCAAGTGCCCGTGCCATATGGCAAAGACGGCCGAGTGAGGGTGACGATGCGTTTGGTTCATGGGTTGGCGGCTGCGCTCCTGGTGGCGGGGCTTCCGGCCGCGCGGCTCGGGCCGGCGACGATCGGCGAAAGCCCGGCCGCGGCGCAAAGCGGCCTCAGCCAGGAGGGGTTCGAAGCCTATCTCCCGCAGCTTCGCGCCGCCGCCGAGCGTGCCGGCATCCGCGCGTCGACCCTCGACCGGATCTTCCCGACCCTGGAATTCTCGCCCCGCACCATCGAGCTCGACCGCGCCCAGCCCGGCGGCGTCGCCGGCGCGCCGACCAATCCGCCCTTCGCGCCCTATCGTGCGCGCCAGCTCACTCCGGCGCTGATCGCGCGCGGCCGCGCCCATTATCTCGCCGACCTTCCGCGGCTCAACGAGATCAGCCGGCGCTACGGCGTCCCCGCCCAATATCTGATCGCGATCTGGGGCAAGGAGACGGGCTACGGCACGATCATGGGCAATTTCGATCTGCTCAACTCGCTCTCCAGCCTTGCCTATGAAGGCCGCCGCCGGGCCCTGTTCACCTCCGAGTTCATCGCCACCTTGCGCATGGTCGAGCGCGGCTTCCCCCGCGAGGAATTGAAGGGGAGCTGGGCGGGCGCCGCCGGCCATCCCCAATTCCTGCCCAGCGTCTTTATCCGGCTGGCGGTCGACGGTGACGGCGACGGCCGCGCCGACATCTGGCGCAGCCATCTCGACGCGCTCGCCTCGATCGCCAATTATCTGCGCAATGCGGGCTGGCGGCCGGGCCTGACCTGGGGAACCGCGGTCCGCGTGCCGGAGGGCTTCAACCGCGCCGCCGTCGCCAACCGTCTTCGCGCGCCGCGCTGCGCGGCGGTGTTCGCGCGCCACAGCCGCTGGCTGACCGGCGGCGAGTGGCGCCGGCTCGGCATCGCCAACACTTTGCCGGAAAACACCCTGGCCTCCTTGATCGAGCCCGACGGGCCGGGTGCGACCGCCTATCTCACCACCCAGAATTACCGCGTGATACTCGACTATAACTGCTCGAACTTCTACGCGCTGACGGTGGCGCTGCTCGCCGATTCGGTCGC
>Ga0075424_100006998_pt1 | contig 10908 bp, 9 predicted proteins | sample SoiMethybrSBSTD3_FD_75301 | JGI IMG/M metagenome (GOLD analysis project Ga0075424, IMG submission 75301) | Bulk soil microbial communities from a Populus tree surrounding site in Tennessee, USA - Soil MetaG P. TD hybrid SBSTD3 | ecosystem: Environmental > Terrestrial > Soil > Tree plantation...
ATAGAGCCGCTTGCTCAGGCGGTCGAGATAGAACCGGCCTGCCTCGACGGCATCCTTGGTCAGCACCGGGGCGAGAGGTTTGTCATCGATGAAGAAGCCGTCGGGTAGGCCGCAGGCTGGAACATCTTTGGTGCATTCACCGTGCCTCCCGCCGCGCGGCTCTTGCCCGCTCGCGACCCAGTAGCGTCCCTCGCGACTGAATGTCGTGAGCAGCCGGCTGCCGTTCAGAACCGTATGGCCCTCCCCGTGAAAGCTCTGGCCCTGTTTAGGACGGACGACTTGCATCCTGTGAACCCCATTCTTCAGGCAGAATGCTGCACCGGCGCCGGCGCGATCGACGGCAGCTTGGATGGAGACGCCAGGCGTCAACGCAATCGCACCCGGCGGACAGGGCTCGTCGATAACGCCTGCTAGAGCGGGCGTCGCGACCACGAACAGTGCCAGGACCGCTAGGATCGGGAGCATCCAAGGATCTCCTTCAACATGTGGTGCGCCACCCCTGATCGCGTATGGTTCGCAAGGACATGCCGCCGGCCGGTCTCGGCCATTCGCACAAGCCGGCGCTTGTCGGCGAGATATGCGAGCAATTCGTCGGCGAGCTTGTCCCGGCCACATCTGCTACCGCGGGGATTCGCGATCACCCAATGAGCAGATAGCTTCAGGAATGGAATCACCCGACTGGTGATCCATTCAGTAGTTGACAAGGACATCAAACGAGACCGCCCGCGCTTATGAAATGGCCGAGCGCTGAGAGGGCCAGAACGCGGCAGCCGGTAATTCTTGGGACATGGCATAATGTCAGCAACCTCGGTAAAGCGATACAAGCTTGGCCGCAATTGAGGTCCAATCGCCGATGGAAACGGCCATTCGATAGGAAGCATCTGACATCTGCGCCCACTGAACTGCGTTGAGGCTCTCAGCTTGCAAAAGCGAATGCAAGATCGCCTCTGGCGACAAAGACTCAATCGCCACGCCAGCACCAAAATTCTTTACAGGTCGGAGCAATCCAGTCTCAGCTGTGACAATAAGCGGCAACCCCGCCAATGCTGCCTCGATCGCTCCAAGCGGCACGCCCTCGAAGCGCGACGGCATGACGAAGTAATCCCATGCAGCCAAAGTTCGCGCTTTCTCCTCGCCGAACCGCGGCCCGCAGACATCGACGAACTCGGCAATACCAAGCTTATGTACCTCAGCGGCGATCTGATCCCGCGCCGATCCCGTCCCAACTAATTCGAGTCGTCCAATGCCCCCTGCCCGGCGGTAGCGGGTGAATCCGGCAATGAGTAGATCCAGACCCTTATGCTCGACCGAGTATCGCCCGAGATAGCCAAAGATGGGAAAGTTGGCTGACGGCGAGGCGCGTTGAGGTGGAGGGGGCTTTCCCTCTAATCGGCTAGAGTAGGCCCCGTTCGACACGAGTTCCACGCGCGCCCGCGGTGCAATCCGGCGTATGAACTTGCACTCAGCCTCCGTTAAAGCCTGCACGAAGCATGCCCGTTCGAGGATGTGTCTCTCGACGTGACGGAGATAAAACGCTGACAAATATCGCCTAACGCTATCCGTTCGATCGAACAGGTGCGAATAGTGCCCATGGATAGTCATTGCATAAGGTATTGCCTTCTCACGCAATCGCAGTATCAAGGACCAGAGTGCAGGGTTCCTTGCGCCATGAATATGGAAAAATATCCTCGCACTTCCTCCGGCCGTGATTGTATCCAGCACGTCAGTATTAATGCTAACCCGTCGGCCGAGCACGGTGCGGCCGGCTAGGGTCAGAACCCGCACGAAGTGCTCGTCATCTTCGTCGCATATGGTCCGGTGCGCTTCGCGCAGGAAGATTAACTTCGCGTCTTCACCCGCAGAAAACTGTTCCCTCGCGATGTTCTTGGCAGCAAGGTAGGTTCCGTTGGACCTGAGCTCGAGAGGATAACGTGTGTCAATGACGATATGGCGAACATCCATTTTGGCCGACGAGATAGAGATCGCGCGGTCAGTTTCACCGGTGTCCAATATCAAGCCCATGGCTCTTCCTAGAAGCTCGCCGCATACAAGCCTGAAAATTACGAGCGCCGGAGAACACTCTTTGCATCCGCAAATCGATCCGCCGGCGAAACCGAATAAGCACCAGAACCACGTCCTATGCGCAGGACCCTCGACCGCGACGTCAACTCATGGAGCAGGCAGCAGGAGATAAACGGTAACACTCCGCTCCACTCTTCGTCTCCACGAGGGCGGGCGCTCAGCATTGTCTCTCGTCAGCATGCCGAACCACGCGAGAAGAAGGGCCAGATTGCGACACCAGAAACCCCAGCGCGTTGTTCGCTCGCGCGTGGCCATACCTCCGGCAACGTTTCCTTCCGGACTCTCAGGTTCTGAGCATATCGGGATCGAACTCGATCGATACTGCAACAATGGGGTAGTCCGGTCTGGCTCCTCGTCGACAACACTGCCATGGCGAGTCTTGCGACCACCGGCAGTGCCAAGGACGATTGTGATCAGGGCCATCACGAGGCCGTCGCCACAGCTCCCCCAGTCGCCACAGCCCCCCCAAAAGCCTCGTTCAAGATGTAGCGCGCCACCGCCGATCGAGTATGGTTCGCAAGCACATGCTGCCGGCCGGCCTCGGCCATTCGCAAAAGCCGGCCCTTGTCCGCGAGAAGCGCGAGCAGCCGCTCAGCCAGCGAGTCCCGATCAGCGTCGTAGTAGAAACAATGCACGCCGTCGGCGAGATAGAGACGACGACGGTACCTCGGCTTGTTGATCACCGGAACGGAGCCGGCGAGGCAGGCCTCGTAGTGACGGTAGCAATCCCATCCATAACCCTCTGGCGAGAGCACCAACCAAGAACGAGCAAGCGCGGCCATGAATTCGGCATAAGGCAAATGAGCAGACGGGATGACGACACGGAAACCACGCTCAGACAAGTTACGAACAGCCTCGACGGCCTCCATCCTTATCCAGTTGCAGAGAGACCCAGCAAAGAAAATGTCGATGTCCTTTTTGCGCTGCGGAGAACTTCGATTTTCGTTCGGGACGAACAGCGGTAGGGGGCGGACCTTGTCCGGCACTTGTGTCTCGGCGATCCGATCCAGGTCCAATTCTCTCTTGAAATAGAGCGCATTTCGCGGGAACAAGCGGATTGTTGTCTCGCAAAGACGGCTGTTGTCGCCCAGGTCGACGATGACGTGGCGGCTTGATCCGACAAGACGACTAAGCAGTGCGCAGCACGCACGCAACTGGGCACCGGCTTGCAGCACACTTTTCACGACCAATTTGAGCGGAGGCTCGTCAAACCTGTGATAGGGCTGCATTGCAGGAAGCACGATAAGATCATAGGCCTTCTGGCGAATGCGCCAAATGTCCGCAACGGCCGAGAACCCGAACGCGTCAGGGCGCTGCGGTTCGTCCGCCGTCAAAGACGAACCCCACCGGATCCAGTGCGTACTGTCCGGCTGCAGAGCCTTGAAAAAGCCGAAGCGGGAAATCTCGAGAATCATCATCGGAGTCGTTCCCGCTCGGGAATCGCCGCAACGGCGGGGAATGCACCGCATCGCTCACATCATGCCGTCACTTGCGAGGAGGCGCTGGGCGGGCGTCGGCTGACACCGATACACCATTGCGGACCCGATTCCAAAGCCGACGAGGCACCAGAACCATATGCCCTGCATGGGTCCCTCGAGCGCGACATCAAAAGTAGCATTGATGACGATGGAGCTGGCGTAACAGCCGATGAACAGGAACAGGCCGGCCCATTCAGTCTCTCCGCGATGACGGGCAGTCCACATTGCGTGCATCATCATGGCGAACCACGAGGTGAGCAGCGCCAGCCACACCGCCATCCCGGGAACCCCGGCCCGCGCAAGTACTGTCATGTGAACATTATGCGGGCTTCGCAACTCCGGATTACCGTCTTCATTTTTACCCAAGAAGCCATCGGCCTCCGCGAGATTCAATCCAAACCCTCGTCCGGTCCAGAAATTGGGGCCGAACACCGTGTTCGCGATAATGATGTTCCACCATTCGAGACGCCACGTCTTCGTGGCTTCGGTCTGTTCTCCTGACTGGTTGGCGATGCTCACGATATTGTCGGCTAACTGCCGCGCGCTTATCGAACGCTCGGAAGTGGATTTCACGTCGCGGTAGTCAGTGACGGCCTTTTCGACGGCATAGGCCGCGGCGAAGATCAGCAGCGCGGCCACGAGAACAGCTATTAACTCACGGACTTTGCCGAGCACGAGCGCCGCAAAGAGTACAGGAAGAACAAAAGCAAGCATCGCGCCCCGGCTCGAAACGCTTGCCATCACCGCCGCGGAAAGCACAAAGACGATCCAGAGGGGGGTCACCTTGCGAAAGCCGATGAGAGCGAACACCGTCGCTCCGGCCACATGCACCGCGACCTCGCCCGATCTAACCTGAACGATGGGCACATTGTATCCGGGCCAGTTCGGCATACCGTCCTTCATGTACTCACCGAACGCATATAGAAAGGGAATTGTCGGAATGTAGATTTTCAGAAACGTGCCGTAGTATCGAAGGATCGAATTGATCCGGCGGCCGTCCTCCAGCAGCAGCGCGATGACGATGAAGGCAAAGCCCCCATACATGATCACGACGCTGTCGCGCAGCGCATCGAAGCCATACCTGCCGAGAAAAGGGAGCGTGCGCAGCAGCACCCACGTCATCAGCGCGGCGAGGATCAGGCTTGGCGGCGTCGCCAGCGCGGCGATGAGACAACCGGTCCGCAGCAGCACGAGAAATCCGGTGAGGAGCGCGAACTCGCCGATGAAGAGTGGCGGAATTCCCAGATATGCAAAGCCCTTTCCGATCATCGCATATCCGAACAGCCCCCCCGACAGCAGCACGAGATAGCGGTCGTTCAGGCCGATCGGCCTGGAGGCGCTCGCAACATAGGTCATGGGATGTCGCGCGATCGGGAGACCGAAGCGCCCGGCCCGTCGGGCCCCGCCGCCTCCGTTTGATGCGTGCGCAGACCAGGATGCCTGAGTGAGGCGCTCACGTGCGGCGCATCGCGGGGAAGCAACTTCTTGACGTCGATAACGTCGCCGGGCTCCAGCGCCGTCGTCTCGGTTGCATCGAGGACTTTGGCCTCGCCGTTTTGCGTGCGCGTAACGCTGATCGCGCGAGCGGTCTCGGCTCCGGCCAAGCTGCCGGCCCGCTGCAACCTGACCTCGCGGACTTCGCGCGCTGAGGGCAGCACCACGTCGAGCTCCCTGAGGCGCTCGTGCACGTCCCGCAGTTCGGCCACGACTTGCCTTTTGAAGGCTGCCTCGGTGTCGTTGATCTTGAGGTCGAGATCGCCGACATCCATCTGCAGGCGCGAGACCTGCGCCGTCAGTCTCCAAATCTCGTTCTCCTGGGTCGCTTCGGTCAACCTGAGCTGCATTTCTGTGTTGGTGAGGCCGAGGCCCTGCTTGACTAGCCGGCTGTATTGGTCGCTATTCTGCTTGATCTGCGCGAGGTGCCTTTTCGTCGTTGCAATCTGACCGGTCAAGGCATCGATCTCATTCTGGACGCGCGGCTTTTGCGAACGCAGCAGATTAAGCTGGTTCTGCAGCATGGCCGCCTGCGAAGCGAATGTTTCCTTCTCGATCGCGGCGATTTCTGCAACGCCGGCTTCTTCCGTGGGGTCGGACGGCGTTGGCGGAGAGAAGGTGTTGAGGCCGTCGCGCTGCGCCTCGATCCGCGCTCGGCGGACAAGTAATGCACGTTTCTGGAGGGCGAGCTGACGCACGCGCTCGTCGGCGAGAAGGAAATCCGAAACCGCGGTGTTCTGCATTGGCTCGGCGAGACCGAATCCACCGGCCATGGCCACGGCCGCTTTCACCGTGCTCCCGTAGCGAAAGGGGTAGGCGCCAGGTGTTCGCACGTCACCGAGCACATAGAGCGGCCGCAGTTCGCTCATTCGCACGTTCACCGTCGGCTGGTTGAGAAAGCCGTCGGCCAGCCGGTCATGAATGAGTTTTTGGCATTCGAGGATCGTGAGGTTCTTGACCTCGATCGGGCCGATGAACGGGAAGAGGATGTTGCCCGTGCCGTCGACGAGGATGTCGCCCGACAATTCCGCGTGGCCGAAGACCGTCACTGTGATCCGATCGCCCGACGCGAGCCTGTAGGCGCGGCTGTCGCCCGCGGAATCGGCAACGACGGGAGAGGAGAATGCGAGCGCGCCGATCAGGGCGACCGCTTGCAGACACCGAAGGAAAGCACTTGCGTAGCAGTACCCGCTCGCGGCGCTCACTCCCGGACGACCAAGTCTCATAACGTTCTCCCGCGACGTCGTTTTCGCAATGGCCCGACGCCGCCCGACGACCATCGACCGAAGCAAACGGCGTTGCTGAGAGGCTAGCGACCGCACAAGCGCCGATGGGGGGCGAACAGGGATATGGATCGGCCTCTTCGTGAGTACTTCTATTGGGACGCGGGGCTACCCCATATTCGATGACACATCATCGGAGCTGCCCCCATCTGCGCATTTCTCGTTCCACGTCGGGCTGGCTAGCTTTCCGAGGTGTCATCGGCCACCGACTTGGGAGATCTACCGTGAAAAACCGGGTGCTTGTGACGGGCGGCGCCGGCTTTCTCGGCTCACACCTGTGCCCGCGACTGCTCAACCAGGAATGCAAGATTCTCTGCGTTGACAATTACTTCACGGTCAATCTCGGCAGCCCGTTCGAAGTCTCCATCCTGGAACTCGCAGAGCTTGTCCTCTTCCTCGCGGGCTCGCGCTCGCGGCTCGAGTTCCGGTCGCCACCGCAGGACGACCCCCGGCAGCGTTGTCCCGCCATCACTCGCGCCTGGCAGCTCCTGCACTGGTCGCCGAAGGTTGGACTCCGGGAAGGCTTGGGCCGGACCATTGAATATTTCGATCGTCTGCTCTCGAGCCCCAGCGAGGCAAGGAAGCTCGTATGGAAGCTCGCCGTTTGAGTTCCGCCGGCGTCCTCCACGAGGACCGGAGCAACGTCCTCGGCGTCGGTGTGAGTTCCATCAACCTGGATGACGCCGTTACGACGATCGAAGGATGGATCGCCGAGCGAAGCCGCAACTACGTCTGCGTCACCGGCGTCCACGGCGTGATGGAAAGCCGGTCCGACCAGCGGCTGCGCGACGTTTACAAAGAAGCCGACATGGTGACGCCCGACGGCATGCCGCTGGTGTGGCTTTTGCGCCTCTTCGGCAAGCGTCGCACCGAGCGCGTCTATGGCCCCGACCTGATGCGGAAAATGACGGCCGTTTCAAGCCAACGCGGCTACCGCCAGTTCTATTACGGGGGGGTGGAAGGTGTGGCCGACAAGCTGACGCAGGTTCTGGTGAATGCTCACCCAGGGCTCGAAGTGGCGGGCACGCTCTGCCCACCGCACCGTGAATTGACGCCAGAGGAGGACGAGGCTGTCGTTAGCGCGATCAATGCAGCGCGACCTGACATCGTTTGGATCGGACTGAGCACGCCGAAGCAGGAATTCTGGATGGCGAGTCACCTCGGGCGTATCGAGGCCCCGGTGATGATTGGGGTCGGCGCGGCGTTCGATTTCCTTTCAGGAACGAAGCGTCAGGCACCGCGCTGGATGCAGCGAAGCGGGCTCGAGTGGCTGTTCCGGCTGTGCTCGGAACCGCGGCGGCTGTGGCGCCGCTACGCCTACATCGTGCCCGCCTTCGCCATCCTTGCCGTCGGCCAGCTCATGCGCCGCGCGATCCACCCCTCCCCGAACGCCCTCTCGGGCTCGACGGAGCGCAAATAGGCGCGCGGGAGGAGCAGCATTGGACCAGGGCCCGACAAGCCTTCCGCTCACGGAACGAGCATCGATCCCATCGCCGGATTCAATGTTCCGGCAGAAGTGCGCTGTTTTGAATGCGAGCGCGAACGGAACACAAGAAGCGGCGAAAGCGTCCTCTATCCCTCGTCTGCGCTCCGTTTGGGAAGCCTGGCGGACACACGCCCTCGCGCTGGCGGATCAGACCATCGTCAGCGGCGCCAGTTTTCTGACCACAGTCATGATTGGGCGCTCGTGCCTTCCGAGTGAGCTCGGAGTTTACTCAATGGGAGTCTCTTTGGTGTTGTCGTGGCTCGGTATCCAGGAGACGCTGATATCGCTCCCCTACACCGTCCAACGGCACAGGCCGCTGGGATCTCCGGCCAAACATGCAGGCAGCTCGCTGACGCTCAGCGGCTTGCTGTCGGCACTCGCCATCGTGGTCATGGCGGTGACCGCTCTAGGTCTGTCCGCGGGAAACACTGCGCCTGAGCTGGTGGCGGTGACTTTGGCGCTGGCAGCAGTGATGCCGTTCTTGTTGTTGCGGGAATTTGGTCGGGGATTCGCTTTCGCGCACCTGCACATGGGCCAGGCCTTGATGCTCGACTTGGCGGTGGCGGCGATGCAGGTTGCCGGGATCGGCGTGCTGGCATGGACTGGGCAGTTATCCGCCGTCACGGCGTTCGCCGCGATCGGTGCGGCGTGCGCCCTGGCCGGTTTCCTGTGGCTGTACCTCGCCCGTGAGCGCTTCGTGATGCGCGGGGGTCAGCTGCGGAAAACAATGCAGCAGAGTTGGAGCTTGGGAAAATGGCTCTTCGCCAACCTGCTCACCTTGTTGATGCAAGGCCACATCACCTATTGGCTATTGGCATGGGTCGTCGGCACGACCGCAACAGGCGTCTACGCCGCGTGCATGAGCGTCGCGTTGTTCGCAAACCCTCTGCTCATGGGGCTCGGCAATATCTTGGGTCCGAAAACCGCTTTGGCGTTCGAAGAGGGAGGCGGCGCTCGGCTGCAGCATCAGGTCATCCGGGACTCACTGACGCTCGCTTTGGCGATGACGTTGTTTTGCCTCGTGGTCCTGCTCGTCGGCGACGACGTGATTCTGTTGCTCTATCACGACAAGGAGTACGAGGGACAAGGTCACACCATCACAGTCCTCGCCTTGGCGCTGCTAGTGATGGCAGTAGGCATGCCGACTACCGCCGCGCTGACCAGCATTGGGCGACCGCGTGAGGTTTTCTGGACTGGTTCATTTGGGCTCGTTGTCACCGTGGTTCTAAGCTGGTTCCTGGTGATCGAGTGGGGCGTGCAGGGGGCCGCGTATGGATTCCTGGCGGGCAACGCAGCCCGGTCCACGGCACGGTGGCTAGCGTTCCTGGCGCTGGTCCCGCGGGCCAACCCAGAACCAGATCCCATGAGGATGGACTTGGATGCCAGCTCGGCACCGGTCGCTCAGGTCCTCCAGCAAGTCACCCAAAGCTTTAAAGACCGCAGCTGGGTCATCGAACAGCTGGACGAGGGGGTCCAGGCCAAGGTCTATGCGGTGCGATCGCTAGACCGGCAGCCGATCTGGCAGACACACCGCGACCTGGTCATCAAGTTGTACAAACCCGGGACAGCGCGAAATGTCGAGTTGGTACGTGCGCAGTTCGATTCGCTATCCAGATTACATGCAGCGCTGAATGGCCGCTCAATCAACGGCTGGAAGACTTACACCCCGGCGCCGCTATACGTAAGCGAATCCCCGCTTGCGCTTGTGATGACCGTGACTCCGGGAGCGAGCACGCTTAGTTCGTGCCTGGAAAGCGGCGACAACATGACATCCGACGTATCGGAATCCATCCCACTGGCGGTCGTCGCTGCGATGCAGACGTGTTGGTCGATGGGGCAACTGCACGGCGACCTGCACCTCGACAACATCCTGTGCGACGTCGTCAACAGAGATCTTTCGTTCATCGACTTGGGCGTACCGGCGAAGCCGCTGTTTCTCTGCGATAACGGCACCAAAGGTTGGTATCCGGCCTCGCACGACCTCGCCTACATGCTGTTCAATACGGGAGTGAGGGTGAGGAGCACTATTGGCAAGCCAGGCGCCCGCTTGCGCCAGCAAATGTTCGCCGAGAGGGTCTTGCGAGTCTTCATCGAGACGATCGGTCCATTCGAAGAGAAGAAGCGGCTGCTGGATGAAATCCACGCCCGTGTGCGAGCACATCTGATGACGAGCCTCGACACGTCATTGTCACCGCGCGGGCTGTGGCTAGTGCTAGTCAGACGAATCGCCTCGCGTCGTATCGAGCGACTCCTCACCAAGCTCAGAACCGACGTTGGGATCCCGAGCGATGCGCATCCTCACGTCCCTTGACTGGAGGCGAGACCACCCCGCTTGGGGTAACTCTTATGGGTTACCCACACTGTACCCCTTCTGACCATCCCTGGTCGGGGCGCCCATTCAGGTAAAATCTGGACTGGTTTCTGGGCTGTGCGCTGAATGCTGACCTTGAGGGGCGGAGTAAACTCTGCATCTGCAGAGAACAGGAAAGTCGAGAATGACGAGCCGTCGCTGCCGGGCAACTAGCGTTGCCCCCTACTTCAAATGATCCACTTTAACCGGCAGGAATGCCGGCCCCCCGTTACGGGAAGATCCGATACGAGCCCTCGCGTTGACGGGCAGGTGATCCGCGGGTTTCGCGGGCGCAGACGGACCGTCGCTTGCCGTCGCAACCGACAAGTCGTTGTTCATCGCCCAAATAGCCGCTTGCGTCCGGTTGTGCACGCGTATCTTACGCAGAATCGCTTTGACGTGAACCTTTACGGTAGCGTCCGCGATATTTATTCTGCGGGCGATCGTCTTGTTGGAGTTGCCTTCTGTCAAGCACTTCAAGACGAATTTTTCCCTCGTCGACAATTGCGGCGTATCGTGGCTTTGGGGCTCCAGAAGCTTTCCTGCAGTCACGCCGTCGTCGCTCGCGGCTAGCTCGTGGGTATCTTCGTCATCATTGGTGTAGTCGGAAATAGCGGACAATACGGCCGGCGGCAAAATCGTTTCGCCCAGCATCACCAATTCGAGTGATTTGATGAAGGTATCACACGGCGCGACCCTGATGAAAAATGCATTGGCACCGGCCCGAAAGACCGA
>Ga0075424_100006999_pt1 | contig 10907 bp, 9 predicted proteins | sample SoiMethybrSBSTD3_FD_75301 | JGI IMG/M metagenome (GOLD analysis project Ga0075424, IMG submission 75301) | Bulk soil microbial communities from a Populus tree surrounding site in Tennessee, USA - Soil MetaG P. TD hybrid SBSTD3 | ecosystem: Environmental > Terrestrial > Soil > Tree plantation...
GTGACGGTGTCGCCGTGCACCAGATCGGTGATCTCGTAGCCGGAATCCGTGATGCGGATGTGCACCGCGTTCGTATCGCCGAACAGGTTGTGCAGGTCGCCGAGGATCTCCTGATAGGCACCCGTCAGGAAGATGCCTAACATGTAGTCATCCTCGTCGCGGAACTCGTGGAGTTCGAGGCTGGGGAGACCATTCTTGTCGCCGACGAAGCGGTCGATCTTCCCATCCGAATCGCACGTCACGTCCTGGATCGTCCCGCGTCGCACGGGCTCTTCGTCCAGCCGGTGAATCGGCATGATCGGGAAGAGCTGATCGATCGCCCAGCTGTCCGGCAATGACTGGAACAGCGAGAAGTTGCAGAAATACCGGTCGACGAGCGTCGCATCGACGTCGTCGATGATCTCCGCATACGTGTCGCGGTTCCCGTTCACGTACCGCGCGATCCGGTTGACCGTGGCGAAGTAGATCGTCTCCGCCATCGCGCGCTCCCGCAGCGACAGCACGCCGCTGTTGAACAGCTGGTGGGCGCGCTCCTTGTCGAACGTCGCGTCGTGATAGACCTCGAGCACTTTCCGCGGGCGCACGGCTTTCTTCGTGATCGTCTGAAAGTCGGCGACCATCTCGTGAAGCAGCGAGTGGTCGTCATCCGTGAGCTCTGGCAGCGGCGGCTCGGCTTGCGACTCGACGTCGATGACCTTGAGCAGCAGGAGTGCGTGATGCGCCGTGAGCGCGCGTCCCGACTCGCTGACGATGTGCGGCATCGGGATCTCCTGATCGCGGCACATCTCGGCGATGGTGTAGATGACGTCGTTCGCGTACTCCTGAAGCGAGTAGTTCACGCTCGCGTTGGAGGTCGATCCGGTTCCGTCGTAGTCGACGCCGAGCCCACCACCGACGTCCACGTGCGTGATGTCTACGCCTGCTTTTCGGATCTCGGCGTAGTAGCGGGCGACCTCCTGCAGCGCGCTCTTGATGTAGCGGATATCGGTGACCTGACTGCCGATGTGGAAGTGGATCAGCTTCAGGATGTCGATCCGGCCTAACGAGCGCAGGCGGTCGATCAGCTTCATCAGCTGCGCGGCGTTGAGCCCGAACTTCGACTTCTCGCCTCCGCTCTGCGCCCAGCGCCCTGCCCCTTCGGCCACGAGCTTGATGCGAACGCCGGCAGTCGGCGTGACGCCGAGGTCGTCCGCGGCCTGCAGGAGCACGTCGAGCTCGCTCAACTGCTCGAGGACGATGAACACCCGGTGGCCAAGTTTCTGGCCCATGAGGGCGAGGCGCATGAACTCCTCGTCCTTGTAGCCGTTGCAGACGATGATGTGGTCCGTGGATTCGCTCAGCGAGAGGACGGCCTGCAGCTCCGGCTTCGACCCGCATTCGAGACCCACGCCATGCGCCTTGCCGAACTGCACGATCTCTTCGACGACATGGCGCTGCTGGTTGACCTTGATCGGATAGACCGACGTGTAGCCGCCCTGATACTCGAACTCCTTGATCGCCGACTCGAAGCGCTCGCTCAGCGACTCGATGCGCGACTTCAGGATGTCCGAAAACCGCAGCAGCACGGGCAGCGCGACGCCCTGCTCCTCGAGATCGCGCGCGAGGTCGAACAGGTCGAGCGCGCGATCCGGGCGGTCGTGGTCCGGCCGGACGACGACGTGGCCGCGCTCGTTGATGTCGAAGTAGCCTGCGCCCCACCCTTCGATGTTGTAGAGCTCGCGCGCAGACTCGATCGTCCACGACGGCGACGACGGCTCTTCGGTCGTGGTAGTCGGAGGAACGTGTGTCGTGGTCATGGCCGATAAACTAAGCCCAAATTCAGCGCGTTAGAGCCCTCGATCCGTTTTTCAAGGGGTCAGATGCCTTGAAACCGTTCTTCATCGGCAGTGGCAATCCATTGCCGGCCCACGGACGTAACGCACGCATGAGCAGCGAGCCGAGAAGCGATTCATTGCGAGACGTGTTCGTTACGGGCGGGACCGGCTACATCGGACGGCGGGCCATTCCCGCGCTCGTCGCGCGCGGTCATCGTGTTCGTGCGCTCGTGCGACCCGCCTCTCAGCTGCGCCTGCCGCTCGGCTGCACGCCAGTGATTGGCGATGCGCTCGACGCGTCGACGTTTTCGCAGCAGGTCGTCGGCTGCGACACATTTCTCCAGCTCGTTGGAACGCCGCACCCCTCTCCGTCGAAGGCCGCGGAATTCGAGCACGTGGACTTCGCGTCGGCGCGAGAGTCCACACGGGCAGCCAACGCCGCGCATGTCGCGCACTTCGTGTACCTCAGCGTCGCGCAGTCGACGTCGCTGATGCGCGCCTATGTGGATGCCCGGATGCGCGGCGAAGCGCTGGTGCGCGAGTTCGCTGCGAACGCGCCTGGGCGAGCAGCGACGTTCGTGCGTCCGTGGTACGTGCTCGGTCCGGGACACCGGTGGCCATACGCGCTCATTCCGCTCTACTGGCTCATGGAGGCCGTGCCGTCCACGCGGGAGCGCGCGCGTCAGCTCGGGCTCGTAACGATCGCGCAGATGGTCCGCACCCTGGTTCGTTGCGTCGAGCAACCGCCGCACGGTGAGCGCATCGTGGCGGTGCCGGAGATTCGCCAGGCGTAGCAAGTCATCCTTCGCTTCGCTCAGGATGACCACATATTGAGCCATGCGCAGACTGCTCAACTATTTTCTGCGTGGGCTCGTGCTCGTCGCACCGCTCGCGATCACCCTCTACGTGTGCTGGGTCGTGTTCCTGCGCATCGACGGCTGGCTCGGCTTGCCAGTCCCGGGGCTCGGGTTCGTCCTCACGATCGTTCTCATCACGCTCATCGGGTTCCTCGGATCGAACCTGATCACGCGTGGGATGGTGGCGATCGTCGATCAGACCGTTGGCCGCCTTCCCTTCGTGCGGCTGCTGTACACGTCGACGAAGGATCTGCTCAACGCGTTCGTCGGCGAGAAGCGCCGCTTCGACAAGCCGGTGCTCGTGCGTCTCTCCACCGAGAGCGAGGCGCGCATGGTCGGTTTCGTGACGCAGGAGTCGCTCGATCGGCTCGGGCTTCCGGGATATTCGTCAGTGTACTTCCCACAGTCCTATAACTTCGCCGGTAACCTGGTGGTCTTCCCGTCGTCGCAGGTCGTGCCTCTCGACGCGGCAAGCGCGGACGTCATGGCGTTCATCGTATCGGGCGGAGTGACGGGCGTGCCACTGACTCGCGTCGCTCGAGACGGCGGAGTCGAAAGGCAGACCAAGGATTCATGAAACCCTCCCGGCACGGCGTCTGCCAAACGTGGAAGCATGGGCAGCCGCACATCCACGACCACCGCACCATTCCCTCGCGACAAGATCGCCAGCGCGCGTGAGGCGATCGCGCCCGCGGCGGTCTGGATCGAACGTCTCGCACGAGTCGGGTATGCGGCAAAGGCAGTGCTCTACACCGTCGTCGGCTTGCTCGCGCTCCAATCAGCGCTCGGCGCCGGCGGTAAGACGATCGGCTCCCGTGGTGCCCTCACGACACTCGTCAGGCAGGACTTCGGTGCGCTGATTCTCGTCATCATCGCGGCTGGTCTGTTCGGCTACGCGACGTGGCGAATCATCGAGGCGATCCTCGATCCGGAACACCGAGGGACCGGTGCGAAGGGGCTCGCGCTCCGAGCGAGCCTAGCCGCGCGCGGGATCGTGCACGCCGCGCTCGGCGTGCAGGCAGTGAGACTTGCCACAGGCGGCCGAGGCAGAGGCCAGGCGGTGGAAACGTGGACCGGTCGTGTACTCGACGCACCATTCGGGCGTTGGCTCGTCGTCGGTGCCGGGCTCGCGGTCGCCGGGTACGGTATCTACCAGTTGTACCGCGCATGGGCCGCGAAGCTGAGCCGCCAGCTCGACCTCGCATCGCTGTCGCGAGAAGCGGGGTCGTGGGTCATCAAGGTTTGCCGCTTCGGCATCGCCGCACGTGGCGTCGTGTTCGGGATCTGCGGGTGGTATCTCGTCCGCGCTGGAATCGCCCACGACGCAACCGCTGCGGCCGACACGGGCGAGGCACTCCGAGCCATCGAGCAACAGCCGTTCGGCAAATGGCTCCTCGCCGTCGTTGCCGTCGGCCTCGTCGCGTACGGCGCGTATGAAATCGTGCAGGCTCGCTATCGGGTGATCAGACCGGCATAGCCGTCGTTCGCGACGGTGGTGCGCGATCCGCACGTTCGATAGAATCGTGGGCAACTCGCGTCTCCCGCCGCCCACATCTCACTCCGCACGTCGATGTCGCCTACCCGGGCATTCGTTGTCCCTCTGCTTTCTTTCAGCGTTGCGTCCTCCGCCGTCGCGGCGCAGGCCGCCGGGCGCCCCGCCTCGGACTCGAAGCAGCAGGCTCCGCAGAGCACGCTGCTCAAACCCGCGCGTGTGTTCGACGGCATTGCGGCCGAGCCTCACGAGGGCTGGGTCGTGCTCGTCACCGGCGACAAGATTGCGGCGGTAGGCCCGGCGGCGGACGTTCGCGCACCAGCGGGCGCGACGACCATCGATCTGCCCGGCACAACGCTCCTGCCCGGACTGATCGAGGGGCACTCCCATCTCCTGCTGCATCCCTACAACGAAACTCCATGGGATGACCAGGTGCTGCACGAGCCCGTCGCGCTCCGTGTCGCGCGCGCGACGAACCACGCGCGCAACACGCTGCTCGCTGGATTCACCACCGTGCGCGACCTCGGCACCGAGGGCGCGGGCTACTCCGATGTGGGGCTCAAGCGCGCCATCGATCAGGGCATCATTCCCGGGCCGCGCATGATCGTGGTCACGCGCGCGATCGTTGCGACTGGCACGTACGCGCCGAGGCACCCGACTCCCGACATCGACCTCCCGCAGGGCGCGGAAGAAGCAGACGGCGTGGAGAGCCTAACGCGCGTCGTCCGGGACCAGATCGCGAGGGGCGCCGACTGGATCAAGGTATACGCCGACTACCGCTGGGGGGCCAACGGCGAAAGCCGGCCGACATTCACCGTCGAGGAGCTCACGCACATCGTCGAGATCGCGCGCAGCAGCGGCCGTGCGGTGGTCGCGCACGCGAGCACGGCCGAGGGCATGCGCCGGGCGGCAGTCGCGGGCGTGGAAACGATCGAGCATGGCGACAACGGCACGCCCGAGGTGTTTCGGCTGATGGCCGAGAAGGGCATCGCGCTCTGCCCCACAGTCGCGGCGGGTGATGCGATTCTGTCGTACCGAGGCTGGAAGCGCGGCGTGGATCCCGACACGCCGGGCATCACCCAGAAGAAGGCGAGCCTCAAGGCCGCGATCGCCGCAGGCGTCACGATCTGCAACGGGAGCGACGTGGGCGTGTTCACGCACGGCGACAACGCGCGCGAGCTCGAGCTGCTGGTGGCGTACGGCATGAAGCCGGTGGACGCGCTCCGCTCTGCGACGTCGATCGACGCCAAGGTATTTCACATGGACGACCGCATCGGCGCGGTGAAAACCGGCCTGCTCGCGGACCTCATCGCGGTCGATGGGGACCCGACACGCGATATCGCCGCGGTCAGGAAGGTAAAGCTCGTGATGAAGGGCGGCGTCGTCTACCGCGGGCCGCAGCAGAATCCTTGATCGCCTAACGCCGTTGCCCCAGGAGTGAGCCGGCGCGCCGGATCGAGCGCGCCTCGGGGCTGTGGGTGAGCGCGGCGGACCAGAACGGCGAGTTGCTCTCGTCCCAGTTCACGAGGCGGTTGTAGACCCGATCCGCCTCGCGTAGGACCGCGGCCAGCCCGGGCGTGGACGGCGTGGCGCCGTCGAGCCATCGCGCGTACGCACGGAGCGAGTAATAGAGCTCGGTCGTCGATCGGAGGTGCGCGTCGATCTTCGCCCGCTCCTCGGCGGCAGTCCACGGCAATCGCGGGTCCAGCTTCGGCGGCGGCGACGAGCGATCGGCCGTATCGCCGGCGAGCCCGTAGAGCCGCCAGTTGAGGCCGCGCAGCCAGAACGTCCTCTCGCCGAAGAAGAGACGTCCATGCTGGTCGCGCATCCAGCGGGCGAACGCGAGGCGCCCGGACCGTGAAGTATCCGCGGCGAGCGACGCGGTACGCGCCCAGCGTTGTGCTTTCGCCGCATCAGTCGAACCCACCGCCCGGCGCGCACCCGCCCAATCGGCGGCCGCTGCGCGGCGTCCGGCGATCGTTAGGCGGGCGTCGTTGGCAAGGGGTGACGTCGGCTGTGCGGCCAGCGAGTCGACGATCGGCTGCGGCGCGAGGACGCGCACGAGGTACAAAGCCGCCGGGTCGGCGGCAGGAGTCGCGGCAACGGCCTTTCCCCAGTCGCGGCGCAGCAGATGGAGGCGGACCCGGATCGCGCCGATGTCCGCGTCTGAGTCATCTGCGCTGTCTGCTTGCGCCCTTGCAGCGTCGAGATTTCCTGCCTCGAGCAATGCGAGCAGGCGCAGTTTCGCCCAGAGCGGCGACGGCGCAGCTGCCTGCTGCGGGAAGCGAGACGGAAGCGATCGGCTCGTCCGGGCCGCCTCGACCGCCCGCCACAGGAGTCGCTCCTGCATCGCCAACGCCCAGGGCTCGTGCGCGTTCGATTCCGTCGCTAGCCAGTAGGTGTTCCACTGCTCGGTCGTCACGCCAACGGACGTCACCAGCGCGGTGCGCAGCGGCCAGTCGAACCGCGGGTCGTCGATCGATTCGGGCAACGCACTTTGCTGGACCAGATAGCGCATCTCGCCAACCACCCGCGCGCGATGACGCGGATACATGGCGAGAAGCTCGTTCCACGCGCGCGCCGCATCACCCTTGAAGTACATGAGCCGAACGCGCGACAGCCGCACATAATCCGCGAGCGGGTGACCCGCGAACCGTCGCAGCCAGTCGGTGTGCAATCGCTCGAGCTCATCCCACCGAGCAGCGGGAACGCTGTCGCGGATCGAGGTCGCCCAGCCGTTCGGGATACCAGCGCGCATGGCTTCCTGCAGCGCAACAAAGCGGAGCGACGCAAGTCGCGGCGAGGTCTCGTGAGCGTCCGCGTACGCGCCAGCCTGATCACGCGCAAGACGGGGTATCTCGCGAGCCTCTCGCAGCACTGGCGGCAGCGCCCCGGTCGCTGCGAGCGAATCACGAGTCGTGGAGTCACCGCCGAAATAGCGCGCCGCCGTGGTTGCCTGGCCCGGCGTTAGGCTCGGCGTCAGGTCTATGACATCGACTGCGGTGCGAAGCGCCTGCGCGTAGGGCCCCGCGAGGCCCGCAGGCAAATCGAGCACATCGTCCACGACTCGGCGCGCGAGCACGGCGGCACCGCGATAATCGCCCTGCTCCACCGCTCGAATGGTCGCGTGGAGTTTCTCGCGCTCGTGGTGGCGGGGGAGCGTGTCACTGGCGGTCTCCGACACGTATCCACCGCCCTCGTACGCGAACGAGAATAGCGCACCGAGCGAGTCGGGCATCGTTCGGCGGAAGGGCTCCAGAAAGCGCAGCTCGAGCCGGAGATGCGACTCGTACTCGTCGTCATAAAGCGTGTGCACGAGATAGTCGCGCACGGGCACGAGCGGCGCATCCACAATGTCAGCGCCTGGACCGCCACAGGGAAACGCGGGAACCGCCACGAGCGCCACCGCACACACGGCTCCAGCAAATCGATTCACTGTGGTTTCTCCAGCAGGGGTGTCCACCGCGTGCCGCCGGGAAACACCCAAACGCCACGGTACCACCGGCTCCCGCGCATAACGTGAGGCGCCTCGAACCACGACTGGTGGCTCGTCGTTTCTCCGTTCGCCAGGCGACGCTCGAATGCACCCACGCCGAGACGAAACGCCATACGCTGCCGTGACGCGAGCCGCTCGAGCTGCCGTGCACGCGGCAGCGACATGTGCTCCCCGGTGTCGAACACCTGCAGGATGTGACCGGCGACGCTGCCGCGAAACAGGTCGCCGTAGTCGCGATGGCGAATGTGGGCGACGAGACTCGTGAGCCAGACCGTTCGTCCGGTGAGCGGCCCAGCGGCGAGCTTCGACACGACCACGCTCCATCGCTTGAGCAGTCGCTCCGGACAGTCGTAATCGATCTGCACTTCACTCAAGGCAATACCGGAGCTCTGCGCCGCCGCCAACATGTTGCCCAGCGCGATTCCCAGCGCGTTCGCGATCGCGCTGTCGGTCTGCGACGCCCACGCGTTCGAAAAGCTGTCGTCGAACCGAACGACGACACCAACCGTCGGCCGTCCCGCGATTCGAGGCGAGAGCGCGAGCTGCGACCGGACCGTCCCGTCACTCGACGCGCGGATGGTCCCGATCCAAACCGTGGGCACGAGGTCCGGAATCGATCGCGCCGCATCGGCGAAGAGGGCCGAATCGCTCGCCGACCAGATCCACTGCCCTGTCTCGGTCGCCTGCGCGACCTCGCGCTCACAAGCTGACATCGCCACGGCGAGAATCGCGACGAAGACGTTTGCCGCGACCCCGTGACGCGAATACGTTCTGCGCTCCCTCGAACCGGACGTCGTGGACAACCTCTGTCACTCGCTCGTAGGTGCCGCCCTCTCGGGCGCCGGACTTCGGCGCCGCACCGGGCTCGCGACGGTCACGATGGTCATCGGCGCGAATCTGCCTGATATCGATGCCTTCGTCTACCTCACAGGCAGCGGGTCAACCGGGCTCACTTTTCGCCGAGGGTGGACGCACGGCGTGCTGGCGATGGTGGTTCTGCCGTTGGTTCTCGCCGGACTGATGACGTGGGTCGGCCGCAGTCTCGCGAAACGCCGCGAACGGAGCGGTCGCCCTTCTCCGGTGGCACCCATCGTTCCGTCACAACTGCTGTTCCTTTCCGTGATCGCGATCTGGACGCACCCGCTGTTCGATCTGCTGAACACGTATGGTGTGCGGCTACTCATGCCATTCTCGCCGCGCTGGTTCTATGGCGACACCTTATTCATCATCGACCCATGGGTCTGGGTCGCGCTCGGGATCGGGACGTTCATCTCGATTCAGCGCGCGCGTGGCGTCCCCGTGGGCCCGGGCTCCGACAGCGCCATGTCCCGTGCGGAGCGGCCGGCCCGGATCGCAATCGCTCTCGTTGTGACGTACATCGCCGCGATGGCCGCGTCGAGCCGGATCGGACGAGGTATCGTCGAGCGTCAGGCGGTCGCCGCCGGACTACAATCTTCCCTCAGGATCATGGTGGCGCCGGATCCGGTGACACCGTTCTCGCGCACGGTCGTACGCGACATGGGGCTGTGGTACGAGGCCGGCCGGCTCACCTGGTCGCTGGAGCCGCACTATCAGATCGCCGGCGACCCGATTCTGAAGACGTCGAACGCCGCCACGCTGACGGCGATGTCGACGCGCGAAGGGCGACAGTTCTGGTCGTGGACGCGCTTCCCCTTCGCCGAGGTCTCGACCACGAACGATTCGGTTGTCGTGCGGTTCGACGACGTGCGCTACGCCCGCCCGGGACAGCGCAGCTTCGCCAGCGTCACGATCACGCTCGCACGCCGCGCGCGTTAGGCGCGCCGGCGGAGCATATCGGACTACTTGTGTCGGTACGTGATGCGCCCGCGCGTGAGATCGTAGGGCGACAGCTCGACCTTCACGCGATCACCCGGCAGGATCCGGATGAAGTTCATCCGCATCTTCCCGCTGACGTGCGCGAGCACCTTGTGGCCGTTCTCGAGCTCGACGCGGAACATCGCGTTCGGCAGCGGCTCGACCACCGTGGCTTCCACCTGGATCGCCTCTTCCTTCGCCATGCGTCTCCTCAGGCCGCCACGGCGATCGGATCGCCGAGGACCCGCGGCCCCTGCTCCATGACCGCGACCGACAGCTCGAAGTGCGCCGAGAGGCTGCCGTCCCGCGTCCGCGCCGTCCAGCCGTCGTCGGCGGAGAGGACGACCTCCGGACCGCCGGCGTTCACCATCGGCTCGATGGCGAGGACCATCCCCGGGGCGAGGCGCACACCGTGGCCCGGCTCGCCGAAGTTCGGGATCTGCGGCTCCTCGTGAAGCGACGAGCCGATCCCGTGGCCCACGAACTCCCGCACGACCGAGAACCCCGCGGCCTCGACGTGCGTCTGGACCGCGTGGCCGATGTCCGAGACGCGATTGCCCGGCCGCGCCTGCGCGACCGCCCGGAGGAGCGCCTCCCGGGTCACGTCGAGGAGGCGCTGCGCCTCGCCGTCGATCCGTCCGACGGCGAACGTCTCGGCGGCATCGCCGTAGTAGCCCTTGTAGAGGATCCCGAGATCGACCGAGAGGATGTCCCCCTCCCGGAGGATCGCTCCCGCCCGGGGCACGCCGTGGACGATCTCGTCGTTGACCGAGGCGCAGATCGTCCCGGGAAAGTCGCGGCCGTCGTTCCGGTGCGGATACCCTTTGAACGCGGCGATCCCGTTCGCCGCGGCGATCCGCTCGGCCGCGAAGGCGTCGACCTCGAGGGTCGAGATCCCCGGCCGCACGACCCCCCGGAGATCCGAGAGGATCGAGCGGATGATCCGGTTCGCCTCGTCCATGAGGGCGATCTCGGCCGCGGACTTGAGCGTCGTGCGCGTCATGCCGGCTGTGTCCTGCCCAAACCCGCCTTCAGGCGGGCGCCGATCTCGGCGACCTCGCCGAGGCCGTCGACCTCGGCGAGAAGACCTTTCGTCCGATAGGCGCCGGCGACCGGCACCGTCTGGCTCGCGTAGACCCTCAGGCGCTCGCGGATCACCTCTTCCGTGTCGTCCTTCCTCTGCACGAGCGCCGACCCGCAGTTGTCGCAGATCCCCGCCGCCTTCGGCGGCCGGCTCTCGAGATGGAACACCGAGCCGCACTTCGGGCACGACCGGCGCCCCGAGAGGCGGTGGACGATCTCGGCCTCGGGCGCCGTGAGGATGAGCACCCGGTCGAGCGATCGTCCGAGCCGTTCGAGGACCCCGTCCAGGATCGCCACCTGCTCCAGCGTGCGCGGAAATCCGTCGAGCA
>Ga0075424_100007001_pt1 | contig 10906 bp, 9 predicted proteins | sample SoiMethybrSBSTD3_FD_75301 | JGI IMG/M metagenome (GOLD analysis project Ga0075424, IMG submission 75301) | Bulk soil microbial communities from a Populus tree surrounding site in Tennessee, USA - Soil MetaG P. TD hybrid SBSTD3 | ecosystem: Environmental > Terrestrial > Soil > Tree plantation...
AGCACGGGTCTGAACTTTCACTCAGTTCCGCGAATAGACACGAACGTAGTCCACCATCATGCGGCGCGGAAAGACCGTGGACTCGTCTGGATTGCCCGGCAGGTCTCCGCCGACCGCCAAGTTCAAAATGATGAAAAAAGGATGATCAAATACCCAGCGTTGGCCGGGGGGTAAGTCGCCCGGGGTCTTTGTTGCGTACAGCTTGCCGTCGACATAAAAACGGAGCTCCTGAGACTCCCACTCTACGGCGAAAATGTGGAACTCGTTGGTAAACTCTCCCTTCGGAAGGGCGTACGCCTTTGTTAAGGGGTTCGTACCAGAGTATCCGGGACCGTGCACGCTGCCGCGGATTATCGCTGGCTCCGAACCGATAATCTCCATGATGTCGATCTCTCCACACGCCGGCCAGCCTGCAGTCCGGAAGTCGTCACCTAGCATCCAGAACGCCGGCCAAACGCCCTTGCCCGTGGGAACTTGGATGCGGGCCTCGAACCTCCCATAACGCTGGCTGAATCGCCCGTCTGTCTTAAGGCGCGCCGACGTGTAGTTGCGCTTCACTCCATCGGGTCCCCTGAATTGTTCGCTAATCGCTTCAATGACGAGATTGCCATTCTCCTGGCGAACGTTTTGCGGACGGTGTGTGTAATATTGGAGTTCACGATTGCCCCACCCATTTCCACCACTCTCACTAACCCATTTGCTCCAGTCCGGCTCTGAGCCATTGGGACCGGTGAACTCGTCGCTCCACTTCAGAATCCACTCAATATTGGATTTCGGTTCGGTCGAAGCCCTGCCGACCACCTGTCCCAACGCACAGGCTACCGCGAGGACGGTAACGACGATGAAAACAGCCAGTGTTAAAGGTAACTGCATCTGTCCTGCTCAAAGCGACGCTGGCGCTTCGGTCGTTGCGGATGTTATTTGAAAGTGCCGGCGTGCGAATCCCCTGGCTGAGGTGTTTTTGAGTAATACTTTCGGGTTACACGCGTTCGGGACCCCGAGTGAGCCGAAGGGAACCGGCCCTAACTGCCGCCCGATCTTGAGCTTGCCGTCGGAGCGGCTGACAAGTGCGAGAAAGAAAAGCACGAACCCGTGGAGTTCAAGACTATGGTCGCGACGAGAATTGAATCGCTATTCGACCTGTGGTGAGCTGCTGGTTCCTACCTCAGTACCCCCAATTGTGCAGCCGGTCGCTGACACTCGCCAAGCGATGTCGCCTATGAGTCCCGAAAGCGAATCAAAAAGAAATTTCTTTTTCTCCATGAGAACCTCATTGATCGCAGAAATTCACGACGCTTTTCAGCTCTCGCGTCACGAAACAAACATGGGGGAGTAACAATTTATAAACCGAAATGTGTCAGAAACACAGGATACGCGAACACGTTGCAGAGGGGAGCCCATGAAAAGAGTGCGCTGTACCTTATCACTAGTGCGCCCGGCTAGCATTGAGGACCCCTGCATCTCCTATAGAAACCAGATGTAGTGCTGGACTGGTCATATCAACTCGCGCAAAGAAATGAATCCATTTTTATGAATTCGGAAACGCTGAAATTGTGAATTTTGTGTTTCATGCGAGCTAAAAAGTAAATGCAAGCTGGCCGAGATACCTGTAAGTGGTATTTGCGCCCCGCTGGACTGGAACGAAAAATTGCTCAGCTGGATTGTTGGGACGACGTGCATTTTGGATGAAGAATAGGTTCTGCCATTGCAGTGCCCGCGTAAGGCCGAGATCAAAACGTACGGCATGGACGGCGATATTCGTAGTGGAGCCGGTTCCCAAGTCATCATCCGTGAACTGGGCAATAATAGAATTCGCGTCCTTGATCGCGTATTGATACAGGAAGCGCACATCGCCGAACTGATGCACGGCTCCAATATTAAACGACGCCATCATCGCATCCCGAAGCTGATCCGTTCCGACATTACGAACTGCCTGGAAATCGAAATAGTACGGCATTTCGCGCCCGGCCAGCTTGATTCCGCGATTCGACAGACGGTAGGCGAGTCGAGCGACCTGATAGTGTCCAGCGGTATACATGGCTCCCCCTGGAGTGGTTGTCGCGTTGCCGACTGCGGTCACCGGACCCGATAATGACAATCCCAGGGAGTTATTGATGACGACAGGGAATCCTCCGGCAGTCGCGGCCAGCACGATTTGGTTCTGATTGCGATACAGCTGAATGTCCGCGACGGCCTGATGCGTCCAACGCTCGCCCAGATCACCTGTAATAACCACACCAGGATGGAATAGGTTCGCGGTGCCCACTCTCTTGCCATTTTCGTATCCTGCCATGTTGAAAGGCGAAGACCCTCCACCGGCGGGAGGCTGCAGAATTGGGACATTCGGGTTGCTCAAGATGTACTCGGCTGATCGGAGTTCAATCGCCTTGAAAGATTTTGACCGCAATGGAATCGTAGCGATCTGATGAAAACCATTGAACCGAACATCGTCGTCCCATAGTAAGCGCGTATTGTCTGCAAAGATTTCTTCCATCCGGCCGGCTCGAAATGACAATCGTTGCGTCGGATGGTAATCCACGTAGGCTTCCGCAACGGAGAATGCGTGTTTGACGGCCATTGCCGCGAAATCCTGATCATTTGTTGTTTGGTTGTTGTAGGGACCTGTTGAGAGCTGGGCGTGGAACCGGAATTTTGAATCGATGTCTTTGTCGACATTCAAACGCAAACGGTAGCGTGCCCGGATATTTTGGATGGGGCCGGCAATTGCATTCCCGGATCGTGCCTGAACGTCCGCACGGAGCCGAAAGTCACCGCTAAACCGGAACCCTCCAAGGTTGGTGGATAGGGTTTCCACTTTTTTTTCGAGATCGCTCGCTTGGACTGTGCTCGCCTGAGGTTGAAATCCCACTGGTTGTAGTACGGCTGTTTCCGCGGCCGCAGTTTCGGTGACGGCTCCCGGTTGGGTATTTGACCGTTGAAGTGCGTTCTGCAACTCGGCGATCTGCTGCTGCTGTCCTTCGACCAGCGACCTGAGCGCAGTGATTTCTTCCATAATGGCTTCCATCGAGACCGGCTTTTCTTCGCGGGCTTGCACCACTCCCGGCATAAGCGATACTGCGCAGATAAAAAAAAATGCCCTACCTCTGATCATCAATTTCATGTCTGGTCCTCCGAAACCAAGGATTGTCACAATTTGCTACTTGAACAATCAAAAGAATGTCAATTTTCGGAGACTGCAGAGGTGAAGGTTACCGGAATGGGGTTCACAATCTGCGGATTCCATGCCTGTGTTTTTTGTAATCCGCGCACGCTATGCTCGCGCGTGTTCAGCGATTCACACAGGTTTCACCGGAGCTTCATTACTCGTTCACGATTCTGCCCCAGCTTGAGAAGTCGCAGGGACGCAATTCGAACCCTGTGTCATCAACCAACTTACCCGATAACGACTGAAGTTTTGTTTTACGTATAACGAGAGCTGCCCAGCAGCATGCCTCGTTTCCGGTGACTGCCATTGGCCGGCCGCCACTGGAATTGTGCGAAGAGCCATTACCAGGAGTTTATGTCGAACAAAATTTGGATACAGATTGCTCGATTTGGCTCGGTACTCACACTAACCGTTCTGCTGAACATTTCAGCGCACTCCCAAACCGAACAAGCGGGAATCACGGGAACGATACGGGATAGTCAGGGAGCAGCGATCGCTGACGCCGTGGTCGAAATCCGTCAGGAGGAGACAGTCCTTACACGAAGCACGCACTCGAATGAGTCCGGTACGTATTTTATAGGGTCGTTGCCGATCGGGACTTTCTCGGTAGAAATCAAACATCCCGGCTTCGCTTCCGCGCTGTCCAGAAATGTCCGATTGTTCGTCGGCGAAGTCCGCACACTCGATGTAACGCTCGAAGTTTCAGGTATCACTGAACAGATTTCCGTCGCGGCAAGAGCCAGCGAGTTGGATCAGACGTCCGCCGCTATTGGCGGGCGTGTTGAGCAACGACAGCTGCTGGATCTGCCAAATAACGGACGAAACTGGGCGAGCATGATGCCGCTGATACCAGGGGCTGTGGATACCGGCGTCTCCGATCAGCGAAGCGTGCGATTTGCCGGCCATGGACGTGATGACAACAACTTCACACTCGATGGAGTAGATGCGGGCGGCATATCGAACCAACCGCAGAAGTCAGGAATACGAATCGCCATTCCTACTTCGACCATCATGGAGTTCAAAGTGGATTCCTCTTTGTTCACCGCCGAATCCGGCAACGGCTCAGGCGGCCAAGTCACGATGGCATCCGTCTCAGGTACGAACGCCTTTCATGGAACCTTGTTCGACTTCCTCAGGAACGACATTTTCGATGCGCGCAATCCCTTCTCGCAAAGCAAGCAGCCTTTCCGTCTGAACCAGTTCGGCGGCACATTAGGCGGACCTGTAGTGCGTGAAAAAACATTCGTGTTTATCGCAGTCGAAGGCTTACGCCAACGGCTGGACCAAACGCTGCGGGGTTTCGTTCCCAGTGCAGCGTACCGGGCGCAGGCTGCGACCAATCCGGCCCTCCAGCCGCTCATCGACGCGTATCCGACTGCGGGAACACAAAGGCAGGAGAACGACCCCACAACCGACCTCTTTGTTGGTCTGAGTCCACAGAGCGTGGACGAAACTTCGGGAATGGGCCGAATCGATCATCGATTCAACAGCAGAACGACGGCCTTCCTCAGGTTCAACGTGGACCACGCAATCAACGATGTTCCGCTTGGAAATCTCGAACACCGTCAGGTCACGGATAGCCGGCTCATGAATGGCGTCTTCAATCTGACGCACATTCTTTCGGGTACGGCGTTGAACGAAACAAGACTCGGCTTCAACCAGGTTCTGTCGCGAACCAGCAATCAAACAGGGCTCACCTATGCACTGGCGGTCTCGGGCTTCACTACGCTCAGCAGCAGTCGCACGCGTGAAGAAGACGATACGTCATACTCGCTCGTCGATCAGCTAACGGTCGTTCGTGGACGACAGGCAGTGAAAATTGGAGTCGAAGTACGGCGCATTCATATGGACCCTGGGAGTTCGACCGATGGAACGTTGACATACACAAACCGAAGCACCTTTCTGAACAATCAGCTCGACACCGCTTCCGTTACCGCCGCGCTCCCTTTAAAGAGGCTTCGTAAGACACAGGTGTTCTCGTTTATTCAGGATGACTTTAAAGTGACGCCTTCGTTTACGCTGAACCTCGGCCTTCGCTACCAATTCTTCAATGTGTTCCATGAAGTAGACGGCAGGGCCGTGCCGTTTGACTTTGCGACCTGCGGCGGGTTTTGTCCGGCAGGATCTGAGTTTTCCGAACCACGAACGACGGACCTGGATCCTCGAGTCGGCTTCGCATGGGCGCCGGAAATGTTCCATCGACGAACGGTGATCCGTTCCGGCTTCGGCATCTATCACGGAGATGGACAGCTTGAAGATCAGAATCTACCGGCATCGAACGACGTGCCCCGTTACGCGTTGAACTCGCGAGATATACCCGGCCTTGGATATCCGATTGACAGTTATCTCGCAACCGCCCCGGGCATTCTGTCGCCACGAGCTCAAAACCGTCGCCGTAAAGACGCATACAGTTCCCAATGGAGTCTTTCCATTCAGCAGGAACTTCCTGCACATCTGATTGGCACGATTTCGTACACCGGCAACAAAGGTACGAATCTTCAAACGATCACATATCAGAACATCGCGGATTCCATTACTGGACTGCGACCATATCCGCAATACGGACAGGTGGAGTACCGTACGAACGACAGCAACAGCACATTTCATGCGTTGCAGCTTTCCGCGTTACGCAGCCTGAGATCGGGTTGGCTTTTATCCGCAAGCTATATGTGGTCTCATGCCATCAATGACGGTTCACTTGGAGGAGGCGAGGCAGACGCGATTGCCCCTCAGGATACTTTCTGCCGAGCCTGTGAGCGTGCATCGAGCGCACAGGATGTGCGTCACTTCTTCTCGGCAAGTTCCGTTTATGAGCTCCCCTTTGGGGAACGTAAACGCTATCTGAATGATCCCGGCATCATGCGTGCAATCTTTGGCGGCTGGTCCTTGAGTGGAATCGCCACCGCAAGGAGCGGCCGACCTGTGAACGTCACGATTAAACGTTCCGCCTCGGACGTACCTGGCGGCTACACGGTTTCCCAGAGACCGGACATAGTCCCGGGTGTCTCTCTTATTCCTCCAGGTGGGCAAACGACATCACACTGGCTCAATCCTGATGCCTTTCGAGTCCCCGCACCCGGAACTCGAGGCAATGCGGGACGCAATATCGCGAGAGGTCCCGCGTTTTCTCAGCTCGACCTGAGTCTCGGAAAGCACTTCCCGATTAACGAACGATGGGCCGTTGAATTCCGCACTGAGGTCTTCAACGTGTTCAACCGCGCTCAGCTCGCCGATCCGTCCGGAGATGTGACCGTACCCTCGCAGTTTGGGATCATCCAGTCCACGGTAAACACGACGCAGATCGGCACGGGTACCCCCCGACAGATTCAGTTCATGTTGCGCGTCTCGTTCTGAGCATTGCTGGTAGGTCAAGGGTACGCGATTACTCGTCCATTTGAAGTTCATCGCTTCCCTTGTTTTTGTTCCTAAAATCGCCGCGCTTGAATACTAGACGGCTACGTCACGCTCGACGTTTTCCACTAGCGCGGCAATCTGCACAAACTCGACGCTAGGGCGCACACCGTAGAGACCGGTTACTCGCTCGAGAAGCTCTTCGGTAAAGAGGGCTTTGGCTGCATCCTCTGAGTCCCACACGTAGAAGTTCGTGGCCTCACGTTTTGCGGAATTGAGAGTGAAAGCCTTCGAGCGTAGCCCCGCCATTCCTTCAAACTTTGCGCGTGCGGTCTCAGCGATCTTCCGCACGGTTTGCTCATTGAAATTGTCTCCATACCGAAATGTGACGAATACACCGATCATGCAGCACTCCTTTCGAGGTAGCCCACTAATCCTGTTTTCATTTCAACCTCCTGACCCGCGACACCACGCAGCAAACATCGTGCCAATGCTTAGACAAACCTATCCCTGATCCGGATAGGGTTTACGTAAGCCCGAACGTCCACTGTGCGACGTCAGCGTCGGCTGTTTTCGCGACCTCTCGTGAATTCACAACAATCTCACGAGGGTGCTGTGTTGTGCTCGCCCCGGCCTTCGCCGTCGATGCAGCCAATCTCATCATGTTCAGAATCCTTGAGCGGCCACGGGCTCTATGAGAAAGTTAGTCGGAAAATATCGAGGAAAACCCATGCCGATACGGACACTCGAAGAACTACGCGCGCGCGTTCACGGTAAGACCATTGCGGTTCACGATGACGGATACGAGACTGCCCGAAAGGTTTACAACGGGATGATTGATCGGCGGCCCGGTGCAATCGTGAGATGCACAGATGTCGCTGATGTCATGGCGTGCGTCGAGTTCGCGCGCGAACAAGGCATTGATCTGTCCATTCGCGGCGGTTCTCATAGCGTGCCCGGTTTCGGTACGAACGATGGCGGCATAGTGGTCGATCTCGTGGAAATGAACGGCGTCCGGGTTGATCCGCGGGCACGGACTGCCCGGGCTGAGGGCGGCTGTACCTGGGGCGGCTTTAATCATGCGACGTATGCGTTCGGGTTGGCCACAACGGGCGGAATCATTGCATCCACGGGCATTGCCGGACTGACGCTCGGCGGCGGGATTGGATATCTCACGCGAGCATTCGGACTGTCCTGTGACAACCTTCTATCTGCTGATGTGGTAACCGCAGACGGCCGGGTGCTCGTCGCGAGCAGGAATGAAAATGAGGATTTGTTCTGGGCGCTGCGCGGGGGCGGTGGCAACTTTGGTGTAGTAACGTCGTTCGAGTATCAACTTCATCCGGTCAAGGACATTGTCGCGGGCCTTTTCTTCTTTCCATTGGCAAACGCTCGCGATGTCCTGGAGTTCTATCGCGACTTCATCGAGACGGCGCCAGAAGAATTGGGCATGTTCCCGGCGTTTCAAATTGCTCCGCCCCTGCCGTTCATTTCTGAGGCAGATCATGGCAAGACGTTTTGCATTCTGGTCTGCTGCTGGGCTGGCCCAGCCAACGACGCTGACAAAGTATTCGCGCCGGTCCGCAAGGTCGCGCCCATCGTTGCTGAAATGGTTGCGCCAATGCCGTATCCAGTGCTCAACAGCTTGTTCGACCCCTTGCTTCCCGCTGGGTTGCAGCACTATTGGAAGGCGGACTTCGCTACTGAACTCACCGACGGCGCGATCAAGGCTCACCTCGAATTCGGTCCCAACGTCCCTGTCGTGCAGTCGACGATGCACATTTATCCGATCAACGGGGCATGCAACCGCGTTCCCGCGGATGCTACGGCGTTCGCCTATCGCGATGCGAAATTCGCAACGAACATTGCCGGCATGTGGCCGGATGCAGCCGACAACGAAAAAAACATCAAGTGGGTGAAGGACTATTACAACGCCGTCCACCCCCATTCCTCTGCCGGGGGGTACGTTAACTTCATGTCGAGTGACGATCAGGATCGGATCAGGGACAACTACAAGGGGAACTACAGCCGTTTGGTCACGATCAAAAAGAAGTACGACCCGACCAACTTGTTCCACATGAATCAGAACATCAAGCCGTAATTGTGGGATCTAGATTCGATGTTAGACTTTTCGCATGCCAAAAAAGAAGCCTAGCGGCACCAAGAAGTCCGTCACGAAGAAGAAACGTACCGAGAAGAAAGCTCCCCCGAGGGGAAGTATCAAGGCACGGCGTAAGGCTGCCAGCAAAAAGAAGTCAACCGCTAAGAAACCGCAGCGTACCGTAAAGAGACGGTTAGCCACGCCAGTCACAGAGACACAAAGTCCAGAGCCTTCGACTTTGAGTGGTGGTATCTTCCCTGCATTGGAACCGGATCGTTCAAGAAGGGGAACGGGCGCTCGATCGGCGGGACAGTCGGGCGACTTGCAAGGGTTGTCGCGCAGAAATGTAGATTCGGAAAGTGTCGAAGAACTAGCAGCGGAAGGGCAGTCGTACGAGGCTGAACTGTTGAGCGGTGTAGAAGACGCATTGGATCCGGACCAAGGCGAACTGCGGACGCGAGAAGTACCAATTGACGATGTTCCCGAGGAATACACCGATAAGGACTGATTGAACGCTACAGTGAGGGCCCGTGTCGCCCGCCCTTTGTGGTCCGCAAAAAGAACCCATCCTTAATTATCGTTTTTATATGGCGCACATTGGATTTTGGGACAGAGTGAAGATGGCATGGCGCATCCTCATCAAGGCTCCATTCGCAAATGAGCTAGTCGAAGCTTTGAACCAGGTCGAGGCGGCGCGGACGAGGGCAGCTTTGCCGCCCGAACGGGTGCACGCGTCGGCACTGACGCTGCTGGCAGCTCTTCAGCGGGAAGGCCGGCTGGTCGATTTCCTTGAACAGGAAGTAGCGGGATTTTCCGATGAAGACATCGGAGCGGCTGCCCGCGTGGTGCATGGCGGATGCCGCAAAGCGTTTCGCCAGTTCTTCGTGATTGCCCCGGCGGCGCCAGGAATCGAAGGCGAGCCCATCACCGTGCCTTCTGGATTCGATGCGCAGCGCATCCGGCTGACCGGCAACTTGAGTGGACAACCGCCGTTCAAGGGCACGCTGAAACATCACGGATGGGTTGCCGCTGAAGTCCGGATGCCTTCGATCGCCGAAACATTGGACCCACGTGTCATCGCGCCCGCCGAAGTGGAATTGTCCTAACCATGACTCGGCACACGGTAGGCATCGATCTGGGCACTACCAACTGCGCTCTCGCATTTCGCGATTTATCCGAGGGTTCGGGAGACGTCGTTTCGATTCCGCAACTGACCGCACCGGGCGTCGTCGAAGAACGATTGCTGCTGCCGTCCTTTATATATGTCGTAAAGCAAGGAGAGTTTCCAGACGGCGCCCTAGACCTTCCATGGGAAAAACAATTTGCGTACGCCGCCGGCGACTTGGCGCGAGGGCACGGCGCAAAGGTTCCGGCGCGACTCGTCGCATCCGCGAAGAGCTGGTTAAGCCATAGCAGCGTGGATCGATCGAGTGCTTTGTTGCCGTGGCAAGCGCCTCCTGAAGTGGAACGCATTTCTCCAGTCGAAGCTTCCGCTCGATATCTGCGGCATCTGGCCGGTGCGTGGAAGATGTCGCGAAAAGGCGATCTCGATTCCGAGGAGGTCGTCCTCACCGTTCCGGCCTCTTTTGATGCGGCTGCGCGCGAACTGACCACACAGGCCGCCAAACAAGCGGGGCTCCAGGATGTGACGCTGCTCGAAGAACCACAGGCAGCGCTTTACGCCTGGATCGAAAGCGTAGGTGACGCCTTCCGGAAAACGGTCAAAGTCGGAGACGTGATCCTTGTGGTGGATGTGGGCGGCGGTACGTCCGACTTCTCCTTGATCGCTGTAACCGAACAGGACGGTGATTTGCAGCTCACACGTATGGCCGTCGGGGATCATATTCTTCTAGGCGGCGACAACATGGACCTTACTCTGGCACACCACCTTGCCCAAGGAAAAAACTTAGATTCGTGGCAGTTCGTGGCGCTGACATACGGGTGCCGCCAGGCGAAGGAGCTTTTGTTTGCGGACCTCAAACTGAAAAAAGCGCCGATCTCGATTCCGAGCCGTGGGTCGGCGCTCGTGGGCGGCACAATCAAGATGGAGTTGACGCGCGAGGATGTGACGCGCGTTCTCATTGACGGGTTTATGCCCAAAGTCCTCGTCACCGACCTCCCACGAACCGCCCGACGGACGGGTCTCACGCAGGTCGGCTTGCCTTATGCGCAGGACCCCGGCATTACACGGCACCTCGCAGCGTTTCTCACGCGACAATCGCGAATAGCGGAGGGGAAGTCGTTCGTTCATCCAACGGCGATTCTGTTCAACGGCGGCGTCTTCAAAG
>Ga0075424_100007002_pt1 | contig 10905 bp, 8 predicted proteins | sample SoiMethybrSBSTD3_FD_75301 | JGI IMG/M metagenome (GOLD analysis project Ga0075424, IMG submission 75301) | Bulk soil microbial communities from a Populus tree surrounding site in Tennessee, USA - Soil MetaG P. TD hybrid SBSTD3 | ecosystem: Environmental > Terrestrial > Soil > Tree plantation...
ACCGGGCGAATCACATCCATTTCGGCGGTGTGCGTGACCGGATTGTAGGTGCTGCGAATGTCCTTCAGCAGTGCGCGCGTGTCGTAGTACAGGCCGCGCGCGCCGGTACGCTGCACGACATCGCGCAGCACCGCGACCGCGATATGCGTCTTGCCGATCCCTGGAGGGCCGATGAGCATAAGCCCTCTCTCGACAACCGGGAACGCCTCGCCGAATCGGCGCGCCGAGGCGATGGCGCGCAGCAGCTCTTCGTTTTGATAGGTGACGAAGCTGTCGAGCGTGCAGCGCTGATAGCGTGGCGGGATGCGCGCGTCGCGGAGCCGCAGATCGACGGTGCGCTCGCGCACGCAGTCACATCGCGTGACTCGCGCGACACCGTCGACGTCGATCGTTTTCCATCCGGTGTCGTCGCACAGCGGGCAGGGCACGACGCCATGGTAACTCCGAACACACCACGGAAAGATCAGAACGACTGCATCACGAAGGAAAAAACGCGCGGTCGAACGACAGAAGTGTTCGGCAACTTCTCCATCGCTCGCAGAAAGCCGAACGAACTCACTGGCACGCGCGTTGCCTGCGTTGTTCACGCCATGGCACGAGGATTCCGCCCGCGCAGAGTGCCAACATCGTTGGCGCTCATCATCTGCTTCAGCGTTGTCACGATCGCAGCAACGCTCAACGGCGCGCTGCCGACACCACTGCCGCTGTTTCCAAGCACCAACTGGTGGAACGCCGATATCTCGAACGCGCCGGTCGATCCCGAATCAGCCAACTACATCACGTTCATCAACAACGGATCGACGCGTAAGCTGCATCCCGATTTCGGCGGCGAGGCCTCGCCCGGCAGCGTTCAGATCTACGGCTTTCCGTACATCGTGGTCGACGGCTCACAGACCAAGCGCACGGTGCAGTTCGCATACTCGGATGAAAGCGACGGCGTGAACCACACGACGGATCAGAGTATTCCGTTCTATCCAATCCCAGACGAGGCGATCACACAGGCGCACTGGATCGAAAGCGGCGAGCCGGGCAACATCGATCTGCGCAACAGCAGCGATCGCCACATGCTGATCGTCGATCGCGACAATCGCTATCTCTACGAGCTCTACAACGTCTTCTACGACGGCGCCACGTGGCATGCCGGATCGGGCGCGTTCTTCGACATGAACACGAACGGCCGCCGGCCCGATACCTGGACGTCGGCGGACGCCGCCGGACTTGCCATTCTGCCTGGTCTCGTGCGGTACGACGAGGCGTTCGGCAGCGCCGAGATCGGACATGCATTCCGCGTCACCGTGCGATCGACGAACGGCTATGTCTACCCCGCCTCACATCGCGCGGGATCGACGACAGGGGCGCTGCCCATGGGCGCGCGACTGCGTCTGAAGGCGTCGAAGGACCTCTCGGGGTACCGGCCCGAGCTGCAGCGCATCTTTCGCGCGATGCAGCGCTATGGCTTGATCGTCGCGGACAACGGATCGGACATGTACATCAGCGGCACGTTCGACACGCGGTGGGACAACAGCATCCTCAACCCCGCGTTCGCGTCGCTGAGCGCAAGCGATTTCGACGTGATTCAACTCGGCTGGAAGCCGGCCAGCGGTTTGCCGCATCAACCCACCGGACTGCGGATCGTGCCCAGCAGCTTCTAGCTGTAGAGCGCAGGCTTCACCCTGCGCGGTCGACGCCGGGAGCTGAAGCCCGGCTCTATGAATTCGATTTTCGCGTCCGATCATCCGGCGCAGCCGGCGTGCGCCGCACGAGATCGGTGGGGGCCGACTTCACGAGCGCGGTGCCCAGACGCTGCTCCCAATCATCGATGCCGCGCGCCATCTCGCGCTTGACGTAATCCATGAACTCGTTCACCTCACCCTGCATCTGCTCGATCTTGCGGCGCAGGTTGAGGATGATCTCCACCCCGGCGAGGTTGACGCCAAGATCGCGCGTCAACGTCAGGATCGTCTCGAGCTGCTCGAGATCCTCCTCGGAATAGAGCCGCGTGTTGCCCTCGGTTCGCGACGGCTTCAACAGTCCTTCGCGCTCGTAGAGACGCAGCGTCTGCGGGTGGATGTCGTACTTCTGCGACACCGCGCTGATCATGTAGTACGCCTTGCCGCGCTCTGCCCGCTTGGCCATGATCGCCTACTCCCGCACGCCTTCGCCGTTGATGCGGCCGAACTCCCGCAGGAGCTCTTTCGATCGTTCGTCGAGCATCTTCGGCAACATGATGCGCACCTCGACGACGAGATCGCCGCGCTGTCCCGTTCTCGTCGACGGTGCACCGCGCTCGCGGAGCCGGAAGCGCTGACCCGATTGCGTCCCCGGCGGGACACGCAGCCGCGCCTCGCCCTCGAGCGTATGCAGCGGAATGCGCGCGCCGAGGGCCGCCTCGTGCACGGCAATCGGTACGACCATGTGCAGATCGTCGCCCTCGCGCCGAAACATCGGATGCGGCGCCACCTTGACCGTCACGTAGAGATCACCCGGCTGCCCGCCCCGTCCGCCGGCATGGCCCTTCGATGGCACCCGCAGGCGATCGCCATCGGCCACACCCGCCGGCACTCGCGCCATCACCGTTTCGCTGCGCGTTTCGAGTCCGGTTCCGCTGCACGGCTCGCACGGTCGCGGCATTTGATGACCAGAGCCGCCGCAGGAGGTGCAGCTTTTCGAGAACACCATGTGGCCGCGCACCGAGCGCAGCGATCCAGTGCCCTGGCAGAGATGACACGTGCCGGGGCTGGTGCGCGTGCGTCCGCTGCCCGCACACGTGCGGCAGATCTCGCGCCGCGTCACGGTGATCGATCGCTGGGTCCCGGCGAGCGCCTCCTCGAACGACACCGGCATCTCGGCGTGCATGTCGGCGCCGCGCTGCGCGGTGTCAGTGCGCACGCCGCGTTCGCTGAGGACTTCCGCAAACAGATCGCCGAAGGTCGCCGAGTGGTCCACACCGCGCGTGGAGAAGTCGAACCCCTCGAACCCACTGGGGCGCGAGCGCTGAGGCTCGGACACGTGGCCCGAGTCGTATCGCGATCGGCGGTCGGGATCGATCAGCGTCTCGTAGGCTTCGAGGATCTGACGGAAGCGTGCCTCCGCCGTGCGATCGCCCGGGTTGATGTCCGGGTGAAAGCGCCGCGCGAGACGTCGATACGCCCGTTTGATCTCGGACTCCGACGCGCCGTGCTCGACTCCCAACACGATGTACAGATCCATCGTTGTTCATGGGCCGCCTCGAGGCGGCCCCCACGACTGACTATTTGTCGTCGACGACTTCGGCGTCGATGACGTCGCCTTGCGAACCACTCGAACCTTGCGAACCGGTCGATTCACTCGAACTGGAACCGGAACTCCCAGAACTCTCTGAGCTCTGTGAACTGGCTCCAGCACCGGTGTTTTTGTAAAGCGCCTCTGCGGCCTTGTGCTGCATCTGCGTCAGCAGATCCATCGCCCGTTCCATACCCGCGGTGTCGTTGGCGTTGATCGCGCCCTTCAGGCCCTCGACGGCGTTCTCGACCGCCGACTTGTCCGACGCGTTCAGCTTGTCGCCGCTCTCTCGAAGCATTTTCTCGGCGCCGTACACAGCTTGATCGGCGCGATTGCGCGTCTCGATCTCCTGCCGGCGTTTCTTGTCCTCGTCGGAGTGCGCCTCGGCGTCCTTCATCATCCGCTCGACTTCGTCCTTGCTCAGGCCGCTCGAGGCCGTGATGGTGATCTTCTGTTCCTTGCCGGTGCCGAGGTCCTTCGCCGACACGTTCACGATGCCGTTCGCGTCGATATCGAACGTCACCTCGATCTGCGGAACGCCGCGCGGCGCTGGTGGAATGCCGACGAGTTGGAAACGGCCGAGGGTGCGGTTGTCGCGCGCGAGCGGACGCTCGCCCTGCAGCACGTGCACCTCGACGCTCGTCTGACTATCGGCCGCCGTCGAGAAGGTTTCGCTCTTGCGCGTCGGGATCGTGGTGTTGCGTGTAATCAGCGTCGTCAGCACACCACCCAGCGTCTCGATACCGAGCGATAGCGGCGTGACGTCCAGCAGCAGCAGGTCCTTCACTTCACCCGCGAGCACTCCGGCCTGAATCGCCGCACCGATGGCCACGACTTCATCGGGATTCACGCCCTTGTGCGGCTCCTTGCCGAACAGGTCCTTCACGATCTGCTGGACGCGCGGAATGCGCGTCGATCCACCGACGAGCACCACTTCGTCGATCTTCGAGGGATCGACACCGGCATCAGCGAGCGCCTGTTTCGTCGGTCCGACCGAACGCTGCAGCAGATCCTCGACGAGCTGCTCGAACTTCGCACGCGAGAGTCTCAACTGCAGGTGCTTGGGGCCGCTCTGGTCGGCCGTGATGAACGGCAGGTTGATGTCGGTCTCCATCACCGTGGAGAGCTCCATCTTCGCCTTCTCTGCCGCTTCCTTCAGGCGCTGCAGCGCCATGCGGTCCTTGCTCAGATCGATGCCGTCGCTCTTCCTGAACTCGGCAACGATCCACTCGATGATTCGCTGATCGAGGTTGTCGCCGCCCAGGTGGGTATCGCCGTTGGTGGCTTTGACCTCGACCACGCCCTCGCCGACTTCGAGGATCGAGATGTCGAAGGTGCCGCCGCCAAAGTCGTAGACGGCAATCGTCTCGTCCTTCTTTTTGTCGAGGCCGTAGGCCAACGCCGCCGCCGTCGGCTCGTTGACGATGCGCATCACCTCGAGGCCGGCGATCTTGCCGGCCTCCTTGGTCGCCTGACGCTGGGCATCGTTGAAGTACGCAGGCACGGTGATCACCGCGCGCGTCACCGGCTGACCGAGATACTCCTCAGCCGCCTGCTTCAGCTTCTGCAGCACCATCGCCGAAATCTCAGGCGGCGCATAGTCCTTGTCGCCAATCTTCACGCGCACGTCGCCGTTCGGCGCCGAGGCGACGGCGTAGGGCACCATCTTCATTTCTTCGGTGACCTCCGAGTGCCGGCGCCCCATGAAGCGCTTGATCGAGAAGATGGTGTTCTCTGGATTGGTGACTGCCTGGCGCTTCGCGACCTGGCCCACGAGCCGCTCGCCGCTCTTCGTGAACGCCACCACCGATGGCGTGAGGCGGCTGCCCTCTGGATTGGTGATGACAACCGGCTCGCCACCCTCCATCACGGCCACAACGGAGTTGGTGGTGCCAAGGTCGATCCCGATGATTTTGCTCATGTCTCTCGCGTCCTTCTCGTTTTGCGCTTGCGTCGCCTTCGCACTCTGGCGGAGGTGGGTCTTTAGGCTCTATCCATTATCAAATCTGAGTGTATCGTAGTCAATGCAAGCCAGCGCATGAATCTCTCCGATAACGACGTAAGCGCCAGCACGACAACGGTTTCCTTCGTATACTGGACAGAGATCGCATGTTCGAGCCCGAACCGGAAACGCCTCCCACCACCGAGGCTCCTCCGCCCTCGCCAACCAGGATTGTGATCCGGTTCGCGCGGCGAGCCGGCCTCGCCGCGCTCTTCGTCCTCGTGGCCGCACTTGGCGCGGTGGGCGGCGTGTTCTTCGCCTATGCGAACGACGTCGCCGAGGTCAGCGCGCTCGACAACTACAAGCCCAACACGATTACGCGGCTGCTCGCCAGCACTGGTGAGCCGATTGGCGAGTTCGCCACCGAACGCCGCATCGTCATCGGCTACGACGACATCGCGCCGGTACTCCGCCAGGCGATCATCGCCAGCGAAGACGGCGACTTCGAGAAGCACTTCGGCATCAGCTTCTCGCGACTCGCCGTCACCGCGATCCGCGACGTCGTCAGCGGACAGCGCTTTGGCGCCAGCACGATCACGCAGCAGGTCGCGCGCATTCTGTTTCTGCAGCAGTACATGAAGGGCGGCGTGTTCGCGCGTTCGGGCACCGCCGGCCTCGAGCGAAAGCTCAAGGAAGCCATGCTCGCGTTCCAGCTGGAAAAGCGCTACACCAAACGCGAGATCCTCGCCTTCTACGCGAATCACATTCCGTTGGGACATGGCGCGTACGGCGTCGAAGCGGCGGCACGCATGTACTTCGACAAATCGGCCAAGGACGTCACGCTAGAGGAAGCTGCAGCCATCGCCGCGATCATTCAGACGCCCGCCCGTCTCAGCCCCTTTGTCAATCCCAAGGCGAACATGTCGCGGCGCAACAACTACGTGCTGCCGCGCATGGTGTCTGAAGGCTTCATCACGCGCCAACAGGCAGGCGATGCCGCATCGACGCCGCTGGTGCTGCAGGGACAGCCGACGCCCGAGCAATCGATCGCTCCCTATTTCGTCGAAGACATCCGCAAGATGCTCGAGCAGAAGTACGGCGCCGACACGCTCTATCAAAACGGTCTTCGCGTGCAGACCACACTCGACATCACGCTGCAGGAGGCGGCCAACGCAGCGATCGATCGCGGTCTGAGGATTATCGACAAGCGCAAGAACGGATTCCGGCGTCCACGACGCAATCTCGTCGCCGAGGGCAAGCCCCTCGACACGTTCACGACTGAACGGTGGGCGGAGCCCATTCTAGCCGGCGATATCGTCCCCGCCCTGGTGACGTTCGTTCCGACTGGTCCAAAAGGTGACGCACGCGTCCGTATCGGCACGTACGAGGTCGATCTGCCGCGAACCGCCTTCGCCTGGACCGGCAAGGCGTCCGCGGCTGTGCTCCTGAAAGTCGGCGACCTGGTCGAAGTGAACGTGCGTGCGCTCGATAACAAAAAGCCGACGCAGCTGCTCCTCGAGCAACCGCCGGCGGTCGAAGGCGCCCTGATCGCGATCGACAACCACACCGGCCAGATCCGGGCGATGGTTGGCGGATTCAGCTTCAATCGCAGCAAGTTCAATCGCGCGACGCAGGCCAAGCGACAAGTCGGGTCGCTGTTCAAGCCGTTCGTCTACACCGCGGCAATCGATCGCGGCTTCACACCGATCTCCACCTTCATCGACGAGCCGGTGTCGTACGAGGCCGGTCCTAACCAGCCGCGATACGAGCCGCAGAACTACGATCGCAAGTACGAGGGGCGCGTCACGCTGCGCCGCGCGCTGGAGCAGTCGCGCAACATTCCCGCCGTGAAAGCGATGGCCGAGGTCGGTCCGGCCGACGTCATCTCCTACGCTAAACGGTTCGGCCTGCGCGGCGATTACCAGCCCTATCTCTCGTTGGCGCTCGGTGCGGCCGAAGCGACGCTCGTCGAAATGACGAGCGCGTACTCCGCATTCGCCAACCAGGGCGTGCGGCTGGAGCCGTACTCGGTGGTGACCATCGCCGATCGCGAAGGCAACATCCTCGATGAGCATCGCCCCGAGCCGCATGAAGCCTTGCGTGCGGACACGGCGTTCGTCATGACGAACCTGCTGCGTGGTGTGGTGCAGCACGGCACGGCGAACGCCGCTGCTGCACTCGACTGGCCGCTTGCCGGGAAGACCGGGACGATGGACGAGTACACCGATGCGTGGTTCATCGGATTCGATCCCGACATCACGGTTGGCGTGTGGGTGGGTTACGACGAGAAGAAGCCGCTCGGATCAGGAGAGACGGGCGCAGCTGCCGCGCTGCCGATCTGGATGGACTTCATGAAGGTCTACATCCAGAAGCACGGGGATCATCAGAATCCACCGCGCTTCGAAGCGCCCGGCAACATCGTGTTCGTGACGCTCGACACCGGCAACACCGAAGCCTTCATCAACGGCACTCAGCCTCAGAACGCCGCGCAATCCACACCGCCGCCGTCAGCGGCGGCGGGCACTCCAACTCTCGAAGAATGAATCGCGTGGGGGCCTTCCCCACGATCAGACGTGAGCGTGTGGCGTGTGGTGATGCGGATGATGCTTCCGCCACACATGTACGGCTTCGTACACGACGAGGCTCAGCAGGAACAGCGCACCGACGAACATGAGTACCTGAACTGGATAAAAGAACGCGGCCATGACCAGCGGAACGAGCAAGAGTCCATCCATCATCAACAGCGACATACCACCGTCGTAGCTGACGAGATCGTTCCAGTACCGGCGCAGGAGTGAGATCATTCGTACCTCCTCAGTAGAGCGACGCGGACACCGATCGAGTCAACTATACGCCCGCGCGCGCCGGGAATTCTGAAGTGATTTCTTTCACAAGATCTGCGCGAAAACCGGCCTGTTTTTCGCGGGTTTCGACCTAGTCTTCGTCGGCCGCGGCCGCACTGCCGAGCGTACCGCTTGCCTTCTTCATCAGGTAGGTCTTGATGAAGCCATCGAGATCGCCGTCGAGCACGCGGTTCACATCGCCGACTTCGAACTTCGTGCGGTGGTCCTTGATCATCTGATACGGCTGCAGCACGTAGCTTCTGATCTGGTTGCCGAACGCGATGTCGCGCTTCTCTCCACCGAGCTGTTCGAGCCTGGCCTGCTGCTCTTTCATCTTCAGATCGAACAGCCGCGCCTTGAGCACCTTCATCGCCTGCGCACGGTTCTTGTGCTGCGACCGCTCGTTCTGACACGAGACGACGATCCCGGTGGGCAGGTGTGTGATGCGGACGGCGGAGTCCGTGACGTTGACATGCTGACCGCCGGCGCCGCTCGATCGATAGGTATCGATGCGCAGGTCCTTGTCTTCGATCGCGATGTCGACGTCTTCGGGCAACTCGGGCCACACGAACACCGAGGCGAAGGATGTATGCCGTCGTGCCGCTTGATCGAATGGCGAGATGCGAACGAGACGATGGACGCCGGCCTCGGCCGACATCAGCCCGTAGGCGTAGTCGCCCGTCAGTGTGACTGTCGCGCTCTTGATGCCGGCTTCTTCACCCGGCTGGTAGTCGATCACCTCGCGCTTGAACCCACGTCGCTCGGCCCATTTCAGATACATGCGCAGGAGCATTTCAGCCCAGTCCTGCGATTCAGTACCGCCAGCGCCGGGATGGATCGTCACAATCGCATTCGAGCGGTCGTGCTCGCCGCCGAGCATCTTCTTTGTCTCGGCAGCTTCGACTTCCCCTTGAAGTTCGGACAGACCGCGATCGAAATCGGCCAGCACGTCCTCGCCCGCCGTCGCCCACTCGTGGAGTACGGCGAGATCGTCCATGCGGCGTTGCAGCGATCGCAGCAGGGTGAGATCGTCTTCGACCCGCCGCCGGCGCTGCATCACCTTTTGTGCTTCGGTCTGATTGCTCCAGAAGGCAGGACTGGCGATCGTCTTTTCTATGTCGGCAAGCTGGTCGTCGAGGTGGGCGTTCTCAAAGATGCCTCCGCAATTCCGCCGCACGCCTCTTCAAGTCCTCGTATCGATCCTCGTTATCAGCCAGATCCACAGCCACCACATCCCCCAGTACGTAGAGGCCGCCTTCAGGCGGCCCGTTTGCGCACAGCAACCAACGCGACGAGCGTGATGATCATCGACGCGTACGAGACCACGTCCCCAATGCGCGCGTAGAGCGTCCGCGTGGAGAGGAACCGCACCTCCTCCACCATCCCGACCTGTTCAAAGATACCCGACCGCGCCACCACTCGCCCATACGGATCGACCACGCCGCTGATGCCGGTGTTGGCAGCCCTGGCGAGATACCGGCCCTGCTCGATCGCCCGCATCGAGGCGAGCTCGAAGTGCTGGTACGGCGCCGATGAATGTCCGTACCACCCATCGTTGGTAATCGTCGTCAGCAACTCGCTTCCCATGTTGACGGCGTCGCGGACGAGCGCAGGAAACACCACCTCATAGCAGATCGACGTGCTCGCACGATGCGATCCCACCGGCAACATCACCGACGACTTGCCCTCGGAGAATGGAAGGAATCGCTTGACGAGCGGCGCGACGAAGGAGATCCATTGCTGCAGCGGGATGAACTCCCCGAAGGGGACCAGGTGCATCTTGTTGTAGATCGCGGCCGTTTCACCGTTGGGAGACAGCTGGAACGCCGAGTTGTACTGGACCGGGGGCGGCCCCATCTCGAGATGATCGCTGCCGACGAGAAGCGGTACTCGCACCTCACGCGCCAAATCTCGGAGGGCCTGCTGACCGATCGCGCTCTCGTCGAACCCGAATGGAGTGGACGATTCCGGCCAGATGACGTACTCCGCTCCTCGTCTGACTGCGTCCCGCGTCATCGCGATATAGGTCGTCAGAATACGTCTCGCGATCTGAGGCGTCAGATTCAACTTGTCTTCCTGCGCGACATTGCCCTGAATCAGGCCGACGCGAATCGGTGTGCCTTCGCGCGTCAACGAGCCGTCGGCAATGCGCCACGTACCCCAGCCCGCGACTGCGATCAGCAGCCCTGCCACGCTGACGACGACCGTGATGCGTGCACGCCCAGACTCGAGCAAGGCGAAGGCGATCGCCGCATTCACGAAGGCGACAACCAGCGAGACACCGTAGACGCCGAATAGGCTCGCGATCTGCACGACCGGCAGCACCGTGACCTGGCTGTTGCCGAGCGGCACCCACGGGAATCCGCCGAACACATACCCGCGCAGGAACTCGGTGGCCACCCACACCGGCGGTGCGAGGAGCAGGGCTGGCGCGCCGGCGCGTGCGACGAGCCGAGCGAACAGCACCGCGAAGATCGCGGGATAGATTGCGAGGTACAGAGCGAGGAGCAGCATCGCCACGATTGCTAGGGGTCGCGGCAACCCGCCAAACTCCGAGAGGACGGCACCGGTCCAGTAGACGGTGCCGACGAAATATGCGACACCCGTGATGAGACCGAGGAGGAATGCACGGAGGGCGGGCTGTCCCCTCACGACACCCGATTGGCCTCGCCATCCACTCAGCGCGATGAGCAGCGGCACAAGCGCAATCCATGCGCACGCGGGGTGTCCATATCGGGGAAAGCAGAGCGCGAGCAGGGCGCCCGCGATCAGGGCTAGCGCGTAATCCAGGGCTTGAACTGTTCTTCTTTTTCGAGGCGGCGGGCGACTGATTCAGCCTCACGCCGATCGGTGAATTTG
>Ga0075424_100007004_pt1 | contig 10904 bp, 10 predicted proteins | sample SoiMethybrSBSTD3_FD_75301 | JGI IMG/M metagenome (GOLD analysis project Ga0075424, IMG submission 75301) | Bulk soil microbial communities from a Populus tree surrounding site in Tennessee, USA - Soil MetaG P. TD hybrid SBSTD3 | ecosystem: Environmental > Terrestrial > Soil > Tree plantation...
AGATGGACGGCGATGACCGCGTCCCACTCGGCCTCGGTCATGTTGAAGATCATCCGGTCGCGCAGGATGCCGGCCACGTGCACGAGAATGTCGATACGGCCCCACGCCTTGGCCACTTGCTCGACCATGGTCGTGCCCTGCGCGAAGTCGGCGACCGAGCCGTAGTTCGCCTGTGCGGTGCCGCCCGCTCGCTTGATCTCCGCCACCACCTGGTCGGCCGGGCCCTGTTCACCACCGCTGCCCTCCAGGCTCGCCCCAAGGTCGTTGACGACGACCTTGGCGCCGGCGGCCGCCAGCGCGATCGCGATGCCCCGTCCGATTCCCCGCCCGGCTCCCGTCACCAGCGCGGTCTTGCCGTCGAGCATCCCCATGCCTTCCATCCCTTCAGGTTAGAGTGTCAGTCCGCTTTACCGGCGGTGTCGGGCAGAGGCCGGTAGTACGGCTGGCCGGCGCCGACCCAGGCTTGCAGCATCTCGCGGAACTGCGGTCCCATCGGGTCGATGCCGCGCATCGGCATGGTGCCGCGCCGGATCGTGAAGTCGTGGGGCGCCAGCTCGCCGCCGCGCACAAAGTGGCGCTCGGCCGCCGCCGTGCGTCCCTGGGCCCACAGCCACTGGCCCAGGCCGAACTCCGCGCGCGCCTGCTGGTCGGCGTCGCTGGGCAGCGGCTGGTGGCGCTTGACGTCCTCGGCGCTGAGCGCCGGCTTCTCACCGTTGACCCACGCGCGCAGCGCGCCGAGGTGACGGCCCGACTCCAGCCCCGTGATGTGCTTGAAGGTGTCGGCGCCGAACGCCACGTCGTTGGGCCGCACGATGCGGCCGCGCTCGTCGATCCAGAAGATGGTCGGCACGTTGACGACGTTGTAGAGGTCGGCCAGCACGTGGCGCGTGTCGATCAGCGTCGGGTGCGCGGGCTGGGCCTTCTCGATCCACGGCCGGGCGTCGTCCGGCGTCTTGTCGAGCGCCACGGTGATGACCGTGAAGCCCCGCCCCTTCAGCTCCTCGTACAGCTCCTGCCAGACCGGCAGGTCGAGGCGGCACCCTCACCAGGAGGCCCAGGCGACCAGCAGGATCTTCTTGCCGCGGTGCTCGGCCAGCGTATGCGTGCGCCCGGCCAGGTCAGGCAGCGCGAAGTCCGGCGCGTGCTGCGAGGCGAGCGCCTGGCTGCGCTCGCGCGCGGAGCCGCCGAGGAACGCCGCGCGCTCGTCGGCGTCGACGGCGACCGCGCGGTCCATGGCCTGCGCGAGGCCGGCCAGATCGATCGCGCCGTCGCTGCTGACGACGGCCCCTTCATCGGCGAGCGGGATGCACATGCTGTCGTTGCACAGCAGACCGTCGTGGACCTCCCAGCCCAGTCCGTCCTTGACGCCGGCGGCGTCCAGCAGCACGCGATGGCCGCTGCGGCGCGCGCCGATCGGCACGGCCCGCTCGCCGTCGATGATCGTGAAGGTCTCCATGCTCACACCGCTCCTTCCGGGGCGCCGGCCTTCGCCGCCACCGCCAGGTCCTTCGACTGGTCGCGCAGGATCGTGGGGCTGATCACCATCTCCTCGATCACCGTGCGCGGCGGCAGGGTGACGCAGAGCATGATGGCGCGCGCCACGTCCTCGGGCAGCATCATCGTCGAGCGGGCGGCGGCGTCGGGGTTCAGCGGGCGCTTGTCGAGGATCGGGGTGTCCACCTCGGCCGGCATGATGATCGTCGCCCGGATGCCGTGGTTGCGCAGCGTGTTGTGGACGTGCTGCATGAGGTTGCGCACGGCAGCCTTGGCGGCGCCGTAGGGCGCGCCGCCGATCAGCCCGGCCTTCAGCGCGGCCATCGAGCCGACGGTGACGATGGTGCCGGCCTTGCGCTCGATCATTCCGGGCAGCACGGCCTGCGTGAGCACGTAGACGGCGTTGACGTTGACGTTCATCACGCTGTCCCACTCCTTGCGCGAGACCCAGCGGACGGAGCGCGCGTGGCTCGAGTGCCCCGCGTTGTTGACCAGCACGTCCACGCGCCCGAAGCGCTCCAGCGTCCAGGCGACGAACGCGGCCGCCGCGGCGGGATCCTCGAGGTCGACCGCGCGCGCGGCGCACTTGCCGCCGCCTTTCTCGATCGTCTTCACCACGGCGTCGAGCGGGGCCTGGCGGCGCCCGCAGATCACCACCTGGGCGCCCTCGGCGGCCAGCATCCCCGCCGTCACCTCGCCGATGCCGGTCCCCGCCCCCGTCACGATCGCGACCTGTCCGTCCAGAACACCCATGAAGTGTCTCCAGTCACCGTCTCCGGTGAATGCTTCCCATTCTTGACTCAGGCTCCGCAGTCACCCTGTCCGGTGAATGCTTCCCATTCTTGACTCAGGCTCGCCTCAGCGCCGCGGCGGCGCTTCGGCTCGCACAACCGCTACCGCCAGGCCCATACGGGCTGCTCGAAATGATCGACGCGTGTGGCGCGGCCGTGCAGCACGACCTCGCGGAGCTGGTAGAGCACGGCGGCGGTCGGCGCGTGGATCAGCGTGCCCAGCAGCGGCATCTGGATCACCGGCCGCTCGCTCTCCGGGATCGTGACCAGGATCGGCACCTCCGGCCGGTCCAGGTCGTCCAGCGGCACCCGGTAGACACGCGCGACCTCGTCGGCGTTGAGCGTCGGCTCGGCCGCGCCCTCGCCCCACACGACCACCGGGGTGATGACGTAACCCGAGCGCGTCGGGTAGTCGTCCAGCCGTCCCAGCACCGCACCGCCGTCCAGCACGACACCGAGCTCCTCGTGCAGCTCGCGCAACGCAGCGACCTCCGGGCTCTCGCCCGGCTCCAGCCGGCCGCCCGGCAGCGCCCACTGCCGCGCATGGGCGCGCAGCGTGGCCGCGCGGCGCGTGAGCAGAAAGCACGCGCGCCCATCGTCGTCGGGCACCAGCACGATGGCCACGGCCGCCGGCCGCCGCTCCGCCGGCGCGTGGGCCTGGTGCGCGAACGCCACCAGCCGCGCCTGCGTCCGGCTCCGCAGCGCCGCGTCGAACGGGACGCCCATTACGTGAGGAGCTCCGACACGGCCCCTCACGCCCCCCGCGTATTCGGACACGCCCCGGCGCAGCCGGGGCGCGCCTCGTCCGGCTTCAAGGTCAATATGCGGGGAGCTTGCCGGCGCTGACGCCGCTCTTGCGGACGGCGGCCACTTCGTCGGCCGCCCGCGCCGCCATCATGCGCGACTCGCTCGCCAGCGTGACGAACTGGTAGCCGGACGCGATCATCTTGAGCGCGTAGCTCGACACTCCGCAGTGGATGCCCGCCGCCACGTTGTGACGCTTGCACGCCGCCGCGATCACCTGCTGCGCCTCGACCACCGGCTGCTCCGTCTGGTCGAGCTTCGGCGTGCAGCCGAGCGTGATCGACAGGTCGGCGGGCCCGACGTAGACCGCGTCGATGCCCGGCACGCTCAGGATGTCGTCGATGTTCTTGACGGCCTCGGCCGTCTCGATCATCGGCATCACCACGATCTCGTCGTTGGCCTTGGTCGGCGAGTAGTCGGTGCCCGCGTAGATCGACGCGCGCACCGGGCCCCACGAGCGATAGCCGGCCGGATAGTAGCGGGCGGCCGCCACCAGGGCTTCCGCTTCCTTCCGCGTGTTGATCATCGGGCAGATGATTCCGTACGCGCCGGCGTCCAGGATCTTCATGATGCGAGCCGGATCGTTCCAGGGCACACGCGCCAGCGGCACCACGCCCGTCGTCGAGATCGCCTGCAGCATGGTCACGGCCACCTGGTAGTCGACGACGCCGTGCTGCATGTCGATCGTCAGGGAATCGAAGCCCTGGTGCGACATCACCTCGGCCGAGAACGCGCTGGGAATCGACAGCCAGCCGTTCACCACCGCCTCGCCCTTCTTCCAGATCTCCCTCAGCCTGTTCGCTCGCAACGGCGGACTCCTCTCACACCCCGGGCCGCTCACCGGGCCCGGGGCACCGCGGATTATACGCGCGCGAATCGAGGAGCGACCCGGCTTTGCCGGGGCGCTGCCGAGCGTTCGGGGGGATTGGGGGGCCCGCTCGAGGCCCCCCATGTCTAGGTCATGCGCTTCATCATCAGGTGGCGGCGGTTGCTCGTGTGCGGGCGCACCTGGCCGGGCCAGCGGCCCTGGTCGACGGCCTTGGCGAACGCCTCGCTGAGCAGGACGTCCGGGCTCTCCAGCTCGTAGAGCGCGTGGAAGCGCGGCGCCCCCTGCGGGTCCATCGTCTTGCGCTCACCGCCGAGCACCATGCTGAACGGCTGGATCGCCCACCGCGTCGCCGACACCACGCCGGGGACCTGCAGGATCAGCGGGATGTGCTCGGTGTCGTAGACCTCGTGGAAGAGCTTCTCGCGGTCGGGGGTCACGTCCATCGCGGCAGAGAAGAGGAAGCGGCTGGAGATCGTCATGGCGAAGTCCCTCCTGGAATTGAGGCTCGGGCGCGCCCGATCTTATAGTGTTGGAGGTCTCCATGGCCAGACTCGGCCTCCTGCTCGCCGTCCTCACGCTCGTCGTCGCGCCCGCGGTCCAGGCGCAGCCGCCGCGCGCGCCAATTCGTATCGGCGTCCTCGACGCCGTCGGCGCCGCGGCCAACGCGGAGAATCTCGACGCGCTCCGGCACGGCCTGCGCGAGCTCGGGTACGTCGAGGGGCCGAGCTTCACGCTCGAGTACCGCTCGGCCGAGGACCGGCCCGAGCGCTTTCCGGACCTCGCGCGCGAGCTCGTCGGGCTCGGGGTGGACGTGATCGTCACGCGGGGTGAGTTCGCCACGCTGGCCGCAAAACAGGCCACCGCCACGATCCCCATCGTCATGGCCGCAATCGGGGATCCGACGATCAGCGGCCTGGTGGCGAGCCTGGCCCGGCCCGGCGGCAACGTGACCGGCTTCCACGTCATGGCCCCGCCCGAGCTGGGCGGGCAGCGGCTGCGGCTGCTGCGCCAAGTCGTGCCGGCGCTGACGCGCGTCGGCATCCTGTGGAACCCGTCCGACATCTATCCGCCCGCGATCGTCACCGATACGCAGAAGACGGCCGCGGCCCTCGGCGTGCAGCTCGAGAGCCTCGAGGTGGCGCGGCCCGAGGCGTTCGAGAAGACCTTCGAGACGGCGCTCTTCGGCCGGATCGACGCCGTGATCGCGGTGGAGGACCTCCTGATGTTCACGGAGCGCGCGCGCATCGTGGACTTCGCCGCGATGAGCCGGCTGCCCGGCATCTACGGACGGCGGGAATTCGTGGACGCCGGCGGGCTCATGGCCTACGGCACCGACCGCCGCGATCTGTTCCGGCGCTGCGCCGGGTACATCGACCGCATCCTCAAGGGCGCGCGGCCCGGCGATCTGCCGGTCGAGGCGCCGACGAAGTACGAGCTCGCGATCAATCTGAAGACGGCCACGACGCTCGGCCTCACGATTCCGCCGTCGCTGCTGCGGCGGGCGGATCACATCGTCCGGTGAAGACGGTCGTCCTCGCGACCCTGGCCTTCGCCGTCTTCAGAGCCGCCCCGAGCGCCGCGCTGACGCTGGCACTCGCCGTCCAGGGCTCCCGGCGGCCCGACCCGCTCGGCGACGTCCTGGTCGCCGTCTACCTCGCGGCGCTCTCGGCGGGCCTGAGCACGCTCGGCTTCCTCGTGACCACCGCGCTCAGCGCGACGTGGCGCACGCTCGCCCCGCGGCGGGCGGCGATCATCGCCGGCGGGCTGGGTCTGCTCGCCCCGATCATGTCGCTCGTGGTCACCGCGCTGATCGCGCGCGCCCTGCTTCCGCTGTTTCGCTCCGCGCCGTGGCTGGCGATCGCGCTCTTCAACGGGTTGCCGGGTGTCGCACTGGGACTGGTCGCGCTCCTGATCGCGCGGGCCTGGCGCCCGCGGCCAGCGGCCGTGATCAGCCGATGATCACGCGTGGCCGCGCGTGCCGGCGCCGCCGAAGGTCGGCGCCGGCTGGCCGTCGATGAGGACGTTCACGCAGGCCGGGCGCCCCGCGGCCAGCGCGCGGGCAAGAGCGGGCTCCAGCTCGTCGGCGCGCTGGACGAATTCTCCGTGGGCGCCGAGCGCGGCGGCCAGCTGATCGTAGCGCGTGGGCAGTAGCTCGCAGCCCACCGTGCGCTCGGCGCCGTAGGTGCGGATCTGCAGTGTGTGCTCCGCGTTCCAGCGCGCGTCGTTGCCGATGACCACCACGATCGGCAGCCGGTGGCGCAGCGCGGTGTCCAGCTCGAAGGCGTGGAAGCCGAAGGTGCCATCCCCCATCGCGGCGATGACGGGCCGGCTGGGCTGGGCGCGCCGGGCGCCGATGGCCATCGGCAGCGCGCTGCCGATCGACCCGCTGAGCCCGTTGATGATCCGCTCGCGCGGCTCCAGCCCCGCCTGCACCCACTGGCCGAACTCACCGCCGTCGGTGACCAGCAACGCCCCCGCCTCCACGTGCGGCGCCAGCGCGGCGCACACGCGCAGGGGATGGATCGGGCCGCTGTCCTGGCGGCGCAGCGCGTCCCAGTCGGGCGGCATCGCGCGGCGCGCGCGCTCCACCTCGTCGCGCCACGCGGACGCGGGCCAGGTGCGGGTGGCGGCGACCGCCGCCAGCCGCTCGGTGGCCGGCACGAGATCGGCGGCGGCGGCCAGCGTGATGCCGGGCGCGCTCGACGAGACCTCGGCATCGAGCGCGATCACCCGGGCGCCGCGCGCGAACGCCTGGCCGAAGCGCAGCGAGTAATCGAGCGGCTTGCCGAGCAGCACGACGACGTCGGCCTCGGTGAGCAGGCGCGTGGCGCCGCGTAGCCACGGGTCGTTGACGCCGCGCGGGCTCTCGATGGGCAGGGCGGGCGCGCCGACGGTCGTCGCCAGCCGCTGCACCGCCGCCCAGCGCGGCCCGCGGCCCAGTGCCGGGCCCGTGAGGATCAGCGGACGCTTGGCCTCGGCGAGCAGCGCCACGATGGCCAGCGCGTCGCGCTCGGTCAGCGCGGGAGGCGCCGCCGGCGACGGTGACGGCGCACCGGGATCCCCGGCGTCGGTCTCCAGCACGTCGCCCGGCAGGCTGAGGTAGACGGGCCCCGGACGCCCGCTCGTCGCGACGCCCAGCGCCCGCGCGAGGTCATCGCCGGCGCGCGCGGGATCCTCGATCGACCACGCGGCCTTCACGACCGGCCGCGCCACCGCGACCTGGTCGACTTCCTGGAACGCGCCCTTCCCGCGCTGGCCGCGCGGACTGGCGCCGGCCATCAGCACCATCGGAGAGTCGGCCATGCGCGCGCCGTAGAGCGCGGAGATCGCGTTGAGCATGCCGGGACCCGCCGTCACCAGCGCGACGCCCGGCGTGTCGGTGAGCCGCCCCCAGGCGTCGGCCATGTGCACGGCGGCCGCCTCGTGGCGCGTGTGGATCAGCTGGATGTCGCGCCCGATGGTCGCGTCGTAGACGGACAGGATCTGGTTGCCCGACAGCGTGAAAAGCTGGCGCACGCCGCCGGCGGCGAGCGCGTCGACCAGACGCCGGGCGCCCGTCACGGGGTGCCGACGGCGGCCATGATCTCCGCGAGCTCCTCGAGCGTGGCCGCATCGAGCGAGGTGGCCGGCGGCCGCACGCGCGCCGAGCGAATCCAGCCGCGGCGGCGCAGGATCTCCTTGCGGATGGCCATCGAGGTACCGGGCACCGAGCCGGGCTGGCTCTCGTAGCGGATGAGCGGCAGCCACTGGTAGAACACGCTACGCGCCTCGTTGCGCCGTCCGGCCACGAAGTGCTCGTGGATCATGCGCAACGCCTCGGGGTACGGGAATCCCGTCATGGCGCCGACGGCGCCGCGCGAGAGCTCCTCGAAGAAGTACACGCCGCCGAGCCCGCCGAAGATCGGGATCGGGCGGCTCAGGAGCGCGCGCAGCCGCGTGATCTTGGGCGGCGTCGGCGCCTCCTCGAGCTTCACCGCCTCCACCGCGTCGACCTCGGCGACGAGCCGCGCCAGGAACGCCGGCGGCATCACCACCTGCGTGGTGACCGGCTCGTCCTGCAGCACCACCGGCAGGCGCGCGGCCGCCGCCACCGCCTGATAGTACTCGGCCACCGTGTCGAGATTCCGCGCGCCGGCCGGCGGGGCCACCATCACGGCATCGGCGCCGTGCTCGCGGGCCATCACCGCGTAGCCGGAGGCCAGGTGCGTGCCGGAGGCGGAGACACCGACAGCGACCGGCACGCGCCCGCGCACTTCCTTCACCACGGCGTCCACCACGCGGCGGCGCTCCTCGTCGGTGAGGCGATGCGCCTCGCCGGCGATGCCGAGGATCGTGATGCCGGTGACGCCGCTGCGCAGCACCGCATCCACCAGGCGCGGGAGGCCCTCGGCGTCGAGCGTGCCGTCGTCCAGGAAGGGTGTGGCGAGGATGTGATAGATGCCGGACCAGTCGAGCATGGCTCCTAGAGTCCCACGAGAATCTGCGCTCCGGCCGTCAGACCGTTGTTGCCCTCCTCGCCCTCGACGATCGCTCCGGCGACGTCGACGACGGCCGACACGAAGTAGCTACCCGGCTCGAGGTTGGCCGGCACCGTCAGGATCGTCGTGACGGCCGACGACGCGCCGGCCGGCAGCGAGGCGATGTCCCGTGTTCCGATCAGCCGTCCCTGTCCCGGCGTCGGGCTGACCGGGGAGACGAAGAAGCTGACTCGCACGGCGGTGGCCGTGGCCGTCCCGGCGTTGCTCACGGTGTTCGCCACCGCGATCGTCTTGCCGATGCTCCCGGTGGCCGGCGGCGTGAGAACCGTAACGCTCAGGTCGGCGCGACGGATGTCCACCGGCGGGGCCGCCGTGAGCCCGTTGTTGCCCTCGTTGGACTCGGTCACGCGCTGCTCGTAATCCGCCACGACCGAGACGAAGTACGAGCCGGGCGCGATGAACGTCGGTACCGCGACGGGGATGGTCACCGACGCGTTCGTCTGGGGATTGAGCGAGGTGACGGCGACGGAGCCCACGAGGACACCGCTGCCCGGGTCCGACAGCGTCGACAGGTAGGCGCCCACGCGGAAGGCGCCGGCCGCCGCCGGCGGCAGTCCCTGGTTGCGCACACGGGCGGTCACCGTGAAGGGCTGACCGGTCGACCACACGGTCGGCGCTGTCACGAGCGGCACGATGAGGTCCGGGCGGAAGACGTCGATCGGGCCGACCGCCGTGAGCCCATTGTTGGTCTCGTCGCTCTCCACGACGGCGTCGTCGAGATCGGCCACCGCCGACAGGAAGTACGTGCCGACGCTCACGTTGCCGGGCACGGTCAGCGCGATGGCCGACAGGCTGAGCTGCTGGCCGGCGCGCAGCCCGCTCACCGGCGTCGCTCCGAGCAAGATGCCGCTTCCCGAGGTGTTCGTGGACGACAGGAAGAAGCCCACGCGGAAGGGGCCGGCGTCGGCGAGCGCCGCCGCGTCGTTCTTCACGATCGCGCTCACGGTGAGCCGCTGGCCCGCGGCCGTCGGCGTGAGGCCGCTGAGGCTCGCGAGGACCAGGTCCGGCCGCCCGATCGCGACGCTCGCCGCCGCGACCAGCCCGTTGTTGCTCTCGTCCCCCTCGCCGATACGCCCGTCAACGTCGGCGACCGCGGAGAGGCGGTAGAGGCCGGGCACGGTTCCGGCGGGCACGATCACCGTCGCGGCCGTCTTCACGGTTGCGCCGGCGGCAACGCCCGGCACACTCACGTTGCCGATGAGCGTGCCGGCGCCCGCCGTCTGCGCATCGGGACTCGCGGCGGCGACCAGGAACACGCCGATCCGGAACGGTCCGGCATTGGCCGGCGCCGGACCGAGATTCTTCACCTCGAGCGCGACGGGCAACGCCTGGCCGGCGCCCGCGGCGGCCGGTGCGGTCACGCCGGTCATCACCAGATCGGGCAGGCGCACCATCACGGAAGCGGGCGCGGTGAGCCCGTTGTTGGTCTCGTCGGACTCCGGCACCCGATCGTCGTCGTCGACGACGGCCGAGAGGAAGTACGTGCCCGCTCCCAGCGAGCCGGGCAGCGTCACGCTCGACGTGAGGGTCATGGTCGCGCCCGCGTTGAGACCGTTGACGCTGACGTTGCCGACCAGCGTACCCGCGCCCGGCGCCGCCGAGCCGGCCGACATGAAGACGCCGACGCGGAACGCGCGCGCATTGGCGGGCGGCATGCCCTGGTTCTTGACGCCGATGGTGAGGGCCAGCGGCTGGCCCGCGGCGCCGATGGCCGCGCCCGCCAGGCTCGTCACGATGAGGTCGGGGCGAGCGATCGTCACCATGCCGGCCGCGGTGAACCCGTTGTTGGTTTCGTCGCTCTCACCCACGACGCCGTCGACGTCGGCCACGGCGGACAGGAAGTAGACGTCATCCGGGAGGTCGGCGGGCACGAGCGGCGTCGCGCTGAGGGTGACGGCCGGCGCGCCGCCGGCGAGTTTCGGAACAGAGACGAACCCGATGAGCCGGCCGCTTCCCGGTTCCGGGTCGGTCGACAGATAGAGGCCGACACGGAACGCCGCCGCGTTCGCGGGCGCCGGCGCCTGGTTCTTCACCGTGACCGCCACGGCCAGCGGCTGGCCGGCGGCCCCCAGCACGGGCCCGCGCAGCGCGGTGACCGCGAGATCGGGCGCGACCACCTGCATCGAGTTGGACGCCGCGCGCACGTTGTTGCCCTCGTCCTGCTCCTGCACCGCGCCCGCCGTGTCGGCCGCGGCGACGATGAAGTACGTTCCGCCCGACACGTTGCCGGGCAGCGTCAGCGTGGTCTGCGCGCTCGACGTGGAGCCAGGCGCGAGGCGGTCGACGTCGCGCGCGCCGAGCAGCATGCTGCCGGGCTGCAGTGTGCCGTCCGTGGTCAGGAAGAAGTTCAGCCGGAAGCGCGGCGCCGTTCCGGCAACCACCGGCTGCACCGGGGGCGACTTGCCGACGCTCACGCTGGGCGCCGGCGGCGCCGTCGCCTGATTCTTC
>Ga0075424_100007007_pt1 | contig 10904 bp, 9 predicted proteins | sample SoiMethybrSBSTD3_FD_75301 | JGI IMG/M metagenome (GOLD analysis project Ga0075424, IMG submission 75301) | Bulk soil microbial communities from a Populus tree surrounding site in Tennessee, USA - Soil MetaG P. TD hybrid SBSTD3 | ecosystem: Environmental > Terrestrial > Soil > Tree plantation...
AAAAACAAGCCCGCTATTCCAAGTGCCGCAAACTGTCGGCGTTTATCGACTGCCATTCGCTTCCTCCCCCGGTGTGATCCATTGATGATACGGCCTGCTGCGATGATTCTGTGGAGCACGAAAGGCAATCATGGTGCCAAAAACGCGACGAGTTCGTAAACCTCGAAAATATTGCACTCTTCAAAACGCCGTCTCGTGAGTTGTGCCATTTTTGAGACAATAGTGTCTAGGTCTCCAGACGATCAACTCTTGTTCGCTACGCCAGAGGGTGCTTTCGTAAAGCTCGGCCGGAACATGATCAGTGGCAATCAGTATCAAAGCCCTCTCTCCAGCGAGTCCAGGTCGTTCCCGCTCTGTTAACAAGGCGCTTCTCGCCATCGACCAGCCCATAAAGCTGCTCGGTTTCGTCGGCAGGAGCATCCTCGTCTGCATGTCGATGCAGGACTAACTTGGAAATGGCGAAGCTTGATCAATTCACCAAACAGCGCCTCCATGCTGCAGTGAGCTTTCAAAAGCGTAAATCGCTCGCACTCGCGCCCCGGCACTGCTTTGGGTAATTGATGCGGCTCGACGTCGCCTCTCTCAATTGCGTTTTTTGCGCGAGTTCAGTTCGACACGCGCGAGGATCATGCCGTTTCATAATCAGAGATCACGCGTCGCAATGCCCGTCGTTCTCGCCGATTCTGCCAAAATCTGATCAACAGTACAGATGATTACCCGTAATTCCACGAAGGCTTCGATGATAACAGTCTTTCCCAAACGGAGGCCGAAAGACGACGAATGCTGACAGAGACACAGTAATCATCGCTTAAGAAACGGCAAAAAAACTAGACAGTGAAAATGAACCGCTGTAGCATCGCTGTTGGATTTGTTGCTAGCCACTCCATTTCGACATCTGGTACGGCATTCATTTTCGAATTCCTTAGGGGCGCAGCACGGAGCGTCGGAACTGCAAAGCTCGCGTGTGAAAACTTAAATGAGAATCGCTGCACTACTCGTCTTTACTCTTGTTGTTCTTCGTGGAGCCGCGGCGGCGCAATCAGAGCCACCAGAGACTCCACCGCTTGCCGAACTGCCAGACTACGCAACTCTCACCTCTCCCTATTCCGAGTTTGAGGCGATTCGTAAGGACCTAGGCCAGCCCACAACACAAAGTTTTTCATTAAACTTGATACCTAAGTGGTTTGATGTGAAAGCTTTTTATCTAGAAAAACACCAGGTGGCCACGCCTTCCCCATCTTCGGCTCTGGAGCCGAATTCCGCTCCATCGAACTTGGGACGCTATTTGGATGTGCTGGCCAGCAGTTCGCATTTCGACGGCAAGCTGGTTGGCGAAGGCGAGCTTGCCTACAGTGCGCTAGGTTACTCGACCGCACCCGAAGATCGTCCCACCATGTCCCGGCTCGGGCTACGTGGAACCTGGAACAAATTGAGTTATGGCTTGTCGTATCGCGCCTTCGGCACCGGATTTATCTCGACCACCGGAGTCAAGGTCGAACGAGCGCGCGACGAGAATGAAATTTGGAGTGAGTACGATTTTCAGGCGTTCCGCCTAAAAACAACGTTAAGCGAATGGCGCGAAAAAAACGCCAACCAGCTTTTACTGACACGTACCGCCGCGACCGCATTCAACTGGAGCAAACCGGCGTGGAGCGCATCGGTTTTGTCGAGCTATTCGCTGATCGGCAACCGCGATGATTGTCAATCTCTGGCGTTCACTAACGGAATCTCTTTGGCTTATCGTCCGGCGACGTTTTTAACCATCCAGCCAAGTTTCAGCTTCAGAGAAGATTGGGATAGTTTATCGGGGTTCAGAACGGATACTCCTACGGCCGGGCTTGCACTGATCGGCAGTCTTCACCCGAATATACAATTAGTCGGACGGGCGTCCTACACGAACGGGCTCAGCGAGGATCCTTTAAAGATCTCTTCAACGGTCAACACCGCCGCCGGAGTGAATTGGAAGCTTGGCCAATCGTTCCTAGGTGACCAGTCGATGTCTTTTCAGCTCGAGTACAAAAACGATGTAAGATCTCATGTATTACTGCAATCTCCCCAGGCAAACATCACGGGAATGGTTCAATTCAAGCTGGCCGGATTTTAAGCCTCAACTCCACCAATTTTCTTGCCCATAATGAGCGTAAAGCTCTGTTTCGTAGGCGCGGTCGAGCTTATCTGGATCGAAGGGCGGGGCGCTCTTGATCGTCTCCCGCGATAAATTGACGTAGAGATTTGAATTCTGCCAATCGACTTTTGCGATCCATGGCGGAGCGACAAGAATCTTTTTTCCCGGCCAAAAATTGCGTGTATCGACGACGATATAACGAATGATCCAAGGCTCATCATCGACGATGAAATCATCCACATGGCCGATTTCGCCGTCGGTCGCCTGGATCGCATAACCGGAAACCTCGTTCATACTCCGCAAATGCGACTTGTTGATCTCGTGGGTCAGAGCGATCTTACGCTCAACTCCCTCACGAACCAGATCGCTGGGCACATTGACGGGCCCCCACACCTGATCACCCACCCAGTAGTATGGCAACCCGTAATAATCGTAGTACTTGACCTCGTCGAGAGCCGATAAACGTTCGTCCATACTAATATCCGGACTATTTTTTACCTGCTCCTGGGTCAGTAGAACCGGTAGCCTTTTACCTTCCCAGTCAGCCTGTTCGACAATAATCGGTGAGATTAATACCTTCCGTCCGGGCAGCCAGCGTTGGGTATCGGCGACCACATAGCGAACCGTCCAGTTTTTATCGTCGAAAATAAAATCATGGGCTTCGCCGATATCACCGTCCTTGGCTCCGATCGCGAAGCCTTTGAGACTCTTGACGCTGCGTAGCATGTTCAGCCTCCTTATCCACCGCAGTTCAACGCCGACCTGCATCCCATGCTTAAAGGTCTTTAGCTCCCACCTTGCTTGGTCGGGGCGGTGTGCTCGACATCGATAGCCGCGCCCAGAGAGCGAAGCGCGTTTAGTACTGAATCCAATGTGACAGCGTGGGTTTCTTTCGCCGTTGTGCTCTCATCGTCCAATACCTGAATTTCCCGAACGTCGTATTCCCACCGCCGCAGCACCTCGATTTTTTGGTCGCGTGAAAGATCGTCGTTGTCGATAACTTGTTGAGGATTTTTGAATATCGCCGCCGGATCCAGTATCGCTTTTTCTATATCGATCATGCGTTTCTCCTCCACGTCCAGTTTACTGCGCCGGCGTGATCCGTTGTTGTCGGGAATTATTGGTGATCGTGCAAATCGCGTCCGGCGCCTCGATCTTCAGCACCAGTGATTCGCTCACGGCAAATTGCTCATGTGCTGCGTCCGATGACAGATGCGTCACTTGCAAATCCTGACCGACGACAATGGATCCGACATCTCGGGCTACAAGAACGCCGCCTTCAATATCGGCCTTGACGATACCGCGCGTGCAAAGTCGTTTTAGATGCTCAATCTGTAGAAGTTCCGAGCCAGGATATCTGCGAAACAAATTGTTGTAGAGTTCCGGAGCGAGCGCGAGCCCGTAGGGACCTCGGTAACCTTTATCGTCGAGTAGATTAACCGCGTCGATGACCGTCTCAAGGACTTGATCGACATTTTCCCAATTACCGCCATTGAGATTCTGCCGGCCTGCCACGGTTAATAGACCGCCGAGATGAAAATCCGTCTGGCCCCGGTAAATGAACTCTTCTTCTCGGGCAGCGACCGCCTGTGCTGCATCCTCGACCGCCTTTAAATTGAGCGGCTGTCCCATTTCTCGAAAGGCGACAATGCGCCGCTTCGAAATAGTAAATCGCCGATAAATCATCGGTACGGAAACGGCCGTGCTCACCACCGCGCTCGCTTCCTTCGCCCCAGGTTCCCGACACAGATCGTCGTTGCCGACTTCGACGGTGGTGAGCCCCGTGCCGTAGGGGCCTTCCACATCGATGATTCTGCGGCCGCTCAAAACCTGCCGTGCGGCCGAGACCGCGGCTTTTTCTATACTGGCCATTAATTCGGACGTGATACCTCCCTGTTCATCCATTTTCAGTTCCCTTCATGTCACCGACTGTAAACCGGCGGCTCGTTTTCGGTAAACCCGCTCCCTTTTCGCCTTCCTTGCCCTCGTTCTCCGCCTCTTTTTCTATGGCGGTGATATCGCCGCTCGTGAACAAGTACAGTTTTAGCGAATCATTAAATTTGGGAAAGTTGCGTCGGATCCATTCGAGCGTCATCGACGCATGCTCGATCTCCTCGTCACGATTGTGCTTGATCACCGCTTGTAGCTGCGCATCCTGACAAGCTTCGGCACGCTGGGTATACCAATCGATTGCCTCAAGCTCTTCGATTAGTGAAACAATTGCGCGATGCATATTAATGGTTTTTTCTGAGAGCTGCTGCTCATGCAGCTCGGTCGATTTCCACATCGAGCATCCTCCTTGAATTGTGTCTCCGTTATGTAAAGCAAACGTATCGCATCGGTGCAACTGTTACGCCAAAAACTTACAGAAACGCGTAAGGCCCTTCTCGCCGCCGCCAACAGGGGTCTTAATGTCTAATTCAAACCTTGAACTTTAACGAGTCGCACATTTCCCTTAGCAAGAGATCGTCGCAATGCGATGAGTGACGAAGGCAAATAGGAGGGAGGTCTCGATCTCTCGATCCGATCAAAATCGCACCGACAGATCGAGACCTTGATGGGGCGTTGTTTGGGGCGGGTACGAAGTCAATTCCAAGTTGCAAGACTCTTGGTCGTGGCTCAGACAGGCGGTCGTCGCCCCATAAATAGGCCGACGAGAAATAGAACTAAAAAGACGACGAACAAAATCCACGCGATCTGAGTCGCCGCGCCTGCGATCCCGCTGAGACCCAAGATCCCAGCGATCAGCGCAATCACCAGAAAAGTTATCGCCCAATTCAACATTAGAGCGTCCTCCTTTTCGCGAACAAATTTTGCTTCACTTTGTATACCGTTCGGCGCGCTTACAGCTTCACTAAGCTCAATAATCCGGTAACAATGAGATAAATCGCCACGATATAGTTTAATAAGCGAGGGATCATCAAGATCAGTATCCCCGCAATCAACGCGACCAGTGGCTGCAATGCAACATAGACTTGCATAGCTTCATCGACCGAAGCGCGCGTTGGCCATCCGGTCCTGTCGGAATCGCACTCGCTTCGTTACGAACAGATCGTTCAGGATATACGACACCAACACGTTGGTTTTGGTTGGATTGTTGGTCAACGGCGATACTTCGTCCGTCACCGCGGCAATCAGATCGCCTAAAGTGGCGACCGCTTGTTTGTTCCTTTGCATTCTAAAACCTCCTCACCATCAGTCCGAATCTCTTGATTCGTGCACGGAGAATGAGCAACGCCCGTGCCACAACACCCGATTGGGATTTTTCATTGTTTCCCACCGATGAAGATCGGTGGGGTAGCAAAGCGGTCCTGTTGTTTAGGCTGGATTCCCCGGACAAATGTAAAGAGAGTCCGCGTTCTACCTACGACCGCGGACGTGAATTGGGAGGAATGAAATCAGCCCGGGATACTCTGGCGTGAGATCTAATTCAAAATGCAACCGATCGGGATTGTTGGGTCCACTTAGCCGTACAAGCGATTTAGTGTTTTTATGTCGGATTTTTCCTACCAGGGGTGCCGCGAATCCACACAGTCAGGGCTGGAGAGGCGGTTTTGCTTTGAGTATCCTAGAGAAGTGAAATTGTGCGTTGGAGCAAGGAGGAATGTTTATCCGCTCGATGAACGATCGCCATCAAAACGAAATTTTTGCAGCGCCGCCTGCAACTCAGCCAATGCCTCCTTTTCAGCGCTTGCCGTAGCCTTGGCATCCTTAAGTTGATTCTTGACCGCTTCCGTAGTCTTATCTATTTGCGCCCTGACCTCAGGGGATTGTGCGGCAAGCTCCTTAAGCTCGCGGTTCTTGATCGCGTCCTGCGTGGCGGTCGCGACTTTTTCGATGTCATCAGCAGAGCGCACGATGACATCACCCAATTGCTTTAGCGCAGATCTCGCTTCCGCTTCGAGATCCGCGCCGATCGCCGAGGTTTGGGCCGTTCTGGTTGACGGCGTGCCGGGCACGTCCGGGATTACGATCAAGGTTCCCTCGGGCAATTTGTTGATTTTTGTGAGGTGGGGGTTGGCTTTCAGCAATGCTGCTTCGGCATTCTTCATCGTCGCTTCGGCGCTCCGGTCTTTGATATTGAATAGTCGCGATACAAGCTCTGATAACTCGTTTTCGCCCTTCGTTACGGCAAACTGCATCTGTTTTCCTTTCTAGCCATTGTGCTGGAGAATCAAGGAGCTTGGACGTTCAAAGGCGCCCATGGCGCGCCCAGCACAGCGCCATTAATTTCGATCGCGTGCGTCGTAATATTGCCGAGCGCAGTGAATGGACCTTTGTCCGGCAATTTGAGGATCACCGTCGATTTGCCCTGAGTGCCTTGCACGTGGTTTGCGTTTAGCACCGCGGCGCCTGCCGCTATTTCCACCGCGGGCTGTTCCCGCCCTCTCAGGTGGCTCCGATTATTGTTGAAACCGCAAAAACCGTTGAGCACCGCACGAACAGCGGCACTGAGCCCATAAGCGTCAAACACATTGCCGTGCAGAGCCACGGTCTCGGCGGCGATTTGGCGCGCCAACAAACGCTCCGCAAACAGGAGAAAATTAGTATTCGTTTTAGCTCCGAATAGTGAGATTATGGCTTTGAAACCCGGCGGCGCCGTCTGACCGCCGGAGATCAGCACGGCAAACCATTCGGCACTGTCGACTTGGCCCGCCTTAGCACTCCGACGTACGCTATTATCCAGCAAATCGAGCTGTTCGAAGGTCCCGGCGCATTCGATTCCCGCCGAGATCTGTGCATTGCCTTGGGCCGGCCCAATGTCGGCGATTTCATTTCCGGAGACGCGGAGCGAGGTCGATGCGAGAAGCTCGATGCCGACGCAGCGATGGTTGTTGGCCTCTAACCCAATCGCCGAGATTGAATTGTTGACGACTTCGCCGCGCTGGGCATCGACCAACTGAATACCAACCACTTCGCCCTTGCTAGCGCCTGAGCGCGCGGTAATGTTTGAAATCTGGTTATTCTCCACAGCGATGATGTCCGCCGAGCTCTTATCGCCCATGACGATGCCGCCGAGACTCGCGCCGTCGACAAAATTATTTTTGATCATTGCCGATTTGACAATCGCCTGCGCAGAGACACCAATGCCGCCGATGGATGTGATGCGGTTGCCGATCACGTGACAACGATCGATTCCGGTCTTATCCAGGCCGGGCGCCAAAACAATACCATCGCCGCTCACCCGTTGGTTCACCGCAGTAATGCTATTCCCGGTAATGCTCGCGCCGCTTGTACCGATAATAATACCCGTACCGCTTGCGCGGATCTCATTGCACTGTACGTTCATGTTGGAACCAGCAGGAACGAATCCCAGAGCGACGATTCCACCCTGGGCGCAATCGTTAAGAAAATTCCCAGCAATCCGGGTTTCCAGAACATGTAGACTGACGCCAATCAGGCTAATTCCACGGCTGCTGCAGAGCAGCATATTTTCTTCGACAAAGAGTGACAGAGTCAAAAGAGATTGAGCTTGAGCTGCGAAAACCGCACCGCCTGGCTGAGCACCCGGGATGTTACCGATTCCAACCGGGCCGAGAAATTCGTTCTGCCGAATGATCGTACCGATCAGTATCCCGCCAAGGCCAACGACAGCGCTGTCAGTATTCGCTGCGGCAAGGCGCAAAGCGGCGCAGCGCTGTAATGTAATGTTCGTGCTGTTACTGAAGCGGATCGCGGGCTGCACGTCACCCGTGCTCGCAGACGTCACCAACATGATCTTTTCGACAGTGACCTCCACCGAGCTATCGACGGCCAGCGCCGCGCCGTGGCCGGCGTAAACCAGACGGGTTTGCATTCCCTGGCCGCGCAAGGTCAGTGAGCGTGCGCCGCTGATATTGATCGGCAGCGGCGCTTCGCCGAGATTGTAAGTACCGACGCCCAGGCAAATCGTTCCGCCGCCTGCTGCTTTTACACGCTCAACAGCCATTTGAATCGTCAACGCGCCCTGATTATGCGACTCGGCATTCACGCAAACCGTGCATTCACAGCCCTCGCCAGCAATTTGAGGCGGCCAGAGAGTACGACAATCGGTGACGGAGTTCGGGAACGTAATCAATGCGAGGCGGGTAAAATGATGGTGCATGCCGAGAGGCGGCGCTTGCTTGAGTTCCTCGACCGAAGCATCTGCAGTACGCGCCGCGAAATTCCAGTAATCGCCGATCTTGTATTGGCCTCCTGCCGGTGTATCAAAAGTAATCTGCACACCGTCTTCGAGGATGATCGACGTACCGGTCGGGGGCACCGGAATGACGCCCTTGGCCCCGGGAGCATTGAGATCGACGAGCAGATTTCCGTTCGTGTCGCGCACCTGCCCGGTTTGATTCCAGCGCCGTACTCGAGTGTGACGGGCCGGATCGGTGTTTCCCTGCGCATCGGTGCCAAATACATTCGCTGTGATCGGGCTCACCAGTGTAATAATTCGATTCGCGTCATCGACGTTTTTGATCTGCGCTATCACTCCCGCGGGCTGCGGCGCGACACCGGGCTGGCGCGAAAACTCCAGCCAATCATCACTGACTTCGATCCAATCGCCGATCTTAAAGCGCATCACCGCATCGCGCCCGATGCTTGCGACAGTAAGTTTGTCCAGGGCAGTGATTGCAGTAATAGCGCTAACAAAAGCCCCGTTATCTTGCGACCATTTAAAGGTTGCCGTCCCGTTGGGTCCACCGTCGTGAATCTCGACCCGGTAAAGACGATTTTCCAAACCGCGATAACCGCCGCTCGGTGGCAGTAAACATGGATCATCATTAGTCGGCACGCCGACGGCTGCGCTACTGAGCCTCGCATCCGAGGGTGCAATCAAATTGTTCCACGCTTCGAGTGGCGAACCGCAAGTCGCACCTGAGCCGACATCGGCAAGAACCTTTACCTGCCAGACGGTCTGCCATCGCGTGGTGGTATCAACGCCGACCGCCTTTTCGATCAGGTTCGGGTCTTCGACGAAACTAACCTCGCGCCGCCAGACATCGAGGTAAACCAAATGCGGGCCGCCGGTGGTCGGCGCGGGCGCTACGGCGGCGACATTCGGGAAATAGGGTTGGTCAACGTACGACAGCGGCAAGGTACCGCGCATTTCCGCAAGTACAGGGTCGAATTCGAAGGGTGGGATGCCATGATTCTCTGCCAGCAAACCGTCGACATAGATTCGTCCGCGGCCAATGGTCAATCCGCCTGAGGCAATCTGAATGCGAAAGCCGTCCGGTGTTTCTTGGGGCACCGTGCCGCGGCCGATCACATCGGTGGTTTCGGCACGCCAGCGCCGTTCGATCAGCGTCGCCAGTTCATTCCAATCGGCATCGAGTTGCACCCGTCCTTGTTGCATCAGCACGGCGCTGAAATCGTTTTTTGGGTCGAATCGTACTCGGCTATAATCACCGCCCATGAATGTCTCTCCGTCTCCTTAAAACTTCACTGCAGAGGCAAGCTCGAAGATTTTTTTGAGACGCGTCTCTTCGTAAACTCCACACCTCTGTGGTTAAATTTGTTTTACGTCTCATAAAAACTTCCTGCCTCTAGGCCAAAGCGCAGATATTCTTCCAACCGTACTTTTAAGTTAGTTTCGCGCTGCGGCTGAAACAGATCATGAAACGCGCCCATCTCGGACTCATCGCTTGCGCCGGTGCGAATTTGCAGCGGACAGGAGTTGCCGAGCTGCGCATAATCTGGCGCACCGTGCCACAACGATGAAAAGCTCGGCGCGAGCCAGCTTAGCACGTCCGCGCGGATTGCGTTCACCTGCGCCTGCGAGATCGGTCCGTTGGCCGCTTTCTCTGCCGCATTGATGCGGCTGGCGATTTCCAGATCGGGTTGGCAGCGGTAACGGCGCGGCGTTAGCGATCCCGGTGGAACGTAACTGAAGCGCACGCAGCCGCTTTGTTTTTTTTCCGAATGCACCGGCGCCGTCCAGGCATCGCTTGGGTCGAGAGCGGAAACAAAGATCGTGTTCGATGCCATTTGGAGTTCAACCGTGTGCACCTTGCCGATGATCGTGCTTTTCTCGATGGTCAGCGTCCCGCCTGCCGTTTCGCGCGCGGCATCGATGCCGGAGTAGGCCACCGCAATATCTTTCGTTGCATCCACGATCGAATTCGTAATCGTCACCTGCGAGCCGTCGGCAACCTGGACGGCGCCGATAATGCAGTGATCAACGGTGAGCTCGAGATTGGCAATCTCCACGATCACACTAGGCTCAGTGGTCGGAACAAACGTGCAATGACGCAACTGGAGACGGCGCAGCTGATTGCCTGCCCCTGCGACCCGAAGCGCGCCGCCGGCGATCAGCAAACCGTTTAGGGCGACCTCGGTTTGATCGGCTCCACCAATATCGAGGCTCCCGGAGAGAACGATCGTCGGCCGGTGCTCATTCGCCGCGCGCAGCTCGATCCTCGCTCCTGCATTTGCCGCGACTGCAGGTGTTTCATGATAGCGGTCACTGTCGGTGATCTCGGCGATCCCGCCGGCCTGAATTGCGGATAGTGCCGATTGAATCGTCGCGTGCGGCGCCGGCACGGACTCCGGTGTCACTTCCCTGTCCAGAATCGCGGCTCGGTCGTACTCGCCGCCTCCCATGTCCGCACTGAAGCCATAATTGTAGGTCACTCGCAGTGGAATGGCTTGGGGATTGCCGCAAAAAATTCTCCCGAGCACCGGGTCGACGGCTGTCCGCCCGGCTGGCGGCGTGTGCGCCCACCCAGCACCGGCGTCGCTCAGGTCACAGATATCGATGCTTCCGATATCGACGCCCTCGATGGCGATGCTTTTTTCTGCGCCATAG
>Ga0075424_100007010_pt1 | contig 10903 bp, 11 predicted proteins | sample SoiMethybrSBSTD3_FD_75301 | JGI IMG/M metagenome (GOLD analysis project Ga0075424, IMG submission 75301) | Bulk soil microbial communities from a Populus tree surrounding site in Tennessee, USA - Soil MetaG P. TD hybrid SBSTD3 | ecosystem: Environmental > Terrestrial > Soil > Tree plantation...
GCCGGAGAGTCGCCAAGATGCTGATGCTCGTCACCGGCCTGATCCTTTTCCTCGGAATCCATCTGCTGCCGACGCTACCGGGCTTGCGTTTTGCGCTGGTGCAGCACTGGGGCGAGCAGCGCTACAAGGGCGCGTTTTCCTTGATGGCGTTGGCGGGATTGGCGCTCATCGTCGGCGGCTACGCGACGGCGCCGCCGGGCGCGCGGCTGTTTCAGCCGTCACCGTCCGCGATCGTGCTCGCGCCGTATGCGGTCACGCTGTCATTCGTGCTCCTCGCGGCGGCAAATCTTCGCGGCCACATCCGGCGGATGCTCAAGCATCCGATGCTGATCGCCATCGCGATCTGGGCGGCTGTGCACCTGCTAGCCAACGGCGACACGAAAGGCACGGTCCTGTTCGCGAGCATTCTCGCCTATGCGCTCGTCGACTTCGTCTCCGCAGTGCAGCGCCATGCAACCAAACTTTTTGCACCCAGCGCACGGCACGACGCGATGGCCGTCGCCGCCGGAATCGTTGCGGCGCTCGCGGTGATGGCCCTCCATCGCGTCCTGTTCGGCGCCGCCGTGGTGCCGTGGGGTTTCTGAGAACCTCGCATCGCCCGGCGCTTCGTTGCGATGCTGCCGCAAATTGGTATGATGCTCTGGCGCGGCGATGCCGCGGTAAACGGTTTATCCACGCGCCGGCCGCGCCTCACGCGCGCGAATCGCAAAGCCACCGGTAGGCCGGCCTGAACCCGCGGTGGCGGACTCTCGAAAGGAGACAGCACCATGGCTAAGAAAAGCTCCGACGGCGTGTACCGCGTCATCGATGTCATCGGCACCAGCACGACGTCCTGGGAAGATGCGGCCAAGAGCGCGGTGTCGACGGCGAGCAAATCGCTGCGCGATCTGCGCATCGCCGAAGTCTCGAAGCTCGACATGAAAGTCGAGGCCGGCAAGGTCGTCGCGTACAGAGCGAGGGTGCAGCTGTCGTTCAAATACGAGGGCTGAAGCGGCGAAGGCTGCCGCATGAAACTGGCGTCAGCGGCGCCATGGGGCTTGCGCCTGTGGTCGGGGGCGATTGCGCCCGCGACGGCGAGTCGCAGGCGCGCAACGATAACGGGGCGCGCCGCACGTAGGCGCCGGCGGCGTGGCGCGTCCGGTCTCCGCGATCAGCTCAGATATTTCCGCAACGGCTCCCAGTACATCTTCTGCCAGCCGTCCTCGAGGTGCGCCTGCTGCTCGGCCGGATGCCCGGCCTGGTCGAACACCAGGCGCGTCGCTTCACCTTGCGGCTTGAGCTCGAAGCGCACGATCGAATAGGTGCCGGGCGGCCAGTTGCCGGCACGCCACGCCTGCACGACGCGCTGGCCCGGAATGAGCTCGATATTTCGGCCGCTGATCATGCCGCCGAAACATGAAAATGCGCCGCCTGGCTCGCCGGAGATCTCGGCCGGCGCGCCGGTGAACGCCGCAAACCGCGCGGCATCGGTCAATGCCTCGTACGTCTGCTCCGCGCTGGCGTCGAATAGCACTTCCTGGTGGATCAATCCGGTCATCGCCTCCTCCTTTTGTTGACGCGCCATCGATGGCCGTGTCCATCGCTGCTCGCTGCAGGCCGACCGGCTGCTGACGATCGAGCGCTGGCTCGAGCATTACCGCGCATTCTGGGGACGGACCGCCGCGACCGCCACCGCGAGGGCTGCAAGGGCTACCTCGAGCGCCTGCAGACGCTCCTCGGCGCTGGGAGCCGCCTGCGGCGTGGCGTCGCCCAGCGGGATCGCGGCGAGCGACAGTCCCCACGGTACACAGCCGCGAGGCGCGTACCGTTCAGGAAAACGCAAGTTGCCCGATGCTCAACCGGTCGAACGTGCGCGCGTCCGTGCGGCCTTGCGTGCCGCAGCGCTGCGGAGCGAGGGACCTTTGGTCCTGGCCGCTTTGCGCGCAGCCGCGGACCGCGCACCGGCCGTCCGTTTCTGCGCAGCCGACTTGGCCTGCCGCGCGAGCGCGCTCTTCGAAGCGGCGGTGTGCCCTTCGCGCTTGAGCGCCGCCGTAATAGCGCGTGAACGGCGTGGGGACGCCGGCTTGGGGCCGTGGGCGCCGGCTGCCACTGCGCGCCTGGCGCTCTCCCGCGTCCTTTCGGATACGGTGCCTTCTTTCGGCGGCGGCAGCTTCACCCCTGCGCGACGCGCCTTGGACAGGCCGATCGCGATTGCCTGCTTGGTCGATTGCGCGCCGTGCTTGCCTTCGCGGATGTGATGCATCTCCTCGCGCACGAATTCTCCCGCCTGCGTCGTCGGCGCCTTGCCTTCGCGCTTGTCCTCGGCGGCTCGTTCCATGGTTTTCCTGTCCGGCATGGTATGGCTCCTTCCTTCGTTGTCGGTATCTATTCGCCGTTTCGGCGCCTTGCCTCGTGCATCGCGACGAGCTGCTACGCCTGCAGCCCGGTAACGCTTACATGCTTCGGCAATTATTGCCGGTCAGAGACCGCTGCCCGCACGGCAACTAGCGGCCGCCAGCACAAGGAGGATGCCCACAACCACATTTGCTGACTGCTGGCTTGTTCGCCTTCGCGGTACTGTCGCAATAGTCGCTGCAATAACGCTGCCCCGCCTTGACCATGCACTTGCAGGCCGCATGAGCGCATTTTGTCGATGAACCCGTACTCGCTGATCCCTGGTTGGCAGGCATGTTCCAATCCTCCGCATTGCCCTTCGCTTGTGTCTCGATCGACGCGAGATAAATTCAGCAAGAAGCTTGCCATGCAATCCAGACAAGACCGGTTGCGATGCAAGCGGGCGAAATGGGCGAGGCATGAGCGTGCGTTGATGCGTCGCCGGAGCTGCGGGCGGCTGCTGCTCGCGCAGCGGAGCACGAGCACGCAGCGGCGTGATCGCACCGGATAAAGCGGCGCGGCTTATTCGCGCGCGATCTGCGGCGCTCTAGCGATGAGGACCGCCGGCCGAAACTGGCGGGGACGCGGTCAATCGCTCGCGCAAGCGGCGCCATGCGTTCGTGATCAGCCCATAGACGAATTCGCGCCGAATCGCGCGCGCCTGCCGTTCGATGATGTAGTGGTCATACGTCGTCCAGTAGCGCGAATCGGGCGCCTCGTCGTTGGCAACGGTGGGTGTGCGATGCAACAATTCTGGGTCAGCATGCGTCGTGTGCGGAGCTCGCGTCATGATGGAACGCGGCCCGACCATCGGCAGAGGATCGAGGGTGTCTGTAGTTAGCAATCTCATCGAGCTTCCTTGGGTAACATCTTCAGGATGATGGCCTTCCTACGGCCGAGCTCGAACCATAGATGAGAGTCCCTACGATCGTCCAATCGCATGTTGCGATGAAACGGATTACCGCTGCCTATGGCGCGGATAGGGTATGTGCAATGCACCAAAAATGTGGATTCGCGCAGTGCTACGCGATGTGTGGCAGCACAAAGAGCGGCAGCGGCGTGACGGCGATACGCATGCCGATCGAGCGGGTCAGCGCTCCATCGGCACCTGCGCCCGACGAAAGCGCCGCCGCGCGCGCTGCCCCGGAGATCATCTCGCGGCAGCTACCTCGCCGGAACCATCACCAGCCGATCGTTGCCCGACTCCGCGCCCCAGGCTTCGCCCGCGCGGCCGAGCATCTGCCGCACGTCCGCGCTCCGGCGATCGGAGGGAAAGGTCTCGAACTTCTCGGTCACCGGATCGAACTTGACGATAGCATTGATCGACCAATCGGTGAGCCAGACCTTGTCTTGATCGTCGACCCATACCGAGTACGCATGCGCATTGCCGGGCAATTTCCACTCGCGCCAGGATTTGCTGGCCGGATCGTACATGCCGACCTGTCCGGTATTCCAGTAGCTGACCCAGATGCGACCGCGCGAATCGGACCACACGCGGCGCGCGCCCTGCGCCTTGGTCGGCGGCTCGATCACCGTCGCCACGCCCGTTTCGACTTCGATGTACGCGATGTGATTGCCCGCGAGCGAGGCGTAATAGACCTCCCCCGACGGCGTTGTCGTAATGCCGTAGGGGCCGCTGCCGCGAGGCGCGTTCCACACTTTCATGTCGGAGGTCGCGGGATCGAGGCGGCCGTAATAGCCGCCCTGCCCGGTAAACCAGACGCGTCCCTTCTTGTCGAAGGTCAGCGTGTTGAGGTTGGCGTAACCGGTATCCGCAGGCAGCGCCCATACCTTGACTTCGCGTGTTTTCGGATCGACGCGCACGATCGCATTCTGTCCGCCGTCGGTGATCCACGGCGCGCCGTCGGGACCCACGATCACGCCGTGTGGCGCGGACCGCGCTCCGAGCGCGATCTCCTCGTATTTGCCGCTCTTCGGGTCGAGAATGCCGAGCTTGCCGGTCCTCTGGGCGGTGTAATAGACAGGCGCGCCCGATCCCGGTGCGGCCGCGACGTCGTGTGGATGTGATCCGCGCGATACTTCGAAATACGTCGGCGCTGCTACGGCGCAAGTTATCGCTGCCGCGGCAGCCGCGAACGCGAGCAGCACCGACGTCAGGCGCCTGACGATCGCCATCGTGCCTCCTTGCCCGCAAACCCCGCACGCAATGACGCAGGCATGAGCTTCAGTATAGTCTATGCGGGCGATACGATTCCAGGTCCCATTGAACACGATAAAACGAGGCGAGCTTTGACTCGTTCGCAAGCGCTTGCGCATGCGGCGGACTATTTCGACTCCGGCGCGTTTCGCTTAGACCTCGGGCGTCGCGTCGCCTATCGGACTGAGAGCCAGGAACCGGAGCGCGCCGCGCAGCTTCGCAGCTATCTCTCCGATGAACTGCTGCCGTCAGCCGAGCGCCTGGGCTTCACGGGCCGCGTGATCGACAATCCTGCGGCTGGGTGCGGACCGTTTCTGCTGGCGCGACGCCGCGAAGCCGCCGATCTGCCGACCGTTCTCATGTACGGCCACGGCGATGTTGTCCGCGGCTACGACGCGCAATGGCGCAAGCCGCGCGATCCCTGGTCGATCACCATCGAGGGCGACCGCTGGTACGGGCGCGGCACGGCCGACAACAAGGGCCAGCATACGATCAATCTCGGTGCGCTCGCGAGCGTGCTCGCGTCCCGCGGTGGCAGGCTCGGATTCAACGTCACGCTGCTCTTCGAAACCGGTGAGGAAGTGGGCTCCCCGGGATTGCACGCGATCTGCGCCGCATTGCGCGACGAGCTCGCCGCCGACGTTTTGATTTCTTCGGACGGGCCGCGTGTCAATGCCGAACGTCCCACGGTCTTCCTGGGCTCCCGCGGATTGATCAACTTCAAGCTCGCGTTGCGCTTGCGCGAAGGCGGGCATCACTCCGGCAATTGGGGCGGGCTGCTCGCCAACCCCGCAATCATTCTGACACACGCCATCGCGACTCTCGTGAGCAAAGACGGCGTCTTGCTCGCAGAGGGTTTGCGCCCACCGTCCATCCCCGACGCGGTCCGGCAAGCGCTGGCCGACATTTCCATCGGCGGCGATCCTCTCGATCCGGCGATCGACGAACGCTGGGGTGAGCCCGGACTTACGCCCGTAGAGCGCGTGTTCGCGTGGAACACGCTCGAAGTGCTCGCGGTCAAAGCGGGCAACCCGGAGCATCCGGTCAATGCGATCCCGCCGTCGGCCGTCGCGCATTGCCAGCTGCGTTTCGTCGTCGGCACCGACTGGACGCATGTGGCCGACCACCTGCGCAAGCATTTCGAGTCACGCGGGCTCGCGATGATTGACGTCGACGTCGAGCAAAGCAGCGCCGCGACGCGGCTGTCTCCCGACAATCCATGGGTGCGGTGGGCAATCGCGTCGCTGGAGCGCACAAGCGGCAAGAGGGTCGCGCTGTTGCCGAATCTCGGCGGCACGCTGCCCAACGACGCGTTCGCGGAGGTGCTGGGGTTGCCGACGATCTGGATCCCGCACTCCTATCCCGGCTGCTCGCAGCACGCGCCCGACGAGCACCTCCTGGGACCGGTCGCGCGCGAAGGCTTGCAGATGATGGCTGGCCTGTTCTGGGATCTCGGCGACTCCGGCGCGACGTTGCCGAGGCTACGCGCCGGGCGCGCGACAACATTGCGTTAAGGTTTCATTCTCGTGGAGGAACGTCCCAAGGCCGGGATGACGCCTGCGCCGCTCGGTCCCGACGCGTTGCGCGCGGCGTTCCGGCGCGTGTTTCCTGGCGTGATGTTCGCGATGTTCCTGGCCGCGATCGACCAGACGATCCTGGCGAGCGCGCTGCCCGCGATCGTCGCGTCGCTGGGCGGATTCGCGGATCTGTCCTGGGTCGTCGTCGCGTACCTGCTGGCGGCGACGGTCGCAGCGCCGCTGTACGGTCATATCGGCGATCGCTTCGGTCGGCGCGCGACGCTGCTGGCCGCGCTGACCGTGTTCACGATCGCCTCGCTAGCCTGCGCGCTTGCGCCGACGCTATGGGCGCTCATTCTCGCGCGCGCCTTGCAGGGCCTCGGCGGCGGCGGTCTGATGACGCTGTCGCAGGCATTGATCAGCGAGAACGTGCCGCCGCGCCAGCGCGCGCAGTTCCAGGGCTATTTCGCCGGCGTATTCGCGGCCTCGAGCACCCTCGGTCCATTGCTCGGAGCGTTGCTGACCGAGCACTTGAGCTGGCGGGCGGTGTTTTTCATCAATCTGCCGCTGGGTGTGCTCGCCGCGGTGCTCGCGCTGCGCATTCCGTATTATCCGCCGCCCGCCGATACGCGCTTCCGTGCCGATGCGCCCGGCACGCTCCTGTTCGGCGCCGGCACGCTGTCGCTGCTGTTCGCACTCTCCTCCGCGGGCAACCGCTTCGGCTGGACCGATTGGCGGCTGTACGCGGTGCTGGCGTTTGCGATCGGCTGCCTCGTGGCGCTTGTCTTTTGGGAAATTCGGACGCCCGACCCGGTCATTCCGGTGCGCCTGCTCGCCTCGCCGGTGATCTGGCGCTCGAATATCGTCGTCGCATGTTTTGCGGCGGCGTTGTTCGGCGCCGTGCTCTATCTACCGCTCTACCTTCAACTCGGACGCGGATTCGGGATCGGCGCGTCGGGATTGTTGCTGCTGCCGATCACCTTGTCGCTCGCCGCATCCTCGGCGCTCACCGGCAGGAGCATTGCGCGCAGCGGGAAGCTGACCGCGTATCCCAAGCGCGGCCTGGCGGTATCGACCGTAGCGTTCGGCGCGCTGGCCGCGACCGTCACCTTCGCGCCGACACCGGTCGTGCTGGCGCTGACGCTGCTCGCCGGCGCCGGGCTCGGCACGACCATGCCGCCGACGCAGATCATCGTGCAAAGCGCCGGCGGCACGGCGTCGCTCGGCTCGGCGGTCGCTTCGGTATCGGTGTCGCGCTCGATCGGCGGCGCGCTGGGCGTCGCGATCGTGGGCGCGGTGCTGTTCGTGTTGGTCGGCGGCGAGAATGCATTGCTGGCGTCGATCCTGCCGCAGATCGCGGAGTCCGGCGGAACGTTTCTCGCGACGCTGCCCGAGGCCCAGCGCGGAGAGATCGTCGGTCACCTCGACCGTGCGTTCCGCATCGTGTTCGTCGTGCTGGCGATATTCACCTGCATCGGCGCCTTCGCTGCGTCGAAAGTGCCGGCGCAGAGGCTCTAGCAAGACGGCTCGTTACGCGACAAAAATCCAGTACAGCAACCCCGCGATCAGCGCGTACTTCACCGTACGAAACACCGTCCGATTCTTGCGCTTGAGCCGGGTGAGGAAATCGCTGCCGCGCCCGAATAGCGCGTAGATGCGATTGAACGTGCCGACCTGCTCGGTCTCGACGTTCTGGGTAGCCGACGCTCGAATGATATTGCGTGAGACCCAGCGATTGAACGCCGCCATCCAGCGTGTTCTGAGCGGCCGCTCCACGTCGCAGAACAGGATGATGCGGGTGACGTCGGTCTTGTTCTCCGCGGAGTGGATGAAGGTCTCGTCGAAGAGGACGTCCTGACCGTCGCGCCAGGAGTACGCCTCGCCGTCGATGTAGATGCGGCAGTCGTCGGAGTTGGGCGTGACCAGGCCCAGGTGGTAGCGCAGCGACCCGGCGAACGGGTCGCGGTGGCGGTTGAGTTTTCCGCCCGGCGGCAGCAGCGCGAACATCGCCGCGTTGACCGATGGCAGCGACTGGACCAACGCCACCGTCTTCGGACACAGCGCCTGCGCTGAGGGCAGCGGCGCGCCGTACCATTTGAGGTAGAAGCGCTTCCAGCCCTCCTTGAAAAATGAATTGAAGCCGAGATCATTATGGCCGGTTGCGGCGCGGATCTGTCCCTCTCCCATCAGCGCGACTGCTTCGTCGCGCATGACCTGCCAGTTCTCGCGCAACTTCGCAAGCTCCGGCAGCTTGTGCACGTCGACGAACGGCTTCGGCGGCACCGCGGAGAACAGATACATGAGGGTGTTGTACGGCGCCATGATCGTCGAATGATCCTTGAGCTGGCGCACGAACGTGTGGCGAACGCGGCCGCGGAAATGCACGTACAGCGCCGACGCGACGAACACGTACACGACGATAAATTTTGGCGCGAGCAACGTCGACAGCAACGGCGGCAAACGAGTCTCCTGGAAAATCTCCCGCCGCGCGGGTCACGCGTCCGTCGCTACAGGCACTGAACGCGGGCGACAGCAGCCAACTCATCATTATACTGCGGGGTCGGCGCCGCGATCGGCGTTCGTTTCCATCTCCTCTACTCCTTGCACAGCTCGCCACCCGCATCCGCTTCATTGCTCGACCACGGGTCGTTCGTGCGCTTCTGGGCGGCGCGACTCGCCGCGGTGTTCGCCTACCAGATGCAGGCGGTTGCCGTCGGCTGGCAAATTTACGCGCTGACGGGCAGCGTATTCGACCTCGGCCTGGTCGGGCTCGCGCAGTTCCTGCCCTCAGTGGCATTGTTGCTCGTCGTCGGCCACGTCGCGGACCGGTACGACCGGCGCCGCATCGTCGGCCTCTGCCAACTCATCGAAGGCGTTGCAGCGGTCCTGCTCGCGGTGTTGAGCGCGAGCGGCCGCATAAGCGAGCAGGCGATCTTCGCCTTGATCGCGGTGATCGGCGCGGCGCGGGCATTCGAGATGCCGACGCAGCAAACGCTCCTGCCCTCGCTCGTTCCGGCGCGACTGCTGTCGCGTGCGGTGGCTGCAAACGCGACCGCGGGCCAGACGGCGATCGTCCTCGGGCCTGCGCTGGGAGGCCTGCTTTATATCGCCGGACCCGCGACGGTCTATGGCCTGTGCGCGGCGTTGTTTCTGGTGGCGAGCGGACTCAGCGCAAGCCTGCGCATCGAGCGCAGGCCCCCGCAGCGCGATCCGCCCTCGCTCGCGACGCTGTTTGCCGGCATCGCCTTCATTCGGCGTAACCGCGCGCTTCTCGGCGCGATCTCGCTCGATCTTTTCGCGGTGCTGCTCGGCGGCGCGGCGGCACTCTTCCCGGTGTACGCACGCGACATCCTGCACACCGGGCCGTGGGGGCTGGGGTTGCTGCGCTCGGCGCCGGCCGTTGGCGCACTCGGTGCCGCGGTGTGGCTGGCGCACCACCCGTTGCAGCGGCGCGCCGGACCGATGATGTTCGGCGGAGTGGCCGTCTTCGGCGTCGCGACCATCGTGTTCGGATTGTCGCGCTCGTTCGCGCTGTCGCTGGCGGCGCTCGTCGTGCTCGGCACGGCCGACATGATCAGCGTCGTCGTCCGCCAATCGCTCGTTCAATTGCGCACGCCGGATGCGATGCGCGGCCGTGTGTCCGCGGTCAATTCGATGTTCATCGGTGCGTCGAACCAACTCGGAGAATTCGAGTCCGGTGTCACCGCGGCGTGGTTCGGGACCGTGCCGTCGGTTGTCATCGGCGGCATCGGCACCTTGCTGGTCGTCGCGCTGTGGATGCGCATGTTCCGCGAGCTCGTGCGCGTCGACGCGATCGACACCGAGCGCGAATCGATCTCCAGCCCGCCGGGCGACGGCGGCCGGCCGGCGGATCCGCAGCATTGAATCTGCCCGAGGCCTACGGCAGTGCTGACAGCCAGAACCTGAGCTGCGCGACCTTGACCTTGCCCTGGGCATCGAAGTACTTGCCCTGCCAGGCCTCGGGGTCGAGCTTGAGCGACTGGTCGGCCTTTTTCTGACCTTTGGTTTCGACCATGAAGCGCCACGCGAAATGATCGTAGACGTCGAGCACGTGCGTTGCATACGCCCGCGCGAGCTTGCGGTTGCCGCGGACGATGGCGAGGTTCTCGTCGTTGTTGAACGATGCCTTGTGGCCGAGATTGTGGCTTCCCGTGACGACTGCGGAGGCGTCGGAGAACGGGTCGACGACGACAATCTTGTCGTGCGTGATCGCGAACCCGGCATTGAGGATCTCCCTCAGCCAGCCCGGCGGTGCGCTCTTCGCGTCGAGCGCCTTGGCGGCGATGACGCGAGCGTCCTGCTTGCCCGGCGGCGCCTTGACGCCTTTTTTCTTCTTCGGCGGCGTCATGCCGTGCAGGTCGTAGTAAAAAGACTCCGCCGCCGAGGGATGCGTCACGCAGCCGCGCACGAACAGCGTCTTGTCCTGTTTCTGCGCCTGCGCCGCCCAGTCGGCGATGCTGGGCGACCCGGGATAGAAAGCGAGAAAAAGCACGCCTTGCTTCGCGCCGGCGATGAGACCGGCGACTTCCTCCATGTCCGGGGGGCGCTTCTCCTTGTCCTTGTTGCTGCCGCGCAATTTCGGGGTATTCGGCGAGAACCAGCTCGTCCATCCGCCGTCGCCGGTGAGCTTGAAATGCTTCGACGTGGCATCTGCCGTGCGCAGCGGCGCGGCCTGCAGTGCCTTGGGATTCTTCCCGGCGCTCTTGGTGTCCGCCGCGAGCTTCTTCCAATACGCGAGATAGCGTGCGGCGAGAGGAGCATCGTCGACGACGACGGTATTGTTGGTCTGCGCGCACAGCCCGGTCGAGGTCCAGTTGGTCGAGCCGAAGAGCAC
>Ga0075424_100007013_pt1 | contig 10900 bp, 12 predicted proteins | sample SoiMethybrSBSTD3_FD_75301 | JGI IMG/M metagenome (GOLD analysis project Ga0075424, IMG submission 75301) | Bulk soil microbial communities from a Populus tree surrounding site in Tennessee, USA - Soil MetaG P. TD hybrid SBSTD3 | ecosystem: Environmental > Terrestrial > Soil > Tree plantation...
ACCCGCCGGCGAGCCAGTGCGGTATACCCGCAGCTTTGAGCAGGTTGTGAGCCTCCTTGAGATTTGCCAGCTGTCGTTTCGAAGCGTCGGTCACGTCTGGTGTACCCTCGCAGAGCCGCCGAAGATTGGGGAGGACGTGGATTGTGAGGCCCATGCTTCCCTCCGCTGCGTGAGGGAAGCACGCTGCTCGCTGCGTGTCAGTAGTCCTTTGGAGTTTCATGCCGACACGACGCGCATTCATCCTAGCCCGCGGCCACCGCAGTCTCGCCGCCGCAGACGCGCGTATTCTTGCCTCCACGAGGTGACACCAAGTGCGCGCCTTGTGCACGTCGACCAGCGCCTCTCTAGCGTCGTGATAGCTTATGCAGGATATGTTGGGGGTCCGGCGCTCTAGGGCCGCAAGGAGCGTTCCCGCACGATCGAGTTGGTAAAGCATGTCCTCGCGTGCTACCGAGGTTGCGCGCAGACCGCGTACGGCGCTTCTTTCCTCGAGCTCGGCGTCGAGGTCCTGCAGATAGGCAATTGCTTTGCGCAGCTCCGTCTCGTCGGTCACAACACAATCTCCTGGATTCAAAACCGCACTCCGCTCAAAACTTGCGCACTCTTGATACGCCTGCCGTGCGGCTGCGAAGGTCCTGTGGGGACCCCTTTCACTGTAGGTCGCGGTTATGTCGACTCTCCCGGTCGACGTCGTTTCCACTGCCATGAGCATGCCTCAACGCTGAAGGATGTGCTTAACGGGGGGCTCACAAAATCCTAACGGCAACTTGCTTTTTTGCGGTTTCTTGCATGGTACAGTGGGCTTGACGGCTACGTACGCCGGGGAAGACATCGTGCGCTATCTATTCGAGGATTGTGTCCTAGACACTGACCGGCGGGAACTGCGCCGCGGCGCGGATCTGCTTTCAGTTACACCGCAGGTTTTTGATGTTCTGGCCTACTTGATCCGTAATCGTGAGCGCGTCGTCAGTAAGGACGACCTAATCGCTGTGGTCTTGCACGGGCGCACCGTCTCCTATGCGGTCCTCACGACCCGCATCAATGTTGCAGGAAACGCCATCGGCGACAGCGACGAGGATCAGCGGCTGATCAAGACGCTGACGCGGATTGCAATAGTGCATCGTACCGACGGGTCTGTGAAGCCTCTCCCATGCATGGTCGTCCTACCGTGCTTCCATTCGAGGTGGCGAGGGGTACGAAACCCGACGTAGGTACTTTCCGAAGCTTCACAATAACCGCCATTTGATGCTCGCCTCGCTGCCTGACGGATCGATCCCCGATCCATGGCCTGGACAGGTTTGAGGAAAACCGATCAAAAGGGTGAACTAACGTGAAAAGGCTCATCCAGTTGTTGCGGCGCTTGCCGTATTCTGCGTAGGACTTGGCCTGGCTGCCGGTGGTGCAGCTGCCGCAGACGGCGAAGGACCTTGTTGGCGCCTGGACCATTGTTTCGATCACGGTCGAGGGTGACGGAAAAAAGTCGGAGCCCTTCGGTCCTACTCCGATAGGAACGCAGATCTATGATAGCAGTGGGCGGTTCGCGTCTATACTCATGCAATCCGACCTGCCGAAGGTTGCGTCCAACAATCGTGCAACCTCGACGCCGGAGGAAAGCCAAAAGATCGCACACGGAAGCTTGGCCTACTACGGTTCCTATACGGTCAACGAGGCGGAGAAATCGGTGACCATGCAGATGGAGGGCGCATGGCCGATGAGATCAACCGCGCCAGCCCAAAGCGACGTTCCCGAACTGGATCGGAACTTCGCCCAAGCGTCTCTACGCGATCTCCGGCGATACCCTGACGGTCACCAATCCGACGCCCTCCGGAGGCGGCGGAGTCCTAACGGTCGTCTTGAAGCGCGCGGGCCAAAAAGCGATGTGATGCCAACGCTATTGGGTGGACAGTTGAGGTGATTTGCTTGTTGCGTCGCAACGGATGCGCGCAGCCTCAGGACCGGAATGCAGAGCCAGTTCGCGACCTTTTGCGCACGATGAGAAATGGTTTCGAGCTTGTTTCCCCGAGCATTGAGGGGCTGCCGCAATATGCGGCCGCGTTGGAGCGCGGCTGGTCCCCCGACAATCTCCGCGATGTCAGTCAGGAGCAGCTTGCCGCCATTCGCAAAGACCCCGAGGCATTCCTTCGCGATGCCGTGAGTCTTGATGTTCCAGTAATCTTGCCAGACGGACGCAAGGTCCCACGTCTGCCGTTCCATCCGTTTTGGATGTGGGACGGCGAATTCTGTGGCTCTACCAGCCTGCGGTTCCAGCATGGAACCGAGGAACTACCGCCACACTGCACCGGTCACATCGGCTACGCGGTCGTACCTTGGAAGCGCGGTCGCGGCTATGCCACAAAGTCGCTACGGATGCTGCTGCCGATCGCGCGCGTCGAAGGGCTTGCGCGCGTCATGGTGACCTGTGATGACGACAACGAAGCATCCCGCCGCGTCATCGTGAGCAGCGGGGGCAAGCTCGCCGGCCGCGGACCTAGTCCTCTGGTGAATGGCAAGACGTTGCTGACGTTCTGGATTGATACGAATGAGCCTTAATTGAGTTTGCCCTGAAGCGCTCGTCTCTGGGTCATCATTCCCCGGTTGACGGTGGCCGTAGGCTACTCCTGCAGAACGCTGCTAGGTCGCGCGCCGTGTCGTAGCTGATGTCCGGGCAAGCGATCGCGAAGATCTCAGTGCCGTGCGTGGTGCCCATGGCTTGGCGGCAGCGCGCGTGGACGCCGTTCTTGATCAGCAGGCGATAGAAGTTGATGCCCTCGTCGCGTAGCGGATCGCATTCGTTCACGTGGATCACTGTTGGCGGCAGGCCCTTCACGTCGGCGTCGGTCGCGAAGCTCGGCCAAGCCAGAGGGTTCTTCGCGCGAAATGCCTCGATGCCGTAGGCCATCGCCCCGCGGTTGTTGTGCAGATCGAGCAGGATGCCGTTGTTTTCCGTTGACGACGGGTTCTGCGGCAGCGGCCACTCGCCGGCAATGTAGGGACAGAGCGCGTAGAGCCCCTTGATCACGCCGCTGTCGCCATTGCGCTTCAACTTCAATCCGGTCGCGAGCGTCAAGTTACCGCCGCCGCTTTCTCCTGCCACGATGATGCGTTTTGGATCGATATTTAGGTGATCGGCATGTGCGGCGACCCATCTGACGCCCGAGACGCAGTCGTTCAGCCCGGCTGGGAACGGGGCTACTTCTGGCGCGGAGGACGGGCGAATGGCATTGCGGAAGTCGACCATCAGGACGGCGACGCCCTGGGCCGCGATCACGCGACCCCACGCTTTGTACATACCGTCGAAGCAGGAGAAGAACTGCATACCCCCGCCGTGGATGTAGTAGACGCACGGCAGGCGCTCGGTGGTGTCCGGCCGGATGTACTGGATCTTGATGATGTTACCGTCGGGTTCGGATCGAAAGGTCTCGGTTGTGATCTTCAAGCCCTTGGATGGTGCGACCTGTTCGTTATCGCACATTGCAGACATCGCTTCGAGCATCGCAATGCGCGCCTTGGCGGCATCTGTTTGCTGTTCGGCAAGCAGCTGCTCGCGGCTCGCGACATCGCCGGGCCGTGCCTCTTCAGGGATCGCCCCGAAAATTTTTTTGAGGCGCGGATCGATACGTGGATCATTCGTGATCTTCGAGGCCATAATTGCGTCCCTTGTGCAATGGCGTCGTGAGCAGCTAACACGCGTGCGCAGCTGGCCGCCAGCTTTTTCCAAGGATCGGCGGCGTTGCAGGAGGATTACACTTCTTCCACTTCCCGGACGCCGTTGACGACAGCGACATCGACGTTGGGATGGAAATGGGGCGATCGCGGCTGCATTTATGTCCGCATCAGGAAGAGCGATCTGGCCGGGCGGCGCATCGACTGCGTCAGTAAGACGAAATGCTACGACGCGGCCACCAGCCCAAGATCGCGCCAAACGTCGAAGCGGTCCCGCGCGAGGGAGATCTCCCGAGCCATTCTGCGCGCCGCGGCGTGGCTCAGACGGGGCTTTGACCTTCGATGTCATGCTGTAGGCAAAACGCCGGCCAGGGCGCGCGCATCGCCCAGGGTCTCGACACCCCGAATGGATGCGAGATAGGCATCGATCTTGGACTTTGACAGCACGCCATCCGCCGCTGCGGCGAATTTTCGGTCGAGGTCGGCATTCGTCATGGGGCGGCCCCGGCTACCAATGCAAGCGCGAACGCGACGCACTGCGCTCGCGCCATTGCTGAGCCTAACCGTGACGTCGGCGCCATCGTGCGGGACAGCCGGATCGTTGGTGACGTCAATGCGGTCACGCAAGGCGCGGATCGCAGGATCGGCGATGGCGTGGTCGGTACCCTCTGGAATGCCGGCCTTGCCCCGCGCGAGAGCCGCTGCCACCCAGTGGTAAAGGCTGACATGTCCCTCCATCTCGTCTTTTGGGTGTCGGCGGTAGCAGAGCGCCATGGCAGCTGGGTTGGCGATGATCTCGACGCGGGCCACCGCCTCAGCCGCGGTATTCAGCTCCTGGGCGATCTCGAGCGCGGCCTCGATCAACGGATGGATAACGATGCCACATGGAAATGGCTTGTAGGTGTTGGCGAGGATCTCCCAGTGCGTGCCGAGCCCGTCGGTCAGATAGGCAAGGTGCGGGGTCAGTGCAAAGCACTGGGCCAAGCCATAGCGCGCCTCGATCACCGACATCGTGGCTGTTATGCCGCCCCTTGCCAGCAGCGCGGCCCGCAATCCCGATTGGCCGGCAAAGGCGGGCAGCGCCGCCGTGCACATGCTGCCGTGCAGCGCGCGGATGCCAGACGCGCCGGCCGCCGCTATGCCGACTGCCATGCGTGCCGTTTCGAGGTCGAGCTGCATCAGCCGAGCTGCCGCCAAGGCCGCACCAATGCCGCATGCGACGCCTGTCTGCGACCACGCGATATCACCATTGGCCGGCGCCACTGAGATGGCCTTGGAGAGGCGGCACACGGTCTCGATGCCGAGCACAAAGGCGGCCAATGCCTCGGCCCCCGTGACGGGTTGCATTTCGGCAACTGCGAGGACGGTGGCCATAACTGGTCCGCTCGGGTGCACGATGGCTTCGGCATGGGTGTCGTCGAACGCATTGATGGAGGATGACAGGGTGTTGATGAAAGCCGCGGTGAGGGCGTCGGTGCGCTGCGAGCGGCCAATGAGCGTCGCCTGTTCTCCCCCGGCGAAGGGCTGCAGTGCGGACCATGCCTTGTTGACAGCATCGTGGCGCGAGCCACCGAGCGCGCAGCCGACTATATTGACAAGGCTCCGAATTCCCTCACGTCGGACAATCTCGGGGATTGCTTCAATCTTCGTCTCGAGAACGAAGCGGGCGACGAGCGCCGTGACTTGTGGATAAGCATCGCTCATGAATCGAAACGTCCTTTGACGGGCCATCTATCCTTTCTTGCCATACAGTCTCGTATGTAAATAGTCGGTATGGCGGTCGTGCGGGGCCTGAGCGGCCGCGAAGCCGTCAAGTGCACGCGAGATTGCAGGAGACCCGCGCGTTTACGGGGCCTTGCACCGAAGGCGAAACGAGGCCGTCCAGATGCGGCGCAGCCAGCTCGATGTCAAGCGGTCGAGGCTGTGGGTCGCTCGCCTCAAAAGTAGCCTGAGCGTCGAGCACCCAATTGCCGGCGACGAGCTCCGCGCCATCAAGCGCTATCTCGCCCCCAGTTGCGGCGGCCACCAGCATCGCTTCTGCTTTGCGTGCGCCTTGCCCAACGCCCATCTCAGCTTTGGCGGTTTCAAACTCGGGTGTCTTAACTACTCTTTTTGTACCGAGACTGAGCTTTATGCTCGATCACGTTGCGCGTTGAAAACACAGAGCGATCACAAGGTCCCACAGCGCGTCGCGGGGCAATTCACGCCTTTTGCCGACCTAGGGTCGGAACGCCATGCTTTCTTCTCAAATGCCCCTTTCCATTAGACCGACTTTAGAAGCGCATTTCAGGGGCCAGAAAGCTATGAGCAACGGTGTAGACCGCCGTGCGCAGATGGACATCGAAACGTCCAAGGGGCTGCTGCTAATCAACGGTGGTGGTGCCGTTGCGCTGCTGTCGGTTTTCAGCGCGCTCGTCGGCAAAGAAGGATTTGAGCCGCTCCTGTCTGCGGTCCTCTTGTCGGTCTTCGGCATGATGGGAGGACTGGTGTGCGCGATCTTTCACAACTACTTTCGACGAAAGTGCTCGCTACATTACGAACTCCATAAGATGGCGCCGCCAGGAGGCAGCTTTTTTGGTGTGCCACTTCCTGAACCCGGTGTGTGTTTCGTCGGCACGCTGTTTCTATGTGTGTCGGTTACCTGCTTTATGTCGGCCGGCAGTTATGTTGCCTACACTGGGCTCACAAACATGGAACAACTGCAGAGAGGAGGGAAGAGCAAGGCAACTCAACAGGCGGCACCTGAGGTGAAGAAACAGGCGGCACCTGAGCTGAAGAAGAGTGCAGACCAAAAAACAAAGAAGTAGACTGAGCCAAGGTTCAAGCGCGGTGGGGAATGGTGCCCTCGGAATAAACCTGCAATCCGGCGTCTTGGCCGACCACAACAGTGATTTCTGCAGGACCGATCGGCTTGCGCTAACGCGCTCCCTTCGACCCGTCGATGTCTCATTCGGGTCTTGGCTGTGTGTCATGCGCCGCAGCAAGCTCGGTAAAGCGGTTGCTCAGAGGAACAAGGGGCTCCGATTGGTGCTGTAAGCCGCATTGGTAATTGCTTGACGAGGCGAAATCCCTTCGCCCCTCTTGAGCCCTGACCAAGGGACCTCGTCCGTCATGTCGGAAGACCACCAGTCTAATGACCCATGGCATCTAATTTCCGCGCCTCAATATGAGAAGGCTATCGCCGCCTATGATGCCATACTCGCGGCCGGCGAAAATTACCACGCCATCGTCGCCAATCGTGCAATCGCACTCCTCTGCCTCGGCCTCTGTCTGAAGCGTTGGAGGGTTTTGCAACGGCAAATGACATCGCTCGTCGGGACCGGGGTGCACCCAAATCGGCGCCCTACCTATCAGACATAGGTACCGTACTTTGGCTCATGGGCCATCGGAGCGTTGCTAAGGAGCTTTATCGGTTAGCTGCAGACGGCATCCGCTACGGTACCATCGCTTACGCGGACGCCTCCGGTGGTGTGGGTGAAGGCTTGCTGCTCTGGTACGCGGGTATCACCACTAAAGACCGGAATGCCACGGAGCACGCCCTCGATTATCTGACGCGCCTTGCCAAGAAACCCCGCATCAAGTCGTGGCCCGGCCCGCTCGCACAATTTGTGCTCGAACGACAGTCCTTCAACGAAGTATTGAGAGACTCGTTCAAAACCGACAATTTGCTGGAAACTGCAGAACAAGCGAAGAGCGAAATCCTCAAGAGACGGGCTTGTTCAAGTCTTATTTGTTTTCGGAACGAAGTGTCGACAACGGCGCGACAAAAATGGCTGTCGTCGAGCTTTGCAGCAATGTGCGCAACTTGAAAACCCACACGTCGAACAGGAGTGGTATCTGGCCAGTGGTATCCGCCGGCCGAGCGCCTGATTGCCGGTACCGGTTGGGGCGGCCAGCGCCTATTCCTGATGCCCACGCTCGACCTCGTCGTGGCCATGAACGCCGGTAATTATCACAGACCTCGTCTCGAGCAGCGGCGCGTCGCCTACGCAGTGTTGACCGAGCTGGTTCTGCCGGCCGTCGCTTGACGAACGTGTTGCCAGGCGCGCGCGGGTCGCACGGCAGGTGCGGCCGATCCCAGCCGGAGCGCATGCGGATCACACGCCTTGGGAACGGTTGCATGGTCGGAAACCAGGGGTTCGATGGCAGATGTGGGTCACGCCCTCGGCGGTTCGTCGGCTATCGGAGTGAGGCGGACCCAGCTCCTTGACATCTCATCTTCCGCAAAATCTCCGGCCAATCCATCGTCCGACCCAGCCAACGATAAAGACGATAAAGAGACCCGTGGGGACCGCTGCCATCGTCAAGAAGACAATGATGGGAACGGTCCAATTTGGAAGGCCGTGGGGCGCAGATGGCCAAGTTGGATTTTCCAGGTGCCCCACGTACAAATAGACACCCAGATAGACGACCCATGAAACTGAGACGGCGACCGAGACGGCAACCCAGATTCGGAACAGCGCGCGCGACCAGTTCATAACGCGCCTCACGCCCCCTTTTACCAGTTTGCTACTATGCCAAGATCTTACCCGCTATTGCCTGTCCGAGTGGAACCTGCCGGTCAACGGCAATCCAGATTGCGCAGGCAACCAGCATGTTCCCTCGTTCACCAAAAAGCCCGCCTCGCGTGCACTACCTGCATAAGCGGGCCACAATGAGATCACGATGCTGCAGACATGAACCGCCGCTTCCACCGCTGGCTCGATGACCATGAAATCGTGAGGTTCTTGTTAGTGGTGATGGTTGTTGCCGCGCCATCGCTCTTGCTTTGCTTGGTGGGCCTCTTCCTCTTTGCAGAGTCGCCAAATACCGGCGGTTGGCCGTTTATCGGCCCCGGTGTCGGCTGGTTAGCGTTGTGGGTGATCTCGTCGAGGTCTCACTATCTCTACCACCTCTACCGCGGGTGAGTGCTGGTATGAGAAGGCCGCGCCAGCGTTGCGGCGATGGGCGAGGCCAGGCGCTAGGCTAAGGCTGACTTTGACGCCATGGCGTGCGAGGCGGCCCGGGATGGGCGGTGATGTGCGTCACAACCTCCAACACGAGGTAGATCGACGATGGGCTTCTCTGCAAGGGGTCGTTGGGGTGGTAGTGAGAGCAACCCGCTGATCGGGCGGCTGCGCGAAATCCTTCAAGAGCTCGACATCGAAACCGGAGATTTTGAGCATCCGGACGTTTCGCTCAAGCACGAGACTGAGTGGTGTCTCAGCGCATTCCTCTCTGGCCTGTTGATTTGGGAGAACGTGGGCGATGGTCCCGAGGACGACGAGGTTAAACCCGCTAGACACATGAAAGGCGTGTCGCGACAGAAGGTCCTGGAGTTGTGGCTCAAGCTGGCGGCGGGCGACATCGCTGCGGTTGAAGCCGAACCCTGGTTGCCGGGCTCGCACTAGCGCCTTACCGACAGTCCGGTTGCCCCCTAGTGGCCGCTTGAATTGACGCGGGAACCGAGACAGTTGAGCTCGAAATGGGGGAGCTTGACATCAGCGGCGCACAGCACGCGCCGGTCTTCCATGGGCATCAAACGCCACGTCAACGGTCTCCGTCACACGCGCGGGAGGTCAAGGGCTGTTCTCCACACCCTGCTTTTGCCGCCTCAAATCCGTGTCCGCAGTACCCCCCGATTCCAGGCATGACAGTGATGGACCTAAGCACTTACGCTTGGTCTCAAGAGCTGCCGTCGCACCCACGCCACAGATATTGATTTTGATGAGCCTTTAGGCAGGGATCAATTCAGGACAAATTGGATCGCAACGGGAGCCGACAGATGCGGCGCGTTAGATTGATGGGGTTGGTACTGCTTCTTACCCTGCTGGGCACGGCATCGTCCGCGTTAGCGCAAAAGCGTGTCGCGCTGGTGATCGGCAACGGCACCTACACGAAGGTGGCCCCGCTCGACAATCCCAAGAACGACGCAGCGGCGATGGAAGTCATGTTCAAGGCCGCCGCCTTCGCATCGGTCGTGCGGCTCAACGACCTCGGCTTGACGGCCATGAAGCGCGCCCTGCGGGATTTTTCTGACATGGTCCAGGATGCTGACATCGCCGTGGTGTTCTACGCAGGGCACGGCATCGAGGTGGCCGGCGTGAACTACCTGATCCCGATTGATGCCGTTCTGGAGCGCGACATCGACGTGCAGGACGAGGCCGTCTCCCTCGATCGTATCAACCAGGTGCTTGAGCCTGTGAAGCGCCTGCGACTCATCATCCTCGACGCCTGCCGTGACAACCCATTCGCGCGCTCGATGCGGCGCACGATTGCCACGCGCTCGGTTCGCAGCGGCTACGGCGAGATCGACGAGCGGTCGCTGCCGCCGAACACGCTTGTTGCCTATGCGCAGAGGGCCGGCTTCACGGCCGAGGACGGGGTGGGCAGCAGCAACAGCCCCTACACGACGGCGCTCATCAAGCATCTGCCGACGCCCGGCCTGGACATCGAGCTGGCTCTGCGTCGTGTACGCGACGAAGTGTTGAGGGCGACGAAGAACAAACAGGAGCCGTTCAAGTATGGCTCGCTTGGCGGAGCGGAGATTGCGCTTATTGCGAAGCCCGTTGAAGCGGAGCTGCCGAAGAAGATTGAGCCGGCTGCGCCCAGTCCGCTTGGTCAAGCCGCAGCGGAGTGGAACACGCTGCGCACCAAGACCCACATCGCCGAGCTTGAGGCTTTCGCCAAGCGACATCAGGGGACATACTTCGCCGATTTGGCGCGGGCGAGAATTGATGAGCTGAAGAAGCAGCAGATTGCGGTGGTCAAACCGGAGACAGAGCAGAAGACGAAGCGACCGGAGGCTGTCGAGCAGAAGACGGCGCTGGTTAAGACGCCGGCGCCAAAAGTACTGTCGCCAACGCCCTCGGGCGGCGCTCGGCCGGACCAGTCCACCATCCCCACCCCCACCGCGCTTGTCTTCCAGGGTCACTCCGACACGGTCCTATGTGTCGCGTTCAGCCCGGACGGGAAGACTGTGGCAAGCGGCAGCACCGATACCACTGTCCGCTTCATAGACCCCCTGAACGCCAACGCGAAGGGCGCTCCGATCACGGGTCACATTGGTCCGGTCAGCGCGGTGAGGTTCAGCCCGGACGGCGAGGTACTGGCGACCGCCGGCTCCGGTGGTGACGAACGGACAGTCCGGCTGTGGAATGTCGGCGACCACAGTATCATCGGCCGGCTCACTGGTCATCTCGACTCGGTGACGGACGTGGTGTTTAGCCCGGACGGCGCGACGCTGGCCACGGCGAGC